>Ga0209160_1000070_pt1 | contig 68647 bp, 76 predicted proteins | sample GraSoiAngelo_153_FD_186167 | JGI IMG/M metagenome (GOLD analysis project Ga0209160, IMG submission 186167) | Grasslands soil microbial communities from the Angelo Coastal Reserve, California, USA - 14_1009_12_40cm (SPAdes) (version 2) | ecosystem: Environmental > Terrestrial > Soil > Grasslands ...
GCCCGAGACGAGGACCGCCGTCGACGTCGGAACTCGATAGCGGGGGATGGACTTTCCGGGCCTGAGGTCGTCCTCACGGCCCTTTTGAACCATCGATCTCCGGGTGTCTCACCGGGGACCTGGGAGTCCCGGGGTATGAGCCCGACGGGATATCCTGGCTACCCCACCCCGCTACAGCACATCGAGCCACGGCGCGCCGGCGGTCGTCCGTCCGCATTGGAACGTGTCGGATAAACCTATCGCGCGACCGCTCAGAAGAATTTCCGGAAGCGGGCGAGATCCTCGAGACTTCCTTTCAGTTTGATTTTCCCCGTCGCGTACGCCTTGAACGGACCGATCTCGCGGAGGATGAGCCCGCGCAACGTGTCCGCATCGGTCGAGATCGTGATGTCTGCGGGGTCGACGCCGCCGTCGAGGAGGCCCGCGACCTTCTGGTCCGCGAGCGTGAAGTGATATTTCGTGCCGTCCTTCAGTTCGATCAGGACCGTCTTCTGGAGACCCGCGAGCTCTGCGCGGAGCGCCGGGTCGGAGGCGACCTTCGCATTGAACTTGCGAATCAGGTCCTCGAGCATCTCCCGCATCACGAACGACCGCCAAATTCGTCGAGCTTGCGGATCCGGGACTCCGCGAGCAACCGCCGCGCGGTGTCCCAGGAGGCCCGTGTGTGCGGCGGCAGGGTCCCTTTTTTCTTGATCCACTTCTCCAGGAACGCGATCGTGTCCGGATCGGACGAGTAGCCGGAGCCGATCGTGTCGCCGATCTCTTCCTCGATCACGCGCATCTCGCGGTCGCGGCGGACTTTCGCCAAGATCGACGCCGCGCTGACGACCGGGAAGAGCTCGTCGGCGTTGTGCTGGGAGACGACCTCGACGGCGAAACGCAGCTCGCGTTGGACACAGCGTTTGAACTCAATCTCGTCCACATCGGCCGCGTCGACGTAGGCGGTCTCCGGATGCAACCGCTCGATCAGCTGCGCGAAGAGCTTCGCCTCAAAGTCGTTCAGGGACATCTCCGCGCGCATCATGTCGATCTCTTCGGCGGGAATCACGAGGAGGTCCCACGTCGCACACTTCTCGATCTCGGGCGCTAGCGCCTCCCGCTTCTCCGGGGAGAGTTTCTTCGAGTCCCGGACGTTCAGGTGCCTCAATGCGACGTCGGACTCGACCGCGACGCCCGCTACGACGAGCGGACCGAGGACGGGGCCTCTCCCCGCTTCGTCGACGCCGAGGATCACGGCTCACGCCTCGAAAAGCTCGCGAGCCGTCTCTTGCGCTCGAGCGATGACGTCCGACTCGTCGACGGTTCGCACGACGCCGCCCGCCATGAGGACCTTGCCATCGACAATCGTCGCCTGCACATCGCTCCCCCGGCCGCTGTAGACGAGGTGCCGGATGACGCTCTCCGGATAAAAAGGAGTTGTGTGGGCGCCTTTCAGCGAGACGACCGCGAGATCCGCGCGCTTCCCAACCTCGATCGACCCGATCTCCCGATCGACGTGTAGCGCGCGGGCCGCGTGGATCGTTGCGAGGTCGAGGACGGCCTGCGCCGGCATCACCCGGGCGTCCCACCGGATCGCTTTGTGCAGGAGCGCGGCGACCTTCATGTCCGCAAAGACGTCCATGCCATTGTTCGAGATCGGCGAGTCGGTCCCGAGGCCGACGACGACGCCGGCCTCGAGCATCTCCGGCACCGGGGCGAGGCCGCCGCTCGCCAGTTTCATGTTGGAGACGGGGCAGTGGGCGACGCTCACGCCGCAGCGGGCGAGAGCCCGCACCTCGTTCATCGTGACCCAGGTGCAGTGCGCCGCGGTGACGCGTTCTCCGAGGAATCCGATTTTCTCGAGCCACTCCACGGGTCGGAGGCCGGTCTTTTTGCGGTGGGCCTCGACCTCGCCGCGCGTCTCCGACAGGTGGGTGTGGAGCCGGACGTCGCGGCGATCGGCGATCTCCTTCGCCTTCGCGTAGGTTTCCTCCGAAGCGACGTAGACCCCCTGGACGCCGACGGATGGGGTGACGAGCGGATCGTCCTTCTGCTTCGCGACGAATGCATCGGCGTTCTTCAGAGGACTCCCGTGCTGCGTCGTGAACGCCTCGTCGAGCGTGACCCACGACAGAAACCCGCGCATCCCCGATTCGCGCACGGCCCGTGCGACCTCGTCCTCCCAGTAGAACAGGTCGTGGAAGCTCGTCGTCCCGGACCGGATCATCTCCACGCATCCGAGGAGCGCTCCGATTTGCACGTCCCGTCGCGTCAGCTTCGCGTCGATCGCCGAGGCCTTCGGAAGCATCTCTTCGAGCGGGACATCGTCGGCGACACCGCGAAGGAGCGTGTTTGCGACATGTTGGTGGAGATTGATGAAACCGGGAAGGACCGCGCAACCGGAGCAATCGATGACGTTCTCCGCAGACCGATCGATGTCGCCGACCGCGACAATCCGCTCGTCGTCCAGGAGGACGTCACCACTCACCACGCGACGTTTCTCGTCCTGCGTGACGACGAGTCCACCGCGGAGAAGAAGGGACATCGGGAGCCGTCGATGGGGCGGGCCGTAGAAAGGGTTTTCGTGGCTCTCCGATCGGCCGAAGACGCGAACGAGGCGGCTCTCGCGAATCTCGCGATGTGAAAGGGTATTGCGGTCCGAGCCGATGCGCGTTCGTGGACCTCGACTTCTCGAAGGCTCTGCAGCGGTGCCTCGATCAAGTCGGGCCCGGCCGGGTCACGACGTGTGGAGCAATCGCCCGGGCATTGGGCGATATCCGGGCGTCCCGAGCCGTGGCCACGTGGATCGCGACCCGTCCGGAGACGCTGGGAGGACACCGGGTCGTCCGCGCCGACGGCCGACCGGTCCTCATGTCCGCATCGCGGGAATTCTCGCGGGAGGGCACCCGCCTGTTCCGAGGCCGCGTCTCCGCCGATCGAATCTTGAATGTCTTGGAGCCCACCGGATTCCTCACGACACTCCGCGAGGAACAATGGAAGTTGGGCGACCGAGTGATCGAACGAGACGGCGGACTGCAGGTCGAACGTGTTGCCGGCGTTGATGCCGGCTACGACGGAAACGCGATGCGCATCGTTGCGGTCTCCCTCGACGCGAAGGACCTCGCGCTCACCGAAATCACCGCCGTGAAACGTCAGGCTGAGTTCCCCTACATCCCGACGTATTTGGCGTATCGCGAATTTCCCGGGATTGAAGCGGCGATTCGTCGCCTGAAGCGGCCACCGGACGTCCTCTTGATCGACGGCCACGGCCGTCTGCATCCGGCGCTCTTCGGCGTCGCGTGTTATGTCGGCGTCCGACTCAATATCCCGACGATCGGTGTGGCGAAGCATCCGCTCGTCGGTCGGGTGAGACCGGGAACCCGATCGCCCTCGAGAACGTCCCCGGTCGAGTTCCGCGGTCAGGTCCGCGGATATGCATGGACTCCGCCGGGCCGCGAACGTCCCATCTACGTCTCCATCGGTCACCGCATCTCGCTCGGGCGCGCACTCGAAGTCGTCCGAGGTTCCACTCTTCGTGGGTATCCGGAACCGCTGAGGCTCGCCGATCGAATTGGCCGCGAGATGAAAAGGAATAAGAGGAATGAAAAACGGGAAAAGGGTGCGACGCGGTGAGTCGCCGAGCGACATTTCATCGCGAGGGCTGGCCGGGCAAGCGCCTATCTCTTCTTTTTCTTGCCCTTCTTTTTCTTGGCCACTTCTTTCCTCCCTATTTTCTGTATAGACAAAAGGGGTCTTAAAAGTAGCGAAGCGACAAAAAATCGTCCATTTTGCGATTTATATAAAAACGGGAAGATGCGAAACGCACATCGAAACCGTTTTGGAGTGCGCCCGCATCACAGAAATTGTGGAAGTTCTGGTCTTCGGCGCCGGCGCGATCGGAAGTTTCTTTGGGGCTCTTCTCTCTCAACGTCACGATGTGACGCTTATCGGGAGGGCAGAGCACATCTCGACGATCAAATCCCACGGCCTCCGCGTTCGCGGAAAGACGGCGATTATTGCGAAACCTCACGCGGCAACCCGTGTGCCGCAGAAGGCGAGACCGGATTTCGTGTTCATCACAACCAAGTCGTACGATACCGCCAATGCGATGCTCGGGTTACGTCGTTTCGCCGACCGAGCGATCTTCGTCACCCTTCAAAATGGCCTCGGGAACGCGGAGACAATTGCGAAGACCGCGCGGCGCGTCGTCGCGGGAACCACGGCGCACGGAGTCACGTTCGTCGGCCCCGGGGAGATCCGTCATGCGGGCGTTGGCGAAACGGTGCTCGGTGCGTGGGGTGGAGTGCGTGAATCGGATCTCGTCCGGTTGCGGGATCTTCTTGCGGACGTGGGAATCGTCGCGAGTGTCACGAGCGACATCCGAACGGAGCTGTGGTCCAAGCTCGTCGTGAACGCGTCCATCAACCCGATCGCAGCCCTCGCAGAACTCGCGAACGGACGAATCGTACGTGACAAGCATCTTCTCGCCCTCGTCGAGATGGTGTGCCGCGAGGCGACCGAGGTTGCGAAGGCCGAAGGGGCGCGCGTCGATTATGAAGAGTTGCGACACCGCACGCTCCTCGTCGCGAAGCGGACCGCTTCGAACCGGGCGAGCATGCTTCAGGATCTTGACCGACACCATCGAACGGAAATTGACGCAATCACCGGATCGATTGTGCGGGCCGCAGAACGTGATCGGATTCTCGTCCCTATGAACGCAGCTCTGTACGCGCTCGTGCGAGCGAGGGAAGCGGCCCACCACGAAGCTTCGGGCCCGAACGTTCGCCATCAAAGCTTATAAACCACTATTTAACTCCCCTCCGTACCAAACCCGCTGCGGCGCCTCCAGATGGCAACGACACGGTGGTGTGACTTTGGCCAAAATCAAGATTGAGAACGTCGTCGCCTCGACCTCCCTCGGGGAGGAACTCGACCTCCAGGCGATCGCCCTCGCCCTCGGCGGGGCCGAATACGAGCCGGAGCAATTCCCCGGACTCATCTACCGATTGAAGGAGCCGAAGACCGCGACGCTCCTGTTCCGGAGCGGGAAGGTCGTCTGCACGGGAGCGAAGAGCCTCGAGCACGTCAAGACCGCGATCGACATGGTCGCGAAGCAGATCGAGGCCGCAGGCATCCCGATCAAGAAGAATCCAGTAATCGAGGTCCAGAACATTGTCGCCTCGTCGGACCTGGGGACAGAAATCAACCTGAACGCAATCGCGATCTCGCTCGGCCTCGAGAAGGTGGAGTACGAGCCGGAGCAATTCCCCGGTCTCGTGTACCGCATCGACGTACCGAAAGTCGTCGTCCTCCTGTTCGGCAGCGGCAAGCTCGTCTGCACCGGGGCGCGCAAGCCTTCCGACGTCGAGGAGGCGGTCGAGAAGATCACGCAGGAGCTGAAAGCCGCTGGCTTGCTCCGCTAGACGATGTTAGAACTTCGGACCGAAATCGAAATCGACGCGCCCGCCGAACGCGTGTGGGCCGTCCTCCTCGATTTCGAGAGGTTTTCGGATTGGAACCCGTTCATCCGATCGATTCGCGGCCAGGCGCTGGTCGGTTCCCGACTCGATGTGCTCCTCGGGGCGTCGGGTACGCGCCCAATGCGATTTCGACCCACCGTGAAGGCCGTCGTCCCGAATCGCGAGCTGCGCTGGCTCGGCCGGGTCGGCCTCCCTCGCCTCTTCGACGGCGAGCACATCTTTCAGATTGAGGCGCTCGGGCCGATGCGTTCCCGGTTCGTTCAACGGGAACGCTTCCGGGGTCTGTTCGTCCCGCTGCTCGCCCGGAGCCTGAATCGCGACGCCCGCCGCGGCTTCGAGGAGATGAACCGCGCGCTTCGAGAACGCGTCGCCGTTTCGACCGAGAGTCGCATGGCAACCGGGAAAGCCTAAGAGACCGTCCTCGTTTGGCGATGCGTGGCCGTCTTCGACAACCACATCCATCTGCGTGCGAGCTTCAAAGGCGTCGAGGCCGCGAAGGCGTTCGAGAAGGCCGGCGGCACGGCGATCTTGCTGACGCACAGCCCGTACCCCGAAGCGCCCATCACCCGCGCTGACGACTACCGAGCGGCGTATGGACTCACGCTCTCGATGGCGGACGCCGTCCGCACCGCCACTCACCTCAAGGTGTTTGTCGCGCTCGGGCCGTATCCGGTCGAGTTCATTCATCTGAGGGAGACGCTCGGCGACGCGGCTGCGGTGGACGCGACGACTCGAGCGATCGACCTAGCCGCAAAGCACATTCGCGAAGGGAAGGCCGTCGCCTTCGGCGAAGTCGGGCGACCTCATTTTCCGGTGGGCGCGGACATCGTACGGGCGTGCAACGGCATCGTCGCGTACGCGATGGCTCAGGCGAGAGAGCTCGAATGCGCGGTCATCCTGCACACCGAGGACCCTACCCCCGCGACGTTCGCGGAGTTCGCGTCAATGGCCAGACGGGCAGGGCTGGATCCCAAGTACGTCGTGAAGCATCACTCGACGCCGTTCACGCGACTGGCGGACACCGCGGGACTCGTCCCCTCGATCCTGGCGAAGGAAGAACTCGTCGTGGAAGCCTTGAAAGGTGGACCCCGGTTCCTCCTCGAGACGGACTACATCGACGACCCGTTACGGCCTGGGGCCGTCCTCGGACCCGCGACGGTGGCGAAGAAGACGAGGGCGTGGCTCGAGAAAGGAATTCTCACCACGGAGCAGGCGTGGTCCATCCACCACGACTTGCCTGAGAAGACGTACCGCATCCAAATGGACTGACTCGCACGGCCGCTCCACCCAGCTAGCGAAGGGCGCGAAAACCCTGGAATTCTCCGTTCGGCTCGGACCAGGAGACCTCGACCGATTCAACTCGGGCGTAGGGTTGCGACGTCTTGTTCCACTCGATGCAGGTCTCGATTGTGGATCGTTCGCCTTCGAACACCGCTTCGACGCTCCCGTCCCATCGATTCTGGACGTAGCCGTCGAGTCCCATCGCTTCCGCCTTCTCGGCACAATACGCTCGGAAGTTGACCCCTTGCACGCGCCCGAGGAAGACGACGACCGCGCGGGCCTTCACCACGAAGCGAATCGAGACGAAGTCAAAGAACTTTATCGTGGCAATCGCCGATTCACACTCTGGATGCCGCGGAGGGCCGCAGCAGGCGACTCGGCAGACGTCAGACGTCTGCAACCATAAGTCGAACGCGCACTCACATTCACCGGATGGGATCTCGACCGAATTGCGCCGAAACGAATCGGGCCCGGACTGCGGTGGAATTACGAGCGACGCGCGCGGGAACTCTTGGCCCAGGCCCGGTCTGTGCTCGACCTGGGGACAGGTGCTGGGGAGCTCTTCGCGGAACTCTGTGCGGGATATCATGGACGGGCCATCGCGTCGGAGCCGTGGGCCGTGAACGCACCGATCGCGAAGCGGCGACTATCCCGGCTGGAGGTCGAAGTGGTCCGCGCCCACAGCCTCCGTCTCCCGTTCCAAAGCGGAGCTTTCGACCTCGTCCTCGATCGACATGAAGAACTAGACCCCGACGAAGTCCACCGAGTCCTCCGACGCGGCGGATCCCTCCTCACGCAGCAGATCGGACAGAACGAGTGGGAGGAATTGCGACCCTTCTTCCCCCGATGCAAGACTTCGGCCTTCTGCTCGATCGGTACGTCTCCGGCTTGCGGCAGAGGGGGATGACCGTCCGCGTCGCGAAGACGCACGACATTCGGTCGGCGTACCGCGGACTCGGCGAGCTCGTGTATCTGCTTTGCATCTCGCCATGGACAATCCCCGACTCCGATCCGTTGGGGAAGGACCTCGCGGCCCTTCTCCATGCCGAGGACCGGCTCGCCGCCCGACGGGGCCTCATTCTCACCGAAAGCCGTTTCATCATCGAGGCTCGCAAGACGACCTAGCCGGCTCGGGCGCATCTCCACCGGGCCGTACTTTTCTTATACGCGCGCCCGCTATCGCTCTCTCCCCGGGGCGGGTTCTTCATGAAGCGGAACAAGGTCCAGGACCTCCGGGTGTCCGACTTCATGTCCACGGAGCTCGTCACCGCGAGCTCGGACGAGACCCTCGGCGATGTCCTCGGCAAGATGAAGTCGAACGACATCCACGAGCTTCCGGTCCTCGATCGCAAGAGACTCGTTGGCGTCGTGACGATGCGCGAGCTCATGCGCCGACGCAACCTCCCGCCCAACACGAAGGTCTCGACGATACTTGAAAACCCGCCGGAAATTACGCCGGAGACGCCGCTTCCCGAGGCGGCGGAGAAGATGATCTCCGCCGGGTTCCGTGCGATCCCGGTCATGAAGGGGAAGGGCCTCCTCGGAATCATCTCCCGCTCGGACATCGTCCGCGCGCTTGTCGAGAATCGGGCCTTGGAGGGCGTCCGCGTCTCGGAATTCATGACCCCGAACCCTCAGGCTGTCGCCGAGGACGACACGGTCGATCATGCGGTCCAGATCATGCGGTCCCTCGGCGAACGATCCGTCCCGGTCGTGGACAAGAACCGACACCTGAGAGGCGTCGTCGGCCTGAAGGACATCGTCGACTTGTTCGCCCAGCCGAAGGTCCGCGAGCAGTACGGGGACCGTGCGGGCCGCGAGGAGAAGATCGCCCTGGAGGTGAAGAGCGTCATGCGCTACCCGCCGCTCACGGTCGGCCCCGAGGCCGATGTCCAGCGTGCGGCGGAGCTGATGGCGAAGAACCACGTCTCGTCGGTCATCGTCACGGAGAACGACGAGCCCGTGGGGATCATCACGAGCCAGGACTTGATGGCGTTCCTGGCGGGCCTCCGGGAGCGCGAGCAACTCTTCGTCGAGGTCGGCGGTCTCGAGGACGAGCCGAAGGACACGTACGATGAGATCTACGAGGTCATCCAGAAAGAGATGCGTCGGATCGCGCCGCTCGTCCAACCGCGGACCCTCGCGATCCACTTCCAGAAATACAAGCCGGAAGGCGACCGCTGGAAGTACTCGCTCCGCGCGCGTTTCACGACGAGCCACCGGATCTACTATGCGCACGAATTCGATTGGGACCTCCGGGTCGCGTTGACCAAGCTCCTCGACACGCTCTACAAGCGGATCGTCAAGGAGAAGGAACGCAAGGTCACGGAGCGGAAGCGGCACCACGCGTCAACGTAGGTTCCAGAACGGTCGGTGGGCCCGGATCGTCGCCTCGATCGCGGGTCGACCGCGGACGTTGTCGTCCAGGTTCTCGGAAAGGACGAGCCGCGTCGTTCGACCGCGAAGGCGCCCCACCACGGCGGTGATGACCTCGCCCAGCGCGTCGAGATGATATCCGCCTTCCAAGGCCAGGGCCAGCCGGTTGCCGCACAACCGAGCGGCCAAGGCCGTGCTTCGGGTCACAAGGTCGACATACCCCGGCGAGGAGAGGACGAGCGACGTGATCGGGTCGCGGTAATGCGCGTCGATCCCGAGGCTGACGAGTACCACGTCCGGTCGGAACTGCTCGACAATCGGCTCGACGGCCCGGTCGTAGGCCGCGCGGTACGAGGTGTCCCCGCACCCCGCGGAAAAAGGGATGTTGACGGTGAATCCGCGGCCCTCGCCCGTGCCGATGTCTTCGGCCGGACCCGTCCCCGGGAAGATCCCGTACTCGTGGGTCGACACGTATAGGACGGACGCGGAGTCGGCGAAGATATCTCGGGTCCCATTCCCGTGGTGCGCGTCGTAGTCCAGGATCGCGACCCGACGTCCCTCCGCGACCTGATCCGCCGCCGCGATCGCGACGTTGTTGAGATAGCAGAAGCCCCCTCCATAGTCGGGGCCTGCGTGATGCCCCGGCGGTCGCACGAGAGAAACGGTCGGACGGCCGGTCCGCGCCGCGGAGCGCGTCCCGTGGAGGACCGCCCCCGCCGCGAGAAGCGCGAGGTCGAAGGTCCCCGGATGCACGGCCGTCTCAGGGTCGAGGAGCCCTTCGCCCAGATTCTCGAAAGATTCGAGGTACGAATCCCGATGGACCCGCTTCACCTCGGGACGTGTCGCGGGGGGCGCCTGCTCGACGTCCGTGAAGAGGCCGGCCGTTTCCAGGTGCGAGACGATCGATCGCAGCCGGTCCGGCCGCTCCACATGGAAGGGCGAGGCGACGTGATCGAGGAACCGCGGATCGTAGACGAGCACGGCCGAGGGAGCGCCGGGGCCGACTTCAAGCCATCGCCGAGGGCCGTCGAGACCGCGTCGAACGAGCTTATCACGATTGAAAATCACGCCGCGAAACATGTGAGAATTATGTCGGCACGCTTAAGCGAACTCGATTTCATATGTTCGATTCAGAGAGCGGACCGGGGCGGGATGAGAGTTTTTTCGCCGAGAGGTATAGTCGTAATTCTCCTGGTCGGGGCTCTCGTCGCCGTCGGATCGTTGCAACTCGGACGACCTTCGTCTCGCGTCGAATCGGACGCGATGAGCTTCTGGGAGGCGGCAGGACGCGGCCTTGTGACGGCCACGGTCGTCAACGACACCTACGTCCGCAATGGAGAGACGGTCACCTCGCCGGTCGGCATCCGGCTCGACAACGCGGCCGACACGCCGGTCGCTATCTCCGAGGAGGCCGTGCTGATGAGCCCGCATCCGCTCCAGACTCCGGCGCCGGATCCCCTTCGCACCACGCAAGACGCGGTCCTGACCGTGGAGACGGTGCCGGCGCACGGTTCGCTCACCTATTCGTACGGAGACCTGGTCGTGCAAGGCTTCCTCGCCCATCCCGTCTGGTGGTGTTCCGAGGAGTTCCAATTCACCCAGGCCGCGATCCCGTACCGGATCGGCGGAGAGACGTTGCCCTTCGCCTTGCGTCCCATCCTCGCGAACGAACACCACGAAGGGTCCGGTTCGAACACCCAGGACGACTTCTGGACGTATTTGCGCACGAACCCGACGGTCGTCGTCGGCAAGGAGCCGTTGTGGACCCTGGTCGATGGGACGTCAGGCCAGCAGATTCATTTGACGATCGATGCGACGAACATCGCGGTGTACACGTTCGAGGACACGATCACGAACGACGTGAACGTGAGCCACGGAGCGCTGGAGGACACCGTGCCTGCGGGTTGGAGTGTGGAGGAGGGGAGTTTTTCCGTCCCGCCCGACGAGATCGTGAGCCACGACGATGGCTCGCGAACGTTGCGGTGGTACGTCGACCTGCCTGCGGCGTTGGAGAGCAACTCGGAGGACCCGCAATATCCGTCGGCGTACGAGCCCCTCATTCGTTCGTACACGCTCGTTGCGCCGGCCCTCGCCGCGGGACGGGTGGAGCTGCCGCGAGCCCAATCCGACATCGACCGGAACGGGATCGCGGATGCCGCCTCCGCACCTTCCCTGGTGGACGTCGTCCCGGTCGGCACCCCCCAGGCGGACGCGGGCGGCCCGTACGCCGGGCGGGAGGGGGACACGATCCTCCTCACCGCGGCCGGTTCGACGGACCCGGACCGCGATCCACTCCAGTTCCGGTGGGACTTCACGGGCGACGGGACGTTCGATACGCCATGGTCTTCGTCTCCGACGGCGGAGGCGCGTTACACGGACGACTTCTCTAGGACCGCGGTCGTCGAAGTCTCCGACGGAACGCACGTTGCCTCGGCTGCTGCGACCGTGATAATCGCCAACCGCCCGCCCGAGATCGAGCAGCTCGACTCGGTCGCTCAGGTGTCGTTCCGAATCGAAATCGCGGGCGAGAAGTGGCACGATGTCTCCTTCACCGTCGACTCGGACACCGGGGTCCTGGCGGCCCTGGATCTCGTTCGGAGACCGGGAAGCCCGGCGAAACAAGCCGCGACCACGGACGTCCTGAACTTCTCCCTTCGGGAACACGTCAGTGCGATGCTCGCGTACACCCCGTTGAACGACCGCGTGAACGGTCCTCTCGGTGGAGATAACCCGGCCTGGATCGTCACTGTGTTCCCGGATGGCCGGGAGCAGCGGATGTTCCACAACTTCAACGTCCGGCATCCGTCGACGTGGACGTGGACCGTGGCGGACCTCGTCCAGCTCGTTGCCAAGGCCGGCATCACGTTCCGCGCAACGCTTCACGACGCGGGCAGCGATGATTTCATCGCGACGTGGGACTTCGGGGACGGGACGACGGTCGAGCAGACGTTCTGGAACAACGGCGTGAGTCCGGATCCGCCTCAGAGCCAAGGAGGGACCGCGCCGTTCGATGTCAACGCGATCGTCGTGCACGGACATTCGCTGGTTGGTTCGTCCACCGTCACGCTGACCGTCCGCGACGACGACGGCGGGGCCACGCAAGCTACGCTCTCCCTATCGGATCCGTGACGGGCAAAGGTCTTTAGCGCCTCGCCCGCGTGCCGAGGGCGTGCTGGAAGCCCGCCGGGTTTTGCGCGGAGAACGGGTCCTCCTCCGGCCACTCGCCTCGACGGATCTTCGGCGCTGCGTGAAATGGTTCTCGGATCCGCAGATCATTCGCTTCCTCGGGCGGGACGCCCCGGTGACGCTCGCGGAGGAAGAGCGGTGGTTCCGCGATTACGAACGGCGGACGGACGAACAGATCTTCGCGATCGAGGTCGAAGGGCAGCATGTCGGGAACCTCGGGCTGCACAAGATCGACCGCGTCCACCGCAAAGCGGAAGTCGGGATCGTGATCGGCGAGCCGTCGTTCTGGTCGCACGGGTACGGCACCGAGGCGATGCGCGTCGTCCTGCGGTACGGCTTCGACGTGCTGGGCCTCAACAAGATCTCGCTCGACGTGCTCGAGTACAATACGAGGGCCCTCCGGACCTACGAGCGCCTCGGGTTCCAGCGGGAGGGCGTGCACCGCGAGGACATCTACAAGGACGGACGTTTCGTGAACGTCATGCGGATGAGCATCCTGGCGCGCGAACTTCGGGAAGGACCGGCCGCCTAACTCATCAGAGCTCCAACAGATCCCGCGGCGCGGTGCTCATGTATCGCGGACCACCCTTCGTGATGAGGACGTCGTCCTCGATCCGTACGCCTCCGAATCCGGGGACGTACACTCCCGGCTCGTCCGTGAAGACCATGTTCGGACGGAGCACGAGGTCGCTCGACGCGTTCAGCGCACCCCCGTCGTGGACCGCAAGGCCGATTGAATGCCCGAGTCCATGGATGAACCGCCCCTTGTATTTGGTCCGGTCGATCAGATCCCTCGCGGCTGCATCGACCGACTTCGCCTTCGAACCGGGTCTCATCCGCGCGAGCGCCGCCGCCTGGGCCCGGGCAACGATGCCGTGCATCCGGCGCTGCTCCTCGGACGCCGAGCCCACGACCACGGTCCGTGTGACGTCGGAGCAGTACATGTGGTACATCGCGCCGAAGTCGATCACGATCATGTCCCCGCGCTCGATCTTCCGCTCGCCCGCCGTGTAATGCGGCTCCGCCCCGTTCGGCCCGGAGCCGACAATCGTATGGAAGGAGGGACCCGTGGCGCCGTTCTTTTGCATCCGGTACACGAGCTCGGAGGCCACTTCGGCCTCCGTGACGCCGGATCGGACGAACGGCAACGTTTCCTCGAAGGCTTTCGTCGCGATGTCGCAGGCCTTCTGGATCCGCTCGATTTCTTGTGGGTCCTTCACGAGCCGGGTCTTCATGACCGCCTCGGAGACGTCCACGAACCGCGTCGACTTGGACGCCTGTTTCTTGAGTCGTTCGAACGCGGCCTGGGTCAGCTCGGAGGCGTTGATCCCGACTTTCCGATGGTCCTTGAGCGCGGCCTTCATGCGGCGGGTCGACTCGTCGCGGGTCTGGAACACGTGGAGCGGGAGGGCGCTCTTCTTCGCGGCTTCCTCCTCCAGCGCCGACGTCGTGATCTCGCAGCCGCCGTCCGGCATGAGCCAGGCGCCGCAGCCCTCGAACAGTCCATCCGTCAAGCCGGTCGCATAGAAGAACGAGCGGTCGATGTGCGGCTCCGTCGAGTTCAGGAAGACGATCAGGTCCAGGCCGTCGTTCACGTTGCGGAAAATGCGGCGCACGCGGTCGTGCACGAGAATCCCCGCGCATAACCGAGCGACTCTAGTTAAAGCTTCGTCGCCTGGGAAGGTTTTATCCTTTGGACCGGCTGCGCAACCCGATGGCGAAGCGACGCCACCGCGGCATGGAGCGGCGGATCGCCCTGGAGCGGATGACGACGCTCTTCCGCTTGGCCGAAGGCGAAGCGCTCCAGCGCCATGCTGGCCGGGCGCGACGGTACGTGGAGCTCGCGCGTCGGATCGGGATGCGTTATAACGTCCGCGTGCCCGCGCCGTTCAAGCGGTCGTTCTGCAAGAAGTGCCTCGCGTTTCTTCTGCCATCCGTGAGCGCTCGGGTCCGCGTGGGACGGGGCCGGGTCGTCGTGACGTGCACTACGTGCGGCACCGTCCAACGATATCCGTACCGTCGGGAGCAGTCGGCGCGTAGAGCGTCGCGACCCCGACCTCAATAGGAGGTCGTCATGTCGATTTTGCCGGCCCTGCGGGCCAGGTACTCGCCCAACTTGAATACGCCGATGCTGAGACCGAAGAAAATGACGGTGGACACCAGGAGGAAGGCGAGAATCTCGAGGTCGTCGAACCCGGCGAGGCCCGTATTGAGTTGGAACGGCAAGAGGATACGCCGGGTGATCTCGAACCAATACGTGAGTGGAATTGCTTCTCCGATCGCCTGCCCCCACGACGGGAGAATCGTGAGCGGGAATAGTACGCCGCAGAAGACGTAGAACACCCCCGGGACCGCCTCCGCGAGGGTCTGCGAATGTCGGGCCATCAGGAACGTCGCGGCACCGAGGGTGATGCCGATTGCCAAGAGGACAAACAGGCCGAGGGCGAGGCTGACGAAGAACAGAGGCAGTCGGTCGAGAGAGAGCTGCATCTGGACCCCGTAGGAACCGAGGAGGAATACGCCGAAGGCCAACGTGATCAGGACGGCGAAGACCGATACGACGATCTTCGAGAACGCACGCCCGAGGATGTACACGTAGTAGGAGATCGGGGAGATGTACACGTATCGGATCGTCTGGTACCACTCCCGGTCGGACTGGATGACCTGGAACGTCCCGAGGAGGGTCGAGCCGACGAAGATGAAGAAGGCGTTCCCGATGTAGAGGAAGGCGAAGGAGTGAGGGTCCGGAATCCCGTTGATCGACCAGATCACGACGTACATGAAGATGAGGATGAACGCTCCCGCCACGGGCTTGACGATCGAGTAGATGACGAACAGCCAGGGCTCCGTCCAGTTCGAGTCCATTTGCCAGCCGAGCCAGGCGGCCGTCTTGAAGGTCCGCCAGTATGTGCTCATTGATGCCGTGAGGTCAGCTTCCCCTCGCGCTTCGCGAGCGTCTCTAGGTACGCGAGGGCATACCTTGCGAGGATCAAGAATCCGACCGCGAGGACCACAAGGATCTCGAGTTCCACGGGCGCGCTGAGGACCCAGAACTTTCCCCCGAACGCCGTCTCTCCGAGGGTGAGCTGGCGGAGTGCGTCGAGGCCGAGACCCGCCGGGATGATAGAGCCCAAGACGGCGACCGCGGAACCCCATCCGCCGGACTGGTAGAGGCCACCGAGAGGGAAGTAGAAGCCGCTCGAGAAGAAGATCGGCTCCTCCATGAGGGCGGACAGGTTCCACGCTTCGCGGCCCCAGAGCAGGTACAGGGACGCGAAGAACATCCCCAGTCCGTAGAGCGCGACAAGGGTCACGAAAAAGACGGCCAGCAACATCAATGGATTCGCAACCTGGAAGACCACGCCGAACACCACGACGCCGGCGACCAGCGTGGAGACCGCCCGCACCGAGGTCATGAACATCCCGCCGACGGCCATGCCGCCGAGCAAGGCCATCCGGTTCATCGGCGCCATCATGTACAATTGGAGGTTTCCGATCTCCTTCTCCCAGTACAGTTGGCTTGCCATCGACCACAGCACGTTCAACCAGAACGCGACCATCGCCCCCCCGAGCACGACGCTGGCCACCAGCGCATTCATGTTGGCCAGGATGCGGGGCGCGTCGACCGGATTCGCCGCGACCTGATTCAGTGCGATGGTGCGGTAGATGAACACGTACGCCGCGATCGACAACAAAGGGAGGACCGCCTCAAAGAAGATCCACGAGGGCTCACGATTCGCACCGATGACCCTCGGGTAGGCGCGGCCGACAATCGAGCGCAGGTTGAGTCCGATCCGGAACCGGAGATCGGACCGGCGGGCCACGGCCGCGGTCATTCGAACCCCCGGCCTACCATGCTGATGAAGACGTCCTCCAGGGTCGGTTCCGTCTTGCGCAGGGCGTGGACCTTGGCCCCTTGAGCCGTGATCGCGCTCAGGATTTCCGCGACCGGGGCCTCGTTCTCCAGGATGAACGTCAACTCGGTCCGATTCTTCGAGGCATCGTCCCGGAGGGAGAAATTCACGACTCCGTCCATCCGCTGGAAGGTCGACGTGTCCTGAAGGGGGTCCACTTCGAGACGGAACGTGGTCTGCGTGTGGATCATCCGCTTCAGATTTTCAGGCGTGTCGCACGCGAGGATCTTCCCTTTGTCGATGATGGCGATCCGGTCACACATCTCGTCGGCCTCCGCCATGTAGTGCGTCGTGAGGAGGACCGTCTTGCCCGACTGCCCACGCACCCAGTTCATGACGTATTCGCGGATCGTCCGCGCGGCATTCACGTCCAAGCCGAGCGTCGGCTCGTCGAGGAAGAGGATGTCCGGCTCCGTGACGAAACCGCGGATCATGTTCATCTTCTGCCGCTGCCCGGACGAGATCAGCCGCACTTTTGCATCCCGCTTGTCCCACAGCCCGAACGCATGCATGAGCTCGTCGATCCGGGCCTTCGAAACCTTGCTCGGCACCCCGTAGAACTGGGAGAACATCCAGATGTTCTCGCGCGTCGTCAGGAGGCCGTAGCCCGACGTTTCTCCGCCGGAGACCATGTTGATCCGCTGGCGAATCGGGAACGGGTCTTTCGTGACATCGTTGCCTGCGACGAAGGCCATTCCGGACGTGGGGAGGAGAAGCGTCGCGAGGATCTTGATGAGCGTCGTCTTCCCCGCTCCGTTCGGGCCGAGAAGGCCGAAGAGCTCGCCCTCGTGGATCTGCAGAGACACGCCGTCCAACGCGGTGACTGGGCCGCGGGACTCTTCCTCGTTCGGCTTGGGCTTGCGCCACCAATGCTTCTTTTTCCCGGCGAACACTCGAGTGAGGTCGCGCGTCTCGACCGCATAAGGCATTTGGGATCGATTCCGATTCTCCTCGGACCGCGCGGACGGTCGGAGGGCCTACACGGCCAGTCGCTGCCGGTATCGGGTGATGTACCCGGCGATCCGGTTGCGCATCAGGATGCTCTGCACGTCGGAAAGCTCCGAGACCTTCGCCTTGTTGTGGTCGAAGTCATCCGTGAACTCGTTCGGATAGAGCTTTGCGAGTTCGATCGCGACGCGCTTGATGTACGTCGGCCGGATATTACCCAACGATTCACTCCGCTCAGTACGAGGAAGCGCTCCAAAGGACGTGTGCTAAATAAAGGTTCGGAGGAGAACCGCGACACGAACTCGTTTCACGCCGCGAACGTCGCGCCGTTCGCGTCCGCGCTATTCTGCGGGCAACTCTTAAATAGGGACCTCGGATACGCCCGATTGGGACCCCGCGCCGCACCGTCCCCCAGGAGCGGATGACGATGGAAGAATCCCTCGTGAACGTCGAATTCCTGAAGAGCTCAAACAATTTCATCGCCCGCATCCAGAGCGAACTCGGCGGGATGCGCGAGTACCGGAGCTCCTCGTTCGAGGAAGTCCTGGAGCAGGTCGTGATCGACTTGCAAGAGGAGTTCGAGTCGTACTGATTCAGGCGCCCGTCCACGCCGGCTTCCGTTTCTCGATGAAGGCGCGCATCCCTTCCGCCTTGTCCTGGGTCGAGCCAACGATCCCGAACGCCGCCGTCTCGAAGTCCAACCCGGCGGAGAGCGGCATGTCCCACGCCGCCCGGAGACACGCCTTCGCCAGGGCGATCGCGGCGGGGCCCTTCTCCAGGATCTTGTGGGCGAGGGCCTTGGCCTCGGCCAGGAGGCGGTCCGCCGGGACGACGCGATTCACCAGGCCGATCCGTTCCGCCGTCGCGGCGTCGATCCGGTCCCCGGTGTAGATCATCTCCGCGGCCCAGCCCGGGCCGACGAGACGCGGCAGGCGCTGGCTCCCTCCGAATCCGGGGATGATGCCGATGTTGACCTCCGGCTGGCCCAGTTCCGCGCGGACCGACGCGATCCGGATGTCGCAGGCCAGGGCGAGTTCACAGCCGCCGCCCAAGGCGAACCCGTTGATCGCGGCGATGATCGGCTTGTTGCACGACGCCATCGCGTCCCCGAGCCGTCGGCCCATCTCCGAGAAGCGCTGCATCTCGAGGCCCGAGAGATTCGCCATCTCCTTGATGTCGGCGCCGGCCACGAACGCCCGGTCGCCGGCCCCGGTCAGGATGATCGCCCCCACGTCCGCGGCCATCGAGAGATGCTCGATCGCCATCGACAGTTCTCGCAGGACGGTCGAGTTGAGCGCGTTCAGGGCATCCGGGCGGTTCACGGTGACGATCGCAAGGCGGTCCTCGATCTCCATCTTGACGAAGCCGGGCATGGTCTCCTCCCGCGTGGAATCGCTGAAATGAGGATGAAGGTTGCTCGCGGAGCACCGGTAAGCTCATAGACCCGGCCCTCTCTGCCGGGCGGCAAGGTGGGTCGGATGCACACGTCTGCCCGGGTCCTGGTCGCCGCGTTCGCCCTGATGCTGGTCACGGCCTTCGCAATCGTGCCGGGGACCGCGAGAGCCAACATGGACAAGCCCACGTGGGCCGCCGGTAACTTTTGGGTATACTCTTTCGTATCGGGTTCGAGCGGCTTGACCATCAACGGGACCCTCCGCCTGGACGTCACCGGGACGGAGACGGTAACGCTGAACGGGACAGACTATCCGTCATACCATGTGGCGGCGGACCTCAAGGTTCCCTTCGGCGGCGGGCTCAGCTACGAGGCGACTCCGGACATCTGGTTCAGCACGGACACGCTGGCCATCGTGAAGATCCGCGCGGTGGTGGCTCCGATCGGGAGCCTGACGACCCAGACCACGGTTACCATTGCAGGGAGTCCGCCCCAGACGATCCATTGGCCGCTGACCGCGGGCGCCTCGTGGACCGACTCGACCGTCGTGTGGACCTCGTCGGCGAACGCGAGCGCCACGATCTGGTCGCATGCGCCGTTGTCGACGAGGTTTGACGTCCAGGCCGACGCCACCATCACAGTTCCCGCAGGGACCTTTACGACCACCCCGATCAAAGAGACGAATACCGCGAACCTGTCCTACACGATGAACTACTGGTCGGCGGACGTCGGCAACTGGGTGCGCGTGGGGGACTACGACAGCACCGGCCGAAATACGGACAACTTCAACCTGACATCGAAAAGCTACCAGGGTGGTGGCAGCTTCTTCACGTCGATCTTGTACGGCCTGCCGGTGTGGATCTGGCTCGTCCTCTTGATCGTCATCCTCGTCGCGATTGTCGGGGTGTTCGCGGTCCGCCGACGGAGGCCGCCCACCCGAGCGATGCCGCCTTCGCCCCCGCAAATGCCGCCACAGGAGCCGATGGGCCCCGAGGGCCCTCCTCCCCCGTAATCCGAGGCGCCAAGTCTAAGGTCGCAAAGGACCTGTCGCGGTCGGTGGGTTGGCGGAGCCCGAGGCCGGCGTGAGCGGACGTTCCGATTCTGATGGCGAAGCGACCGGAGGGCTGCCCGACCTACGCGCCGCGCTGAACGCGATTCCCGGTTGCCTCGGCACCGAGGCGGCGAGGACCGAGAGCGGGAAAGAAGTCATCTTCGCCTGGTTCGAGGACAAACAAGCGGTCCTTCGCTGGTACCACTCGCAGATCCATCAGCGGACGATGCGGGGTGCGTTCCCCGACTTCGAACCGCGGGGGCCTCTCAAGGACGTACCGGAGGATGTCGGTCCAATCCTCGTCATCGCATCCCTCACGCTCACGGAGCGAGCGCCCGCCGAGGGCGTTTCCTTGCCGATCTCCCAGATCGCAATCGAACTGTACCGACCGTTGGCGGGAGGGCTTTCCTTCGGAGGCCGTTTCTCACCCGACCGTCTCGTGGTCCCCGGCCTGCGGGACTATACGAGTCAGGTCCTTGGGTAAACGTACACTCCTCGGCCGGCCTTCTTCCCGAGCCGCCCCGCCCGAACGTATTTTCGGAGGAGCGTCGACGGACGGAACTTCGGGTCTCCAGTCTCCCGGAACAGCACCTCCATCACGTCGAGGCCGATGTCGAGGCCGGTGTAGTCCGCGAGTTCGAGCGGCCCCATCGGCATGTTCGTGCCGAGCTTCATCGCCTTGTCGATGTCCTCCGGGCTCGCGACGCCTTCCTGGAGGAGGTTGAACGCCTCGTTCATCATCGGCACGAGCAGTCGGTTCACGACGAACCCGGGCGACTCTTTCACTTCCACGGCCTCCTTCCCGAGCTTCACGCACAGGTCCTTGATCAGGCGCACCGTCTCGTCGGAGGTCTCCGAGCCGCGGATCACCTCGACGAGCTTCATGACCGGCGCGGGGTTGAAGAAGTGCATGCCGACGACGCGGTCCGCTCGTTTCGTCGCGGTCGCCATCTCCGTGATGCTCAGCGATGACGTGTTCGAGGCGAACACGACCGAGGGCGGGCAGAGACGATCCAGTTCCTCGTAGAGCTCCTTCTTGATCTCCATCTTCTCGAAGACCGCCTCGATGACGACCTGTGCGCCGTCCACCGCTTCCTTGAGTGGGACGACCCCGCGGATCTTGGACAGGATCGCGTCGACCTCGGCCTGCGCCATCTTGCCCCGCTCCACCCGCTTCTGGAGCGGCTCCCGGATCCGGCGGAAGCCGCCGTCGACGAAGCGCTGCTCGATGTCCCGCATCGTCACCTGAAAGCCGGCGGCCGCGCAGGCCTGGGCGATGCCCGCCCCCATCGTGCCGGCGCCGATGACGGCGATCTTCTTGATGTCGCTCAACTGCATGGATTCCCTCGATCGCGTGGTATGCTCGGAAGGGCGAAAGACCTTGCGCCGGTTGAGGAGACGCGCATCGAGGACTCCACGCCACAGGGGTTAGATAGCGGCGGTCCGGTCCCGAGTCGATGCGGGGAGCGCCGTACGCGGCGATCGCCCTGGCGGTCGTCTCCGTCTCGTTCGCCTCGATCTTCATCACCTGGAGCACCTCGCCGCCCATCACGATCGCCCTGTACCGTCTCGCCATCGCCACGTTGATCATCGGGGCGGCGAGCTTCGTGCGCAGCGGCGTCCTTCGCCGCACGAATACGCTCCTCCGGATTCCGCGGCGCGACGCGGCCATCATGGGGCTGATCGGCGGGATCCTCGCGACCCACTTCGCGTTGTGGATCTCCTCGCTGAAGGTCGAGGGGGAGTCCATCGCGTCGTCGGTCGTGCTCGTCACGTCCCATCCGCTGATGGTCGGCCTCCTCTCGCACTACGTCCTGCGCGAGCGCCTGAACCGGTGGATGGCCGTCGGGATCGTCCTCGGCTTCGCGGGCGTCGTGTCGATCGCTCTCGCCGACTACGGATTCGCGGGGAGCCTCCTCTATGCAGACATCCTCGCCTTCAGCGGCGGCGTGATGGCCGGGTTTTACTTCCTGCTGGGCCGGCGGGTGCGTCAGCGCGTCGCCCTGTTGGATTATGCGTTCGTCGTCTACGCGAGCGCCACGGCCGTCCTCTTCGTGTACGCGCTCGCTTTCGGTTCGAGCCTCGCGCCTGTGGGGGACGTGCCCCGGGAACTCCTCCTGTTCGCGGCCTTGGCGGTCGTCCCGCAGATCGGCGGACACACCCTGTACAACTGGTCGCTGCGGTGGGTGACCGCCCCCGTCGTGAGCCTGAGCCTCGTCGGAGAGCCGGTCGGATCGAGTCTCCTGGCCTGGGTCCTCCTCACCCAGGTGCCGACCGTCGGGGTGGCGGTCGGCGCGGGTCTGGCCCTCCTCGGCATCTACCTGACGGCCTTCGGCCAGAGCAGCCGCGCTCCCGAAATTCTGGCCACGAGGGACGTGGAGTGAGCCCTTTCGCGACCTCGGGAGGCGACGCGGAATATACCTCTACTTAGAGGTATGACCCGACCCCCTCGGGCACTCGTTGCGCCGGCCACCAACCGAGTCACAGATCGTCCGGGCCGCGGCCCTTCCGTTCAAACTGCTTCGCGTAGAGTTCCTTGAGCCGTTCGTAGGTGTCGACGTCCCGCGGCCCTTTGTCGTCTCGAATCCGCACAATCCGCGCGAACCGAAGCGCGAATCCGCTGGGGTAATGCGGGCTTCGCTGGATCTCATTGTACGCGACCTCGACCACGGTCTCAGGTCGCACGTGGAATCCCCAGCGCTCCTCGGACGTCGCGAGCCCGCGCAACCGCTCCGTCATCGCCTGGAACTCGGCATCCGTGAGGCCCTTGAACGTCTTGCCGATCATCTGGAATCCGCCGCCCTTGTCGTCCCGCACGGCGAGCCAGTAGTTCGAGAGCCAGCCTTCCCGGCGGCCGCTTCCCCATTCGGCCGCGGTGATCGCGAGGTCGAGGTGGTCCGCAGGCTTGATCTTGAACCACTTCTTGCCTCGCTTCCCGACGGAGTACGTCGATTCGAGCTGCTTCGCCATCAGCCCTTCGTGTCCCGCGACAAGGGCCTCCTGGAGGAAGGACTCGATCTCCGCCTTCCGCTGGACAATCCGGCGTGCCGTCAGCAACTCCGCGGGCACGAGCCGTTCGAGGATCTCCCATCGCTCCCGGTACGGCGCGTCGATCAGCGTTCGGCCATCGAGGTGGAGGATGTCGAAGAGGTACAGCTTGAGCGGAATCTCTTCCGCGGCGGATTCGATCCCGTGCACGCGTCGGAAGCGGCGCATCAGGTCTTGGAACGGGAGCGGCTTTCCGTCCCGGTCCACCGCGACGACCTCGCCTTCGAGCAGGAATTCGGACGCGGGCAGCGATTTCGCGATCGCGACGATCTCCGGAAGGCTGGCCGTGACATCGCTCAACCGCCGACTGAAGATCTTCAGCGCCTCCCCCTTTCGATGGATCTGAATCCGTGCCCCATCCAGCTTGTATTCGATGGCCGTCATGCCGCCGTGCACCGCGAGGACCTCGTCCAGGTCCTCCGACATCTCCGCGAGCATCGGTTTCATCGGAGCGAGGAGACGCAGGCCCCGAGAGCGGAGGCCGTCCGCTCCTTCGGAGAGCGCGATCTCGGCGATCATCCCCAGGTCCCCGAGGAACATGTGGGCGGTCCTCACGGAATCCAGGTCCACGCCCGACGCATCCGCGATCCCTTCGAGCATCACGCCCTCGTTCACGCCGATCCGCATTTCCCCGAAGACGTTTTTCAAGAGCACGTCCCGCTCGTCTTCGGACGCCCGTCCGAGGAGGCTCTCGAGGAGCCGTCGACGCACTCTCGTCGAGTCGGGGCCGTGGGTTTCCGCGATCTGCGCGAATGACTTCGACACCTCCAGGATGCTGAGGGCGCTCGGGACGAGGCTGGCTTGCTTCGTCCGACCGAGCGCCTTCTGTAGCGTCGCCCACCCGACGTTCAAGGCGCGCGCGTCTGACTCGGCGAAGATCCGGCCGACGATCAGGTGGACCGCGGGCGCGACCTCGTCCCTCCGGAGGGAGCGCAGGAACGCCGCGAGGAGTGCGCGCTTCTCGAGTCGCTTCGTCGTAGCCTCGAGCTGCCGCGTCAGCTCCGCGAGTCGCGCAAAGGACGTCTCGTCCGCGGTCGTCGGCGTCACGGTGAATCGGGACCATCCGACGCGGCGGGTTTCAAGGTTTCGCCGGCGGACTTCGCCTCCGCCGGGCCGCGGAGAATGTAGAACGCGATCAGCGAACCGACCATGAGGACCCCGCCGAGCACTTGGACCGGACTCAGGGTCTCTGTCGGAAAGACGTAGAGGGCCACGAGGATTCCCCACAAAGCCGACGAGGGGAGGACGGCACCCGTTCGCATTGCCCCGATCGTCCGGAATGCGTAGAAGAAGAGAACCGAGAAGATTCCCACCGCGCTGAGGGAGAGCAGGATCAGCGCCGGCAGGACATCGAGCGGGACCGCGAGAGAGGTGCCGGTGAAGACGACGATCCCGGCGAACACCGCGGCGCCGATCAGGAGCTGGACCTCCAGGAGGGTCACGATCGGGATTCGGCGGAGGAGGACGGCACTCATCGTGTTGCTCGAACCCCAGCATGCCGCGGCGGTGACCAGCATGATGTTGCCGACCAGGAATTCGAGAAACCGCACGTCTCCAAACCGGAGCTGCGTGGTCACGAGAAATGCACCGACGGCGATACCTGCCAAAGCGACGTACTCACGCCGCGTCGCCCGTTCCCGCAGGAACGCGTAGGCAAGGAGCATCGTGAAGAGCGATTCGCTATTCGATAACAGAACGGAGTTCGCGGCGGTCGTCCGTTCGAGACCGTAGAAATAGATCAACGGTCCGACAACTGCTCCCACGACGCCGGATAGAGCGACGAGCTTCCAATCGGAGCGTTGAATCCGAACACGCCGTACGAACGGCAAGAGCGCGGCTCCTGGAATTACCTGAATCAGAAACGCGATGGCGAGCGGAGAGACCGAGTTGAGAACCAGTTTCGAAAGGGTGGGCCAGATCCCGAAGAGGACCGCCGCGGAGATGATGGCGAGATAGCCCCGCGTCCGCTCCGGAAGGACCACCAGTCACCGCACGGAAAACGGTGCGAATGATTTAGAGATTCCTCAGGTCGCAAGGCTTAAGGCCGCACCGGGCGTTTTGTTTTCCCCGGGCCTCAGGGGGTGCGAGGAACTCCGTGGTCGATGCGCTGCGCGTGATTCGGGACGACGGCTCGACGGACCCCCGTCTCGACCCGAAATTCTCGGAGGACGAGGCCATCGCCATGTATCGAGGGATGAGCCTCCAGCGGATCCTCGACAACCGCATGCTCGCCCTGCAGCGGCAAGGGCGGATCGGCTTCTACGGTCCTTCGCTCGGCCAGGAGGCCGCAATCGTCGGGGCGGCGATGGCGATGGGCCCCGACGACTGGATCGTCCCGCAGTACCGCGAACCGGGCGCGGCGCTCGTCCGCGGCATGCCGCTGAAAGAACTCCTGTGCCAGCTCATGGGAAACGCGGAGGATCCGGTGAAAGGCCACCAGATGCCCTGCCATTATGTCTACCGCAAAGGGAACTATCTATCGATCTCGTCGCCGGTCGGCACGCAGCTGCCGCACGCGGTCGGCATCGGATGGGCGATGAAACTGCGCGGTGAGAAGAAGGCGGTCCTCGTGTTCTTCGGCGACGGCGCGACGAGCACCGGGGACTTCCACGCGGCGATGAACTTTGCCGGCGTCTTCCGAACGCCGACCGTCTTCCTGTGCAACAACAACCAGTGGGCGATCTCCGTCCCCGTGGCGAAGCAGACCGCGTCGGCGACGCTCGCGGAGAAAGCGAACGCGTACGGATTCGACGGCATCCGCGTGGACGGGATGGATGCCCTGGCCGTCTACCGGGCGACGCGGGATGCGGCGCGCAAGGCCCGCGAGGGCCTCGGGCCCATGATGGTCGAGGCGGTCACCTATCGCATCGGTCCTCACTCCTCGAGCGACGATCCTTCCCGGTACCGCGACGAGGCCGAGGTGGCCGCGTGGCAGGCCCGCGACCCGCTCCTGCGATTCCGGCGGTACCTCGAGCACGCGGGATGGTGGGACGACGCGCGAGAGGCGCGGCTCGAGCAGGAGATCGGGGACGAGATCACCCGCGCCGTCCAGGAGGCGGAACGGATCCCGCCCCCCGCCGTCGAAACGATCTTCGCCGATGTGTACGCAGAGATGCCTCCCCACCTCCAACGGGAGAGGGACGCCTTCCTGGCGCTTCCGCGGAGGTGAGTCGTGGCGAAGAAAGGATCCGCCGCTCCCGCACCCGCGCCCTCGTCTTCGTCCGGCGTGCAACGGGCGCATGAACTGTTCAAGCAGGGCCTCGCGAAGGAAGCCCTCGCACTGCTGCGCCCGCTCCTGCAGCGCAAAGGCGCCGTCGATGGAGACGTCTGCGCCCTCGCCGCCGCGTGCCTCGGGGCGGAAGGCGACTACATGGAAGCCGCTCGCATCGACCGGATGCTGTGCGACGCGCAGCCGAACAACCCGCAGGCATGGCACAGTCTCGGGTACGACCTGTTCCATGCCGGGGACCTGGAGGGGGCAGCCGAGGCGTTCTCCCGCGCGTTGAAGCTCGAGCCCACGCGGGCGAGTGCGCACTTCAACTTGGCGCGAATCGCGGCGCGGTCGGGCGACAAGTCCAAGGTCATCGAGCACTTCGCCAAGGCCGTGGAACTTCAGCCGGACTATCAGGAGCGCCTCGACGAGGACCCGGATTTGCTTCCGTTCAAGGACGATCCGGAAATGCTCGGTCGCCTCCCGGGCGGCAAGCCCGGCGAAGACCCGTACCAGGAATATTACGCGACGAGGTCGTGAACATGCCCGCGATGACGATGGTCCAGGCGATCAACAACGCCCTGCGCGAGGAGATGCGCCGGGACGACCGGGTCATCGTGCTCGGGGAGGACGTCGGCCGCAACGGCGGCGTGTTCCGATGTACGGAAGGCTTGCTTGACGAGTTCCCGGACCGCGTGTTCGACACCCCTCTCGCCGAAGGCGGGATCATCGGGACCGCAATCGGGATGGCGCTCTATGGCCTGCGGCCCGTGCCCGAGATCCAGTTCATGGACTTCATCTATCCCGGATTCGACCAGATCGTCTCGGAGGCCGCGAAGATGCGCTACCGATCCGGGGGCCAGTTCTCCGTGCCGATGACGATCCGCACGCCCTTCGGCGGCGGAATCCGGGGCGGCCATTATCACAGCCAGTCCACGGAGGCGTACTTCTGCCACACGCCCGGGTTGAAGGTCGTGGTGCCCTCGACGCCGAAAGAAGCGAAAGGCCTCCTGACATCCTCGATCCGCGATCCCGACCCGGTCCTGTTCCTCGAGCCGAAGAAACTCTACCGTTCCTCCCGGGAGGACGTGCCGGAAGGTGAGGTCACCGTTCCCCTGGGTCAAGCCGCCGTCCGTCGCCCGGGTAAGGATGTCACCCTAATAGCGTACGGTTACATGGCCCAGGTGTGCCTCGACGCGGCGACGAAGGCCGCGGAGAAGGGCGTCGAGGCGGAGGTCATCGACCTGCGCACGCTGGTACCCCTGGACGAGCCGACGATCCTGTCGTCCGTGAAGAAGACGGGCCGAGCGGTCGTCGTGTACGAGGCACCCCGCACGGGCGGCTACGGTGCAGAAATCAGTGCGATCCTCGCCGAGAAGGCCATCGAATACCTCCGCGGGCCGATCATGCGGGTCACGGGATTCGACACGCCGTTCCCGTACACCCTGGAAGACATCTACTTGCCAAACGCGGATCGCGTGCTATCCGCAATCGACAAAGTCATGGCGTTCTAGCGACCGCTCAGGCGGTTCCAAAGGGCCGACGGAACGCGCGTGACGCCGCGAGCAGGTACACGAAAATCACGCCGACGATTCCGAGCGTCAGGATCGCGGCAAGGCTGAGAGCCTCCCCCGAGTTCGAGCGCTGGTACGCGGTGTAGCCCACGTAGACGAGCGTGACGAGCGTGGCGAGAACCGCGAGCCCGTACGCCCACACGCGCATCCGCAGGAGCCCCGATCCCGCAATCGCGAGGACGACCCCGATCACGAAATATAGGACCGCGTTGAGAAGGAGCTGCGTTCCCGGTAACGTCGGCCCACCGTTCGGGAACGGCAGCAGGAAAGCGAGTCCGACGATGAAGCTCGCGATCGAAATCAGAACTAGGATCACAGCCGCCAAGAGCACGAGCCCACCAAGAACGGATATCCCGACCGGACGTCTCATTGTCACTCCCCTCCGATGTCACAGAAAGGAGGAGCAGGCCGGGACTCTTTCCGGCGCGAAGCGCCGGGCACAAATCACGCCCACCGGTCTGTGCCACTCCTCCACGACCCCACTCCTCCCCGTACGGACATCGGCAGGTGGCCATAAAACGATTCGCATCGGGAGTACGCGCCCGGGCATCGCAACGTGCAAAATGTTAAGTCGGCCGCGGGGCTTGCGACGGTCGCCGAGCGAGAGAAGATGGCCCGCGAGTTCAAGCTCCCCGACATCGGGGAGGGCGTCCACGAAGGTGAGGTCGTCAAGTGGTTCGTGAAGGAAGGGGACGCCGTCAAGGAGAACGACCCGATCGTCGAGGTCATGACGGACAAGGTGACGGTCCAAATCCCTTCCCCCGTCACGGGGAAAATCCTCCAGCTTCGCGCGAAAGAAGGTGAGGTCGTCAAGGTCGGCAACACCCTCGTCGTGTTCGGCGAGGCGGGCGAGATCGCCCCGCCCAGACCGGAAACCACCCGGCCGGCCTCGGCTCCACCGCCGCCGGTCATGACGGTGGCGCCACCGGCGCCCGGTCCCTCCGGCGAGGTCCTCGCGGCACCCGCGGTCCGTCGCCTCGCGAAGGAACTCAACGTGAATCTCGCGGCCGTCCGAGGGAGTGGCCCGCAAGGTCGCCTCACCGAAGATGACGTCCGCAAGGCGGCTCAAGGCCCCTCGAGAGTCGCCGCCGCGGTGGCCGTCCCGGCAGCCCCGATCGCTCCCACCGCCGGCGAACAGCGGATCCCGATTCATGGGCTGCGGAAGCGGATCTTCGAGAAAATGGCGAAGTCCAACGCAACCGCGGCTCACTTCACGTACGTGGAAGAGGTCGACATGACCCAGCTCGTCCACCTGCGCGACCATCTGAAACCCACCGCGGAGCGCAAGGGAGTCAAACTCACCTTCCTCCCGTTCTTCGTCAAGGCCGTCCTCGCGGCGCTGGTGGAATTCCCGACCTTGAACTCCTCCGTCGACGACGAGCGAGGGGAGATCGTCGTCAAGCGATACTACAACATCGGCATCGCGACGGCCACGGACGAGGGCCTTACGGTCACCGTCGTCCACGAGGCCGACAAGAAAAGCCTCTGGGACCTCGCGAAGGAAATCGATCGGCTCGCGGCCGCGGCGCGGGACAAGAAGCTCTCCCTGCAAGACGTCCAAGGCTCCACCTTCACGATCACTTCGCTCGGCAAAGAAGGCGGCATCCTCGCGACGCCAATCATCAACTGGCCCGAGGTCGCCATCCTCGGGGTGCACAGGATCGAGAAGCGGCCCGTCGTGCGGGATGACCAGATCGCGATTCGAGAAATGATGTACCTGTCGTGCTCTTTCGACCACCGCGTAATCGATGGTCACGTGGGGGCGGCGTTCGTCCAGTCGGTCCGGAACTACCTCGAACATCCCGCGACGATCTTCGTGGATACCGGGTAACGTCTCTCGCCGAGAGCTACTTCCGGAGATTTCGCACAGCCAGACGCAGAACGGCCGTCGCAACGAAGGCAACTAAGTACCAAAAAAACGCATCCACTACGAGGAGAAGCGCTCGGAATTCTGGATCGTCTTTGCCCTGACCACCGCCGGGCATCAATGGACCGTAGCAGCGGATGTAAAACGCCACCGGGTATCCAGCATACTCGCCGCCTTCGATGCAGACGGGAACGCTCAGCGGGCGAAGAGAGAAAGACGTCGTCGCGAGCAGGCCGGCTGCGACGATTGCGGTGAACAGGTTGAACAAGATTTTGGATTTTTCGACCTTCGACGCGATTGCCGCGGACCGCCCCTCCCGACCTTCGAAATCGAGGTCATACGACATGACCCTTTTCGTTTTGTTCGGCCATCCCAGAACAGACGGGTGTGAGCCGCAAAGAGATTAAGAGAGCGGAGTTGTTCGGTCGGTTGGTGGACCGGCACGCGGATGTCGTGGTCATCGGAGCGGGACCGGGCGGCTATCCGGCCGCGATCCGCGCGGCGCAGCTCGGGAAGCATGTCCTCCTCGTCGAGCGAGACCGGCTCGGCGGCGAATGCCTGAACTACGGATGCATCCCGAGCAAGGCGCTCATCCACACCGGGAACTTGGTCCGCGCGATCGAGCGGGCGGGCGAGCGCGGCATTGAAACGGGTCCCGTGAAAGTCGACCTGGCCCGGTTGCAACAGTGGAAGACGTCCGTCGTCCAGCGCCTCGTGAACGGGATCGGGCAACTGTGCAAAGGTAACGGCGTCGACGTCCTGGCGGGCCATGCCTCGTTCATGGGACCGAACGACCTCGAGATCCGAAAGGCCGAAGGATCCGATTGGGTGACCTTCACGGACGCGATCATCGCGACCGGGGGCCGGCCTTCGGACCTGCCGGCGTTTCGGTTCGACGGCAAGCGGGTCCTCAGTACGAAGGAGGCCCTCGAGCTCCCCCGCCTCCCGCAGAACTTCGCGATCATCGGAGGCGGGGTTTCCGGCCTCGAGCTCGGGATGTTCTACGCGAAGCTCGGCAGTCGCGTCGTCGTCACGGAGATCATGGAGCAGCTCCTCCCGGGGACCGACCCGGAGGCGGTCCGCGTCGTCGCGCGGAACCTGCAGAAGCTCGGCGTGGAAGTCCACGTGAAGTCCCAAGCCCGCGGCTGGCGCGAGGACAAAGGCCAAACCGTCGTGGACATCGTGACGCCAGAGGGATTGATCGCGCGACGGGCGGACGCAATCCTCGTCACCGTGGGCCGCCGACCGAACACGGACGATCTCCATGCGGAAGTCGCAGGCGTGGAGTTCGGTCCTCGCGGATACGTCAAAGTGGATCGCCAGCTCCGCACCTCGAACCCGCACGTCTTCGCGATCGGGGATGTGATCGGCCCGCCGTTCCTGGCGCACAAGGCCACCAAGGAAGGCGTCACCGCCGCCGAGGTGATCGCGGGTCATCCCGTCGAGCTCGACGTGCACGCGATGCCCGCCGCGATCTTCACGGACCCGGAGATCGCCACGGTCGGCTTGCAGGAACCGGAGGCGATCGCGCAGGGCCGGCGCACCCGGGTCGGGAAGGTCCCGTTCGCGGCGATCGGCCGGGCGCTGACGACGGGCGAGTCCGATGGCTTTGTGAAACTCATTGCCGACGCCGACTCGAAAGTCCTCCTGGGGGCGACGATCGTCGGCCCGGATGCAAGCGACCTGATCAGCGAGCTCACCCTGGCGATCGAGATGGGCGCGACCCTCGCCGACATCGCCCTCACCGTCCATCCCCACCCGACGTTGCCGGAGGCGGTCATGGAGAGCGCGGAGGCCGCCCTCGGCCAGGCGATCCACGTGCTGAACCGCTGATCCCATGCTCACGACGACGGAAGGAGAATCAACGCCGATCCTCATCGTCCGGGACGCGTGGCTCCTGGACCTCGGCCGCAAGCCGTACCGCGGGGTGTGGGAGCTCCAGAAGGCGCTCGTCGACCGTCGGGCGGAGGACAAGATCCCGGACGGCCTGATCCTCGTCGAGCACGATCCGGTCGCGACGCTCGGCCGACGCGGGACGCGCGAGGACGTCCTCGACCCCGGGCTCGAGATCTTCGAGGTCGAACGGGGCGGCGAGGCGACCTATCATGGACCCGGCCAGCTCGTCGGCTATCCGATCCTGAAGCTCCCAGACCGGCTCGAGGTGAAGCGGCTCGTGACGGACCTCGAGGAGGTCCTCCTCCGGACGTGCGCGGACTTCGGAATCGACGCGACGCGGGAGGGCCCCGAGCGCGGCGTCTGGGTCGGCGGCAAGAAGATCGCTTCGATCGGGCTCGCGGTCCATCGGAACGTGACATTCCACGGCTTCGCCCACAACGTGACGACGGACCTGCGGGAGTTCCTTAAGATCCGGCCGTGCGGCCACGACGGCGGGATCATGACCTCCATGGAGAAGGTCCTCGGGCACGCCATCGACCTCGAAGACGTGAAAGCGTCCGTGATCGCCCATTTCCAGGCGGTGTTCGGCGTGACGTTCCGTCGCGTGAACCTCAGTGAGCTGCTGCCGGAACCGCCGTCCGGGCACCGGACGCGCCGGCCTTGAGGACCTTCAACTGACCGATCATCTCGGGGACGACCTCGAACAGATCGCCGACGATCCCGTAATCCGCGATTTCGAACAGGGGCGCCTTCGGATCGATGTTGATGACGACGATCTTCTTGGATTCCTGCATCCCTGCAAGATGCTGCACCGCGCCGCTGATGCCGACGGCCAGATAGAGCTTCGGCCGGACGGTCATCCCGGTCTGGCCGACCTGCAGCATCTTCGGCACCCAGCCGCTGTCCACCGCCTTGCGGGAGGCCGCGATCGCACCGCCCAACAAGTCGGCGAGCTCCTGGAGCATCGCGAACGCCTTCGGGTCTCGGAGGCCGTAGCCGCCGCTGACGACCACGTCGGCCTCTTCCGGACGGAGGCCGCCCTCTCGGACGAATTCCTGGAAGTCCACGAGCGTCGCGTCGACGTCCGATGGCCCGAGTTCGACGGATTCGTGGACGACCTCGCCCGTCCGGCTCGGATCGTGCGGTGGGGCTATGAACACGTTGCGGCGCACCGAGGCCATCTGGGGCCGATGCTTCTTGCAGAGGATGTGGGCCAGGCTCTTCCCGCCGAAACTCGGCCGGATCATGTCGAGGTTCCCCTCCGCGTCGATGTCGAACTTCACGCAATCCGCCGCCAGGCCGGTCTCGAGGATCGCGTGGAGGCGGCCCCCCAGGTCCCGTCCGTTCTTCGAGGCACCGTAGAGGACGATCTCGGGCTTGTGCCGCCGGATCAGCTGCGCCATGACCTGCGCGTATGGTCGGGACCGGTAAATCTCGAGGAGCGGATCGTCGACGACGATCACGCGGTCCAATCCATAGCCGAGTGCATACGTTGCAAGAACGTCGACCCGATTCCCGAGGAGGACGCCGGTGAGCACCGTGTTCCGTAGGTCCGAGATGCGGCGCCCCTCGCCAATCAGCTGAACGCTGACGTCCCGAAGGCCCTGCCTCCGGTGTTCGAGGAACACCCACACCCCATGGAAATGGGACTTGTCTTCGAGGACATGGACGTCCGTCACGGCGAGATCACCCCGTCCGCAATCAGGGAGTCGAGGAGCTGACGCACGGTCTCCTTCGGTTCCCCGGAGAAGATTCGGCCGGCCCGCGTCGGGAGCCTCACGGTGTCGACCTTCGCGACGATTGTCGGTGAGTTAAACAGCCCGACCTTTTTCGGATCAATCCCGACGTCCGCGCAGGACCAGTGGGTGACCACGCCACCCCGCTCGACGCGGATCTTCCCCGTCAGGGTCGGCTCCCGGGGCCTGTTGCAGCCGAAATTGACCGTGCACAAACAGGGCAACGTCGTTTCCCACCACTCGGTGCCGTCCTCCGCCGTCCGTCGCGCGCGGACCCTGCCGTCCTCGATTCGAATCTCGGACGCATAGGTAATCTGCGGGAGGTCCAAGTGGCCCGCAATCCCGGGACCGACGTGGCCCGTGGATGCGTCGGTGGTCTCCTCGCCGCAGAGGAGGAGATCGTACCCGCCGATTTTCTGGATCGTCTCGCTCAGCGCGTACGCCGTCGGCACGGTGTCAGAGCCGCCGAGGATCCGGTCGGTCAGGAGCACGGACCGGTCCGCGCCCATCGCGACCGCGCGTTCCAGACTTTCGTCGAACGACGTCGGGCCCATCGAGAGGACGACGACCTCGGCCGCGTGCTGGTCCTTCAGGCGTAGCGCCATCTCGAGGGCGTTCGCATCCGGCGGGTTGATTTCGCTCGGTACGCCGACCCGTTTGAGTGTCTGCGTGACCGGGTCGACCTGGAGCTCCTGCGCCCGCGGGACCTGTTTGATGCACACGATGACGCGCATCGGACGCGCCGTCGGCCCGCGGTCCGTCACATCGATCCGGCTCCGTGAAGGAGATCGAGGAGCATCTTGAGCTTCGGCACCTTGGCGGCGGACGCCTCGTCGAGGACGACGTCGAACAGGCGCTCCTTGCCGCTGCCGTCCACGGTGTACATGCGCTCGGCGATCTCCATGAGCATCCGCGGATAGACGTCGAAGAGCCGTTCGTTCTTCATGTACAAGGGCGCTCGTCGGAACCGCTCGAGGTCCGTGAGCACGTTTCGAGCCCGCAAGAATTTCTCATACACCGCGAGATTCACCTTCGACATGCCGCCGGCCGACCGCGCGGCCTCGGCGGCTTCCCCCGCGGCGATGCCGGACGCGATCGCGAGGTCCACCCCGCGGAATGTGTAGCCGTTGTTGATGAGGAAGCCCGCGGCGTCCCCCACCACGAGCACGCCGTCGGTCGATAGCTGGGGCATCATCCCGGCCCCGAGTTCCGGGACGAGATGGGCACTGTACTCGACGACCTTCCCGCCGCGAAGGAGACGTTGGACCGCAGGATGCATTCGGAACTTCGTCTGGAGGTCCTGGACCTCGACCTTCTTCCGAGACAGGTCCTCCGATGAGACGACGAGTCCGATGGATACGGATGCCTTGTTCGTGTACAGGAATCCGCCTCCACGGAGGCCCATCGACGCATGACCCGCGTACACGTAGGCGGCCCCTTCTTTCTCGCCCAGACCGAATCGTTCTTGGATCGTCTCCGCTGGAAGTTCGACGGTCTCCTTGATCCCGACGGACACTTCTCGCGGCTCCAGGTCTGCCTTCAAGCCCGCCTCTCGGACCAACGTCGACGCCGCACCCTCCGCGATGACGACCAGATCGGATGCCACATGATCGTTCGGGGCGACGGAAACGCCTCGCACGCGACCGCCCTCCCGCCAGAGGTCGTCCACGCGGATCCCGGTGACGAGCATCGCGCCGGCGTCCTGGGCTTTTTTCGCCAGCCATGCGTCGAACTTCGCGCGGACCGCGGTGAAGCTCGTCCCGCGGCCCTGGGCGAGCTTCGGGGAATCAAACGAGACGGTGAGGGACGCGTCCTCGGTGAGGAAGGCGAGATTCTCGCGAATCACGAGCCGCTCGATCGGGCAGTCCTTCGCCCACTCCGGAACCAGATCGGCGAGAGGCCAGGCATAGATACGCCCGCCAAACATCCCCTTCACGCCAGGAGCCCGTCCCCGTTCCACCAGAAGGGTCGAGAAGCCCTTGCGGGCGAGCGTCAACGCCGCGGAGGAGCCCGCGGGCCCGGCCCCGACCACGATAGCATCGAAACGCTCCACGTTCTCCCGGGCCCCGCTGTGGAAAAGCGAGACGGGTAAAAGGCTTTCCGCCGACTCAGGCCATCGGCATCGGTTGCAGCTCGAACTCGCACCGATCGTGCCCTTGTGCCATGCACGAGATCTCCTCGCAGAGGAGCTCCTTGCCCACGAGCAGACGGCCGATCCCCGCCATCCATCCGGCGAGGAAGTGGCACACGGGTTTCTTGGAGGGCCCGTACGCCTGGGCGATCGGGCTGTTGTGTCTCGCGACCATGAAGCGACCTCGGTCCGGCTCGAAGTGGACGATTTCGGTCCGCCCCCAACCGGTGAGCGCGGACGCGTCGATGATCCGCTTCGCTCCCTCCAGCGTCAAGGGCAGTGAAATCCCATTCGTCAAGGCTCCGAGGAACTTCAGGCCGGCATCCGAACTCCGCTCCCCGGACAGATACAGGATTCCTTTCGCGGACCCGCCCACCGTCTGTTCTAGCTGTTTTTGGATGCTGACGATGACCTCGGCTCGAAGAATGAGGCATGGCTGATCCGAGAGTCGGAGGATCCCGGATTGCGGATCCGGCGTCAGGGCGGCGGCGAGGAGCTCGCGCGCCTCGTCCGAGTTCATTCCCGCGAGGTCCATCTGAGGGCTGATCGTGGAGGCTTTTCGATCGCGGGCGGGCATCGAAGCTATCCCTGCGTCCTCCGGCCCAAGGCCAGCGGACGGCCACCGATGCGGAAGAATTCCTATAGAACGTTTCCACCTGAGTGCCTCTCCTGATAACGTGGCATGGTCACCGACGGTTTATTATCCGTCCCCGGTTCTCGATGCCGAGCGATGCCCGAACCGCCGAAGCCCGACGCGTCGAAACCCCTCAGCGTGGACGAGCGGGTCGGCCTGGACAAGTTCGAGTTCGACGAGGAACCGTTCATCACGGTCGACACAGACGTGTGCCGAACGTGCGATACGAAACCCTGCCTCTACGTTTGCCCGTCTAAGGTCTACCGCCTCGAGAAAAGCGAGTTGGTCTACAACACGGAAGGATGCATCGAACTCGGGGCGTGTGCCATCGTGTGCAAGCACCTCGGGAAAGACGCGATCCGTTGGAGTTACCCTCGAGGGTCCTACGGAGTCGAGTTCCGTTTTGGATGATCGCGCCCGCGCACTCCGACGTGGGTTAGGCTCTTAAACGAGGTCGACCTTAGCAATCGTACAATGCTCGCGGAGCGCAAGCCGGAGTGGCTCCGGGTCCGCCCGCCGTCCGGCGAGAACTACGCCCACCTGAAGACCTTGTTCCGGTCGCTGGACCTTCACACCGTGTGCGAGGAGGCCCATTGCCCGAACGTCTGGGAGTGCTGGGGCGGCGGCACCGCGACGATCATGCTGATGGGCGACACGTGTACGCGAGGCTGCCGTTTCTGCGCCGTGACGTCCGGCAACCCCCACGGCGTGCTCGACCTCGATGAACCGAAGAAGGTCGCCATGGCCCTGGCCGAGATGGACCTCACCTACGTGGTCCTGACCTCCGTGGACCGCGACGATCTCGCGGACGGCGGCGCGGGACACTTCGCAAAGACGGTCCGCGAGATCAAGGCCCGACGTCCGGACATGCTCGTCGAGGCCCTTATCCCCGACTTTCAGGGCGACCTCGACGCGGTCCGAATGGTCGTCGATTCTGGCGTCGATGTCCTCGATCACAACATCGAGACGGTCGAGCGGTTGCAAGGCACGGTCCGGGACCGACGCGCCGGTTACGCGCAGAGCCTGAAGGTGCTGCGCGGCGCCAAGGAGACGCGACCCGATCTGTTCACGAAGTCCTCGATCATGCTCGGCCTCGGCGAAACGCGAGGTGAAGTGATTGCGGCAATGCAAGACCTCCGCACGAACGGGGTGGACATCGTGACCGTGGGCCAGTACCTTCGCCCGAGCAACTGGCACCTCGCCGTCCAGGAATACGTGCCCCCGGAGGTGTTCGAGGAGCTCCGCCTGGCCGGCGAATCGATGGGCTTCGCCTACGTCGCCGCGGGACCGCTCGTGCGGTCGTCGTATCGCGCCGGTGAATTCTTCTTGGAGAAGGTCCTTCGGGAGCCCAAGCGGGTTCCGGCGGGGTGATGGCACGGCGGAAGAGGGACTTCTCCGGATCATCGACGCCGATGGCACGTACGATTCAAAGCTCGAGCCGCGGGTCGCCCCGGACCTCCTGAAGCGCGCATACCGACACCTCGTCCTCGTCCGCACGCTGGACAACCGGATGCTCTCCCTCCAGCGCCAAGGGCGGATCGGATTCTACGTTCCAAGCACCGGGGAGGAGGCGGCCCAGGTGGGCAGCGCGATGGCCCTCGAGAAGCGGGACTGGGTGTTCCCGGCGTATCGAGAGCCGGGGGCCGCTCTGTGGCGCGGCTTCTCCGTGGCGACGCTGATCGCCCAGGCGTACGGCAACGCGAAGGATCCGCAGCAAGGCCGGCAGATGCCGAACCACTACGGGGCCCGCGATATCAATTATGTGCCGGTCTCCAGCCCGGTGGGGACGCAGATTCCGCAGGCGGTCGGCGTGGCGTGGGCCGCGAAGATCCGCAAGGAGGACATCGTCACGCTCACGTACTTCGGCGACGGCGCTACGAGCGAGGGCGACTTCCACGCCGGGATGAACTTCGCGGGGGTCTTCAAGACCCCGACGATCTTCTTCTGCAAGAACAACCAGTGGGCGATCTCCGTCCCAGTCTCCAAGCAAACGGCCTCGAAGACCCTTGCACAGAAGGCCTTTGCGTACGGCTTCGACGGCGTCCGCGTCGACGGCAACGATCTCCTCGCGGTGTACGCGGTCACGAAGGCAGCCGCGGACAAAGCCCGGAGCGGGGGCGGCCCGACGATGATCGAGGCGGTCACATACCGCATGGGGCCGCACTCATCGAGCGATGATCCGACGCGCTATCGCTCGAAGGACGAAGTCGACACCTGGGCGAAGCGCGATCCGATCGAACGGGTGCGGAAGTACCTCGAGCTCAAGGGACTGTGGTCGAAGGACTCCGAAGACAAACTCCGGGTCGAGCTCGAAGAACTCCTGCAGGCGACGATCAAGGAGGTCGAGCGAAGCCCGCCGCCTCCGATCGAGACCCTCTTCACCGACGTCTACGCGGAGCTGACGCCCCAGCTAAAGGAGCAGATGGATGCCTTCCTCGCGAGCGGCGAGCGCCGCCGACCGGAGACGCTCGACAAGTTCCCGCTGTGACGCCATGGCCGACCCGATGCGGGCCGAAAAGGTCACCCTCAAGGACGGTCGGAAGGTCGTCGTGCGGCCGGCCCGTCTCCGCGACGCGGAGTCGCTCCTGCGGAACGTGAATCTCATCGGACGCGAGGAGGTCTACATCCTCATCGACGAGGTCGGCCCGAACCTCGACGAGGAGCGACAGTGGCTCGGGACGTTCGACGGCGTGCGGACGGTCCTCTTCGTCGCCGACGCGGACGGAGAGTCGATCGGCTCGGCGGACTGCCACGGCGGGCGGTACGCGAAGACCCGTCACGTCGGAGGGATCGGAATCGCGATCCGCGACGGGTGGCGGGAGGTCGGCCTCGGGCGCATCCTAATGGAGCGGATCCTCGAGTGGATGCGGGCTCGCGGTTTTAAGAAGGCCGAACTCTCGGTCTTCGGCTCGAACGGGAGGGCGCGTCGCTTGTACGAATCCCTCGGCTTCGAGAGCGAGGGCATCAGTCGCCGCCACCTCCTTATTCGCGGCGGCTACGAGGACGAGGTTCTCATGGGTCTCTGGCTGCAGGGCTAGGAGTCCATCGAAATTCAGACAGCAGCCTTATCCGGCCGCGGGCGATAGCGCGGCGGGGGAATCCCCATGGCCCGCAAAGCAACGAAAGCAAGGAAGAACAAGAAGGCATCCGCGAGAACTCGAACGACCACGGCACGGGTCGCCCCGATCCCACCGGGGATGCGAACCGTCACGCCGTACCTCGTGATCAAAGGGGCCGCGAAGGCGATCGAGTTCTACAAGAAAGCGTTCGGCGCGAAGGAGATCACCCGTCAAGGGATGCCGGACGGCACGCTGATGCACGCGATGATCAAGATCGGCGACTCGCTCGTGATGATGTCGGACGAGTTCCCGGGTAGCGACACGAAGTCGCCCAACTCGGCCGGGGGGACGACCTTCAATCTGCACGTGTACACGAAAGACGTCGACACGCTCTGGAACCGGGCCATCGCCGCGGGCGCAACCGCCTCGATGCCGCTCGAGAACCAGTTCTGGGGGGAGCGCTACGGGAAGCTCCAGGATCCGTTCGGTCATATCTGGTCGGTTGCGACGGTCGTCAAGATGAGCGAGGCCGAGAAAGAGGCCAAGCGCCAGGCCGCGTTTGCGATGTTCGAGAAGGGCGAGCATCCCGGCTTCGAGGAATCGAACTGAGCGGAATCTAGTTTTATACGCACCGTCCGCTTGCTCCGGCTCGTGTCCCCGGAGGCGCTCCGCGCCCTCGATGTGCGCAAGGTGTACCGCGGTCGGGGCTCGCCCGACGTGGAGGCTTTGCGAGGCGTCTCCCTCGCCCTTCGCCGGGGCGAACGAGTCGCACTGCTCGGTCGCAACGGTGCCGGCAAGACGACGTTCCTTCGGATTGCTTCGACCCTCCTCATTCCGACGTCCGGACAGATCGAGGTGTTCGGCCACGATGTCGTGAGCACGCCGGAAGCGGTCAGGCCCCTCATCGCCGTCGTGCCCCAAGAGGGGAAGCCGTTCTTCCACCTCACGCCGCGGGAGCAGGTGTACTGCTATCTTCGCGCACGCGGGCTGCCGCGCGAAGAGGCGAAGGCGCGGACCGAGGCCTCACTGGAGAAAATGGGCCTTGACGAGGTGGCGGATCGGCTTTCGGTGACGTTGTCAGGCGGGCAGAAGCAGCGAGCGATGGTCGCCACGGTCATGGCGACGGAGGCTCCCCTCCTGTTCCTGGACGAGCCGACGATCGGACTCGACCCGTTCGCCCGGCGCGCCGTATGGGACGTCCTGCGGGACCTCACGCGAAAGGGGTGCACGGTCCTCCTGACGACGCATTACCTCGACGAAGCCGAGGCGCTCTCTGAACGGCTGTACATCGTCGAGGAGGGCGCGATCCTTTTCGAAGGCACCGCGGAAGGGGCGAAGCGGCAGATCGGCGGGACGTTGCGCGTCTCGATCGAGAACGGCGGAAACCATCGGGAGCAATTCGCCTCGTTCGGCCAGAGCGTCGAAGAGGGGAACGCACTTCACGTGATCACGGAACCGGGGCGAATCCACGAGATCATGGACGTCGCGCTGCGCGAACACCTGTCCGCCACGGTCGGGCCCGTGACGCTGGAGGAAGCGTTCCTCACGATCGTCGGTCGCTCGATCGACGCGGAGTGATCGAATGGCCTTCGGACTCCGATGGGGCGGCACCGGCGTCTTCCTCGCGACGGAGATCCGGGTCCAGTTCCATGAGTGGCTCGCGATCGTCACAGGGACGCTGACGCCGGGCGCCTTGTTGATCTTCGTGGCGATCCTCGCGCCCGAACTGATCGCGGTGACGCTCATCGGCTCGCTCGTTTACTCGATGTTTCTCATCGGACAACGAGTCCTGAATGAGGCCGCGTACATCCGGATCGACCACAAGTTGAACGAGCTCTACCATGCGAGCCCGCTCTCGCCCGAGGCGTATTTCGTCGGCATCGCAGGAGGGATGCTCGTCGCGTACCTGCCTCCGAGCCTGTTCGTCCTGGCGATCCTGGAGATCCTTCATCCGCTGTCCTTCGTCGCGTGGCTGGTCCTCGCAGCCTGCCTCCTGGCGGTGTGGGCCGTGTCGTCGACGATTGGCTACGTCGTATCGACGCTCTTCAAAGACATGAAGACGATCTGGCCGTACTCGGCCCTGCTGACGAATCTCTTCGGCATCGTGCCACCCGTGTTCTATCCAATCCGGTTCGTCCCGACCGAGTGGCGGTCACTCGTCCTGCTCCTCCCGACGAGCGGGGCCGCGGTGCTCGTCAACAGTGTGGCCGGTCTCGAGACGATCAGCGGCAACGAGGCAATCCTCGCGGCGGCCGCTTTGGCGGTGGAATCCGTCGCGATGTTCGTCTTCGGAATCTACTGGGCCCGGAGGATGGCCCGGGAGCGCTGACCATGGCCGTCGAAGTCAACTTGGCTGCGCAACCGCAGAAAGGCCACGTGCTCGCGGCGTGGGGCCTCATCGGCTGGCGGTGGATCTGGCGGAGCCCGGCCGCCGCGATCGTCCCGCTCCTACAGCCGTTCTTCTTCCTCTACTTCCTGCACCTGATCTCGGACCCCTCGTACTTCCCTCTCCAGGTGGCCGGTGCGATGATCTTCTCGACCCAGAACATCGGAAGCTGGTGCCTCTCCGACTCCGCGGTCTTCCGGATCGAACTGCGTCTTCAGGACATTTTCGTGGCGTCTCCTCACGACAAGGTCCGGTACTTGTTCGGCGTCGCATTCTCGAACATCATCCCCGCCCTCCCCGCGCTCGTGGCGCTCGGGATCATCCTCGCGATGGTCACGTCGGTTTCCTTGACGGCGTGGCTGGTGATCGTCGCATGCATCCTGATCATCTGGGTCCTCTACTCGGCAATTGGGATTGCGGTGTCCAGCCGGCTGCGCAGCCAGCGAGAGGTTTGGCCGGTCGGGAACCTGATCTTCACACTCCTCGGGATTCTGTCGCCCCTGTACTACCCGCTATCTCGACTCCCGCCCGTGTGGCGGGAACTGGCTCAGCTCCTTCCGGCGACCTACGCGGCGCTGCTCGTCCAAGGGAGCCTGGGACTCGAACCGGCCACCGCGACGAGTCTCGCGATCGATGCGGGTCTGCTCATCCTCTCAACGGCCATCGGGCTGGCCCTGGCGTGGTGGCTGTACCAGTGGCGCGAGCGTTGACGAACCCGTCGCTCACGTCATGACTTCTTTCGCGGTCTGGCGACCGCGGAGGCGATGACCGTTCCCGCCTCGCTGCACTTCGCGGTACCGCCGAGATCGTACGTGAGAATCGTGCCCTTTTTCAGCGTGGACTCAACGGCTTGTTCGACCGCGGTCGCTGCCTCCCGCAATGCCTTCTCTCCCTTCCGTCGGCCGAGCCAGTCGAGCATCATCTGGACCGCCAGGATCATCGCGGTCGGGTTGACTTCGTCCTTGCCTGCGTGCTTCGGCGCACTCCCGTGGATCGGCTCGAACATCGCATGCTCGTCTCCGATGTTCCCGCCGGCGGCCATGCCCATGCCCCCTTGCAGGACCGCCGCTAAGTCCGTCGCGATGTCGCCGAACACGTTCGACGTGACTGCAACGTCGTAGACCTCCGGGGAGCGAATGAGCCACTGCTGGAACGCGTCGATGTAGGCATAGTCCTTGAGGACCGTCGGGTACCGGGTGGCGACCTCGTCGTACACCTGGCGGAAGAGCTTGCATCCCGCGGTAACATTCGACTTGTCGACGCACGTCACGCGATGCTTCCCGTCGGACGGCGCGCCACGGCGCAGCTTCGACAGCTCGAACGCGAATCGAATCACCCGCTCGGCGCCCTTCCGCGTGATGACGCGGCTGTCCACCGCGAGTTCCTTCACCCCGCCCCGATCGAGGAAGCCGCGGGTCGGGGTGTACAGCCCCTCCGTGTTCTCCCGGACAATCACGAAGTCTACTTTCCCCGGTTCCCACACGAGCTTGAACCCATCGTGGATCTTGTGCCGGACGTTGGGGTAGAGTTTCGTCGGTCGCACGTTCGCGTACAGGTCCAGGCCGAACCGTAATCCGAACACGACGCCGACGCCCGCAATGTCTCCGTTCGGCAGGACCGCCTGGGGGAGCCCGACCGCCCCGAGGAGAATCGCATCCGCGGCCTTGCAGGATTCGAATGCGCCGTCGGGCCATTCCTCTCCGGTGTCGAGGTAATGCTGACCACCGCACGGAAACGGAACGAGTTCGAACGAGACGCCGTATGCCGACTCGACGGCCTTGAGGACCTTGACGCCTTCCCGCATCACCTCCGGTCCGACGCCGTCCCCTGCGAGGAGGACGATCTTGAACGCCATCCGGGGCAGCGATGCGGAGCGCGCGGCTTAAGGTTTCTCCGGCGACGAGTCAGCCGGGATCCTTGGTGGACCGACTTCGACGACGAACTCTAAGACATCGATTTGGTCCCGAGTTCCTTCCGTAACTTCGGGACGAGCCCGCCGGCCTCAAGGATCTCGAGCACGTTTGGTGGGAGCGGCGTGAACTTGAACGTCTCACCGGATGGAATCCGCACCTCGCCGCCCGCGAGGTCCAGCGCGACGACGTCGCCGGACTTCACGCGGTCGCGGAGGCCCGCGCACTCGACGACCGGGAAGCCGAGGTTAATCGCGTTGCGGAAGAAGATGCGCGCGAACGAGTTCGCCAGGATCGCGGAGATGCCGAGGGTCTTCAAGGCGACCGGTGCCTGCTCCCGGCTCGAACCGCAGCCGAAGTTCGCTCCCGCGACGATCAGGTCTCCGGGCCGGACGTTCTTCGCCCATGTCGGATCGACGGCCTCGAACGCGTGTTCCGCGAACACCCTCGAATCAGTCGTCCCAAGATACTTGCCCGCGATGATGTGATCCGTCGAGATGTCGTCTCCGAATATCCACGCGCGCCCCTGATATCGCGTTTGCATGACGGCTAGACCTTCCGCGGGTCCGTGATTTCCCCGTGGATGGCCGACGCGGTCACGGTCCACGGGCTCGCGAGATACACCTGCGCGGTCGGCGAACCCATTCGGCCGGGGTAATTCCGATTCGTCGAGGAGATGCAGACCTCATCGCCCGCGAGGGTGCCGAGGTGGCCTCCAAAGCATGGGCCACACGTGGACGAGGTGAACGTCGCCCCCGCGTCCATGAAGACTTCCACGAGGCCCTCCTTGAGCGCCTGGCGGTAGATGATCTGCGATGCGGGCGTAATCTGGAAGCGCACGCCGGGGGCGACCCTCTCGCCCCTCAGCAGCTCCGCGGCGATTCGAAGATCCTCGATCCGGGCGTTCGTACAGGAGCCGAGGAACGCGACGTCGATCTTCGTCCCCGCGACGTCCTCGACGGGCTTGAGATTCGCGGGATTCGACGGACATGCGACCTGCGGGCCCATCCCATCGACATCGAAGGCGAACGTCCTCAGGAACGTCGCATCGTCGTCGGACCGGATCGGCTCGAATTCGTGACCTGAGTGGGCGAGGTACTCCTTCGTCACGTCGTCCGCCGCGATCATCCCGACCTTCGCCCCCATCTCGGTCGTCATGTTGCACAGCACGAACCGCTCGTTCATCGGGAACGCATCGACGGTCGGACCGGTGAACTCGACGGCCGCGTACCGGGCCGCGTCGTCTCCCGTCGTGCCGATCACCTTCAGGATGACATCCTTCGCGCCCGTGCGTTCGCCGAGCGTACCGTGGATGTCGACGCGCATCGTCTCGGGTACGCGGAGCCAGAGCTGGCCTTTCGCCATCACGGCCGCCGTGTCCGTCGCGCCGATCCCTGCCGCGAACGCCCCGACCGCCCCGACCATGTTCGTGTGACTGTCGCTCCCGATGACGAGGTCCCAGGGATGCGCATAGCCGCGTTCCGCGATCAGCTGGTGAACGATGCCGTGGTCGCCTACGTCGTGGAACCGCCGGATGCCTTGCTTCCGGCAGAAGTCCCGGATCGTCTGGTGCATCTTCGCGATCTCCGGCGTCGGCGGAGGGACCCAGTGGTCCAGCGTGACGACGATCTTCTCGGGATCCCAGACCTTCATCGTGCCGATCTCGTTGAAGGGCAGCAGGGCCAGGGCCAGCATCTCGTGCATGTACAGCAGGTCGACGTCCCCGTCGATGATCTGGCCAGGGCGCACGGACTCGGCGTGGCTGGCGCGCGCGAGGACCTTCTCCGACATCGTCTGGCCCGTCATCGGAACCGGCGGATGCACAGGTGCGGCGCCACCTATAAACATGGCCATGGACGGCCCCAACGCTTTACCAGACCGCCGCAATCCTCGGGCCGATGGCTACGAGTTCCACGCGCAGCGCGGCATTCGCCATGCTGTGTCTCATCTGGGGCTCGACCTGGCTCGCGATCCGAATCGGCCTCGAGGGCGCGCCGCCGTTCTTGTCCGCGTCCCTGCGGTTCGCGGTCGCATCGATCGTCCTCGTGCTTCTCGCGGTCGTCTTCCGATCGAAGTGGCCGCAGAACCGGACCGAATGGGCGCTCGTCGGATTCGTTGGGATCGTCCTCTTCACCGCCGACTACGGGCTCATCTACTGGGGCGAGAACAATGGGGTGCCGAGCGGCCTCTCCGCAATCCTCTTCGCGACCTTTCCGCTCCAGACGGCCCTCGTGGCCAACGCATTCCTGAAGGCGGAACGCTTCACGGTCCAGAGACTGCTCGGCATCGGCGTGGGATTCGGCGGGGTCGTCCTCATCTTTCGCAGCCAGCTCGGGAGCGCGGGACCCGGGCAGGTGTTCCCCATGCTCTCGATCGTCCTCGCCGCGACGTGCGCGGCGTTTGCGACGGTGGCCGTGAAACGGTGGGGCCACGACACGGAACCAATAAGCTTCAATGCCGCGTCCATGGCGGTTGGCGCAGGGGCCTTGGCTGGCGTCTCCCTCATCGCCCGCGAGCCCTGGGCCGTGCCGACGTGGCCCCAGGGCCTCGGAGCGATTCTCTACCTCGCGATCGCGGGCTCCGTCGTCACGTTCGTCGCGTGGCAGTGGCTCCTGAAGGAGATGCAAGCCACGTTCCTCTCGTACATCGCATTGGTCATCCCGATCGTGGCCGTCCTGCTTGGGGCGAGCCTCGGCAACGAGACGCTCGACGTGATCGACCTCGCCGGCGCGGGGATCGTCCTCCTAGGAATCTACGTATCGACCTCCCGGCGGGCGGCGGCCTTCGCCCGAGCAGCCATGGGGCAAGGGATCGCCGAGCCAGACCCCGTCGACCCTCCGCCCCGGAAGACCTGAGCCGCTTCACTTCGCCGCGGTCCTTGGCCGGCCGAGGCCGGCCTTCTGGGCGAGCGTCCAGAACTCATCGTCCGTAACGCCGCGCCTCCGCTCGGCTCGGTCGCGGAACGAAATGACGAACGCCTGCTGGTCTCCCTTCGATCGCGCCTCGGCGAAGTCCTTGATCAGCTTCACGAGGGCCGCGACCTGTTCCGGCGCCGCCTCGACCCCGCGGCCGCGGAGCTTCTCGGAGACCGCAAGAGACCCGGTGTGTTTTCCGAAGACGAAAGTGCGTTCCCTCCCTAATTTCTCCGGCTGCATCGGCTCGTAGGTCGCGGTGTGCTTGATCACGCCGTGCGCATGGATGCCGGATTCGTGGGCGAACGCGTTGTGGCCGACGAGCGGCTGGTGCATCCCGACCGGGATGCCGCTCAGCGTCTCCACGAGTTGGGACAGCTCGTAGATCCTGGAGATGTCGATCCCCGTGTCGTAGCCGTACAACGCCTCGAGCGAGAGGACGAGTTCCTCGAAGCTCGCGTTCCCGGACCGTTCCCCGAGGCCATTCACGCACGTGTGGGGCACGGCGACGCCCGCCTCCACCGCCGCGAGGCTGTTCGCGACCGCGAGTCCGAAGTCGTTGTGTCCGTGGAACGACAACTCGGTCGGCTTCAGTCGACGCTTGAGTTGCTCGAAGAACCACGTGATGCCGGGCGGCGTCATCACGCCGACCGTATCGCACACGACGGCGCGGTGGGCTCCCGCCGCGGTGCATGCGTCGTACAGGTCCACGACGAAGTCAAGGTCCGCGCGGAACGTGTCCTCGGTCACGAACGAGACGTCGACGCCGTGGGCGACCGCATATTCCGTCTCCCGGACGGCGGCTTCCTTCACCTGCTCGCGCGTCATCGCGAGCTTGTGCTTGATGTGGAGGTCGGATCCGGCGGTGAACAGCGCAATCTCATCGACGTCGCAGGCGATGCACGCTTCCACGTCCTTCCGGACGGTCCGGGCCGCGGCCATGATCGTCGCGTCGAGGCCGGCGTTCGCGATCATTCGCACGCCTCGCGCCTCCTCGCTCGAGACGACCGGGATCCCGACGTCCATCATCGGGACGTGGACCTCGTCCAGGACGCGGGCGATCCGGACCTTCTCCTCCGGCGTGTACGCGACCCCGGGCGTCTGCTCGCCGTCCCGCAAAGTCTCCTCCCAGATCCGGATGCCCTTCGGGATCCGCGCGGCCAGGCCCGCCTCGACGAGATAGTTGTGGACCAGGTGTTCCTCCGGGATGGTGCTCCCCCGCTGTTCGCTCGTGTAAGGCCCGGCCACGACTTGAAGCTCTCGCGTGGTGGGGTTTATCGGCGCGGCGGCCGTTCTCCCGGCAGTGCCCCGACCGATCAAGTCCGGCCTCGAGTTCGAAGCCTCATTTCCGGTGAAAGGCCGAGTCCTGGAGACTGTCCTCTGCTCGGACTGCGAGGCGGAAGGCTACATCCGCATGCGGGTGGCGCGAGACCCTCAGAAAGGATGGGGGTATGATCCGAAACTCGCCGCGACGTTCGTGGACATCTACGGACTCGATCCACGGGATTCGTACGCGAAGGTCCGAGCCGGTGAATGGGCCGAAGGTCGCGTCGTCTGCTTCGGCTTCCTGAAACGAGTCCGAGGCCGACGCACGTCGATGGTCGGACCGGTCCTCGAGAGCGGCTCCCGACTGGTCGGCGCCGTTCGCGTGAACGCGCGCGTCGAAATCGACTTCGGGTTCTTCCGGTCCGAACTCGCTTTTGCGAGCGAGGAGGAACGCCATAAGATTTTGAAAGCGGCTCGCCTGAGAAACGGATCGTTTGTCGCCACCGATGTGGGCGTCGACATCGAGCTGAAGCGCTGGGGGCTGAAAGAGACGATCCTGCGGCACGGCTGAGCCGCGGACGCCTTTGCCAACTCACGCGCGTTTCTCGCGGAGCCGTTCCATCGCGGCTCTGTGCTCGTCCGTCCAGAGGAGCTGGATCGCGTGTTGCGACTCCAGGAGGAAGCGGTTGCGGTAGGGCTTCTCGTCGCCCTCCGTGAGCGCGCGCTTGATCGCCTTCACCGCAGACCGCGGCTTCGAGGCGAATGCGGTCGCGAGGGCCTTCGCCTGGTCGAACGCGCCGCCCGGAGAGGCGAGGTGGTTGACAATTCCGAGTCGAAGCGCATCGAGCGCCTTCACCTCTTTTCCGCCCACGAGGATCTCGAGCGCCCTCGAGCGGCCGACGATCTTCGAGAGCCTCGCGGTCGCGCCGTGACTCGGCATCCATCCGAGGTCCACTTCCGGGTGCGAGAAGATCGCACTCTCGTCGGCGATGCGCAAGTCGCACGCGAGGGCCAGTTCCGCGCCCGCACCGCGGGCCGCCCCGGCGATGGCGGCGATCGTCGGCTTCGTGAGGTGCTCGAGCGCCCAGAACGCGTCCTGGCCTCGACTCATCTCGTCCTGCGCGGCCTTCTGCGAGAGGGGCGACCATTCGGCCATGTCCAGGCCTGCGCAGAAGTTTGCGTGCCCCGCTCCCGCAAGGACCGCCGCGCGAACGGAGTCATCCTTCTCCAGGTCCACGACCCGGGCGGCGAGGTCGGCGACCATCGTGAGGCTCAGCAGGTTGCGCGGGGGGTTCTCGATCCACAGCACCGCGACAGCCCCTTCGCGGGCGATCCGCAAGCGGGCCGGATTGGGCATCGGGGCCCGCCATGGGCTCCTGCGGCGGATAATCATTTCGCGGCCGTGCCGCAGGTCCATCAGGTTTTAGCCCTTGGCCCTGTTATCTTCCACTCATGAAGGGGGAGGCGACGCTCGAGCGGCCTTGGCTGGGCAGTTGGCCACAAGGCGTTCCGAAGTCGATCGACTATCCGGAGATTTCGGTCCATGAGTTGCTCCGACGGGCCGCGAAAGAATTCGGGGACCGTCCCGCGATCACGTTCTACGGCAAGTCCACGTCCTTCCGCGACCTCGACGCGGCGGTCGATCGGTTCGCGGCAGGGCTGCGTGCGATCGGGGTCCGACCGGGGGATCGCGTGTCCCTCGTCCTGCCGAACACGCCCCATTTCGTCGTTGCGTTCTTTGCTGTGCTCCGGGCAGGGGCTATCGTCGTACAGACGAATCCGCTGTATACGCCGCGGGAGCTAGAGAGCTTGTGGACCGACGCGGGTGTGGAGACGGTCATCGCGTTGGACCTGTTCTGGCACAACGTATCGAAGGCCCGGATGAACGCGTCGGTGAAGCACATCGTGGTGTGCGACGTCGGCGAGTTCCTAAAGGTCCCCTTGCAGCAGCTCTATCCCATCAAGAAACGGCGGGACCTGAAGAAGCAGGGCCACTGGCCGCTCGCCATCCCCCGGGAAGGTGGAATCCACCGATTCGCAGATGTCGCTCGGACGCCGGCGAGTCGGGATCCGGAGACTCGCGCAAACCCCGACGACGTCGCGGTTCTGCAGTACACCGGCGGCACGACCGGCACGTCGAAGGGGGCGATGCTGACGAACCGCAATCTCATCGCCAACGCGATGCAGGTCGCGGCGTGGTTTTCCGCGGGTTCCGGCAGGCCCGAGAAGCTGCTGGGGGCCATTCCGATGTTCCACGTCTACGGCTTGACCGCCGTGATGCTCTTCTCCGTCGTCGCGGGGATCGAGGTCGTCCTGCATCCGAACCCGCGGGAGATCGGCGCGATCCTGAAGTTGATCAACAAGACGAAGCCGAGCCTCTTCCCGGGCGTTCCGACGATGTACATCGCGATCCTGCGGCACCCGAAGCTCGCGAAGTACGACCTCCGTTCGATCCGCGGTTGTATCTCCGGGGCCGCCCCCCTTCCGAACGAGGTGCGCAAGCAGTTCGAAGCGGCGACAGGAGGGCGACTCGTCGAGGGATACGGCCTGACGGAGGCATCGCCCGTCACCCATTGCAATCCGATGAACGGCGTGGTGAAGGAGTGCATCGGAATCCCGTTCCCCGACACGGACGCGAAAATCGTCGATCCGGACGAGCCGTCGCGGGAACTCCCGCAAGGCGACGTCGGCGAACTTGCGGTGCATGGTCCTCAGGTAATGAAAGGGTACTGGCGCAAGCCGGAGGAGACGGCGATGGTGCTCCGCGACGGGTGGTTGCTCACGGGCGACCTCGCGCGGATGGATGAGGACGGCTACTTCTACATCGTCGACCGCAAGAAGGACATGATCCTCTGCTCCGGGTACAACGTGTATCCTCGGGAGGTCGAAGAGGTCCTCTTCATGCATCCGTCCGTCGGAGAAGCCGCGGCCATCGGCGTCCCGGACACGTACCGCGGCGAGTCAGTCAAAGCATTCGTCGTCCTGAAGAGCGGGAAGACCGCGACGCAGGAGGAGGTCATCGCGTTCTGCAAGGAGCGCCTGGCGGCGTTCAAAGTGCCGAAATCCGTCGAGTTCGCGACCGCCCTTCCGATGTCCCTCGTCGGCAAGGTCTTGCGACGGCAGCTGCGAGAGCAAGAGCTCGCGAAGGCCAAGGGCGCAGCGGACTGAAGACCAATGTCGCGGCCCTTGCTCAGGACCGCAGTCGTTGCCGCGGCGCTCGCCATCATCAGTGGCGGCTACCTGGTGATCGATGCAATCCACCAATTCGTCGTGGGAGACTTCCTCCGAATCGGCGGGCAGCTGGGACCATGGGCGGTGTTGGTCGGCGCCGTGGGGATCGATCCGCTCTCCATGGGCCCGGTCTTCCTCGTCATCGGGGTCGCGCAGGTCGCGGCGGCCACGATGTTGCTCCTCCGCCGCCCGTGGGGGGACAGCCTCGTGCTTGCGTTCGCCGTCGGGACTCTGTGGTACCTCATCTTCGGCACGATTTCGTCCGTGATTCAGATCACATTGATCGTGGCCTCGAAAGGAGGACGCACCATCAACGCCCCACCATAGCGGGCATCGCTCAGCTGAAACGGATTCCGATTTCCGGAGAACCGAGGAATCGTCGCAGGTCCTCCGCCTCGTCGCGCACCGCGGTCCGGACGGCCGCGGGGAGCGTACCGAATGGTTTGACTCGAACCTGAAGTCGGCGGCTCGTGCGCTCGTAGGACCAGACGGCGGCCACCCGGCCGTCCACGAGCACAACCGGGGAGAGCCATCCCTGCGGCCGATACACGCGCGCGTGGTGGGCACGTTCGACGAGGTGGCGGTGGTCCTTCTGGCCCAGGAGGAAGGAGTCGAAGGACGGCAGGAGTCGGACGACCGAGGCGTCGAGCTTCGCCTCCGTCAACGCCGAAAGGTCTTTGCGAAGCACCCAGCCGGTTTGTCCGTCGACATCGACCTCCGCCAGCTCCGGCTCCAGGCGCGTCCAGACGTCGCGGGCATCCGCGGCCCTCAGTCCAATCCAGATGTTGAAGTCCGCTAACGTTGCGGGGCCGTGCGCCCTCAGGTACCGCCGGAGAAGTTCGAGCTCCGCTTTCTCCGGAGGCAAATCGTGCCAGTCGGGAAGCCATTTCTCTGGGCGGACGAATGTCGCCTCGCCCTCGCGGACGGGACCGAAACAGGCCTGGCCCCGGATGCACGCTAGGAAGATGACCCCGTCGAGTGAAAAGACCGTGCGGCCGATCCGGAATCCGGTCGCGTTCGCCGGGTTACCCCATCCCCGGCCCGACTTCTGGGCGATCTTGACTCCGAGCGATGTGCTAATCCGCTCGGCAATTTCGGGGCGCGTGCGGGGTCGATCCAGAGCCTTCCGCATCGCGCCGACGAGTCGGTCGACCGATTCGGTTGGGATCTTCGCGCGGGTCATCCAGGCGATCCACCGCGCGTCCCGCCGGGCGCTGCCCCGCAGGAACACTGCGAAATCCCGGGAGGGGATGAGGTGGAGCGTGCCTCGAATGCACCAAGACTTCACGAGCGTCCGGTCTCGCCACAACGCCTCCTCGACGTCGGGCATGCGAAGGCCGCGGGTGCGTGCCCACAATGCGATCTGCGCGGCGGACAGCAATTGAGCCTGGGTGCCACCCATGTCGCCCGCGACTTGGACGAGTCCCGAGGCCGGTGCCCGGTCGCTCAGATGATGACGCGAGAGCCGAAAGGCCGAGACCTGTTTCGGAGATGCGGAGGGGGCATCGACAACCGCCGTTCGATCAGTCATTGGGAGACTCGGGACCCCTCCTTTCTCAGATAAGGTTTTTCGGACCGATGCTCCGGACGCGAGCCTCCTCCGAAACCTTAAGCCCGACCGCGGGTTGCTCGACTCCTAATCCGCGGTGGGCAGACATGGGGAAGATCGAGCGCCCGAGTCTCGAGAGCCTGGTCATGGATTTTGCGATATCGCTCACGCGCCGCGCGACATGCAAGCGCTTCCAGGTCGGATGTGTCATCACGTCCGAAGACATGACGCAAATCTACGGTTTCGGGTACAACGGGACGGCGAAAGGTCTCTCGCATGACGATTGCAAGGCCGACCAACCAGGGGGGTGCGGCTGCGTCCATAGCGAGGTCAACGCCCTCATCAAAGTGCGAGCGAACGACCCCCGCAAGGTCGTCTTCGTGACTGCTCAGCCGTGCATCACATGCGCGAAGGCGATCGTGAATTCGGGCGTCTCCAAGGTGTACTATCGGGCCACCTACCGATCGGATGACGGACTCGACATCATCCGGAAAGTCGGTATCGAGGTCGAACGCGTCTAATCAAATCCAGATGCCCAGGATCAGGCCCATGATCAGGTACGCCACGAACGTGTGGCCTACGTTGATCCCGACGAGTTTGCCCGGGCGTCCCTCGAAGATCCCTCCCGTGACCGTCGTCGTCATCAGGAATCCGAACCAGGCCAGGAATCCGACGACCAGTCCGCCCGCGACGCCGCCCGGGAGGCCCACGCCGGCCAAGCGTCCGTATTCGAGGAAGATCGCGAGGACGAGGGACGCGATGAAGCTGCCGATGACCCCGCCAGCGGCTCCCTTCGGCGCCTGCTTTCGCATCGCTTCCATGTCCGCCTCGGTCTTGCCCAACGCGGCCATCCACACCTTCCCGAACACGGGCCGCGAGTACCAAATTCCGCCGATGATGAAGCTAACGATGGCGGCCACAATCACGGCGATGTCGAAGTTTGTGTCGAACAGCGCCACGGCTTCCTCCCCCGGCCGGCGGACCGCTTGGACGGAGTTATAGTTTTCTCAGAATCCGCACATCCAGGGCGCAGGAACGACATTCGTCCGATGCGAGGTCCCTGCGGTTCTAGGGCGGTCCGGTAGAGTCCGGCACCGAACGAGGTGCGGGCGCAGCCCGCGGAGCGGGAGCGGGGGCGATCGCCTCGGTCGGCGTCTCCGGTCTTGGCGCCTTGAGGAGATCCCGAATCACGGGCGTGTACGGGTCGACGAGGCCGCCGGCGAAGCCTCGCTCCCCCAGCCGGAGGACGTCCGATTCCTGGAGGCCACCGCCCACGTACACGTCGAGGTCGAGACCCTCGAGCATCGAGAGGAGTGCGGGGTCCGGCCCGAGTTCGGATCCGAGGCGCCGCAGGTCCATCACGCACACCGCCGAGAAGCCGATCCCGCGCAACGCCTTCGCGACATCCAAGAGGTCGACGTGGGTCTCGCTTGGCTCCCTCCAGACCACTTTTCCATCCCAATCGAGGCAAGGAAGCACTTCGGACGACAACGCATAGAGGGCGGCAAAGGAGTCGAGCGAGGCGAGGGTCTTCGAGCCCGCGACGACCCGTTCCACGTCGAGCATGTAGCCGTCCAAGACCTCCTCCGGCTCGCGGCCTCCGGAGTCGAGCCACACGTCGCACCGCTTCCCCAGATGCCGCGTGACGTCGAAGTTCGGGTTCGCGCGGTTGATGCCCGCGAGGTCGAGCATGTAGATGCGGGACGCATTGTACCGCGGTCCACCGATCGCATCCCAATATTCCTGGAACGAGACCCGGTATTTGGTCGGGGTTAGCGCGCCCGCGTCCCACCGAACCCCGGTGACCGTCGCGACACGTGCAGGCAGGAGATCCAAGAGCCTGATGTCGATCAACGGATCTGTCTGGATCGGAAGGATCGGAATCGACACGGGACCTTTCTTCGCGGACGCCGGCTCCGGCTCCCACACGCCCTTCTTCTCCCGCTCGAATTGGGCGCGCGCCGACTCCGTGTCGAAGAAGATCGGGAGGCCCACGTGGCCACATGTGTGGCACACGTACGAGCGGCTGTCGCTGTCGACGCCCGCGATCGGGCCCATCACGAGCAGATTCGGATGGACCTGACCGCTCCCGCACCGCGCGCACGCGGCGAAATCCGACGGCCCGAAACGCCCCGGCACCGGATGCGCCTCACTCGACGCGGATAACCTTCACCCGTTTACCGATCCAGTCCGGCGGGAGGTACACACGACCCGAGCTCCCGCTCTTCGCAACGACCTTCTCGAGCATTTCCTGACCGAAGACTTCGAACTTCGATTCTCTCCGGACGCGAGCCATCTCCGGACCTCCTCCCGCCTAGGCGTCCGCGAAGGATAAGCTTTGCTCAGCGCGATTATGTTGTAGCTACTCGGCGATGAGACAAGTCTCAAGACGAGCCGAGCGCATGCCGATGGAACGATGCCGTCTCGCCGGACGACGAAGCGGGGAACCACCTCGTCCTTCGATCTGTACGCCCAGGCGATGCTGGACCACTGGCTCGGCAAGAAAGTCGTGTTCGAATTCGAACGGGACGACGGGTACCGCAGCCGCTCGCTCGTCGAGGCGTACTTCACGCCTCCCGCGAAGTGGTCAAAGATCGAGCGCGAGGCGATGCGAGAGGTCCGGGGTCGCGTGCTCGATGTCGGATGCGGCCCGGGTCGGCACGCCGTCTACCTCCAGCGGAAAGGTCACCGCGTCGTCGGGATCGACGCGTCGCCGACCCAGGTCGCGCTTGCGCGCGTGCGGGGCCTTCAGGAGGTCTACCAGGGCAGTGTCCAGCACCTGCCGCGCGGCCTCGGGACCTTCGACACGATGATCCTGATGGGCAACAACCTCGGGCTCGCCGGAGACCTCCCGCGCATGCGCCGATTCTTCCGCGACGCCCGGGAGATCACGAAGCGCCGCAGCCGGATCATCGGCAGCACCCGGATCCCGGGCACGTGGATCCCGGAGCACTTGAGCTACGTGAAATGGAACATCGCCCGCGGCCGACCGCCGGGATTGCTCTCCCTGCGCGGGCACTACAAAGGCCGCGTGGGAGATTGGTTCGACCTTTTGCTGCTCTCGCCCGACGACCTCGCGGACCTCGCGCACGCGACGGGCTGGGACCTGGTCCGGGTCATCTACGAACCCCGAGACGATCCGACGAGTTACGTCGGCGTCCTCCAACGCCGATGAGCCAGGGGATCGACCCTCGCTTCCGAGAAAGGTTCATCCCCCTCCACGTGCATCGAACCGCACACCATGCCCTTCCTCGACCAGTTCCGCATCGAGGCCCTCCCGAAGAGGTGGGCGGACGAAGGGAAGCTCTGGCAGGAGACGTACTTCCCGGAGATGCCCGAGGTTTTCGACACGCCGAATTGGTCGCGACACTACCCGGAGACGCCGATGCCCCGGCTCAGCGTCATCATGGCGAAGCCGGACGGCTTCGCCGGGTTCGCGCAAAAGGTCGTCGGGGCGACGGCCGCGACCGGAGACTTGACCAACCGTCTGTGGAGCGCGGACAAGATGCCCGACGCGCAGTTCATGACGGCGCTGAAGATCATCCGCGCGCAGGCCTCCACGGAACTCGGGTCGATCCAGCAACACCGGATGGTGTACGAGCAGCTCGACGGCGGATCGCTCACCGGACTCGACAAGGAAATCGTCGAGGGGATCCATCGCACGGACCCGGACGGGGACCGCCTCGAGTCGATCTCGTTCTCGAAGAAGCGCGTCTGCGTCGAGGAGCTCCGGCACCACATGCAGATGGCCGGCGTCCTGACCCTCGATCCAACGTTCGACAAGGCCCGCTGGGGACGCCATTGGGCGACGGAGACGATGGAAGAGCTCTTCGCGATGAAACCCGGCGAGCACGTCCTCGATGCGTTCAACATCGAATTCAAGAGCCTCATGGACTCCGCGACGTTCATGTCGTTCATCGACCGCGTGGGGAAGTTCCAGCTCGAGATGCAGCACCACTTCCTGTACGGGCCGATGGCGCTCTCCATGCCATGGATGCGGTTCCTCGAGGAGTCGTACCACCTCGCCGCGGGGGAGACCCTCATGAAGGCCATCGCGGTCGCGGGCATCCTGCACGGCGGGAACTTCGGGATCGAGGATCTCCAGCAGACCCTCAACATGTGGTACCCGCGGGGACTCGAGATGTTCGGTTCCGAGCTGGGCGGCGACCTCGTGAAGGGCGTGTTCAAGACGCTAAAGAACCGCGAGGCCCAGATGATCTACATCGACGAGGTCCTCGGCAAGGTGAAGGACGCGAACCTCGCGGTCATCCAGGCGAAAGCGCGGTGTTCCCGAGACGAGGCGGACGCCGCCCTCCGGAGGATCACCCAGAAGGGGGAGACCGTGCACGGACTCACACAGGAGGACCTCCTCTTCTTGCCGGATCGCCGGTTCTTCCGGATTCGCGGTCTCGCGGAGTTCGGCGACTATCGCAATCCGGGATCCGACGCGGCCGGGGTCGGTTACGTGTATCTGCCCTTCGACGTCCATGGAAACCTCTTGACGGAGCGAGGAAAACCGATCGAGCGCGCTGCCTATGTCGACTATCTTCGGACCGTCCTTCCCGATCGGTACATGAAGAGCCGGCACTGGGATTTCGTCAAAGAAGACTTCCTGTTCAACGAAAAATGGGGCAATCCCGAGCTCGTGGGGTAGTGCCTTGGATTCCAAGGCCCCGGGTGCAGCACGATCCTCCCGAGCGTTCGGCTACGTTCTTGCGTCGACAATCGCCCTTTTCGGCATCTCGCTGCCGGTCTCCCTGTGGTTGTACTCTCGACGAGTCATCAGCGGGTCGGACGCGTTCGGCATCGTTGTCCTCGGCGCCGGGCTGGTCAGTCTCCTCGTGTGGGCGTCCCTACTCTCGCGGATTCGGTTCACGAGACGTTGAGGCGTGCGAGACATCCAACCGGTCGGATCGCGACGATAACCCATCCTTTATTACGAGTAGTTCCAATGTTCTCGCTCGAGGTAGTGCGATGGACCTGACCTACATTTCGCTCGAGAAGAAAGACCGCGTCGCCGTCGCGTGGATGAACAAGCCGAAAGCGAACACGTACGACGCCGACCTGATGCGCGATCTGAGCACGATGATCGACGACGTCCGCTTCGACGACGACATCGATGTGTGCGTCCTCGCGTCGAAACTCGACGGCATCTGGTCCGCCGGTGCGGACATCAACCTGCTCGCCTCCTCGACGCCGGACTACAAAGCGATGTTCTGCTTGAACTGTCAGGAGACGCTCAACAAGATGGAGAGCACGCCGAAACTCTTCATCGCGGCGATCGATGGCCACTGCGTGGGGGGAGGCCTCGAAATCGCGATGGCCACGGATCTCCGGATCGCTTCCGACGGCGCATGGCGGGTGGGGTTGCCCGAGGTCACGCTCGGAGTCCTCCCTGGGACGGGAGGGACCCAGCGCCTTCCGCGGCTCGTCGGAAAGAGCCGCGCGATCGACCTCATGGCGACGGGACGCATGATCACGCCGAAAGAGGCCCTCGATTGGGGCCTGTTCAACCGGGTCTTTCCGCGGGCGAAATTCTGGGAGGAGGCGATGGCCTTCGCGAAAGGCCTCGCGTATCCCGAGCACTCCGGACGCGCGGTCGGACTCATCAAACGGTCCGTGACGGAAGGGACCGAGATGCCGATGTACGAAGGCTTGGCTCTCGAACGGGAGTTGCAGAACCGCCTCTTCGCCATGGCCGATGCGAAAGAAGGCTTTCGCGCGTTCCTGGAGAAGCGCAAGCCGGCATTTCAGAGGAAGTGACGTTCGGATCGCGGCCGGCGGACGTTGGCAGGGAAGGCGGGTGGCAGGTATCGGATCCGGTGAGCCGCGCATCCGGGTCGCCCGGGTCGCGGATCTCGATGCGCTCGCGCGGATGTGGGAGAAGCTCGAAAACTACCATGCCGATCTCGGTGGACCGGAGTATCGCCTCGCACCGGGCTGGAAGGGAGACTGGCGGCGCTTCACGCGCGGCCACATCGGACACAAGGACCGCCTCTGTCTCGTCGCCGAACTCGACGGGACCGCAGTCGGCTTCCTCTTGGGAGCGGTCCTCGTACGCCCGAGGGTCTTCGAGCACCGATCGTACGGACACATCTACGATCTGTTTGTCGATCCGGCCCAACGGAATCGGGGAGTCGGGGAATCGCTCGTGAACGAGGCCCTCCAATGGTTCCGCTCGCGTCGCGTCGAGAAGGTCGACTTGTACGCGCACGCGCGAAACGAGATGGGCCTGCGCTTCTGGGAGAAAATGGGATTCGACGCGACCGTCCACATCCTGGATCGTCGAATGTGACCGCCCGCGAGACAATCGTCTCCAGGGGGGATTGCAACCTTAAACAAGGTTAACGCATCGGGCGAGGCCTCAAGTCGCCGGGTGGTGTTGCCGCGCCGATTCCATGCACTACGATACGATTCTCGTGACCCACCGCGGCCCGATCGCGGTCGTCGCATTGAATCGGCCAGACAAGCTCAATGCAATGTCGATGATGCTGAAAGCCGAATTGGTCCGCGCGCTTCACGACCTCGACAGAGACGAGGAGACCCGGTCGATCGTCCTCACGGGTTCCGGCGACAAAGCCTTCACCGCGGGAGCCGACATTCACGAATTCCAAGGTCGCACCGCCATCGAGCAGTGGCGCATGTATGAGCACGGGACCCTGTATGACGCGGTCGACCGGACCGCCAAGCCGCTCCTCGCGATGATCAACGGATACTGCTTCGGAGGTGGTCTCGAATTGGCGATGGCCTGTGACATCCGGATCGCGTCTGATCGGGCGACACTCGGGCAGACCGAGATCAACATCGGAATCATCCCCGGCGGCGGAGGGAGCCAGCGACTGCCGCGGTTGGTCGGGCTCGGGACCGCGCTGAAGCTCACGCTGACCGGCGACCGGATCGACGCGACCGAGGCACTCCGGATGGGTCTCGTGGACGAGGTCGTGCCTCACTCGCGCCTGGAGCAGCGGACGTTCGAAATCGCCGATCGCATCGCTTCCCGCAGCGCCTTCGCCGTGCGACTTGCGAAGGCTGCCGTGCGCGCGTCGGCGCGGATGCCCCTGGGTCAAGGCCTCCGGTATGAGCAGAGCCTGTTCACCCTCGTGATGGAATCGGGGGACAAGGAAGAAGGCGTGCGCGCGTTCCTCGAGAAACGAGACGCGAAGTGGAAGGGGCGCTGAGCGCCGCATTCTCAAACTTGATTGTTTGTTGTCAGCGCCGATAACCACATGAGAGGGGTCTTAACCGCAAGGCTGAGTGGTTTTTCGGTATGTCTGCCTGGTCCGGCATCGCCGCGGCCGGATTAGCCATCGCCCTCGCCTTCGTCACGGTCGGACAGCCTCTCTGGCAATGGCAAATGAACGGGCCGCAGCAGCAAGAGACGTGGACGTATAGCCCGTTCTCCGCCCACCAGCAGGTCTACAACAAGACCCAGAACACGAACACGAGTCGATTCTACTCATACGACCAGCTCGCATCTTCACAACCCAGGATGAGCGCGGCACTCGCCGAGTTTGGAACATTCTTTACGTTGGGCCTGGTCGGAGGCCTCGCGGGCACGGTCCTCGCAGTCCTGACCGCCTGGAAGAAACTTCGGGGGATTTTCGCAGGCGTGGCGCTTGCGGCCGCCTGCGCGGCTCTGCTGTACGTGGGCTTCTCGATGGTATTCTCGATCCCCGCGGCTGCGACCATAGACCTGCCGAGAATCGGTCTTAACGGCACGGGTTTCTACGGGACGTGGGGCAGCGGATCGCAACTGCTCTCAACCGCCCCGCAAGTCGGGTGGATCCTGGTGCTAGGCGCCGCCCTCGCATTCGCGTGGGCTTCCTCAGACATCTGGCACCTCGTGCCCTCGAGGAAGTTGGTTCCAAAGAAGATGGAAGTGACGATCAAGCGCATCCCATCGGTGACGAACCCGCCACCGCCTCCCGCGCTCGCTCCATCGGCCCCTGAGCCGGTGATCGAGGAAGTCTTCGTCATCGGGTCGAACAGCCTGCTGGTCAAGCACATGTCGCGCAGCCTGATGAGCGACAAAGATCGCGATGTGGTCGGCAGCATGATCTCCGCGATCTCGTCGTTCGTGCGCGAGGCGTTCACGGAGAGAGACGGAGAGGTCCACGAGGTCACGCTGGGGGATCACCGTTTCGTCATGTGCAGCGACAGAGGAATCGTCCTCGCCGTCCTCGTCTCATCCGGTGACACGGAGGACATCGTGCACCGCCTGCGACATCTGCTCGCGATTCTTGACGACCGATACGGGGACCGCCTGGCTACGTGGCAGGGCGAGTCTCTCGAAGGGATCGAGGACGAACTCCAGGTCCTCTGGCAGCCGTACCACCTCCCGCCGCCGCCTGTGGCCTGATATCCTTTTCGGCCTTCCGTCCTTCGAGCCTGGGACAGATATTTATGGGTCGGAAGCGTCCGCTTCGCGGCCCGCACGGTGGAAGGCTGCGGGCCCAAACGATTTGGCGGTAATCGAATGGATCGGGCAATCATCCTCCTGTCCGGCGGCGTCGATTCGGCCGTCGCACTCTGGTGGGCGAAGAAACAGGGCTGGGACATCCGACCGCTCACGTTCGACTACTTCGGCCGGCCGAGACAAGAGCACGCGGCGGTTCGCGCGCTCACCATGCAGGCCGGGACCACGCCCATCCGGCACGTGGACCTTCCCTTCCTGAAAGAGGTCGACGACCTTCGGAAGGAGGGTTTCGAGAACCGCGTCCTCCTCGACGCCCCGGAGGGGTACATCCCGGGACGCAACCTGATCTTCTACGGCCTCGCCGGCTACTACGCGGAACTCGACGCGGCGCGCTACCTGGTGGGCGGTCACAATGGCGTCGACCCCGAATCGTTCCCCGACTCGAGCCCGAAATTCTTCAACTTCCTGAACAGCGTGTTCCACCTCAGCCTGTGGTCGTACGACAAGGCCCCCGTGCAGATCGTCATCCCGCTCAGCGGCAAGTCGAAAGAGGAAGTCGTCCGGATGGGCCTCGAGATGAACGTCCCGTTCGACGTCACCTGGTCGTGCTACTGGGACCGGGCCGTGCATTGCGGCACCTGCGTCTCGTGTCGCGAGCGCAAGGAAGCATTCGCGGCCGTTGGCGTATCCGACCCGGTCGAGTACGAAGCGTAGCGGGCGTCGCGATCGTCGCGCAAAATCTTTAGGAGACCGGCGGATTCCCCTGACGCCCGACATGTATACGACCACCGTCCGGTCGGTCGCCGCAATCCGATTCTTGGAGGAAGGCAGTCACAACGTCAAGATGAAACAGCTCATCGGGCACGAGGACGGAGCCCGGAAGACCGCGATGCACGAGCTGATCATCTCGAAAGGCGGCTACTCGACCCCGCACCGCCACGAATGGGACCACCAGCTCGTCGTCACGGACGGGCGCGGCGTAGCCATCATCAGCGGGAAGAAACTCGCTCTGCGTCCCGGCGTCGTATTGCTCGTTCAGTCGAACGAGGAACACCAGTTTTTCCAACGAGGCACGGAGCCGCTGAAGTTCCTCACCGTCACGCCGATCTAGCGCCTGCAGGCCAAGCTTTATGGCGGCCCGGACCTTCGGCCGGAATCGATGAAGCTCGGGGTCACGGAATACATCGACTGCGCCCATCACCTCCCGGGCCACGAGCGCTGCGGCTCCCTGCACGGGCACACGTACCAGGTCGACGTCTACATCGAGGGGGACCACAAAGGTGGCATGCTCCTCGACTTCGCGGAACTGAAGAAGAACCTCCGCGCCATCCTCGCGGACTACGACCACAAGGACTGGAACACGTTCCTCGAGTACCCGACCGTCGAGAACATCTGCGAGCTGATCACAAAGCGACTGCACGAGAAAATCAAGTTCCCGCTCCACGTCCGGGTCTGGGAAGGCTACGGCAAGTGGGCGGAGCTGTGAGGAGACCAGCTATCCTACGTGAGGTCTGCACAACCGATGTCCGATCTGCTCGACGCCATCGAGGCGGAGGCGCGCGGGGACTTCGCCGCCGCACTGCCGCACTACGAGAAACTGACGACATCCGGCTCGGCTCTCGACCGCGTCGGAATCCACCAGGCGTTGGCCCGGTGCAACGAGAAGCTCGGACGCTTGAAGGATGGCGGGAGATGGCGTCGGAAGGCAGGACAGGGATACGTCGCCCTGAGCGACGATGAAATGGCCCGGGACGAACGGCAGTACCTGGCCCTCGTGGAATACAGGAATGCCGTGCAAGACCTCCATGGCGACGCGTCTCTCCCGGAAGTCGCCAAAGAATACGCCGCGGTCTTGAAGGACAACTTCTCCGGCGGCGCGGAAGGCCTGACCCACGAAGGTCTCTTCGCTGGTGCGTTCTTCCGGGCGCTCGGGGACCACCTGACCGCCGCGAAATACCTCTTCGACACCGCGGAGGCGATGAGCGAACAGGCCACGACGACCGGGGACGCGAACCTCCGGGAAGCGACGATCCTCGCGTACGAGCGGGCGATGGATTCGGCGACGAAAGCCGGTCGAGCCGACGTCGCCCGAGTCGCCCAGATGCGCGCGTACGACCTCAAGCAGATGACGTGAGGTGCCGCGGTGTGCACCCTCATCGCGTTCTGGCGATCGGTGCCGGGCTACGGCATCGTCATCGGGATGAACCGCGATGAATCATCGATGCGGCCCGCGGATCCGCCCGCAATCCTGGAAGGGACGCCGACGATTGTCGCACCGAGGGACCGGCAGGCGGGCGGGACTTGGCTCGGGGCGAGCGACACGGGACTCCTCGTCGCGCTCTCAAACCGCCGAGGTCGAACCTCTCCGAGCGCCCGATCCCGGGGCCAACTCGTCCTGGATGCGCTGCGACAGCCGAGCGTCTCCGGCGTCGATGTCTTCCTCCAGCGGGAGATTCGCGAGCACGAATACAATTACTGGAACCTCCTCGCCGCCTCCGGAAAAGAACTTCGGTTCTTCCGGTACGAGGGAGAGCTCGCAATGAACCGGGGGCATGAGGGACTCAACGTCCTCACGAACGAAGGCGGCAATGTCGTGACCGATCCGAAGGTGCAGTTCATCCAAGGCCTGCTCGCGAAGACGCCGTCCCGGTCCGTCGATGAAGTGATCCATGCTCTACAGGGCGCGCTCCGCACACATGCATCGGGCGCGGGAGGGGTGGGCCTGTGCGTCCATTTCCCAGGCGGCGGAACGGTCTCGTCGACGATCATGGCTCTGAGCGGCGCCGATCCGAGTGAGAACGTCCTACTGTACGCGGACGGCTCGCCCTGCACAAACCCGTACCGCGACTACCGCGAAGTGATCCGACGATTGCGTTGGCCGAACTGAACCAGGGAAACGGCCATCAAGACGGAACCTGCTGCTCCCACGACGAGTTGCACGCGAACGTACGCCAGTTGGGTCGCGATCACGAGACTTCCCGTGACCGAGCCTGTGTAGTTCGAGCAGGGCGGGGTTGCGGGTGTCTCGCACAAGTAGTATCGAACCCACGCGACATAGGAGCCGTCGGCTGGTGCGAGATTCCCTGTCGCAAAATCGGTGGGTGCCGGGAAGGCCGATGGGGAAGTCACGAAGGTGGTCGCGCTGCCCTGCCGCTCGACCATCGCGCCGGTCCGGTTATCCGTCCAGGTGATTGTGAGTCCAGGGTAGAGGGCCTCGCCCTCGAAGGCGGAGAAAGGGCGGGAGACGAAGTAGTTCTCGTAGGGACCGCCCCCCGGGACGGTTCGGAGATGAAAATCGGACGCGGCGAACTCAACGGTTCGCTGGGGTGCCGGCGGGACACTCATCAAAGACGCGATGAGGATCAGCACGACAGCCACATAGGGCGAGAGCGACCGCCACCGTTGCGAAGGCGGCCAGCGACCCTCTTCTCCTGCTCGCCCCTCCCGCTTGGATAGGACGAACCCTCCAACCGAGAGGACGACGCCAAAGATGCACGTGTAAATCCCCTGGGTGATCCGCAGGGTGAGCGTCTGAACGTAGCTCGGCGGGCCGAGAGTGGACCCGGGTGGCTGGAGTTCGGCCCACTGGAGGGATGTGATGACAATGAGCAGGAGCCCGGATACCAAGATCAGAAGTCCAGAGAACCAAGGAATGCTGGACCCTTGTGAAGTACGGTATTCGGGACGAGACCGAGCGACGCTTGACGTCGCCGAAGGGCCTCCGTCGGCAGCCTCCATCGCCCACGCGAATTGCAAATTCGGAGCATAAAGGGCTAGCATTCCCCCCGGAGGAATTCCACATCCGAAAGGGATTTCCCCCGTTCCAGGATACCGCGACTAGATTGACCGGAATCACCGACGTCCATGTGCACGTCGAGCCCTACCGCTCCTTGAAACCACTGATTCTGGACACCTTGTGGAGGGAAATCCCGGATCGGCAACGCACGTCCGCGCTCATGGACGAACCCCGATTGTTCCTCGAGCATCTCGACGGTGCGGGCGTCGAGCGGGCGTGCCTGATCAACTACGTCTCGCCCGAGGTGATGGGCTTCACCGAGGATGTGAACCGCTTCGTCGGTGAGTTCGCGAAGGAGGACCGAAAGCGCTTGATCCCCTTCGGCTCCGTCCATCCGAAGCGCACGAAGGATCCGAAACGGGACGTCGAACGACTCGCGTCGAAGTGGGAAATGGGCGGAATGAAGATCCATCCGCCGCACCAGCTCTTCGCCGCGAACGCGTACGCCGACGGGACGCTACCTGCCCTCCGGACGATCTACAAAACCGCGGAGCGACTGAAGATGCCGGTCATGGTCCACACCGGGACCTCTGTCTTTCCGGGCGCGCGATCGAAGTTCGGGGATCCGATGGCCCTCGACGATGTCGCCCAAGACTTCCCCGATCTCACAATCCTGATGGCTCATGGCGGGCGACCGCTCTGGTGCGACACGGCGTTCTACTTGCTTCGACGCCATCGGAACCTCTATCTGGACATCTCGAGCATTCCGCCGAAGCGATTGCTCGACTGGTTCCCGCGCCTCGAAGAAATCGCAGACAAGGTCGTCTTCGGGTCGGACTGGCCAGCGCCGGGAGTTCCGGGGATACGCGAGGAAATCGAAGGGTTGCAGTCTCTCCCGCTTTCCGAAGGAACGAAGCAACGGATTCTCAGCGGGAATGCCGCGGCTCTTGTCAAGTGACCGGGAAGGTCCTCGAGAAGATGGCAAACCTTAATCCCCAGCCGAGGCGAATCCCAAGATGAGGAGCGTTATGCCCGAGTCGAAACGAAGCAGCGAGGTCATCACCCTCGCGGGCGGATGTTTCTGGTGCCTTCAGCCGGTGTTCCAGGAACTCCGCGGGGTCGAGAAAGTGGAGGTCGGATATTCCGGCGGTCAGCTGGCGAACCCCTCCTACGAGGCCGTCTGCACGGACACGACGGGCCACGCGGAGGCCGTGCAGGTCACCTTCGATCCCAGCGTCATCCCGCTCGCGGACCTCTTGCGGATCTTCTTCTCCGTCCACGACCCGACGACGTTGAATCGGCAAGGTGGCGACGTCGGGACCCAGTATCGGTCTGCGATCTTCTACAATTCTCCGGAGCAAGAGAAGACCGCGCGGCAAGTCATGGCGGAGATCTTCAAAGCGGGGATCTGGGGACGGCCAATCGCTACAGAAGTCATGCCCCTGCAGCCGTTCTACCGGGCCGAGGAATACCATCAGGACTACTTCCGGAAGAACCCGACCGCGGGCTACTGCCGCGTCGTCATCGCCCCGAAAGTCTCGAAGTTTCGCAAGCAGTTCGCGGCGCGGCTCAAGACGGCCGCGGTCGCACCCAAAGGCACTTAACGCGGCCTCGGCTGCTTCTCCTCCATGGCGGAGAACCGGCTCTCCCGGGAATCCTCGACGTACCTGAAGGGAGCGGCGCACCAGCCGGTCGCGTGGTATCCGTGGGGCGAGGACGCCTTCCGCCGGGCGAAAGAACTCGATCACCCGATCCTCTTGGACATCGGGGCTACCTGGTGCCACTGGTGCCACGTGATCGACCGCGAATCGTACGAGGACCCGAATCTCGCGTCCGTCATCAATGAGAACTTCGTCGCGATCAAGGTGGACCGGGACGAGCGGCCCGACATCGACGCGCGCTATCAACAGGCCGTCGGCGCGATCGCAGGCCAGGGCGGCTGGCCGCTCACCGCGTTCCTCACGCCAGATGGCAAGGTGTTCTACGGCGGCACGTACTTTCCGCCGAAGGACTCGTACGGGCGGCCGAGCTTCCGCCGCGTCCTGCTCGCGATGGCGGACGCGTACCGCACGAATAAGGCGGACACACTGAAAGAGGCGGAGGCCCTCCATCGAGCCCTCGCCGAAGGCCGCGTCTCCCTCGTGGAAGAGGGCGCCGTGAACGAGGCGATGTTGAAGGAGAGCCTCGACTCGCTTCGCGGCCAGTTCGATCCGGTGAATGGCGGCATCGCCGGCCAGCAGAAGTTCCCGCACCCCGGGACGATGGAATGGGTCATGGCCCGCTACCACCGGACGCGGGAGGAAGGCCTCGAGAAGATCTTTGCGCGCACGCTGTCGTCGATGGCGAAGGGCGGCGTGTACGACCAGATCGGCGGGGGCTTCCATCGGTACTCGACGGATGCGCGTTGGATCGTCCCGCACTTCGAGAAGATGCTGTACGACAACGCAGGTCTCCTGGCGAACTACGTGCACGCGTGGCAGCTCACCCGCGACCCCCTCTACCGCGAGACGGCCGAAGGCATCCTGGCATGGTCCGGAGAAGTCCTCTCGGACCGACAGCGTGGCGGATACTTCGCGAGCCAAGACGCGGACGTCGGCCTCGACGACGATGGAGACTATTTCACCTGGACGTTGGACGAGCTCAAAGGGGCGGTGAACGAGGACGAGGCCCGGGTCCTCGCTCTGTACTTCGAGGTCGCGACGCGGGGCGAGATGCATCACGACCCGAAGAAGAACGTCCTCTTCATCGACCAAGCGCCGGAGGCGATCGCGAAATCGATCGGCCTGTCGAGCGATCGCGTGCGGGATCTCATCGCGAGCGGCAAACGCACGCTGAAGATCGCGCGCGATCAACGTCCGATGCCGGCCGTGGACCACACGATCTTCGCCTCGTGGAACGGGATGATGATCACCGCGGCGCTCGAGGCCGCGATGGCGTTCGATCGGGAGGACGTCCGCCTGTTCGCGTTGAAATCGCTTCATCGGGTCCTGTCGGAGATGTGGTCGAAGGATCGCGGGATGTGGCACGCCCTCGCGGACGGTGAACGAAAGGTCCGCGGCCTGCTCGAGGACCACGTGTACATCGTGGACGCACTCCTGTCCGCATACACCGCGACGGGCGACGCCGTACACCTCCGCAACGCCGAAGAGATCATGGTCTTCACCTTGGCCCATTTCTGGGACAAAGCCGGCGGCTTCGTCGACATCGCCACGGACCTGCACGACAACGTGGGTCTCACCCTGAAGGAGGTCCGTCGACGTCCGGTTGAGGACTCCCCGTACGCGGGGGCGAACGCGGTAGCCGCGCTCTGCCTGGCCCGTCTCCACGCGCTCACCGGGAACGACGACTACCGCCTGCACCACGACGAATTGATGACGGCATTCGCAGGGGAGGCGAGCCGGTACGGTCCCGTCTTCGCCGGCACATATCATCTCGCCGCGGAATTGTGGATCCACCCGTCCGCGGAGGTCGTGCTGCTCGGGCCCCGCGACGATCCGCGAGTCCGCGCGTTGCAGGACACCGCGAGGAGCACGTACGCCGCCGGGAAGACCGTGCTCGTCGTGGACCGCCACGACGCGTACATCCCGCCGGCGGTCGAGCCGATGCTGAAGACCAAAGAGGCGAAGGCCGGTCCCGTGGCCTTCGTGTGTCAAGGCCAGCTGTGCTCGCCGCCGACGTCGGATCCGGAACGATTGCGAACAATCCTGGAGATCGGCGCACCGAAATCATGAGTCGGACCGAGTGCAACCTTAAACAAGGTTAACATCTTGGGAACGCATGCTATTCCGTGCCATGGCTTTTGAACCCCTGCGTCATGCTTATGTCCCCCTGGCCGCAAGGCTAATGGTCCGCCGCCGCCTCTGTTGGAACCGAGGTTCGACAGCATACCCTCCGACCCACCGAATGTTCTCTTGATCGGGTGCGGAGCGGTCGGTTCCGTGGTGGCCGAACACCTCTCCGCGAGCGATTCGGTGGCCGAGGTCATCCTCGCCGACGTCGACGGCGAACTCGCGAAGCGCACCGCGTCCCGGCTGAAATCTCCGAAAGCCCATGCGACGCAACTCGATGCGAGCGATGCCGAAGGCCTCCAACGAACGATGCGTGGCTGCGGCCTCGTCATCAACACCGCGCTCCCCCAGTTCAACCGAACCGTGCAGGCGGCCGCGCTCGCCGAAGGACTGAACTATCTCGACCCGGCGAACGACTCGAGGGATCCGTTCGCAGATTCCGACCGGTGGAAGGCCGCCGGGCTGACGGCCCTGTGCGCGATGGGCGAGGATCCGGGATTGAGCAACGTCTTTGCGCGGTACGCCGCCGATGGGATGGAGCGCGTCGACTCGATCAAGGTGCGGGACGGCGACACCGCCTCGAGTCCCGACTACCCGTTCATCGCCCTCTTCAGCCCGGAGACGTTCGTCGAGGAGACCCTCGCGCCGTCCCGGATCTGGCGCGACGGCAAGTACGATTCGGTGCCGCC
>Ga0209160_1000071_pt1 | contig 68566 bp, 62 predicted proteins | sample GraSoiAngelo_153_FD_186167 | JGI IMG/M metagenome (GOLD analysis project Ga0209160, IMG submission 186167) | Grasslands soil microbial communities from the Angelo Coastal Reserve, California, USA - 14_1009_12_40cm (SPAdes) (version 2) | ecosystem: Environmental > Terrestrial > Soil > Grasslands ...
CGGTGCTCGCGCCGGTGCTGCCGGTGCTGCCGGTGCTGCCGGTGCTGCCGGTGCTGCCGGTGCTGCCGGTGCTGCCGGTGCTGCCGGTGCTGCCGGTGCTGCCGGTGCTGCCGGTGCTGCCGGTGCTGCCGGAGACGCCGCCGCTCGCGGTGCTGCCGGCCGTGGTGCCGGTGCTCGCGCCGGTGCTGCCGGTGCTGCCGGAGACCTTGCCGCTCGCGGTGCTGCCGGCCGTGGTGCCTGTGCTGGTACCTGTGGTGCCAGTGCTGTTCTCGCTGCTCAGCATCGCGTTGATCTCAGCCTGAATCGAGGCTAGCTGCCCCTTCATCAGGTTGATCTCGACCGATGTGGCCGTTCCGGCGCTAATGGCTGCGCTGAGCTCCGACTTCACTTGCGCCAGCTGCTGCTCGAGCACAGTGGCTTGAGCTGAGCTGACTTCGCCTGCGCTTACCGCCGCAGAGATCTCCGCGTTGATCTGGAGGACTTCGTTCTGCATGGCGATGAGCTGAGCCTCGACCGATCCGCCACCGCCGGTCCCGCCCGAGTTTGACGTGGCGGTGCTGCCGGCCGTGGTGCCGGTGCTCGCGCCGGTGCTGCCGGTGCTGCCGGAGACGCCGCCGCTCGCGGTGCTGCCGGCCGTGGTGCCGGTGCTCGCGCCGGTGCTGCCGGTGCTGCCGGAGACGCCGCCGCTCGCGGTGCTGCCGGTGCTGCCGGAGACGCCGCCGCTCGCGGTGCTGCCGGCCGTGGTGCCGGTGCTCGCGCCGGTGCTGCCGGTGCTGCCGGAGACGCCGCCCGTCGCGGTGCTGCCGGCGGTCGTTCCAGTGCTTGCGCCGGTGCTGCCCGTGCTGCCCGACACGCCGCCCGAGTTGGACGTTGCCGTGCTGCCGGTCGTGGTGCCGGTGCTCGAGCCTGTGCTGGCCGAGACTCCGGCCGAGTTCGTGGACGCCGCGCTGCCGGCGGTCGTGCCGGTGCTCACGCCTGTGCTCTCAGCCGATGCCGAATCGACCTTGGTCTTGTCGTCGCCGTTGCCGCTCTTGCCGCCGGCGACGTCGCCACGGCTGTCCGAGTTGTTCTCGCCGACTTCCTTGTGGTGAGCGGTCACTTTGGCGCCGGCTCCAGCCTTGAGGTCGCCGTTGCCTTTGCCGTTGGCGTCAGCGCTGCCCTTTGCAGCCGTGTCCGACTTGGCGCTGGCGTCTGACTTGACGCTGGTGTCCGACTTGGCGCTGGTGTCCGACTTGGCGCTCGAGTCCGACTTCGCGCTCGAGTCCGACTTGGCAGCAGCGCTGCTCTTGGCGCTGGCGTCGCTGTTCGTACTGGCGCCGCCCTTCGCACTCGCGCCGCCGCTGCCGCTGTTCTTGTCCTTGCCGCCCCCGCTGCCATCGCCGCCGGCTCCGCCGCCGATGGGATGGTCGGACTTGGCAGGTGCAGGATCGCTGCGGTGGACGACCACCGAAGCGCTCGTCTTATCGGTCGCCGCCTTGCCCTTGTCGCCGTGCGAATCTGCCGCCAGCGCGGGAGACGTCCGCGCCAGCATCAGGAGCACACCGGCCATGAAGACGAAGAGCTTCACAGCGACGCTACGCAAGAGTGACGGCCGACTAGCAGTGAACTCGCCGAACGTGTCCAAAACTGCTCACCTCCACGCGGATATGAGCAATGCCTCGCCGCCATCCTGGACACGGACCCCGTGCGCCCTTCCCCAAATGGCACCGGGATATGTCGCAGAACGCCCCGCTTAGCGTTACCTAGTTGGCAATGCTTAAATCGGAAACGCCGACGGTCTCCCTAGTAACCATGCTGGAGGCCACAGACGAGCCCGCTGTGGGCGATTTCGTGGCCGATGTCCTGGGGGAATCGGGTTGGCAGATCGAGTCTCTCCGCAAGCGATCGTCGAGGCTCTCCCCACCCGACGGCTATTGGGCGATGTACGAGATCGCCATTAGAAAGGACGAGCAGGAGCGCTCGCTCAGGCTCGTTGCGCGCGGCGCGTTCAGCCGGGATGCATGGGACGAGCTCTCGGCCAGGCTCGTTCGGCACACCAATGGCCCATGCGACCCCATCGGTGGCATCGGGTTCCCGCGCCTGTTCCACGAATCCCAGCACGCCTTCTGGTTCTACCCGTTCGATCCCGCCATGCCCGGCCTCCCGAGCGCGTCAGATCCCGCGACCATGGCCGGTGTCCTGCTCGGGCTCGGCGCGCGAGCACCTCGAGACCTGGAGGCGTACCCGCAGATCGAGATCGAGCGCGTGCGCTACACCCCAGAGATCGGCGCCATCCTTCGCTACACGATGCAGACATCGGCCGGACCGCTGACGGTCTATGGCAAGGTGCAGCCCGGCGATAGGGGATTGCGGGCGCAAAGGATCGTCGAGGGACTCTGGGAGGCGTCCACCGCCCAGCCCCAAGGTCTGCTGCGCCTGCCCCGACCGCTCGGCTGGATCGAGCAATACGGCCTTCTCCTCGAAGAGTCGATACCCGGCGAGCCCGTGGGCAGCGATCGGATGAGCGAAGAGTTCCAGAACGCTGGCATTGCGGCCGCGGAAGCGCTGGCGGTCATCCATGAGTCAGGGGTCGAGACCGATATCGAGATCTGGCTCGAGAACGAGCTCGACCGGCTCGAGCGCGTCGCCGACCAGTTCGCTTACGTCCACCCCGACGGCCATTTCCTCCTCAGCGACCTCACCACGCACCTTCGCAACCGAGCCCGCATCTCGATGGATGAAGAGTGGCTGCCCACGCACGGAGACCTCAAGTACGACCAGTTCGTGTATCACGAGGGCACCTTCACGCTTCTCGACTTCGATTACTTCGCCGTCGCCGAGACGAGCTATGACCTCGGCAAGTACTGCGGCTACCTCGTGCCCTCCGCGCCGGCGTCGTGGGAGGACACCGTTGCCGCTGAACAGATCCGAGCGCGCTTCCTCCGCCGATACCTCGAGTTGAGGCCGCACGCCACCATTCAGCGTTTTCCAATCTATGAGGCCCTCACCCTCGGCCTGCGCGCGATGACGTTCATGTGGGCGCAGCGATCGGGATGGCAGCGAATCGCCGAAACGTTTCTCGTCATGGCTCACGAGCGTCTTTACAGCAGGATCCCCGAAACGATCTGACGCGGTTAAGAACGTAAAGGGGTCTCCCAACCGCGTATGCGATCCCTTTTACAAGCTTTTACCCAATAGGCGGCGCGACCACTCGGAGCCCTCCTCAGACTCTGCCCCTGGCCATGCGGGTTTTCTCGTGGATTGGAGGCATCGTTCTCGTCGCCGTCATCAGCACCGCCACCGCGGCGACGCTGCGCGCACACAACGATGCTGCACACTCGCTGGTCGCGGCCAAGCCGCCAGTCGCCGCCGTCAATGGGACCGTCTACGCCGGCGATCCCCCGCTCGAAAACCACCGGCTGCGGCCAAGCCCCGATCCATCGCCGACCCCACCGGCCGCGGCAGCCGCACCGCCGCAACAAGCGGCTGGGGCTCCGGCGCCTGCACCCGCCGCTCCGCCTGCGCGACCCGCGCCACCCGCGATCGTGGTCGGCTCGACCCAACAGGCGCTCATCAATCAAGATCGGGCCGGAAAAGGTCTCGGGCCGCTGACCTGGAGCTCGTGCCTCGCCAACGTCGCCGGGGCCAACGCATCGCGGCTTGCCCAGCAGGGATGGGTCCCCCCGTACCACACGAACGGACCCACGGTTGACCTCGGCTGCAGGCTTGGCTCCCAGGCCGGTGAGAACGTCGGTTATTGGACCGGCGGCATCAGCGACGGGCAGCTCAACAGCATGTTCATGAACAGTCCCGAGCACTACGCCAACATCATGGGTCCGTACCACTATGTGGCGACCGCCTGGGCGGTGGCTGCAAACGGCTACGCCTACATAGCGGTCGAGTTCAGCTAGCGAACCGGTCGGCTCCGAGTAACCGGCTTCAACTCGGCGTTGTCCTCACGAAGCGCGCGTCCGCGCTCAGAAAGGAGGAACGCGAAGGGTGGTTCAGAACCCAACCAGCCGCGATCCGCAACGTTCGGCACCCCACCTCCGCCTCATCGATTGGATGTGGGCCAATCGCGTTTGGATCGCCGGCGTCATCGGGATTCTTTTCATCCTGTCCACGCTTTACGTGGTGTGGGCGGTCCAGGCTCTCCCAGACCCGAGCCAGGACGTGCTGGCGGCGGGCGATGTGGTCGTGCTCGACCGCAACGGCCGTCTCATCGAGGACTGGAACCCGGCCGGCCACTACCACGTCAACTTCCATCTCAATGAGATGGGGAAGTACGCACCCGCCGCGACCCTCGCGGCCGAGGACCGCAACTTCTATCACCACGGCGCGATCGACGTCGGCTCAACGGCCCGCGCGCTGTGGGTCGACGTCACACATCTCGGCCTGAACGAGGGCGGCAGCACCATCACGCAGCAGCTGGTGAAGATCCAGCTGCTGACGCCGACGAAGTCGGTCACGCGCAAGATCCACGAGATGGTGCTCGCCATCGCGCTCGAAGAGCGCTTCTCGAAGGACCAGATCCTCACGATGTATTTGAACCGCGTCTATTACGGGCACGGCGCGTATGGGATCGGCGCCGCTTCGCGCACCTATTTCACCAAGGACTCCAAAGACCTCACGCCCGCGCAGGCCGCATTCCTCGCCGGCCTAATACAGGCGCCGGCGGCGTACGACCCCGTCGTCCATTACGAGCTCGCCCGCGAGCGCGAGCGGTACGTCCTCGACGGCATGGTGACAACCGGCGCCCTATCACAGGACGAGGCGGACGCGGCGTTTGAGGAGGACATCAAGTCCGAGCTGAAGATTCAGCCCACCGCGCGTCAGAGCAAGGCACCGCATTTCGTCGACTACGTACTCACCTCGTTGGAAAAGACGTTTGGCTCGGCGGCGGTCCAGCAGGGCGGCATCGTCGTCCGCACCACTCTCGACCTCGACCTGCAGCAGGCCGCGCAGGCTGCCGTCACCAACGGCGTCCATGACCTGGCGTGGGCGAACATCAACAACTCCGCGCTGCTGGCGGCAAACCCCAAGAACGGCGAGATCCTGGCCTGGGTCGGCTCAGCTGACTACGGCAACGATTCGATCGCGGGTCAGTACGACGTCGTGCTGGCGGAGCGTCAGCCCGGTTCGTCGTTCAAGCCCTATGTCTACGAAGCGGCGCTGCGCGATCACAAGATCACGCTCGCCACGACCCTCAACGACACCACGCAAAGCTTCAACGGCTACATCCCGCACGACTTCGACAATGGCGGCATGGGCATGATCAGCGCGCGCACAGCGCTGGTGTTCTCGCGCAACATCCCCGCCGTCGAGGTCGCACAGATGGAGGGGATGAGCAACGTGATCGCGCTCGCACACCAGATGGGGATCAACAGCCACCTCGACCCCGGCCTCGCTACCGCGATCGGCGGCAGCGACGTCACCCTCCTCGAGCACGTGCAGGGTTACGAGGTCTTTGCCAACCAGGGCCAGAAACAGACGCTGAACGTCATCAAGTCGATCGACGACGCCACCGGCAAGACGGTCTACACACACGACATCGGCGGCGGTCAGAGCGTGCTCAGTCCTGCCGAGTCCTACCTGATCACTGACGTGCTCAAGCAGTACCAGTACCAGTGGGGCTTCGGCTGGAATCGCCAGATGTCGAGCAAGACAGGCACCAGCGACAACGGCCACGGCCAGATTCCCGACTCGTGGATCATGGCCTACAACCCGGACATCGTGGTTGGTGTCTGGGTCGGCAACACCGCTCCCAACGGAGGCGGTGGGACGATCCGCGCTTTCGGCGAAAGCGTGGCCCAGACCATCATGCGGCGCTTCGTCAACGCCCTTCCGCGCAGCATGCGTGACTGGTACACAACGCCCTCCGGGATCGTGCACGGTGCGTGCGATTCGCAAGAGATCTTCCTGAACGGCACGCAGGGCGGACCCTGCCCGTCGCCGAGCCCTTGCCCCAGCAACTCCCCGAGCGCGTCGCCCGGAGCGTCACCAAGCGCTTGCCCGAGCAGCTCCCCGAGCGCGTCGCCCAGCGCATCACCGAGCGCGAGCCCGTCCGCCCAGCCGAGCCCATCGCCGCAGCCGACGCCGTCGCCGACCCCGCCGCCGCCCACCAGCCCGTCACCCGGCCCGACACCTACGTAGATGCTCGAGCTTGGGGCGGACAGCCCTTTCATGAGAAGTGTGGAGCGCCGCCGGCCCGGCGGCTCGATGCGCGCGTACGTGTCGCGCACGCTGCCCCACCACTCCGCGATAGTCGTCAGCAACCGGGCGCCGCATGAGCCGCGACCCGAAGGCGGCTTCGCTCGCGGGGCAGGCGGTGTCGTCACGGCGCTGCTGACGCTGGCCGAGGTGACGGCCGCGGACTGGGTGTGCTGCGCACGCACCGATTCCGAACGAAAGCTGGTCGAGACGCAGGGCGACGCGTGGACCGCTCCTTTGATTCGGTCCCACACCCGCCTCCACTACGTGATGCCGACACGCGAGCAGTACGACCAGTACTACTCGGTGATGGCGAACCCGGTGCTTTGGTTCGTCCAGCACTACCTCTGGGACCTGGCGCAGCAGCCGATCATCAACGGCCGTATCCATCGGGCGTGGAAGGACGGATACGTCGAGGTCAACCGTCAGGTCGCGCAGAAGGTGGTCGACGTCGGACGCCGGCTGCCGCACCGGCCATTGGTACTCGTCCACGACTACCAGCTCTATCTGGTGCCCAAGATCGTCCGCGAGCAGCTCCCCGGAGCGATCATCCAGCACTTCATCCACATCCCATGGCCGACTCCGCAGTACTGGAAGGTGCTGCCCAAAGAGATGCGGTCCGCGATCCTCGAGGGCTTGCTGGGGTGCGACATCGTGGGCTTTCAGTCGAGCCTGGACGTGCGCAACTTCCTGATGACCTGCGAAGAGAATGCGGGCCTGCAGGTGGACGAACGAGAAAAGGCCGTGCTGATCGACGGCAGGGTCGTTTATGCGCGGGCGTACCCCATCTCCATCGATGTGGCCTCGACCACCAGGCTAGCGTTCTCGCACGGCGTGATGGTGGAGGAGCGCAGGCTCCGCGACTGGCGCCCCCAGCGGCTCATCGTCCGCATCGATCGAATCGACCCATCGAAGAACATCGTTCGAGGCTTCCTCGCCTACGAGAAGCTCATCAACCAGCGGCCGGAGTTGCAGGGTCAGGTGCAGTTCTGGGCTTTCCTGCAGCCATCGCGGCTGGACGTCGCCGCGTACCGGGCTTACCTCCGCCGCGTGCGGCAGGTCGCGGCGCGCATCAACAGCCAGTACGGCCGTACCGGCTGGATGCCGATCCGCCTCGAGTTCGGCGAAAACATTCGGAAGGCGATGGCGGCGCTACGCAACTTCGACGTCCTCCTGGTCAATCCCGTGTACGACGGCTTAAACCTCGTCGTCAAAGAGGGCGCCGTGGTCAATCGGTCCGAGGGGATGATCGTTCTCTCTGAAAATGCGGGCGCGCACGAGGAGCTCCAGCCGCATGTGATCTCGATCAACCCGTTCGACATCGAAGCCACGGCCGACGCGATCTATCAGGGCTTGACGATGAGCGCGGAGGAGCGCCGGAAACGGAACGAGGCGGCGCGCGACGTAGTACGCACCAATGACATCTCACGCTGGATCACGCGCCAGGTCCAGGACATCCGCGATCTCGTGGCTGTTCCCGGCCTCCGTGCGGGCTGAAATCAGGTCCGAGTGATCGGGGCGAGTCGCGCGTTTACTTTTCTAGATCTTCCTTTGTACTCGAAAGAGGGGGTGTGCCATGGAGCACAAAGAAACGAACTTCGTACGCGATGAAGCATCAGGGTCCGTACGGGAAGAATCGACTGTGGTCAACGAGACTGGCGCGACGCCGGTCCGAGAGGCGTCCGTTGTCAAGAGCTCGACTCCCGCGCGGAGAGCGATGGAGGTCATCTACCTCTTGTTCGGCATCATCGACGCGCTCTTGCTGATCCGGTTGGTGCTCAAGCTGCTGGGAGCGAACGCGCACGCGGGCTTCGCGAGCTTCACCTACGGATTGACGGACTTCTTCCTCGCCCCGTTCCACGGTCTGCTGCCGACCATCGTCAGTGGGAAATCGGTGCTCGAACTGTCCGTGGTATTCGCGATCCTCATCTACTCGCTGATCGCGCTCGGCCTCGTGCGCCTGGTTGCGATCACGCTCTCTCGCAGCGTCATGGTCTCGCAGCACAGCCGATCGGAGGGCCTCAAGCCCCGTTCCGAGTAACGCCGTCCTCGTTGTGTAGGAGCTGCCGCTCGCATAGGAGGGACCGTAGGTTCCTCTTAGCTCTCAGGGAAACCAGAGCGGCAGCTTCGCCAACGCCTGGTCGTGGTCGACGTCGGGATTCGCGCCCGAGCTCAGCTCGTACTGCCAGGCGACCATGTTGCCCGCGCATCCGACCTGGTTCGGCATCCACTGCGGCGATCGCGCCTTCGTGTAGCTGCCCAGCAGCGACGGCTCGAATGACCACAGATATGAGCGGGTGGCGACTTCGGGACGATCGTCGACGGCCGCACACCACGCCTGGCCGAACGTGCTCGGTGCTGTCCCGTCGCCATAGTAGCCGGGCGAGTAGCCCGCTTCGGAGACGCCGTCGTACCAGCCCTCGACGAACGGGCCGTCTATAGCGCCGGAGCACCATGGGCCGGGAGGCTCGACGTCGATCACGAGAACGGTGCCTCTGGGGATGCCGAGGCGCACCGCTGCCGAGGTCGCTTCCGATGCATAGCTCGTGCCGGTGTCGTAGCCGGCTACAGCCGAGCAGTCGTAGTGGTTGAAGATGGGCAGGATGCCCATGTGCCGGTTCGCCGCGGCCGCCACCTCCGCGTCACTGATGCCAGGGCAGTTAGGCGTGTTGGTGAGGTAGCGGCCCCAGAAGTCCGGCCTGCCGAGGATCGAGTTCACCTGCGGGTAGAGTCCGCTCGATGCGGCGGCATCACCCGTGAAAGCCTTGCAGGAGTCAACGCCCCAAAGGAGTCGATTGGGTTGCACCGCGGCCGACCGCACCTGGACGTTGACCAGAGGCGCTCGTTCGATCACGGAATGCAGCAGCTGGCCCGCGGTCGTGGACGCATCGGATGGTGCGGGAGCGGCGCCGATGACCGCCGAGAAGAATGGGGTGGGGCCGGCGCCGAGCGTCACCTGCGCGTTGCAAACACGGCCGGACTTGCATGGTTGGTCGAGGAGCCTGCCGTTTTGATCGAGGATGCCCAGGCTCCACGGCGTGTCAGTGAGATCGGCGTTGGTAACCGCCGTGAGGTTGACCGTGCCCCCTTCCTGCGCCAGCGTCGTGTTCGCCGCGAGCAGCACGGACAGCCACGTCGGTGACACGGTGTTGGAAGCGGCGTCCGCGATGGATGCCGGGGCACTCGAGCCCAGGCGAGCAATGTACGCGGTGATATCGTGCGCACCGCCCGCCGGTTCGCTCAGCATCGTGCTGCAAGTTGTGCCGGTGCTGCAGAACGTCAACGTCTTGCCGGTGGTCGCGTCCCAGAACACCAGCGCTCGTCCGATCGCGCTGACGTCGACCGATGCGGACGCGGTGAGCTTCAAAGGCTTGCCCACGCCGACGGCGGCAGGCACATCGGTTTTGATGGTGACTCCGAGCCCTGATGGGCCTGAGCGCGGCGATGATGTGTCGCCAGATCCGCTCAGCGGGTTCGTGAGCGAAAGGGATTTCGCCGGCACGCTCGGCGATACAGGCGGCAGACCTGGAGAGGCCGCCGCGGGCGCTGATACATCGCACGCGGCGCCCGGTCCGGAGAAGGGACACAGCTGGCTGCCAGGCGGCACGCTCAGCGCCGGTGCTTCGTCGCCGGCGCCCTTCGGGTCTGATGGCCCGCGCGTGGCGGGTGCAAGGGCAAGGCTGCTCGCGGGTGGGGCCGCGGCGAGGCCGATGACGCTCACATGCAGGAATGCGGCGACCAGGACGAGCGGCAGGTACCCCGTTCGAAAGCACAGCAGGCGACGACCGATCCGGCGCGGTAAGTTCAGGAACCCCTCCTCGGTCACGAGCCCTCAGGCGGCGCGCGCGCGCGCCCGGCGCTGCGGGTGACTGGAGTAGGGAAGTTACCTGCGCGTGGGCGAGATCTCAGCGGCGATAGCGTTAATTAGCCTCAACAGTTGTCAAGTGGTCCGAAATGTGATCGGACCGGCCCATTTTGGTGGCCTTTTAAGAGCCGGAGGCCGCACCCAGGACGTTGCCGTACATCAGCCCCAGAGCCAGGAGGCCTAGCAAGCACAGCAGTACGAGCAGAGATGTTCGAGCGTAGGCGTCGATCACGGCATCATCCGTCTCGGACCCAGCCACGGTTGCGTGCCGGCTGACGCTGGCAGCCCGCAGGGCAAGCCCCACGGTGACGATCAAGATGACGACCAGAGTCCCCATCAAGCTCCTTTCTGTTGCGGCGAGGCTTCTGAGCGGGTCAGAAGCCACGCCATCAAATACAACGTCTAAAGCCGAGTAATCACCTTTGTTTCCGGTCTTTCTCGGGGGCCGTCGGCAACCCCCAATACTCGGATGTACGACCGCGTTTCCAATTCGATGGGGTCTGTGATGACGTTGCAGTTTTCCGTGGCGGCATTCGCGGGTATGGCCGCCGCGATGGTCGTGCCGTCGGTCCGGCACACCGTGCCTCGCTGGGTGGAAGCACCGATCTGGCTCGGCCTCATCATCACCAGCTGGCTGGCCATCACCAACGTCCAGCAAGCCAACACGCGCTATCTCACGGAGTCGGCCGCGTGGGGCGCGGACCAGATCGTGAACACTTCGTTCGGTCTCATGCTGGCGGCCTTCTTCGCCTGGATGGCCGAGCACAGATATGTGATCGCAAACGCGGTCGTCACCCTGGCCGGAGCGGACATCCTCGCGATTGCCATCGTGTGGTCTTACCGGCGCGCACAAGAAGAGCAGCCACGGATCATGCTCGGCGACTGGTTCGAAGTGCCTCTTCAGCGCACGCCCGCCACGGACCGCGTTGCGGTGCCGTACGCATTGGACGAGTTGAACCGGCGAGCTGAGCGTGCTGCGGTCAAGCTCGGAGCGGCGGCCGTCGCCTGGCTCGTCCCAATCATCACTGCGCGATATAGACAGGCCGAAACCAACGCGCACGTGGTCGACATCCGCGCATTGCTGAGCGCGCAGTCGATCGGTTGGTATGGGCCGATCGTGCTCGCGCCCGAGGGTCACGGTTCGATTCGCGAATACGGTGAGAATGAATCGGATCGCTTGGCCTCGTAGACCAAACGGCTCCCGGCGTCGTGCGAGCACGTCCCAGGTCATCCGGAAGGCGAAGTATCGGCGCCCTGCCGGTTGGTTCCTGCGCGTGCTGGTTCTGCTGCTCTTGGCGGGGCCGGCGCTACTCCTGACATCGCCCGGTTACCTGGCGTTCGCCGATCGCATGCCCGACGTGCAGAACCTGATGTATTCGCTTCCGACCGACACAATCATCTACGCGTCGGATGGCACCACCGTCCTGGCCGACCTTCACGGCCCGGGCTACCAGCATTACAACCAGCCACTTGGTGAGATGGGCCGGCTGCTGCCCAACGCGATGATTGCGATCGAGGACCGCAACTTCTACGCGGAGCCGGGTGTCGATCCGGGTGGTGTCGCGCGGGCGGCCGCGGTCGACTGGCGCGCCCACGGAAAGGTCGAAGGGGCTTCGACGATCACGCAGCAGCTGGTCAAGATGCGCTTGGTCGGCGCGGAGCCGACACTCGACCGAAAGCTGCGAGAAGCGCTGCTCGCATTCGAGGTCGAGCGCACCTATACCAAGCCGCAGATCCTTGAGATGTATCTCAACAGCGCATTTTTCGGGAACAGCGCGTGGGGCGGCGAAGCGGCCGCGAAGATCTACTTCCACAAGGACACCAAGGATCTGGACCTCGCCCAGGCTTCGATGCTCGCCGGCCTGGTTCGTGGCCCGACGATCTACAACCCGCTGCTCAACTGGAAGTCGGCGAAGACCAGGCAGCTGCAAGTTCTGGGTGCGATGCTGCGCATGGGTACGATCAGCGGCACTGAGGCGGCCGGCGCTTACGCACAGGACATCACGCCTCCGCTGCACATGTTCACACCGATCAATCAGATCGTCGCCGGCGGCTTCGTCCGCTACGTCGTTGGGCAGCTGGTGGATCAATATGGGCCCGACATCACGTATAGCGGCGGGCTGAAGGTGATCACGACCATCAACCTCAAGCTGCAAAACATTGCGCAGAGCGCGATCACCAACGGCATCGCGAGCCTGGCTTACCGACATGTCAGCCAGGGAGCGCTCGTGGCCCTCGATCCAACGACGGGAGCCATCGTGTCGATGGTCGCCTCAGCCAATCCGAACGCGGACGGCGGCCAGTACAACCTGGCGGTGTGGCCGCCGCGCAACCCGGGCTCGTCGATGAAGATCTTCACGTACACGGCGGCGATCGCGAGCGGGAAGTACACGATGGTCAGCCGCATTCCGGACTGGGGGTTCACATATCGAGATCCAATCTCTGGTGAGGCTTACACGCCTCGCAACTACGACGGCCGCTACCACGGCACGCTCACGCTCCAGCAGTGCATGGGCAACTCGCTGAACATACCGGCGGTCGAAGTCGAGCTGGGCATCGGCGTCTCGTCGGTGGTCTCGATGGCCCGCACGATGGGCGCTCCGCCATATCAGCAGCACTACGACGCTTCGGGGAATCCGGTTTACACGACCGACGACGCGTTCAACACGTACGGTCCGTCACTGACGCTCGGTGGCTACGGCGAGACGCCGCTGCAGATGGCAATCGGCGCGTCCGTGCTTGCGACGCAGGGGGTGCTCCGGGAGCCGTACGCGATCCAGACGATCTCGAGAAACGGCACGTACTTCTACCGGCACAAGAAGGACCAGGGCGTGCAGGTGGTCGACCAGCGGGTGGCGTTCATCATGGAGCAGATCATGTCGAACGATCGCAACCGGGCGATGATCTTCGGCCTGCATTCCCTGCTGACGCTGCCGGGGCGCCACGTCGGCGTGAAGACCGGCACCTCGGACTCGTTCGCCGACGCGTGGACGGTCGGCTACACGCCGCGCCTGGTGACGGCGGTTTGGACTGGCAACCCCGACTGGCGCCAGAAGATGACCAAGGATTCGGACAGCTACGTGGTCGCGGCGCCCGCGTGGCACGCTTTCATGCAGGGAGCACTGGACACGCTGGGAATCGGCGACGAGTGGTACTCGGAACCGCCGGGGTTGGTGCACCGGACCGTCTCGGGCGAGACTGCCTGGTTCCTCCCGGGAACCTAGTCCGCCTGTTCGCCCACCGAGTCTTCTTCCTCGATCTGGAGATCTTCGTCGCTGGCCGAGTAACGATCACGGACCTCGGCTCCTCCGGTCTCAGAGTCGCCCAGGCCTTCCTCGGAGTCCGTCTCGACCAGCTCACCGGCCCGCCGGTCTTCGTCGAGCAGCTGGGCGAACGCTCGCTGGGCCTCTTCCCACGTGTCGTACTCCCAGTACTCGGTGCCGGGCGGCACCTCGGCGCCCTCTGTCTCGTCGAGGCCGTGCTGGAAGACGTATCCGATTCCGTTGTCAGGATCCTGGATCAATGAAAGGAATCGTTCGCCGGTCAGCTCAGCTCGTTGTGCCGCGAGGCCGCCGTTCTCGAGATCGAAGAGCCGGCTGATGACCTGCTCCTCGCTCCTTTCTTCCATTCAGCCATTCTCGACCAAACGCTGTGGTCACGGCTCAGCGGAGAGCTGTAACAGGCTTGGCTAGGCGGTCTCGGGGCGGTTCGGCGCCAGGCTTCGCAGAGCACTTACGAGACGGCGTCGCAGCGGGCTCCACGCCGAATCACGCTCCGAACGCCTCCGCTCGTAGCGCGGCGCATTGGAGTCGGCGCAGAGCTGGCAGCCGCATCCGTGCCCTGTGTCCGGGAGCCTATTGCCTTGCTTGTCGAACCTGGCTTGCATCAGAACACCTCACGATCCGTGGGAGATCGGCTGGGCGGCCGGGGTTCGCTGGCGCCTCAGTCGGCTGTCGCCACCAGCCCGGGCTCGCCTACCACCTCGTCGCTGTAGTAGTGCCGCAGCATCACGCGCAGTCGATCCTTGGCGACTGCCAGCCGCGAGGCGACCGTGCGTTCTGGTATCCGCAGCGCCTGCGCGATCGCTCGGTTCGTGTAGCCGTGGTAGTGGCGGAGCACAATGGCCGCCGCTTGTTTCGGCGGCAGCTTGGCAAGCGCCTCGGCGAGGTCTCGCCGCTCGACGTGATCCTGCGGATCTGGGGCTAGCTCTGGGCGCCCGATGCGGCGAATGATCTCGCCCACCTCTCGGAGCCGCATCTTGCGCTGGTGTGAGACCGCGGCGTTGATCGCGATGCGGTGCACCCAGGCTTCCGCCGGAGCGATGGGCTTCCACGTGCTCCACTTCTTGTAGGCCCGCTCGAACGCATCCTGGGCGCAATCCTCAGCCGCGGCCCGATCGCCGAGCATGGCGGTAAGCGTGCCGAGGATCTTGCCGTACGACGCCTGGTAGAGACGCTCGAAGTCAGCCTCGTCGCCTGGCTTGTATCTCGGCTTCAGTTCGCGCTCGTCGGCCGAATCGACCGGTTCCTGGAGTTTATTCAGCATCTGTCGCGAATCACCCCCTTGAAGCAGTGGGTGGCGCCCTAGCGCTTCCCCGCGCTTAATCTCACTCCAAGAGGCCCATCGGGTCACCGTACGGTTGGGCGGATTTTGGCTCACACAGTTGAGGTATGCCCGAATCAGGTTCGAGTTCAGGTAATGGGCTCTGCGCCCCGCGTTGTCCAAGAAGGATGAGTCCAAGCTTTGGCGGTACTTTTGGCAGCCAGCAAGGCGATGTGCTCAGCGCGCTTGCTGCCGGACTGGCGGCGGACGCGGCGCAAACCGGCCGCAAAGCGCTGAAGGTGATCCGCGCCCGCTCGCCAGAGCTCGTGCGCTTGAGCGAGAAGACCGGAGACGACCTCATCTCGACCTCGGCAGACTACATCGACATCCTGCTGACTTCACTGCGATCCGATGTCGAGGTTCCGTGGTCCGACCGCGAGCAGCAAACGCGAGAGTTTGGACGCCTCAAAGCGGCGCAGGGCGTTCCACTCGAGGCCTTGATCGATCTGCTGGCCGTCTACCGCCGCGCGACCATTGAGCTCATCTCCCAGCCGATCGAGGACGCGACGCAGCGCGACGAGATCGTCGCGCTCGCGGAACACCGCCTCGAGGATGTGGTCGAACGCCTCACGACCTGTGTCGTGCGTGGATACCTCGAACATCTCGATGCGGAACATCGCACCCGCGAGAACGAGCTGTATGGGCTCGCCGCGGTCGTGACCTCGATGGGCCGATCGCTCGATGTCGGCGAGACGTCGGAGGTGGCGCTGGTCGAGAGCCTGGCGGCCCTGCACCTGGACGCCGGCGCACTGTGGTTGAAAGAGCGAGCTGCCTTCAGGCTCGTCCACGTCTGCGGCCTCGAGCTGCAGGAGATCGATGACTTCACACGTGAGACAGGCCCGCATGTCAAGGCCTCTGTCACCGCCATCGGGCGCTCTGAGTCGCGCGTCGAGCGCGGTCTCGGTGACGGATGGAACGCGCTCCGCGCCCAGTTGAGGGTCAAGGGCCGGGTGGTCGGTGTGCTCACTGTCGGCACGAAGATGCCTCGTGTCTTCGGGGCCTCGGACCTGCTGTTCATGGCCGCCGTCGCAGACCAGGTCGCGATCGCGCTCGACCGCGCGCGCCAGTTCTCGAGTGAGGCTCGTACCGACCACCTGACCGGATTGGCCAACCGCCGCGAGTTCGAGAGGATCATGGAGCGAGAGGTTGCGCTGGCCGAGCGACACAACCGAAAGCTCTCCTTGATGTTGATCGACCTGGACAACCTGAAACGGATCAATGACCGCCAGGGGCACCGGGCCGGCGATGTCGCGCTCCGGCTCGTCGCCCAGCAGCTTCAGCGGGTGGTGCGTACGTCTGACATCTGCGCCCGCATTGGAGGAGACGAATTCGGGGTCGCGATGCCGGAAACGGAGCTCGAGCGTGCGCGGGACGTGGCTGCCCGGCTGCAGGCGGCGGTTGGCGAGGCAGGCCTGGCCGCGAGATCGGCCGATCGGGTTGCGGTCAGCATCGGATTGGGGGCCTGGCGACCGGGGCACGACTGGCAGGGGGTTTACGAAGCCGCGGACAGCGACCTTTATGAGGACAAACGACGCCATAAGGAGGCCCGGCTGCTGGCGGGCCAGCCGAGGCCTACGCCAAGCCTTCGGGTGCTGGGTCGCGCGTCCGGAAGGCGCCGCGTCGCCGGCAGTTAGCGCCTACTCGATCAGCGCCAGCTCTCTCGCTTTGACGATCGCCTCGAGCTTGGAGTGGACCCCAAGCTTGCTGCCGAGGCTGCGGATGTGGGTGCGTACTGTCGTGTAGCTGATCCCAAGCCTGGCGGCGATCTCACGGCTGGAGGTGCCCTCGGCCATCAGCCGCAGCACCTCCTTCTCGCGCGGGGTGAGGCTCTCGAGCTGCGAGTCCATCTCGCGACGCCGGTTGAGCAGCGTCGCGATCGTGCGCGGGGTGAACAGGGTTCCGCCGGCGGCGACTGTGCGGATGGCGTGCACAACCTCTGCCGCGGCCTGTGACTTGTGGATGAACGCGCTCGCGCCGGCTTCGATCGCGGCGAAGCGGGCGGCGTCGCTGTCCTCACGCGTCAGGAAGATGAGCTTGGTATCGGGTCTGACCTGACGGATGCCCACTCCAGCATCAGCCCCCGTGCCGTCGGTCAGGCGGAAGTCGACCAGGGCCACGTCCGGCTTCAGGTCCTGCGCCCGCGAGATTGAGTCCACCACCGAGGCAGCGCTGCCGACCACGATCATGTCCGGCTGATCGTTGAGCAGCGCGGAGAGTCCGTCCGCAACCACCTGGTGGTCCTCGACGATGAGGACACGAATCTGACTTTCGGTCACTCGGGGGACGGCACCCAGAACTCGACCCTGGTGCCGGCTCCCGGCTCGCTCGTGACCTCGCACCATCCACCTGCCAGCAGGGCGCGCTCCTGAAGAGCGAGGAGGCCAAGGTGTCCGGGCAGGTGGTCGCGATCGGCGACCACGAAACCGCGACCATTGTCGACGACCTGGCCCCGGATCCCGCCGTCGTCTTGACGCAGGGTGACCTGGACGCGGGTTGCCGCCGCGTGCTTCTCGACGTTGGTCAGCGCTTCCGACACCTGCCGGAAGACGATTGACTTGATCTCGATCGGCTGGTCGTCGGGAACGTTGAAGTCGAGCTCGGCTTCGATCCCCGTGATACTGCGCATGATCGTGACTCGGTCTCTGATCGTGTCCTCAAATCCGCCCGGTACCTCAAGCGTGGGAGGCCGCACGTCGAACAAGACCTTGCGCAGGGCTTGTTCCGCCTGGTCGAGCAGCTCGCGAGCTGCTACCACCGGCGGCGCGAGCTGATCGCTTCGCTGCAGGTGCAGCTCGGCGCCGGTCAGCTTCTGCAAGGCGTCATCGTGCAGCTCGTTGGCGAAACGGCGGCGGGCCTCGTCGACTGCGGTCGTCATGTTCCTCAGGAGAAGCTGTCGCGCTTCGTCGACTCTCTGCAGCCGGTAGATGGTGCTGCTGAGGTCCGACTCCGCTCGCTTCAGCTGCCAAACCAGTCCTGCAGCCAGGCCGGCCATCTGGAGGACCCACGCATCCTCCATCGAGAAACCCTCGCGGTTGACGGCGTCATACGCGGCGACCAAGCCGAGCCGTTGGTCGCCGGCGCGCCACGGCACGCTGATCGCGCTCGAAACGCCGAGCACCTCGAGGACATGAGCGTGAGGCGAGTCACCGTCTTCGTTGGACGCCCTGAAGACCAGGTCTTGGTACACGACCTGGCTGGCGAGGTCGCTGCCGAAAGGCTCGGCGGGCGCTGGATACAGTCGGGCGATGAATGCTTCATCGATACCATGGGCGCCGGGTATCGGGGTCAAGGTTCTGTTCTCGTTCACCTGCCAGAACAGCACCTTCGCGGCTCCGACCAGCGCAGCCACGCTCCTGGTGAGGTCGCGGTAGAAATCACTGAAGGCGGCTCCAGTCCGTGCGTGGTTGGAGACGGCGAGCAAGGCATCGAGGGCCAGCCCATGCGCCTTTTCGATCCGCAGGGCCGCCTGGGCGCGCGCCTCACCGAGGACCCGGTGCTGCTCGCTCCGATCGAGCTCGGCCCTCGTGTTGACCAAGGCTTCGACCAGCTCCTGCCTCCGCTGTTGCAAGAGATGCGTCTCCATGGCGGCTGCGACCTGGTTGACGAGGATGGCGATGCCCTGGCGCTGGACGACGGTGTAGACGCTGCCGCCGGCAACTCCCATCATGCCGATGACCTTCCCGCTTGCCATCAAGGGCAGGCCGACGTAGTCGTTCAGGCCGTGATCCGGCACGAGTGGGGCCCTTCGCGCCGGCGTGGTGCTCTTGGCTGCGGCGGCGAACAGCTCGTCGATCTCCACGCGGGTCACGGAGGTCCCAGCCTCAGCGGCCCGGGAGAAGACCTCCTGACGTTTGCCGGCCTCGTCGACGAGGCCGATGAAAGCCACCGATGCCCCGGTCAAGTCGAGCGCGAGCCCCAGAGCCTTGTCTGCGAGCTCGGCGAGGTTCTGCGCGCCGGCCATGTCGGAGGACACCGTCTGAAATGCCTCGAGACGGTCCCAGACCGCGTCCTCTGAAATTCCTGTGGTCTCCAATGTCAGGAGCCTACACTCACCCCGCGCCGATTTTACTGACAGGGCTCACATTCGTGATGAGTTCGTCCGGTACTCGCGATGGGCACCGCGTTTCTGCAAGCAAAGGCCCTCGCTGGTTGCTTCAGTGAGGCCTCATGACGCGGAGCGAGATGCGCAAGGGCAGCCGGAGTTGAGTCAGGGACCTTTCGAGTTTGCGGGTGGCAATGTCTTTGAGCTCGCCCGCTTGAACCGAGCCATAGCGCAGCTCGCGAGACCGGCCCTCAGCGACGAGTGGCTGGCGCCTTTATCCCCCGCCGAACTCTTCGACCTCGGCGTGTTTGTGGGAAGTGCCGCGTCTCAAAGGAAGGAGCTCATCCAGCGGCTGTGGAGCCGCAAGCGACAGCTGATGCGCCATGTCGATCCGTCCGGAGGTTGGAGCCCACAGCAACCAGTAGCTTGAGAAGAGTGGTGAAGGTTAAATGAGAGCAGCGCTGAACGTTAGGGAACCGGTGAAAGTGAAAGGAGAGGGCGGCATGGCGAGCGGTTTCAAGACTTTTTTGCTCCGAGGCAACCTCGTCGACATGGCGGTCGGCATCGTCATCGGCATCGCCTTTGGCACTGTCGTCGTAGCGTTCGTCAAAGACCTGATCACCCCGATCATCGCCGCGCTGTTCGGCAAGCCGGACTTCTCAGGGCTCTACTTCACCCTCAATCACAGCAAGTTCCTGATCGGCGACTTCATCAACGTGCTGATCGCGTTCGTCATCATCGCGGCGGTCCTCTACTTCTTCGTCGTGTCTCCGTACGCAAAGTTCAAGGCTCGGTACGAGCCGGCGCCGGTTCCGGAGCCGGAGATGATGCAGTGCCCGCGGTGCCTGAGCAACATCCCGGCGCACGCCACCCGTTGCCTGTTCTGCACCACCGACCTCTAACCGCCTCCAATACTCGGAAGGCTCGAGGCGTTTCGTAAGTAAGAATGGGGGCGAGGATACCGAGGCTGGCCAACGATGTCGTCAACGCCCGGCCAGTCGTCCGGCCGATTGTTGTGCTGGCCGCCAGGTTCCTCGGCCCTGGCCCCCTCCGCCTGAAGCTGGTCAAGCTGGCTCACGAGCTCGACGATCGTGAGACCCCAAGCGCCGCGGCTTAGGTAGCAGCAGACCCACTTCGGGGCTGGGGGATGGGTACTCCGTTTGCAGGAGGCGTTTCCCCTACAGATGAATGACTTTGACCGGTTCCTGGAGTTGGGGTTGGCACAGATGCTGGACGAGGTGGTGAAGGCACCCGCGCCCCCGCGGGCCTCGCCGCCCGGTCGGCACCCGGTGTTGAGGCTCTTCACGGCTCCGGGATCGTTGATCGGCCCCGTCGCCAGCGTCGTGGTGCTCGTGGACGCACCGGTCGAGCGACGGTCGGAACCGCGCCCAGCACCTGCGATCGTTTCCTAAGCAACCCCTTCCTTCCTCTCGCGGGGCCGAGCCCTAGGTTCGGCCCCCATTGTTTGCCTCAAACTTGAGTCGTGAGCGCCACCACGATTGGTATCAGCTTCAAGGTCCAGCCGGCGGCGCGGCGCCTGCCGGCGGCCGAGCGCGCGCACATCCTCGCCAACCCGGGATTCGGAAAAGTGTTCAGCGAGCATATGGCTGTCGCCAGATGGGACCGCGCCCGCGGTTGGCATGACGCTGAGGTCCGTCCCTACGGACCGCTGTCGATGGATCCGGGAACCTCAGTCCTGCATTACGCGCAGGCGGTTTTCGAAGGCCTCAAGGCCTACCGGCAGCAGGACGGCCGGATCGCGGTCTTCCGCCCCGAAGCCAATGCAAGGCGATTCCAACGATCAGCTCGCAGGCTGGCGTTGCCCGAGCTCCCTGAAGCGGCCTTCGTCGAGGCCATCGACCTCGTCGTGGGTCTGGACGCCGACTGGGTGCCAGTCGAGGTCGAGCACAGCCTCTACCTCCGGCCGTTCATGTACGCGAGCGAGGTCAACCTCTCCGTGCATCCGTCGGATGAGGTCACGTTCGTGCTCATCGCCTCGCCCTCCGCTTCGTACTTTCCCTCCGGCGTCAAGCCGGTCACCGTATGGCTGTCGGAGGACTTCATCCGGGCCGCGCCGGGCGGAACCGGCGAGGCCAAGACAGGCGGCAACTATGCAGGCAGCCTGCTGGCGCAGGCGCAGGCGGCCCAGCAGGGCTGCGACCAGGTCGTCTGGCTCGATGCGATCGAGCACCACTGGGTTGAGGAGATGGGTGGCATGAACCTCTTCTTCGTCTTCGGCAGCGGAGCCAGGGCGAGACTGCTGACCCCGAACCTCACCGGCACCCTGCTGCCAGGCGTCACTCGAGACGCCTTGCTGTCGCTCGGCAAAGACCTCGGTTATGAGGTCGAGGAAGGTCGCATCAGCGTCGAACAGTGGCAAGCGGGCTGTGCCGACGGCTCCCTCACCGAAGTCTTCGCGTGCGGCACCGCCGCGGTCATCACGCCGGTCGGCGCGGTGAAGTCGGCGCGCGGGTCGTGGCCGGTTGGCAATGGGGAGCCAGGCGCGATCTCGATGCGGTTACGCCAGGCGCTTGTCGACATCCAGCGTGGCGCGGCGCCCGACGTGCATCGCTGGATGCACCCGGTCCCGGTTAGGAACCTCTAGAGCGCCCTCATCCGGTTGTTCTTCGGATTGTGCTCGACCTCGGCCAGGCCGAGCGTCTCGAGCAGTGGCGGCATGTACATCCCGAAACGTCCCCGATAGCCCTTCCTCAATCCGTACCACCCACCGACGGGGTTCTTGGATGAGCGGCCCCAGGCCTCGACAGTCCCCTCGGCGGCGGGCTTCTGCTCGTCCGCGCTCCCAAGGAGCACCCAGCCGCCGTTTGCCTTGAGCATCTTGTGGAGGTCTTCGATCGCGCGCGCTTGATAACGCAGCTCGGTCTGGCCGACAGTGCACACGAGCGCGGGCGGACTGACTGATTCGTCCTTGTACATCTGGTACTCGGACGACCCGCTGGGGGTCGTCAGCTGCCAGGGCGACTGCTTGGTGCCGCTACCCTTTGCCATCGATCAGGAGCGGGATCAGGTTCGCGACATTGGGCGAACCCAGGCCGGTCACGGCATCCCAGCCAGGTTTGGCGTCGTATCCCGCGATGCCCATGAAGGTGTTGTTGCCCGCGGTGACGTCGTTGAAGGCGGTGCTGTAGGCGTCGCTCTTGCCGATGTGATAGAGCGTCTTGTTGATCGATCCCAGGCGGTGACCCGCGGCCTGGTCGGCAAGGGCCACGATTGCCGCCCACTGCGGGGTGCCGGCGCTCGTTCCGGCGGCAAATGCGCCTCGTCCGTTGTAAATCACCAGGAAAGGCTTGCCAGGATCAGCGTTATAGGCTACATCGGGCACCCCTCGAGCTTTGTTGTTGTCCTTTTGGAGAGGGGCCTGATAGCTGGGGCGGCGATATAGGGTGCTGAAGCCGCCGCCGCTTGCGCCCGCGATAGCAGGGGGCGCTGGCGTATTCCAGGCCGTTTCTGACATATACGCTCCTTCTTTGCCCGCCACCAGGCGAGTGCCACCCACTGCCGTGACCCCAGGATCGGACGCGGGGGTAGAAGCGCTGAACACCAGGGTCTTACTACCATCGCAAGCCTGTCTTGCGGCCCCCTTGTCACCGGACGACGCAAACACTGTGATTCCCATCTCGGCGGCCTTCTCAAAGACCGCGTGCTGCTGTTCGAGCACCGCCTGGCTGGCGCACATCTCCGCCTCACCGAAGCTCTGGGTGATGACGTCGCCAAGATTGTTGTCGACCGCAAACTGCGTCGCGGCCACCAGGTCGGTGTCCTTTTCGCTGCTGGCTTCGACCAATACGATCGCCGCCTCCGGTGCCGCGACGTGGGCCAACTCGACGTCGATCGTTATCTCCTTCGAAAAAGAGAGCTGAGGCTTATTAGGGTCGGGGTCCCAGGGTGGGATACCGACCATGGGGTGCTTGGTCAGGTGGATCGGCGGAAGCCCAAACAGAGTGTCAAATGTCGCGACATCTGTATCGAGCGTCGGACTCTGGAAGGCGTCGATGATGACGATGGTTCGGCCGGCCCCATTGATGCCTTGCTCCAGCATGGCCTGAATGCCGTACGCGGCGCGGATAGTCTGAGGCGTAAAGCAGCCGAGTGGGATCGATTTCAGACAGGGGGGCAAGGTGATGGTCCCGTCGGCCTCAGAGTCCGCGTAGAAGTCGACCTGGGACTCGGCGTCGACCGCCGGCACCATCGCATGGCCGAAGCTCGCGGCTGGTACAGACCCAGCGACGAGGAGAGGCGCGGATAGCGCCAAAACAGCCGCGCGCGCACAGAGGGTGCGTACCCTCGCAAACGACATGAAATCCCCTCTCCTTTCCTCACGATGCCCGGTGACCGGGCTCGATCGTGGCCGAAATTCTAAGACCAACTTTGACCCCCATCACAGATTAAGAGATGATTTTTTCAGTCGCGGGCTGGCAAGTCTGGCGGTCGGGTGTTAAGTCAGAATCGCATTGTTCAGGAGGCCGGGCGGTGACCGCGAAACGAGTAGTGATCGTTGGAGGTGGGGGCGCCGGGGACGCAGCGGCGTTCGCGCTGCGGAAAAGGGGCTTCGACGGCGACGTGGTGATCCTCAGCGCCGACGGCGACAGGCCCTACGACCGGCCGTATCTGTCCAAGGAGTTTCTCAGGGGCGAGGTCGAGCTGAACAAGGTGTACCTGCACGAGGAGGCCGAATACGCCGATGAGCGGATCGAGCTTCGGCTTCAGCAGCGTGTGGTGGGGGCTTCACGGCCCGAGCGCACCCTCGCGCTGCAGAGCGGGGACGAGGTCAAGTTCGACACGCTCGTCGTGGCGACAGGAGGCACCCCCCGGCGAATATCCGATGCACCCGATTCCTACAACGTCATGACCCTGCGGTCGCTGCGCAACAGTCAGGCGTTGCGCGAGGCGCTCAAGCGGGGCTCCAGGCTCCTGCTGGTCGGGGCGGGGTTCATCGGCGCCGAAGTCGGTGCGTCGGCAAGGCATCTAGGCAAGGAGGTGCTGATGGTGGAGTCGGCGCCGGTGCCGCTCGCCCGGGCGCTCGGCACCGAGGTGGGAGAGCTCTACGCCTCCATCCATCGCTCCCATGGTGTCGACGTGCGCACGAGCACCACGGTCAAGGACTGGCACACGTACGGCGGCCGGGTGACCGGGGTGACCCTGTCCGACGGAAAGCGCGAAGACGTGGATCTGGTCCTGATCGCGATCGGCATCGATCCCAACCTCGACGTGCCCAGGGCGCTGGCGCTGTCGATCGAAGGCACCGGGGTGCGCGTGGACGAAGGCCTACGGGCCGCCGATGACGTGTACTGCGCGGGTGACATCGCGCTGCACCAGCACCCTGTGCTCGGTGAGGCGATTCGCGTGGAGCACTGGGAGGTCGCCAAGCACCACGGTCGTGGCATCGCGGTATCGATCGCTTCCGGCTTCGCACCGGTGACGAGACTCCCCTACTTCTGGTCCGACCAGTACGACGTCAGCCTCGAGTATCGCGGCCACGCCTCCGGCGGTGATCAAGCCGTCTGGCGGGGCGACAAGGAAAAGCTGACCTTCTCCGTCTTCTACCTTCGCGGAGGGCTGATTCGGGCCGTGCTCTCGCTGAACGACACGAAGACCAACGAGGTCGGGGGCAAGCTGATCGAAGCCGGTAAGCGGATCGACGAAAAGACGCTCGCCGACCCGGCGGTCGACCTGTCGGAGCTGATGCCCACGCCTGCTACCTGAGCAGCACTACTCCTGGAGCAGCCACGGGAGGGCTTCCGCCATTGGGCGGAGCAACGTCTGCTGCTGCTGTTTGGGCAACAGCCCGTCCGCGAGAAGGCCCAATGCCGCCGCGAACGCCGCGTTCTCGGCTTTGTGGCCCATCTCGCCATGCTCTGCCCGCCAGGAGATGAGCGCGGAGCCGGATTCGGTCATGCCGAAGAGCGTGCGCCGGACCTCGTCCCAGGCCGGACCGCGGTCCGCAGCCTCGATAGCCTGCAGGGCTGCCTTCTCAGCCTGGCGGAACTCGGGCAGCCCGTGCTCACCGACGTGCGTGTCCCAACCCTGCGCGACGCGCTCCACGCCTGACGGCGAGAGTATGCGCACGTCATCCATGAGTCGCGCGATCGTGCGCTGGTGCTCGGGGAAGCCGTAACCCTCCTGGTCGACGCCCATGGCCGTCAAGGGTAACGCGGAAACTGCGCTTCAGGCTTGACCCCGATCCAGCCTCGCCATCAAGAACGACGGGCCTAGCCGCCAGCGCTCCCACCATCGGACGCCGCTCCCCCCAACGTCCAGACGCATGACCGCAAAGCCCGTATCCGCCAGCGCGGCGCGCAGCGACCTGACGTCGATGGGGTGGTAGTGCTCGGCGAGCTCCGCGAATCCGGCGTTGGCGTAATACCTGGCCGACCGCGCCTTGGCCTGCGCCTGTGCACGGCGGTCGGGATACATCGGGCTGTCCACCGCGACGAGCACGCCGCCGGGCCGGAGCACGCGAGCTGATTCGCGGATCGACTCCTCGACGGGGGCGTAGTGGAGCGATGCGGCATAAAGCGTGGCATCGACCGAGGCGTCACGGACGGGCAAACGCCGCATATCGCCTCGCACTCGCAGTTGGCCAGGCCGGTCCTCTGCGTCGAGCAGGTCGATCGCGATGACGTCGGCGTCACGCAGGTATCGGGCAGCCCAGCCACCCCCTGCACCGATGTCGAGCAAGACCGGCCGCCCACGTCCTGCCCATTCGCGCCTGAGCGCGGCCGCGGCTCTAGAAACCGACTGCAGCCGGCGGGCCCAGAGGTGCGGGTCACCGCCATCTGGATCCTCCCTGCCGCTGGGGCCGATCCATCCCTCACGCCGGCGAAGCGCGGTGTACTGAGCGGCGAACCGGTCAGCGGAGATAGGCGGGCACCCAGCTGAATCGCGCCAGCGCGATGGGGCCCGCCCCAGAGGCGATGACCTGTGCATTGACCAGCACGCCGAGGTAATAGAGCCATCGGAAGCCGTCGTCTTTGACCTCGAATCCGACCGAGAGCGCAAGACCGGTCGCCAGCAGCAAACCCAGGATGCCGGCCCACCGCGTGGCCAAGCCGACGATCAACAGAATCGCCACCAAAGTCTCACCGGCAGTCTGGGCGACCGCGAAGAAAAACCAGTTCGGTGCCACGACCTGGGCGAGGAGATCACGGAGCCCGGGGATCGGGTTGGAAGGTCCGGCCGCCTGCATCAGGTCCCTGACCCACCCGACTCCCTGCCATTTGGTGCTGGCGAAGTACAGCCAGTAGAGACCGACGGTTATGCGGAAGACGCTCGCCCAGGCCTCACTCATGGGCGTTGACCGCGACGACGAGGAGGCCAAGCCGTGGATCCGCCGCCAGCCCGACCGCGGCGGCGCCACGCGCCCACCCGCCGGGGCTTCCGTTGCGAATCGCGAGCACGTCGCGCTCACCGTGAGCAGCGACAAAGATGGTCGATCCGGATTGCAGCACCTGGTCTGGGTCCTTGGGGGTAGCAAGCGTTTCGAAGCGGCCGGTAGCAGTGTCGAAGGAGAACACACCACCGGGGTCGGTGTCTTCAGCCGCACCTTCGGCCGCGATGAGGAGCGTGTCGCCTGCGCCTGGCGCGAGCCAGAACGGAGAGAGGCGCACGGGCATCCCCACCCGATGGTCGTCGCCGGCGGGTACGAGCTGGGCTCTTTCGTAATCGGCAGACCAGAGGCGCCCACCAGCAAAGGCCACCGCGAAACCGTTGCCCGCCGCCAGCTGGCCGCCGCCCAGCACGCTCAACTGTCCCCGGGTGCCCGCGACGACGACGTCACCCGCTCCATCGACGGTCATCGCCGCGGGGCCTTGAGGGACAGGATCCGAGGCGAGCTTTGTCCCGGTGGAGGGCTCGAGCTCCAGCACGGCAGCGCCGTCGAACAGGCTCACGAACAGCCGGCCTCGATGAACAAGCAGGCCAAAAGGCGCACCGCCGACGTGTTGCTTCCACGCCACCTGAAGGCCGGGCAGGCGCACCCCATAAACGTCGCCCGGGGCACTGTCCGCCACGAAGGCCATCTTGCCGTCATCGGCAACCGTCACCGCGACGGGGTCGCTACCAACTGACGCCGAACCCTGCTCACTCCCGTCTTGCAAAGACAGCAGCACCAGTCCGGTCTGCGGATACGCATGCGCCGAGGCGACCGGGGACGCGGCGCCGCATGCAATCGCGAGAGCTGCCAAAACGGCGGCTATCTGAGCGCGCGTAGCACTGGGTCCGTGGCGAGCTGGAAAGCTCTGGCCGCAGGTCGTAGATGCATCTTGTTCAGGCGATGCTGGATGGCCCCCTTCATGATCGCCGCCCGCAGCTTGTTCTCCGAGAAGTCGGTGTTGAACAGCAGCCGGTTGTGCCGGACCTTGTGCCACTCGCCTCGCTGCCGGCGCTCGCGGACGCGCTCGTAGAACCCTGTGCCGGGCAGCGGGTAGGCGATCGTGTAGCTCACGTAGTCGAGCGGCAGGCTGCTCGAGAAATTGATGCTGCGGATCAGCGAGTCGGTGGTCTCGCCCAGGTATCCGACCATGAAGAATCCGGCAGCCTTGATTCCGGCGGCGACGCATGCCTCGACGGCGGCCCGAGCCTGGTCGGGCGTTATGCCCTTCTTCATCTCCTTCAACACGTTCTCGTCGCCCGACTCGATGCCGAAGAAGATTCGCTTGCAGCCGGCGCGATGCATCTGCTCGAACAGCGCCTGGTCGACGTGCGTGACTCGGCTCAGGCACTCCCAGGTCAAAGGGAGATGTTCCTTCTCGATCGCTTCGGCCAGCTCGAAGGTGCGCTTGTAGTTGAGCGTGAACAGGTCGTCCGACATCCAGATGTGGTCGTAACCGAGCTCGGCGATCTCGCGCATCTCTGCGACGACCGATTCGACCGGCCGCGCGCTGAACAGGTCGCCGAAGACCGACTTGTGACAGAAGTCACATCGGAACGGGCAGCCGCGCGTCGACATCAGCGGCGTGGTCGCGTCCTTCCAGTGCTTGCGCCAGTAGGCGATGTACTCGGCGTTCGGGATGTCGCCTCGGTAGGGCAGAGGCAGGTGCGACATGTCCTTGCTGCGGACGCGCGGAGTCGTGCGCACGATCTCGCCAGCGCGCTTGAACACAAGGCCAGGGATCTCCTCAAACCGCCGGTCGTCGAGGTGGTCCATGATCGAGACGATCGTCTCTTCGCCCTCGCCGACCGCGACGAGGTCGAACTGATCGACGAAAGTGTCCGGCTCACCCGATGGATAGGGGCCGCCGACTACGGTCAGCGCCTTGTCGCGGACCTGGTCGGCGAGTGAAAAGGCCTCGTCCTGCATCGTGATCATGCAGTAGATGCCGATCACCGACGGCTTGAGACGGTCGATCTCGGCCACGACCTCTGCCCGCTCGAGGAAGGTGTGGTCGATGTGGCGCACCGAATAGCCGGCACGACGCAGCGCCGCGCCCAGGTACATCAGTCCGAGCGACGGCATGATCCAGTGACGTCCCTGTTTCGGAGCTCGCTGCGGATATACGAGAACGACGTCAGCTCGTTCCAACTCTCTCACCTCGCTGCCTGAACCAGGATCACGTAAGACGTGCCGGTGAACGACGGTCCGAACACGTAGTCCAGGCCGGCCCAGTTGAAGTCAGGCGGAACCAGCTCGCGTCCCCCATGCATCTGGGCACCGGCAATGAAGGGCAGCCAGTACTGCACGCCGAGACTCTTCGACTGCAGGCGCGCCCAGGCGCCGGTAACAGGCACCCAGTTGCCAAAGTTGCGATCGACCAAGGTCGGGCTCTTGTCGGCGGCGAAGTCGTTGAAGGCCGCCGACTGCTCGTTGAGTACGCCGACCTCGGTGAAGCCGGGCGCTAGTGACAGCACTTTGACGGCAACCCGAATGCCGATGGCGTCGACGGTGTACGTCACCTCGATCTGGCCGCGCGACTCGATCGGGTCGAAGGCGTAAGCGTGCGCGGCGTCGCCGCCGATCTCGTCGAGCGTGTAGGTCCGCTTCCAGGTCGTAGTCGTCAGAGTGGGAATGTCGTCGGTCTTCGCTGTGCGCGAGTAGACCCATCCGTCCGCGTAGTGGACGATCGGAACGCCGAGGCCCATGCCCTCTCCCGCTACTTCGACACCGGCCACCTCCAGGACGACTCCCTTGGCGAGGAACGCAGTCTTTCCCGTTCCGGTATCGCCCTCGATGCATGCAGCGACTCCTGGATAGATCGACTGCGTCTGCAGCTCCGATCCGAATCGGTAGGCGAACACCGGCTTGCCGCCCGCAACCTGGTAGTGCGCCTGCTCGCCGAGAGGCCCGAAAGGTGGGCTCGCGTGGCCGCTCGCCAGGTCGGGGAACAGCGACGTCGCTCTGTAGTAGCTGATGCCCTCGAGCACGAGCGCGTTGACTCCATTGGCGCTCATCCAGCTGACCGCCAGGCGGCGGTCGGGCGGCAGGACCTGTGAGCCGGCGATTTCGGCCGGCTGCCTGTGGCTGTAGTAGGCGACAACCGGGGAGTCGGTGATCAGCATTCCGTTCTGGCCGGCCGCAGCGTGACCTGCGGCGATGAGCCCGTTGTTGCCGGCCGCGAAATTGAAGAAGACCGGGAGGAAAGCGACGGCCAGCAGTGCGCCGGCCGCGGCGGCACCGACACGGGCCACGGCCGGCTGCCGGTCGAGCGCAGCCGCCGCCAGCAGGGCTAGGGACGGCAGCGCCGGGTACAGGTATCGATGGCTCCCCGTGTACGCGCCTGCCCCGACGAGCGCGAAAACCGTGGTGAGATAGACGAGGGCCGGTACGTGGAGAAAACGGATCACGGCTGGACCGCCGGCTGTTTCGGGACGGCGGATGGCACCGACCAGGCCGACAATGCCGAGTGCAAACAAAGGCAGGGCCGCCAGCCCGTAAGACGTCGCGAGCTGCACCAGCCGTGCGATGCCCGTTGCCGCGACGCTGCCGCGGGCGGCGGCGGACAGCACCTCGGTGGAGCCGCGCGCCAGCGAATGCGTGGCCGGCAGGTAGCCGAATTGCAACACTACGAGCAAGGCGAGGGCCGGCACCGCCCATGCCGCCGCCGGAATGGAGTGCGCACTCCGCTTCCTGAGCCCCGCGACAACTTGCTCGAGGACAAGCACACCGACCGCGGCGCCGATCCAGATCCACGCCTTGGTGGCGGTGACGGCGGCGAGGGCAGCGAGCAGGGCGGCCAATCGCATCTTGCGCTTGATCGCGGCCAGTGACGCGCCGGCGAGCAAGGCAGTCATCAGCGGCTCGACGACCGCGGAGCCCGACGTGAAAAGGAAGACGGGATTGAGCGCGAGAAGAATCACCGCGAGCCGTCCCTGGCGGACGTTGGGCGCGATCCAATAGACGCACGTGAGCGTCGCCAGGCCGAGCATCGCGCCGAGGACCTTCAGCGCGCCGAGCTGCCACAACCCAAAGACGCGAAGCACCGCCGCAGCAAGCACGTGATAGCCAGGCAGCCAGGTGTCCTCCATACCGAACAGGGGATCGTGGAGGTGTCCGGTCGAGTCAAGGTTGGCAGCGATCAGCCAGTGCCCATAGCCATCCTCGAACGGTTCTGCCATCTGCGCGGCGACGACCAGGAGCAGCCCGCACAAACCGATCAAGCCGGCGGCAGGGGCCGCGGCCCGCAGCCGCCCGAGGGCGCGCCGGCCCATGCGGCGCAGCGTTACGACCTGGAGGAGGTCGGCCAGGCTGAGCGCCGCCACGGTGAGGAAGCCGGCCGCGAACAAGCTCGAGTAGGTGGCGACCAGGTATTGGCTCGCGACCAGGGCCACCGGCACGATCGCGAGCGCCGACAGCCCGAGCACGGCCTCGACGGCGGTCTTGGGGTCGCCGACGCGAACGTAGGCCTGGTCGCGCCATTCCTGGCCGCGCTCGACGATGCGGTACTTGGGCGTGCGCACGAACTCGCCGCCTCGCCTGGTCGCGCGGCCGAGCGCTAGAAGAGCGTTGAACGACATCCCCGCACCCACGAGCTGGCAGAGCACCGCAGGCACGCCCGCCCACCACGGCCGGCCTCGACGCGTCTGGGCGACCATGAACCCGATCCATGGGGAGGCGCTGACTGCGATGGCAAGCAGGAACGCATCCTCGAGCTGCCAGGGCACGTCGACGTGGCTTTGGGAGTAGATGACCAGCAGAAACGGGTAGCAGGCGAGCTGGAGCAGCATGACAGGCCCGACGCCGTAAGCGACCAGGTGCACGGCGGCCTGAAACTTGACCGCCACGCGATTGGAGCTGCGCAGGACCGGGCCCATTAATAGGAAGGCGGACTGAAAGCTGCCGGTCGCCCATCGCGACTGCTGGCGGCGGTAGGCATCGATCGACACAGGCAGCTCCTCAGGCACGACGAGGTCATCGATGTAGGCGGCGCGCCAGCCGCGGAGCTGTGCGCGGTAGCTCAAATCGAGGTCTTCCGTCAGGGTGGCCGCACTCCAGCCGCCCGCGTCGTCGATCGTCTCGCGCCGCCACACGCCCGCCGTGCCGGTGAAGTTGGTGAAGTAGCCGCGGTCCGAGCGCACCGCCTGCTCGATCAAGAAGTGGAAGTCGATGGCGAGCGCCTGGAGGCGCGTGAACCACGAGTAACCCTCGTCGAGATGGCCCCAGCGAGCCTGCGCGAAGCCAATACGCGCGTCGTCGAAAACGCCTACGGTGCGGCGCAGAAAATCGGACAGGGGCACGAAGTCGGCGTCGAAGATCGCGACGAACGGGGCGCTCGTGAGGGTCAGGCCGTGAGCGAGCGCGCCCGCCTTGAAACCCTCGCGGGTGCCGCGCCTGACGTGGGTGATGTTGATTCCTTTTTGCCGCCAGTGGGCGACGCGCCTGCTCGCGATGAACGATGTCTCGTCGTCCGAGTCGTCGAGGACCTGCACCTCGAACCGTTCCCGGGACCAATCCATCTCGCATACGGCATCGATGACGCGTTCGGCGACGTAGCGTTCGTTGTAGATCGGGATCTGCACGCAGACGTCGTGCTCATCTCCGCTCGCGATCACGGCGCTAGGACCGTTGCGGATCCGGGTTGACCTCCAGGTCAGGAAGAGAAGGTTCAACCCGAAGCACAGGAGCGCGAAGCTGCTGGCGGCGAGGACGCCGAACGTGATCGCTGTGATCGCCGCGATCACGATGCGTCTGCCTCATCGAAGAGCGTGTAAGGCCGCATGGTTGCCCGCACGTATGCGACCCGCGCAAGCGCTTCGGGCTTGCCGCGTCGTGTCCACTGCATGTAACGCCATGCGGCATTGCCGACGCGGCGTGCGGCGCCGTCGAGCCCGGCCGGAAACAGCCACTGTGGTACGCGCGGGCGCGCTCCGGAATCGATGACCTGCATGTTCGAGCCGTACCCGAGCTGCGGAAAGTGATCGAGGAGCGCCTGGTTGGCGTCCAGCACCTCGTCGAAGACGTCGAGGCCGAACACCGGCCGCGACATCAGAAGCTCGAACGCCATGTCCTCGTCCTGACGCACGAGCGGATGGCACTGCGAGCTTTCGAGGATCAGGTTGGCCGTCATCAGGCGGGGCGCAAGAGGGCGCCGCGTCAGGTCGTCGACCGGCTTGGAACGGTGACGCATTGCATGGAGCAAGCCGAGGACGTTGACCGCCACGTATGCGAGGTGGCGCCGGCCGTCGTCGACGATGAGGTTCAAATCGACATCGTCGGAAGCGCGGAAACCGCCGCTTGCCAGCGAACCGGCGATGGAGACGCTGCGGATGAAGGGCGCGAAAGCAACGAGCGCCCGCACGAAGCGCAGGGTCATAGCCAGGTAGCTCGGCGCGTCGGAAGCGTGATCGGCGGCGCGCGAGCGGATATCACCGGCGCGGGGTCCGTCAGACGGTTGCAAAACCAGGTCGTGGGCGAACGAGAGCTCAGCCGAAGCTGCCACCGCCCACCGCACCTCGGATTCGGACACGGGCCCGCCAAGGCACAGGCTGCCCAGGCGTTCCGGACCGAGGGCGAATCCGCGCCGAGACAGCAGAGCGACGGTCCTGCGGACACGCTCTGACGTCGACGAGGTCTGGGCAGGAGAATGGCCGATCACCGCAGCGCCTCCAAGAGTCCTGACGGCTCCTAGGCCGATACGACCCCGGGTTACGTGCTACCCCGTACCATCATCTTCTCTGAACCGCCCGTTTCATTTCAGGAGCCCATATGACCGCTGATGGACACTTCAAGGTCCCAACTCCCGTCAACGAGCCGGTTCGCGCCTACGCGCCCGGCGATCCGCACCGCACGAGCCTCAAAGCCCGGCTTGCCGAGCTGACCGACGCCCGCACCGAGGTCCCGATGCAGATCGGGGGCGAGCGCCGGTGGGGCTCATCGAGAGCAGACATCCGTTCGCCGCATCGACACGAGCTGGCCATAGCCGAATACGCCGTCGGAGGCAAAAAGGATTTTGACGACGCCGTCACGGCCGCGCTCGAGGCGCGACGCGGGTGGGCAGCCACCTCGTTCAACGACCGTGCCGCGGTCCTGTTGAGGGCGGCCTCGCTCCTGGCGGGCCCATGGCGCGACACGATCAACGCGGCCACGATGCTGGGCCAGTCGAAGACGGTGCACCAGGCGGAGATCGATGCGGCCTGTGAGTCCGTCGATTTCTGGCGCTACAACGCGTTCTTCGCCGACCAGCTGCTGGGCCAGCAGCCGTTCAACGACGGCACCGCGTGGAACCGCCTCGAATACCGGCCGCTCGAAGGCTTCATCTTCGCCGTGAGCCCGTTCAACTTCACTTCGATCGCTGCCAACCTTCCGACCGCAGCCGCGCTCATGGGCAACACGGTCGTTTTCAAGCCCGCGACGCAGACCCTGCTCGTCAACCACTTCCTCGTGGAATTGCTCAACGAAGCCGGCCTTCCGCCCGGCGTCATCAACATGGTGAGCGGCAGCGCGCAAGCGATCTCCGAGCAGGTCCTTGCGCACAAGGAGCTCGCGGGCATCCATTTCACGGGGTCCACCGAGGTGTTCCAGGGCATGTGGCGAACGGTCGGCCAGAACGTCGATCACTACCGCACGTACCCCCGGCTTGTCGGCGAGACCGGTGGCAAAGACTTCGTGGTCGCCCACGAGTCGGCCGACTCAGATGCGCTGCGCACCGCGCTCATTCGCGGGGCGTTCGAGTACCAGGGCCAGAAATGCTCGGCAGCCTCTCGCGCCTACATCCCGCAATCGATGTGGAAGCGCTTACGGTCTGAGATGGCGGATGAGGTCGACGCCATCCCTCAGGGGGACGTAGCCGACTTCCGCAACTTCATGGGCGCGGTGATCGATGGCAAGGCCTATGCCAAGCACATGGACGCGATCGAGTTCGCACGCAAGTCCGAGACCGCGAAGGTGGTCGCGGGCGGCAAGGGTGATGACAAGGTGGGCTGGTTCGTGAGGCCGACGGTCATCGAGACCACGGATCCCGACTTCAAGCTCCTGAAAGAGGAGTTGTTCGGACCCGTCCTGACGGTGTATCCGTACGCCGACGGGAAATTCGAGGACACACTCCAGCTCGTCGACCGCACGAGCCCTTACGGGCTCACCGGGGCCATCTTCGCGCGCGACCGGCAGGCGATCCGCAAGGCGTCCGAGACTCTGGTCAACGCCGCGGGCAACTTCTACATAAACGACAAGCCGACCGGCGCGGTGGTCGGCCTGCAGCCGTTTGGCGGCGCGCGTGCTTCAGGCACCAACGACAAGGCGGGGTCGATCCTCAACCTCATCCGCTGGACCAGCCCGCGCGTGATCAAGGAGACATACGTCCCGCCCACCGACCACCGCTATCCGTTCATGGACGCGGAGTAAACCTCCGGGAACCGATGACGAGACGGTCCCGGCCGTGACCGTTCGGTACGAACCCGACGGCCCGGTGGTGGTCGTGACCATCGACCGGCCTCACGTGCGCAACGCGGTCGACCCGGCCACGGCGGGACTGCTGGTCGATTGCTTCGAGCGCTTCGCCGCGGACGACGGCCTGGCGGTGGCCGTCCTCACCGGCGCCGACGGCAACTTCTGCTCAGGTTTCGACCTGAAGGCGCTGGCGCGCGGCGAGGGTAACCGCCTGGATGAGACGGGCCCCGGTCCGATGGGCCCGACACGCATGGCCCTCGACAAGCCGGTCATCGCCGCGATCGAGGGCTACGCCGTCGCCGGTGGCCTGGAGCTGGCGCTGTGGTGCGACCTCAGGGTCGCCGGCAGGGATGCGACCCTGGGTGTCTTCAACCGGCGCTTCGGCGTCCCGCTCATCGACCTCGGCAGCATCCGCTTGCCCCGCATGATCGGCGAGGGCAGGGCGATGGACCTGGTGCTGACAGGCCGCGCGGTGAATGCGGTCGAAGCCCTTGGTATCGGCCTCGTGGAGAGGCTGGCGCCGCCGGGCACCGCGCTCGTGGAGGCGGTGGCGCTGGCGCGAAGGCTGGCCGAGTTTCCGCAAGGAGCACTTCGCGCCGATCGCCGCAGCGTGTTGGCGCAATGGTCATTGTCGATGGATGAGGCGATGCGAGCTGAGTACCGCGGGGGCATCGACGTGGTCCGCTCGGGTGAGCCTCAAGCAGGCGCCCAGCGCTTCAGCGAAGGCGCCGGCCGCCATGGCGAGTAGCCGGTAGATGCCTCGCTGCTACAGTCAGGTCAAGGCATGAACGGCAGCTCGGAGGCGGTAATCCAGGCCAGCGGCCTGGTCAAGCGATACGGCCAGGTGGAAGCCGTGCGCGGCATCGATCTCGAAGTCCGTCACGGCGAGATATTCGGCTTCCTCGGGCCAAACGGGGCCGGCAAGTCCACGACCATCTCGATCCTCTGCACACTGCTCACGCCCTCGGCCGGCACCGCGAAGGTTGCTGGCATCGACGTCGTCCAGGACCCGGCTCGGGTCCGCCAGCGAATCGGTCTCGTCTTCCAGGACCCATCGCTCGACGACGTGCTGACGGGCCGCGAGAACCTCGAGTTTCACGCGTGGATCTACAGCGTCCCGGCGAGCGAGCGGGGCAAGCGCATCGACGAGATGCTGGCTCTGCTCCAGCTCACCGATCGCGCCGGCTCGCAGGTGCGGACGTATTCGGGCGGCATGAAACGCCGTCTCGAGATCGCTCGGGGCATGCTCCACCAGCCGGAGATCCTGTTCCTGGACGAGCCCACGCTCGGACTCGACCCGCAGACTCGGCAGAGCATCTGGACTCACCTCAACGAGCTGCGCGACCGGAAGGGCATCACGATCTTCATGACCACGCACTACATGGACGAGGCCGAATTCTGCGATCGCATCGCGATCATCGACCGCGGCAAGATCGTCGCCCTCGGCACGCCAGACGAGCTGAAGGCGATGGTCGGCGGCGACGTCGTGACCATCACGTCGAGCAAGTCGGACGATGCGGCCGCCGAGATCGAGAAGTTGCTCGGCGTCACGGCGATTCGCGACAACGGCAGCCTGCGGATGGAGGTTCCCGACGCCAAGGTCTTCGTTCCACGCCTTGTGCGCGAGCTGACGGCGCCGGTGGACACCGTTACGTTGCGGCGGCCGAGTCTCGATGACGTGTTCCTCAAGCTGACCGGTCACGCCATCCGCGATGAAGAAGCGGGCACCAAGGACCAGATGCGCGCGATGGCGAGCCGCTGGATGGGTCGCCGCCGATGAGCATCGCGGCAGCCGCATCCGTGGCTCCCGCCCTCGCGCCAGTGGACACGCGCATGGCCAGCCTGCGCGCGATCTACATCATCTGGTACCGAGACATACTCCGGTACTGGCGCGACCGCTGGCGGCTGGTGGCATCGCTCGCGCAGCCGCTGCTGTTCCTCGTCGTCTTCGGCGCAGGGCTCAGCTCATCTCTGGGCCGCGGCACTGTGTTCGGAACCGCGGGCGGCTTCAGCTACATCCAGTTCATGTATCCGGGCATCATCGGGATGGCGATCCTCTTCACCGCCATCTTCGGCGCGATGTCGATCGTTTGGGACCGGGAGTTCGGTTTCCTCAAAGAGGTTCTGGTGGCGCCCATCGACCGATCCGCGGTGGCGATCGGCAAGGCGCTTGGCGGCACCACGCAAGCCATGATCCAGGGCCTGATCCTGCTCGTGCTCGCGCCGTTCGTGGGCGTCAAGCTCAGCTTTCTCACAATCGTCGAGCTGATCCCGCTGGCCGCGCTGCTCGCGTTCGGTCTTTCATCGTTCGGCGTCGCCCTTGCGTCGACGATGAAGTCACTGCAGGGTTTCCAGGTCGTGATGAACTTCCTGATGATGCCCATGTTCTTCCTGTCAGGCGCTTTGTTTCCCCTGACCAACCTGCCGGGTTGGATGACGTGGCTGACTCGACTTGACCCAGCTTCGTATGGGATCGATCCGCTGCGACGGGTCGTGCTCTCGGACTCAGGCCGATCCAGTGCGCTGGTCGAGCGATTCGCGCTGACGATCAATGGCCAGGTGCTCCCCATCCCGCTGGAGGCCGGCATCGTGCTCGCCTTCGGCGCGGTGATGCTCGGCATCGCCGTCGTCATGTTTCAGCGCCGCGATTGAGAGGAGCACCAGAGCTGCGATCTCGCCCGCGATGAAGGGAATCGGGCCCCATTCCGTGATCCCCTCGATGGCGATGAAGACTGCGAGCACAAACGCCCAGGACCATGGGGGTCGCTCTGGAATGCGGAGGTACAGCCACCCCGCGAGACCGAGCATGACGAGGTCGTCGATGTGGAGATATGGGCTCGCAAGTAATCCACCGACGATCGCGACGACGTAAATCCACTCGGCGGGTCGCTTGCGAAAGCGCACTGAATAGACGAGGGCCAGCGCCCAGATCGCGATTGCCGCCTGCACGACTCGGGTGACGGCGAGGTCTCCGATGTATGGCGCCAGCGTCAGCTCGCGGTTGACCGCCACGCTCGCGGCGAAGCTCAACCTCTGCTCGTAGGCCGAGATGCCAGCGGGTCCGATGTTGACGGCAGAGGCAAGCGCGAGCAGCCCGATCGCCACGACCGCACCCGCGAATGCGCGATACCGCCCCGCGACGACCAGCGCGATGGGCAGCATGAAACCGAGCTGCGGTTTGAGCACGATGACGCCCAGGGCGAGGCCGGACAGGAACGGGCGCCCCGATCGCAGCAGGCCGTAGGAGCCGGCCGCGCCGAGTGCGACGAAGATGCCGGGTTGGCCGAGCTGCAGACCGTAGATGACAGGCACCCAGCCCACCGCTGCCACCAGGTGGAGGAGCCGCAGGCGACCTGCTCCTGGTGCCGCGAGGTACCAGGTCCCCGCCAGGGCGACCAGCAGCAGTGCGCTCCACAGCCAGTAAGCGACCGGGTACGGAAGCAGGGTGAAGGGAAGCGCCAGCCACGCCACTGGCGGCGGGCTGATGTATCGCGCCAGCTGCGCGACGCCGATGCCAGATCCCAGGGCGTTTAGCTCCGCTTGCTGCAAGCCGAGGTCGTAGATGGATTGCCAGCCGTGCGTGGTGCCGATCCGCGCGGCGGCGTAATAGAAGGTGAAATCGTTGTGGAAGTGATCGGAGGCATAAGCGGCCAGCCACTGATAGACGTCGAAGGCGGCGAACAGCGCAGCCGCGCAGGCTCCGGCCGCGATGCCCAGGTTGCGCCAGCGCCTCATGCCGGTCATCGATCGCGATCGTAGCCGCCGGTTCCCCTACCTTGATGGGGTTATGGCGTCACCCGGCTTCGAGCCACGTGTGCTGGAGCTCACCGACGGGACAAAGGTCCACGTCCGGCCGATCGTCCCGGAGGACGAGCCACTGCTGATCGACGCGGTGGCCGCGATGTCGGAACGGACCGTGTACTTCCGGTTCTTCTCACCCTTGAAGCGTCTTCCGGACGCGCTAGCCCACCGCCTGGCGGTCGTCGACTACAACGACCGCTTTGCGATCGTCGGCACCACGCACAAACCCGGAGGCAAGCAGCGAATCGTCGGCGTCGCTCGCTATGACCGCGCCGCCGAGACCGACGTGGCCGAGACGGCGGTCGCGGTGGTGGACGAGTTCCAGCGGCGCGGACTGGGAAGCGCGCTGCTCACCATCCTGGGGAAGGTCGCGCGCGAGCATGGAATCAAGACATTCACCCTGATCGTGCTGCCCGAGAATCAGCAGATGCTGGGACTGCTGCGCAAGATGGGTTGGATCCATCACGCCAAGCTGACCGGCGGCGTCTACGAGATCAGCTTCGATCTACCAGAGGAACCGTAGGCGTGGACACACAGCTCCTGGCGTTCATCGGTGTCTCGGTCCTGCTCGCGGTGACGCCGGGGCCGGACATGGCGGTGGTGACCAAGAATGCCCTGGCGCACGGCCGCCGAGGCGTCTTGCTGACGACCACCGGTATCGCGCTCGCGCTGTCGATCTGGGTGACCGCCACCGCCGTCGGCTTGTCCGCGGTGCTGAGAGCATCGGGCGAGCTGCTGTTCGCGCTGAAGCTTGCCGGCGCTGTGTACCTCGCCTATCTCGGCGTGCGCACGCTGCTCGACTCGCGGCGGCGGCCCGCCGACCTGTTGGCAGATGCGCCGCCGCCGGCGCCCGCTCATGCCATCTTTCGCCAGGGCTTTCTATCGGCGATCTCAAACCCCAAGCTCGGCGTGTTCTTCGTGACCTTTCTGCCGCAGTTCGTGGCGCCCGGTCAAGTGCTGCTGCCGCGATTGTTCGAGCTGGGCTTGATCTTCGCCGTCATCGGCTGGACGTGGATGAACTTGTACGGCCTGTTCATCACGCGGATGCGCGACTTCATCACGGCGCCAAGGGTCCGGCAATGGATGCAGCGTGTGACCGGTGTCGTGCTGTTGGGTTTTGGAGCGCGCCTGGCCCTAGAGCGGGTCTAGCCTAGCCCGTGGCCCACTGGAATTCCTGGAGCAGGGAGTCGAACTCCTGATCCTCAGGAATTCCGTTCGGCGAGTTCTTGGGGTCGGCGGGATCGACTCCGAAGATGGCAACGGTGACGCCGCCTCTGGATGCGACGACGACGAAGAACCTGACCTTGGCCGCTGTCGCGTTCGACCCCAGCAGGTTCGCCGAGTAGACGGCACCGACTCCATCCTGGTCGCCGATGTGTGCACCTTTGAGGTCGGAGACGTGCGCGACGTCCTGCCAGCTCGCTGTCGGCAGCGCGGTGACGACAGATCCCAGGACCTGGTCGAGCGGAGTGCCGGACTTCGATCCCGTGACCTGCAGCTGGCCGAGCTTGGTGGCGAGGATGACGCCCTGCGCGTCCTGCGTGCGCACCGTCCAATCCGGGTCGTATTCGACCGTGTAGCCGAATGTCGAGCTCTTGTAGGTCGCGGGCGCGGGCAGTGGTGTGACGATCCTGGCCCCGCAGTTCGACGTGCACGGCTTGCGTGTGCCGATGACCTGAGAGGCGACAAACGAGCTCAGCCCCACAGTCACGGCCGCGAGGATGATGAGAAGCCCCGTGGCGACCGCGATTTGCGAACCCCCGACCCGGCGCAGCCCGGCCGCCTGGCGTGGGGGTGCGGCTGGGTAGGCGTACGCGGGTTGCGCTGCGACAGGTAGTGGCCCTTGAGGAGCGCCGCACCGCCCGCAGAATGGAGCGCCGGGCGCGACCTGCGCGCCACATGCGCCGCAGAACCTGGTCTGGACAGCCATCTACTTGGTAGTGGCCGAGTGCATGCGTGTCTGCTTCGCCGCCGCCCGGGCGACGCCGCACGACGGGCAGAAAAGCATGGTCGGCACGATGCGATGACATTCGGGGCAAGCCGCGTCGGGGCCGATCTCATGGGCGGCACCCTCGGCGAGCAGCGACTGATGGATGACGAGCCGCACGTACATGAGCAGTGCCACCGCAGCCACCGCGCGGATGCCGACCTGGAGCACGAGGTCGGATACCACCACCGACAGGATGCCGAGGATGACCTGCGCACCAACCGCGACCACCACCGTCGCGAGCAGAGTCGCCTCCCATCCTCGCCCCGCGCGCCGCAAGTCGTAGCGATGCAGCCACGCCGACGCGGTCACCAGCGATGTGGTGGTGGCGTTGATGAGCATGATCAGAATGCCGGCGCTGAGCAGGCGCAGCGCCCAGTCCACTGGCGAGCCGGTGCCGACCAGAGGGCCGGTAAGCAGCGGCCAGATGGCGGTCAGCGTCGTCGCGAGAGTGAACCCGAGCGCCGATGCCGCTCCGAACGTGAGCCCGTCAAGAGGCTCGCGCAGCGCGGATCTATAGAAGTAGAGGAACAGTGGGCCGGCCAGCATCAGTGTCTGGGCAACAATTGGGATCACGACGCCCGCCAACAGCAGGTTGCCTTCGGTGTCGCCGCTGATCTGAAGGCCCGAAACGGCCCCGCCGGTCAGTGCTGTGAACGCATATCCGAGGACCGCGCCGGTGACCATCGTTGCCGCGATCAGAAGCCACGGCTCTGACTCGTAGACCTCGACCTCGTACAGGTACAGGAGGTACAGGACCGGCAGCATGAAGACCGCGGCGATCGTTGCGGGCGCGAACAAATGCAGCGCGGCAAGGATCACCACCACCACACTGCCCGCCAGGAGCGCCCAGCGGAAAGCGCCGCCGCGGCGGTGTGGAAGGTGAGGGAAGAGCGTGGTCACGATCGACAGGTGCACGACCGGCTCCGATGGCACAGCCGCGAAAGCGTTTCTTCGGCTGGCGCTGCCTCGCGTGAGGTGGGCTCCACAATGGCCGCAGAACTCGCCTGCCGGGACCATCGATCCGCAGTGCGGGCACAGGACGAGTGGAGGTCCGGCGGCAGGCTCATCAGGCTTCGACTTGCGGCGGTCCGGAGCTCGCCGCCTGTCGCCGGCTTCGCCGGTCACGCTCCCCCTCCTTTTATGTAGAGGATCCAGGCGGCGTCGAGCGCGGCGCCGTCCATGCTTCCCCACCCCGTCGCGAAGTCCCAGCCAGGCACTGCGTCGAAGCCAAGGTTGTTGCCGACTTTGACGTCGTGGAAGGGATTGGCGGGCAGTTTCGATGCATTCGTCCCCATCCAGTAGATGGCGGGATTGGCGAAACCGGTCTCGCGCATGCCCTTTCGTTTCAGATCTTGGTCGATGAGCGCGATGGTCGCCGCCCAAAATGGTGCCGCCGCCGATGTGCCCCCGGCTTGGCCGTCCTGGCCCCCGAAGACGATCGCGAACCCGCTGTTCGGGTCGGCGTCGGCCGCGACGTCGGGCACCTGCCGGAAGCTGTGTCCCGCGGCCTCGCCGACTGCCTTCTGGTAGTCCGGTATGGGGTAGAACTGGCTGGCGCCACCGCCCGACCCGGTCTCACCGATGGGTCCGCCCCACGCAGCCTCTTTGAAATAGACGCCCTGCACCGATTCGAACACGGTCGTCCCGCCGACCGCTGTCACGTTTGCCAGCGTCGATGGAAAGCTCGCCGCGGGTGGCTGATCGACGCCGCATGTGAAAGCGCCGCTGTCGCCGCTCGCAATGAAATGCGACATCCCCAAGGCCACCGAGCGGTCCTGGATGTTCGCGTAGCTGTCGCGATGGCCGAGCGGGGTCTCCGGTTCGCAGGCCCCAAGGCTCTCGGAGATGATCGAGCCCAGATGGTCGGTGACCAGCTGGTCGAATGCTCGGTCCGCGTGCGCGAAGTCCGGAGCTGAGAGGTAGACGACCATCTTCGCCGCAGGGGCGATCTCGTGTATGACCTCGAGGTCGAGAACCGCCTCTCCTTGCGGCTTCTCAGGTGTGCCCCACGCCGGATCGCGCTTGATAGTCACCAGAGGGTCGAACGGCGGCAAGCTGAACTTGGTCGCGAACTTGTTGAGGTCCGTCAGGTTCGGAAGGTCGTCGATCTCGGGGAGGACGATCGTGATGCCAGTGCCGTCGAGTCCGCTGTCACGAAGCGGCTTCAGGTTGTAGTAGGTGACCAAGTCTGCCGGAGTCATACCGCCTGGACGCACGGCGTAGGTGCGATTACGCCGGAAGTTGTCGAGGCCGGTCACGCTGGTGACGACCGCGGCGACGTCCGCTGGTAGGCGCGGGGTATCGAGCGAGGCGTAAAACGTGGTGCCGTTGGCGAGGCGATAGTCCTCGATGTCGATCGTGAACACTGCCGCCACCGCCGGCGCGGGCCCGGCTGCGGCGATGAGGCCCGACCCCGGACGCCATGTTGCATGCAGGCCGCCCGACGTCAGGGTCCTGAGGGCGGCCTGCACCCCCGCCGGGTCGGGCCCGAACTCGGCCGCGTACTGATCAGGCGTCACTGTCTGGCCGGAGGCGAGGAGCTTGGCCAGCTCGTCCGGTCGCCTCACTTTGAGGCCGAGGCTCAGATCGACCTCGGTCGCCGGACCGGCCTTGCCCAGGTGCGTGGCATGTGAGATGGCGGTTGCGAGTAACGGGGTAGGAGAGCTCAGATTGCTCGTCCCCATGTGTATGGGCCGCTCCGATGGCGGCGGGCTGCATGCTGCCGCAACCAGGAGCACCAGGGCTGTCAGCGCCCCCAGGAACCGCATAGTCACCGAAGGTTAGCTTCCCAGACCTCCGACTCGAACGCCAAAGCGAAGCCGATCTTGTTGTAGGCATCGAAAGCCCGGGTGTGATTCCAGCCGTCGACGTACAGCGAGGCCGAGCGCGCACCCTCGTCGTGAAGGCGGCGCAGCGCCTCGGCCACGAGCCACATGGCGAGTCCTTTCCGCCGGTGCTCGGGGACGGTGCCAACTGAGCTGACAATCCCGACCGGCTGCGGGCGGGCATCTTCGACGTACGACTCGACGTGGGCGAGCGTGACAGCCGCCGGCGCTCCGTCCTTGGTGGTCGCCATCAGCGCCAGATGGGGCGGGCGCCCGGTCACCAGCTCGACCTCCTGGCGCGGCGAGAAGCGCCAGTGGTCGGCGAACGAACGATTGTGGACATCAGACCAGCAACCAGGAGCAACCCCACTTCCATCGCGCAGCTCGTATCCGGGAACCGGCGTCACAGCCGGCAGGTCGCCGGAGATGCTCATGTCCATGCGCCACCACGGCCGCACGAGCTCAGCGCCCAGCTGAGCCAGGCCGTCGGTGTGCCCCCGCCCGCACCATACCTGCGCGGCGACGGCGCCAGAGGCTTTGGAAAGATCGAATCCCCACCGCAGCAGGTCACGCCTCAGCTCAGCCCGCAGAGCGGCAACCGACACCTGCGTGATCACTCCTTCCGGCGTCGATCGGCCGGCGACGAGAACTGCCCCGTCCAGCCCAGTCCCACCTTCGACCATCCTCGAGCGCGCGCCCCAATCGAAGCCGGCCAGCATCCGCTGAAGTAGGGCTTCGCCCGGCACGCAATCCTGCCGGCCCGCGCGTACCTCGGCATGCATGAGCTCGAGCACCGCGGGCAGATCTCCTGCGCGTCCCGGCCTCATGCCGTCGCCCTGGCTGTGACCTCGTGCACCTCAGGCAGCGCGCGACGGATCATCTCCTCCAGCTCGGTCTCCACCTGGTGCGCCTGTTCGAGGCTGACGTCACCGGACAGCTCTGCCACCACATGCGCATGGATTCGGTTGTGACGGTCGCTCAGCTCCACATCGACGCAGCGCTTCACCGCCGGTTGCGATTCGACGACCTCGCGCATCCGCTGCGCGAGCAATGCGCGTCGCTTGGTGACATCTTCGCCCGCCACGAAGACCGGCTCCATCGGCTCCAGGTGGATGTCGATACGAGTGGCATCGGGCAGCTCGGCGCGCAGTGTCTTCTCGAGTCGCGCGCTGGCCTGCGACGCTGCTGCGAGGGTCATGTCGCCTGGAAGCTTCGCGTGCATGGTGAGGTGGAGCGAGCCGTCGCTCTCACGCTCGACCGTCACGTTGTGAAGGTCGCGTACTCCGCCGTTGCGAGCCGCCGCCGCGTGAACGCGCTCGACCAGATCGCTCGGCTCCGACTGCCCCTCGACGAGCACCGTGAGGTCGAGCTCCGGCAGGGCCGCGCCGGCCGCCCGCTTGACGTCGTCGACCAGCCCGCCGGCGGCTTCGAGTGGAAGCATTCGCGCGGTGGCGATGCTGGCGTCGCCTAGCAGCTTGGGCCCGGATCGGCGGACGCGAACTGAGCGCACCTCGCGGACGCCGTCAACGCCGGCGATCGCAGCGCGCAGCTTGCGTTCAGCGCCGGCCGGCGCGCGATCCATGAGGATGTCGCCCGAACGCCACGCCAGGCGCCCGGCTGCTCGCGCAATGATCACGGCCACAAGCAGCGCCGCGGCCGAGTCGGCCCACGCGAATCCCATCCTCACGCCCGCCAGCCCGGCCAGCACGCCAACGGTCGCGAGGACGTCCGACCACCGGTTGGTCGCGTCGGCCAGCAACGCGTCGCTGCCCGCCTCACGGCCAACCCTGCGGAGCACGGCCGCTCGTCCCAGCTCGATGAAGAGCGTGGCGACAAGGAGCGCGAACGCATAGGCGGCGGCGTTGACCGCTGCCCCGCCCACGGTCAGCCGGTGGATGGCCTGATACCCGATGCCCGCAGCGGTGATCAGGAGCAGGACGCCTTCGGCGAAGGCGGCCAGGTTCTCGGCGCGCCCGTGACCGTAGGGGTGCTCGGAGTCGGCAGGCTTGCGTGCGGTCCGCACGGCCACAAGGGTGAAACCGCTGGCGGCGAGGTCCAGCAGGGAGTGGACGGCCTCGCTGATGATTCCGAGGCTGCCGGTCAGCAGCCCGACGACGAGCTTGCCCACCACGATGACCACGCCGATCAGAACCGAGCCGAGGGCGACGAGCTCGGGCCGGCGTCCGAGTGCCTTCACGTCTTCAACTGTAGAGGGCTAGTTCAGCATCGCCGCCGACGCGAAGAGCTGCTCCTCAGACCCCAGCGCGATCAGAAGGTCTCCGTCCTCCAGCGTCATGTCGGCGCCCGGGTTGACATGCACAGAGCCGTCTTCGCGGCGCAGCGCCAGGAGCTTTGCTGCTTGGGCGCTCAGGAGGCCGGCCTCCGAGATGGTCTTGCCCACCGCCGCCATTCCCCGCTTCACCAGCATCTCCTCGACCGCGATCTCGGCCATGCCGTGGTGAAGGGTGTCGAGGACGTCCACCAGCGCCGGCCGCACCGCGAGCTCGGCCATCCTGTGTCCGGCCATCTGATACGGGGAGATCACCCGGTTCGCGCCCGCCAACTCGAGGCGGCGGATCGATTCGGGCCGGCCGGCGCGCGAGATCAGGTAGAGCTCGGGCTTGAGAGCGCGAGCCGCGAGGATGATGTAAACGGCGCGCTCGTCAGAGTCGACTGCTGAGATGAGGCCGCGTGCTCGCTCGATGCCAGCGAGCTTGAGAATTTCCTCGCTCGACGCATCGCCCTCGACGTGCAGGCGGCCTTCGTTGCGCAGCCGGACCAGCGCCTCCTCGGTCTGGTCGATGACCGCGTAGCTGATCTTGTGCTGCTCGAACTCGGCGACGATCTGGGTCCCGATGCGGCCGTAGCCGCAGATGATGAAGTGATCGCTCAGCTGGTTCAGCGCGCGCTCCAACTGCCGCTCCCTCCTGTAGTTGACGAAGGCGCCGTCGGTGAGCGTCTCGGCGAAGACGCCGAAACCGTAAAGCATCGTACCCACGCCGACGACGATCAGGGTCGATGTGAAAAGCCTGCCGGTCGTGGACAGCTGGTGGAGCTCGCTGTAGCCGACGGTGCTGATCGTGATGATCGTCATGTAGAAGGCATCGAGTAGGTTCCAGCCTTCGATGAGCATGTAACCGGAGATGCCGTAGAGGATCACCACCGCAAGGAGTACCGCGGGTAATCGGAACCGCCTCAGTGGGTGCGGGAGGCGCCGCTTCATGGGTTCCGGCGCTTCCGCTCCATCTTCGCGACGGCGTCCCAATGGGCCGGATCCGCCCATGTCTTCGCGAACGCCGCGATTGTTTCGTCTGCGAGCTCGGGATTGTGATGCGGACGAACTGCGCCGACGGAAGCCTTGATCCCGGCGAGCGCCGGGGCGGGCGCATCCGCGATCTTTCGCGCCAGCTCGCCCACGCCGGCGTCGAATGAATCGTCCGGGTAGACGACTTCGATCAGGCCGAGGTCTTTCGCTTCGGCCGCGGACATGATGACGCCCGTCAACAGCATGTAGAGAGCACGGCCGCGACCAACGAGCGCCGCGAGACGCTCTGAGGCGCCCCACGCCGGCATCAATCCGAGAGTGATCTGGGCGAAACCGATGCGCGCGTGGCCGGCGGCGACACGGAAATCGCAAGCGAGCGCGAGCTCTGCACCGCCGCCGAAGGCATCGCCGTTCAAGGCTGCGATGACCGGGATCGGCAGCCGCGGTATCCGATCGAGCGTCGCTCGCATCGCCTGCGCCATCTCGGCGGCGGCCGTCTCCGAGCGCATGTGCTCGAGCTCCTTGAGGTCTCCGCCGGCGCAGAAGGCGCGCTCGCCCGAACCCCGAATGACGAGTAGGCGGGCTCCACTTTGCTGAATCGAGCCGAGCGTCTCGTCGAGCTCGCGCATGGTCTGGGTGGCCAGCGCATTGCGGGCTTGCGGCCGGTCGATGAGCAGGGTTGCGACCCCGCCGTTCACCTCGAGCCGCAGGTCTTTCATCTAGAGCCGGCCGCTAGCCGCCTCCGCCCGGACCTTCCAGACCAGGTTTGGTCATCTTGCCGAGGTCGAGGACCTTGTTCAAGGCCGTCTCGGACACGCCGCGCGCGCGGGCCAGCTCGCGGATCGATCGGCCTGTGCGGATCGACTCCTTGGCGATCTTGGCCGCTTCGTCGTAGCCGATCAGCGGATTGAGCGCGGTCGCCAGCATCGGACTTCTCTCCACGAGCTCCGGTCCGCGCTCGGTCGCCTGCAGCCCTTCGACGCAGCGCTCGCGGAAATTGCGAGCCGACGCCGCCAGCAACGTGATCGATTCGAGGCCCGCCACCCCGGCGACGGGCATCATCACGTTGAGCTCGAAAAAGCTGCCCGACTGCCCGCACGTCGTGACAGTGAGGTCGTTGCCCAGGACGCGGGCCACCACCATCGTCACCGACTCGACGATGACGGGGTTGACCTTGCCCGGCATGATGCTCGAACCCGGTTGGGTCTCAGGCAAGCGCAGCTCGCCCAGGCCGGCGATTGGCCCACTGCCCATGAGGCGGATGTCGAAGCCGATCTTCCACAGGCTCACCGCGACCGTGCGCAGTGCGCCGTGTGCCGCGACCAGGACGTCGAGGGTTGCCTGGGCGTGGAAGTGATTGCGTGTTTCGTGGATCCGCAGTCCCGTCGCCGCCGCCAGGCGGGTGCACGTCATGCGGGTGTATCGCGGGTGTGAGTTCAGCCCGGTTCCCACCGCGGTCCCCCCGAGCGGAACGCTCGTCAGCTCATCCACCGCTCCGCGCGCGCGCCGGATCGATTCCTCGACTTGCCCCGCATAGCCCTTGAACTCCTGACCGAGACGGATCGGCGTCGCATCCATGAGGTGGGTCCGCCCGGTTTTGATCACGGGCCAGAACTCCTTGCTCTTCGCCTCCAGCGCAGCTTGCAGCTGCTGCAGCGCGGGGATCAGCTCATCGGTGATGGCGACCCCCCACGAGATTTGAATGGCGGTCGGAATCACGTCGTTCGAGGACTGGCACAGGTTCACGTGGTCGTTGGGATGGACGAGCTTGGAGCCCTGCGCGCCGCCGAGGATCTCTGTCGCGCGGCTGGCGATGACCTCGTTGGCGTTGGTGTTTGTCGACGTGCCGGAACCGGTCTGATAGACGTCGATCGGGAACTGATCGTCGTGCTTGCCGTCGACGACCTCCTGAGCCGCTTTGATGATCGCGCGAGCTTTCTTCTGCGGAAGCAGACCCAGCTCCACGTTGGTCTCGGCGGCGGCCTTCTTGATCAGACCGAGGGCGCGGATGAACCTCCGCGGGAAGGGCTGTCCCGAGATGGGAAAGTTGAGGACGGCTCGCTGCGTGGAAGCGCCGTAGTAAGCATTCGCCGGCACTTCGACCTCACCCATGGAGTCTCGCTCGATGCGCACCTTGTTGTTCGCTGCCACCGACGGAGATTCTAGAGTGGCCCCATATGCGGCTCGCGGCGGTCGAGAGTACGGGCGAGGCAGGCCTCGCCCGTGGGTAAAGCTGGCGACGCACATCGCCCGAGGCGTCTGGAAGGAGCATAAGTGACGGCCGGAATAAATCCGGCCTATGACTCCACTGGGTTACTTTTCAATCTAAATGCGTCTAGCGGCGGTCGAGAGTACGGGCGAGGCAGGCCTCGCCCGTGGGTAAAGCTGGCGACGCGCATCGCCCGAGGCGTCTGGAAGGAGCATAAGTGACGGCCGGAATAAATCCGGCCTATGACTCCACTGGGTTACTTTTCAATCTGAATGCGTCTAGCGGCGGTCGACATCGGGAGCAACACCGTCCATATCCTGGTCGCCGACGTCGTCCGGAACAAGCTCGAGGACGTCGCCCACTACGTCGAGATGCCCGAGCTGGGCGCCCGAGTCGCCCGCACCGGTTCCATAGGCACCAAAGGCCGCATCGCGATTCGGGCGCTGAAATCGGTCGTCGCGCGGGCCCGCAAGCATGGATACGAGCGGCTGATCGCCGGGGCCACGGCAGCAGTTCGCCAGGCCTCGGACGGCGAAGCGTTTGCGATCAAAGCCGGCGAGGTGATCGGCGCCCCGGTGCACATCATCTCGGGACGCCGGGAGGCGGAGCTGAGCTTTCTAGGCGTGGCGAGCCGCCACGCGGCGCGCCGCGAATGGGCGATGGTCGATCTCGGCGGAGCTTCTACAGAGGTCGTGATCGGACGAGGTCACGACATGCTTCGTTCGGCGACGCTGCCCGTCGGGTCCGGCGTCCTCTCCAGCACGTACCTGTCAGATCCGCCGCGCCCCGAGGAGCGCGCCCGGCTGCGAAAGGCCGCCCTGCGCGAGCTTGCGCACGCTCCCGACGGCGACATCGAGCGGCTCGTCGCCACGGGTGGCACCGCCTCGAACCTCCCAATCGTCCTGTCGAAGCGAAGCCCGCCGAGCGTCCTGACCACCGCCGACCTCCTGGCCTGCGAGCGCCGGCTCGACGCTCGGCGGGCCGCCGACGTGGCGCGTCACGTGGGGCTGCCGCCGAACCGGGTCAAGGCCCTTCGCGCGGGGGTCGAGGCCATGCTGCTCTTCCTGGACTGGTACGGGCTGGCGGTGCTCCAGATAAGCCACGAGGGGCTCCGCCACGGGATGCTATTGGCGTACTTGGAACGTGGCGAAGATTGGTGGCGCTAGACCGTTAAGCGGTTTGGCCGGTGGGTAGGATGAATTCATGGAGCGAATGACCGACCAGGGAGCGACCCTGAAGAGGGCGCTGGCGCTGACCTGCGTCATCCTGGCGGTCGAGTTCGCCGGAGGCGTCGTTTCGCACTCCCTGGCACTGCTTTCCGACGCCGGGCACGTGCTCACCGATGTGTTCGCGTTGGGACTGGCCTGGTTCGCCATCGAGCAGGCCAAACGGCCCGCCGACCGACGCCGGAGCTACGGCTACCAGCGGGTCAGCATCCTCGCAGCGTTCGTGAACTCCGTGACGCTGGTCGTGATCGTGATCGCCATCGCGATCGAGGCCGTTCGCAGGTTCGCGAATCCTGAGCCCGTTCAGGGCGTGGTCGTCATCGCCTCAGCCCTGGTCGCCATCGTCATCAACGCTTATGTCGTGTTCGGCCTGCGGGGTCATGGCAAGAACCTGAACATCCGCGCGGCGCTGCTGCACGTAACCGGCGACATCGGAGCATCCGCCGGCGTGGTCGTGGCGGGCGCGATCATCTTGCTGACCGGCTGGCTGTACATAGACCCGATCCTTTCCCTGGGCATCGCCGCGCTCATCGCCTATGGCGCGTGGCGGATCGTGCGTGAGACCGTCAACCTGCTGCTCGAGGGCACGCCCAGCGAGGTCAACCTCAGCGAGGTGACGAACGAGATCGCGAACACGGAACATGTGATCAGCTCGCACGACCTGCATGTCTGGGCGCTGTCGTCAGAGGAGATGGCGCTCAGCGTTCACGTCGTGCTCGAGGAGTGTCCGCTGGGCGATGCCGAGCATGTTGTGCGCGACCTCGAGACTCGGCTGTGCAGCCGCTTCGACATCGGGCATTCGACCATCCAGGTCGAGAGCTGCCATCCCTGTGGCGAGATCCATCACGGCGCCGGCGAGCACAACCATCCGCACGAGCACGTGCTGATGACGAGCTCTAGCCCATCGGGCGGGCGGGCAATGCCTCCTCACGCTGCAGGATCCGCCTGGCGAGGGCGATAGCCGCCGCATACGTCGAGTCCATGCCGCGATACCTGAGGCCTCGCGCGCCCAGAGTGCGCGCTTGCGTGTACGGCGTGTCTGACGCGTAAAAGACGATGCCCAGGTCGAAGCCCAGCTTGGCCATGTTCACGCTCTCACCGAGCGGATAACGATCAGGCTGATTGATCTCGAAACAAGCATCGAGATACGGGCCGGCCTCCAGCTCCACGACCGTGTACCGGCCCTGGTAGTACATGTCGAGGTAGTCGCGGTTCTGCAGGAACGTTCCGCGCACGGCGACCGCGCGCTGGTTGTCCAGCGCCGAGCCGTAGACGAGATTGGGCTGCACGTCTGCTGCCGCGATGCAGTTGTCCAGCCAGTAGGTGTTGCCCGAATGCTCGTTGTGGACCGCGTTGGGGATCATCACGTCGCCGACCTCGGCGTTCAGGGTTGCCGCCTTGCCCAGGACGTAGACACCCGCGACCCATGCACTGTGCTCGGCAACTTGCCTGAGGATGTGGTAGGCGGCCAGACCCAGCGGGTAGTCGACGTTGACGATGCACGCATTCGACGCTCGCAGCTTCGCCTCGTCGACCGGACCGACGCGAGGATCGATTGCGGCAGGGTCGAGCTGCGAGATCTTGAAGACCTGGGCCGCTGAGTCGACGCCCGTACCGCGCGCCGGTATGTGTCGGATGCCGTTCGCCGTCTCGATCTCCGCTCGGCGGGCGCGCAAGCGGCTGCGATCCGGATGAAGGTCGAACAGCTGACGCGCTCCGTAGTAGAGCCAGTTGTATCGGGAGGCGCGGCTGTGGCCGGCCTCGAGCTTGCGGCGCTCGTCGTTGAGGTCGGGATCGTTGACTCGAACGAAGTCGAGGATGTCCTGCTCGAATTCGCGCGCGACCCCTGTCAGGACGTTGACGAGGCTGTGCGTGTTCGAGGACACGAAGTAGATCGGCGCCTCGCGGAGGCCCATCTCATCCATCGCGGACTCGATAGGCTGCCACCACCGACTCGCGTTTCGCGCATAGCCGAGATGGCTGCCGCCGATCAGCCGGATGACGATCCGGCACTCGTCTCGCTTGATCGCCGCCAGGTTCGCGTCAAAATCGTCGCCCCACGCCTGGCGGAGCCTTTCCCAGTCGCCTTCGCCTGCTCCCGATGCTCGTCGCGCGTCGTTGTCGTTCAGGGGGACGTCCTGCAGCACGCCGTGCAGCTTGTTCCACTCGATCTGGTACGCGACGAGGGTGGGCACGAGGTCGTCGATGTCGGACGGGGAGGCGATGAGGACGGCGAGGGTGTCGCCACTGTGGTACCAGCGGCGGCGGCGGGCCGGCGCTTTGACGGCCTGCCAGCTGAGGATGTCTGCGCCGAACACCGCTCGAAAGCCCTGCGGGCTCTGACCCATGAGCACACGCCGGCAGCGAACGATCGCGCTCGGAAGGCGTCGTACCGCGTAGAGGAGGGCGCCCATGTCGACCTGGGGCTCGGCCGCGAGGGGGTGGAGAACCGAAGCCATTGAGAGGTGGGCGTGGACGAGGGAGTCGATCTTGATGTCGCCTGAGCTCTGGAGCATGGTCGTGTAGGTCCGGACGTACAGCTCGACCGCCTGTCTCCCGGTCCAGCCGGCTAGTGGAGGCGTTTCCATCGCCTGAGTCTAGTTACAAAACCTTTACGCCTTCGGGTGGACGTAGGGGGCCGATTCGAGGTCTGATTGAGGGGTGATCAAAAGCATCGCCACGTTCCGACACGTTCGCGTCATTCGCGTTTTTGGGCTTGCGGCCGGCGCCGTCGCCGTCGCCGCCGGTGCGGTCTGGATGACCGCGTCGGCCGCCGGGCTCACCGTCGGCTTCCACTCCGGCGCGACTCCCTCCTCCCAAACCTCCAGCGCGACGGTGGCCAACGTGGACCAGCAGACCGGCAAGGCCTCGGCCGTGTGCAAGGACTTTGTCTCGCATTTCGCGTCAGACCTCGGCAGCACCCAGGCCACGGTCGACGCGGCGTTCCAGAAGGCCGTCGGCCAGACGCTGGACGACGAGGTCAAGAACGGCGATATCACCCAGGCCCAGGCGGACGCGATCAAGAAGAAGGTCGCGGGCCAGGCTCCTTGCGCGCTGCTGCCGTCCGCCCCGAAGGCCCCGAGGTCGGACCTCGGCGCTTACAAGGAGGCCCTGCTCGGCGCTGCAGCTTCGGCGCTTGGGATCACCGATCAGCAGCTCACGGCCGATCTGGCGCAGGGAATGACGCTGTCGCAGATCGCCGCGGCCCAGAACCCGCCGGTGACCGAAGCGCAGTTCCGCGACCGGCTCATTGCCAAGCTGACGCCGCTGCTGGACGCGGCGGTCACGAAGAAGCAGTTGACGCAGGCGCAGGAGCAGGCGATCATCCAGCAGCTCAAGACCGGGCCCATCCCGTTCTGGAGCAAGCCCATGCCCGCGCCCAAGAAACCCGTCGCCGCGAGCCCCGCCGCTACCTAGCCGCCTAAACCTTCCTCAGGTGGGGCGCCGAGCCGGCGCATGAGCTCTTCGAGGAGCTGACGAGTCTCCGGGTCTGACATCAGGCGCTGCTGCATCTCCTCGGCCGAGCGGCGGATCTCCGGATCGGAAAGCAGGCGCTCGGACATGGCCTCGAAACGGGTCGCCATGTCCTTCATCGAGGCTTCCTGGGCGACCTGCAGGAGGATGGGTTGGCTCGCGGCGGCGACCACCGCCTCAGCCTGGACCCTGATCATCTCGATGCCTTTGCAGCCGAGGCATTCGCCCTTGAGGCCGCAGTGACACAGCTGCGGGCGCAGGCGGTCGAGCGCGGCGTGAAGCTCAGACATGTCAGCGGGGCCGGCCATGCCTTCAGGTTACGCGGGTTTGTGTTTTGCCCTCGTACATCGACTCGATCTGCGCGCCGTAGTGGTCCTGCACCACCTTCCGCTTGACGTCCAGCTTCAGCGACAGCTCTCCGTCAGCCTCAGAGAAATCGTGTGGCAGCAGGGTGAAGTACTGGATCGCCTCCCAGTTGCCGCGACCGGCGTTGACGGCATCGACCACCTTCTGCACGTGCGCCTTCAGCTCCACCTCATCGAGCCCCTCTTTGAGCGCCGCGTCCCAGTCGGGAACGACGAGGGCGGTCACGTACGGCTTTCCCTCGCCGACCACGACGGCCCGTTCGATGAGGTGGTCTCTCATGAGCTCGAACTCGAGCGGCTGCGGCGCCACGTATTTGCCGACGGCGGTCTTGAACAGCGCCTTCTTGCGGTCGGTGATCTTCAGAAAGCCGTCGGCGTCGATCTCGCCGATGTCGCCGGAGTAGACCCAGCCGTCGCGGATCATCTCCGCGGTAGCCGCCGGGTTGTTGTGGTAAGCGAGCATGTTCCCCGGGCTCTTGATCAGGATCTCGCCGTCGTCGGCGATCTTGAGCTGGACTCCGGGAAAGGGCTTGCCGACCGTGAGGAACCGGTGGTGCGTGAGCGTGTTCGACGACGCGCCCGACGAGACCTCGGTCATGCCCCATCCGTTGAGGATCGGGACCCCGATCGCCCAGAAGAATTCTTCGATTTCGCGCGCGAGGGCGGCGCCGCCGCTGATGAAGAAGCGCAGGCGGCCCCCGGTCAAGCGCAGGCGAAGCGCAGCGAGCACGAGGCGGTCCGCAAGCATGTGCTGCCACCGGAGCATCGGGCCGGGATTGGTTTCGTGCGCGAAGCGCGTTCCCACTCGGATCGCCCAGCCAAAAAGCGCACGGCGCACCGCGGGCGCCTCGCGGACGCGCGCCATCACCGCCGAGTGCATCTTCTCGTACACGCGCGGGACGGAGTTCATCACGGTTGGCTTGACCTCGCCGAGCTCGTCAGCGAGGTGATCGGTGCCTTGCGAAATCCATGCCTGGCCGCCGAACAGAAAGCCGATGAAGATGCCGTTGATGCGCTCGAAGACATGAGAGAAAGGAAGAAACGAGAGGGTGGAATCGTCGGGGCCCAGCGGAAACACCTCGAGGATCGCGCGTGAGATGTCGACGAGGTTGCGATGCGCGAGCTCAGCTCCTTTTGGCTCGCCAGTCGTGCCGGACGTGTAGACGATGGTGCACACCCCGTCCGGCTTGATCTTCTCTAGGCGAGATGCGACGTCGGCCAGGTGCTTCGGGTCCTGCACCGCCCACTGCGCAACCTCGACGTCCATGCGCACCACTCGCTGAAGCGGTCCGGCGGCGCTCAGCTTGGCCGCCAGCTTCTCGCCGGAGGCGATTGCCAGCACCGCGCCGCTGTCTGCCGCGATCTTCTGAGCGAGCTCGGGCGGGCTGCTGGGGTAGATGGGCACCGTCATCGCGCCGACCGACTGAATGGCGAAGTCGCAGTAGAGCCACTCGACTCGGTTCTCCGAGATGATGACGACCGCGTCCCCGGGCTTGACACCCGCCTCCACGAGCGCGGACGCGACCGCCAGCACCCAGCGCTGCATGTCTGCCCACGTGGCGACCGACCAGGACATTCCCGCCCGCTTGAAGTGGACGAGGGGCCGATCGCCGAACCGTGCCGCCTGCCGAAAAAAGACTCCGACCGTGGTGCGGTCGGCGATCGCTTCCGGGTTCAGGTCCTGAGCCGTGCCTACTTGACCGCTTTGATACTGAGTGTGAGCGTTCCCGACGGGACGCTGACCGTGATGCGGTCGCCCTTCTTCTTGCCCACGAGCGCGCGCCCGACCGGCGAGTCGACCGAGATCCGTCCGGCAGACGGGTCGCTCTCGACCGCGCCGACCAGGTGGTAGGTCTCTGCATGGCCGTCGGAGTCGACGACGTCGATCGTGGAGCCCGGTCCGGCGACGCTCGAGTGCGACTCCTTGATGATCTGGGCCCGCCCGATCATCTCCTGGAGCTCGTAGATGCGGCTGTCGAGGAGACCGACCTCCTCCTTGGCCTGCTCGTATTCGGGGTTGTCCTCGATGTCGCCCGGCTGGAACGCCTCCTTCAGGCGCTCGCCCGCCTCGCCGCGGCGCTGCAGCGCGACTTCGAGGTCGCGCTTGAGCTTCTCGAGCCCCTCTGGCGTGAGCAATACCGGTTCTGTCAGGTCCATCCCGATCTGGAATCATACCCGTCGAATGGACCCGTCCGATCTGAGGACCGGGCTGGCCGAAAGGCTGGCGAGCGAGGCGCCGATAGACGCCGAAACTTTCAACTCCGCGTGCTTCATGCTCTCCCGCGCGCTCGAGGAGATCGCCTTCGCGGCGCCCGAGGCGGCGCCCCTGGTGAGGCGCCTCTTACGTGTGGCAGGCCGCGTGGTGATAGACGCCGGGCTGCCGGACTCGTCGATCGAGACCTGGCCGAACACCAAGGAGATGGCGCTGCAGTGGATCGACGAAGCGCTGCGCGACCTGGGCTACGCGGTCGAACCGCCGCCGAAGGTCAGTTGATCAGGCGGGCGGCGGGAGGAGCCGGCGCGTAGTTCGGGTTGAAGTCGATGCCGGCCTGGCCCGAGCCGGTGACCGTCGCGGTCCAGCAGATGACCTGGCCTGCGAGGGGCGCCTTGTCGGAGCCCTGGATCTCCCAGTTGGAGGACGGGGTGTAGATGGTGCCGATGTACTGGGTCAATGCGTTGCCATCCAGCTTGTTGGGGCTGCACAGCGGAGCCTGGGCTGGGGGGACGGGGAGTTGGTAGATGACGATCCAGTTGTACTGCTCTCCGCTGAACACGTGTGTGTAGCCGTTGCCGTTCTGGTCGAAGCAGTCGTTCGGCCCGAAGAAGAACTGCACGGCTCCAGGCGTGATCTTGGCCGTTGTGCAGGGCGCTGCCGGGTCGCCGGTGGGAGAGATGGGCGTCTGCATGCAGTAGTTCTCATTGGCGACGTCACCACTCGTGTAGGGCACGTACTCGAGGTTCATGGGGCCGTTCTCCTGCGGCACGGCCGCGGCTGGCGGGCAGACGCTGAAACATGTTGGCGCCGTCTCATCGTCAGGAGCCCAGCAGAGCTGGTTGACGCGCGCCTGTCCGTTGCAGTTGTGCGTCTGCGGCGTCGGAGTGTTGTTGATTGCGTTGTAGGAGATGCTGCACACCGTCACGCCGGCCGGCGCGCACGGCCACCCTCCCCCCGCGAGGCCGCCAGCGAGGATGGAGCCCGCCACGGGAGCCGCGAATTGGTTGACGAAGGAGAAATCATTGCGGAATCCGCCGACGTATGTCCCAACGCATCCCTGGGGGTTTATGTAGACGTTGTAGTACTGCGCTCCGGGCGCGTTCTGCGTAATGGTGACATTGACGCCCTGGTTGGCCAGATCCGCTGTGGTCACCAAGTGACATGCGGAGGGTGTGCTTTCGCGCATACAGCCTGGCGGGGCGAAGCAGACATTCCCCGGGACTGTGTTGTCGAAGAACCGGTCGTAACGCACCGATGTCAACTCGATACCCCATGTGCCCGCACCGCCCTGGTGCTTCAGAGCATTACCTGACGGAACGCCAGTGGCCGCAACCGTGAAGCTGCCCGCGCAGCCGGCGGCGCCCCAGAAATTATTGACTCCCGGCTGCTGGATAGTTCCCGCCGCTGTATACAGCTCCTCGTCGGGCGCCTTCAACTCATTGGAGACCAGGCCGCCATGGGATGCGTAACCGCCGTTCCAGGTGTAGATGCCGGGGTCCAGGAAGAAGCAGACGGAGCTGCTTATGGAGAAGTTGTTGTACGTGCCCGGAGACAGCTCGGTGTACGAGCCCCGATTTGTGGCGATCCCAGGCCCCGAGTAGAAAGGATAGGAGGGCGTCTGGTACAACGGGTCGGGAAGCGTGGGGGCCGGCACGTTGGGGCCTCCCAGGATGTCGCCTCCGTTGCAGGGATTTCCGCCGTTCGTATACGGCGGATATGGGATGAAGCCCGCGCTCGCGTTGTAGCAGTAATAGGCGGCTGAGTTGCAGTTCGAGCCGGTTTGGCCGTAACAGTTTCCCGCCAGGTGCAGGTTGGAGTCGATACAGGCCGTACCGTTCGTGTAGACGTCTCCAAGCACCGTGAGGCTGCCGGATCCCTGAAGATGGGTGGCGCAGGCGGCGCTGCTCAGCGTGAGCAGCGCGGGGGTCTGCCGCTGGTTGCCGACGATCGAGGTCGCGCTGGCGACTATGGTGGCAGTGGTCGGGCCGCCGAAGATCTGCATGAACGCCAGAGGCAGGTAGTGAGTCGCCGTGAAGACGAACTGGTACCCGTTGAACTGGGTGTTCGTGGCCGAGATCGTCAGCAGGTAGCTGCCACTGTTATAGCTGAGGCTGTAATTGTCTTGCCGCAGGTTGGTCAGGGGTCCCACATAGGTGGGGCAAGGCAGCGTGCAAGTGTTGGAGCTTGGACCGGAGTAGAGATGCAGGTCGGTCTGGAACACCTGCTCGGCCTGCGGCAGGGTGCTGCCGGTGAGGTCAAGGTAGTTCTCGTACCAATCGCCGGCGGCGAGCGCCGCCGCATCGACCGCGGTCTGCAGGTCGCGCTTGTCGACATATGCCCGGCCGGAATCAATCGCAAGCCCGAGCATGGCGAACAACACGAGAAGCAGCAGGGCGATGAGGACGATGGCCTGGCCCTCCTGCAGCTTTCGCTGCCGGGATTTAGGGCGAGTACTCAGCGCGATAAACCGCATAAGCAGTGATGACGATCTTGTTGCCGACAACTTGCTGGATTATTGGAGTCAGCGGTTGGAAGTTGAACCACAGCGTCACCTTGATGGGCTCGTTTCCAATGGCGGGCTGGATCGCGTAGCAGCCAGGACCGGGAGGCGGCAGTGTGCCCAGGCCGCCGCGGGGGCCGTTGGCTGTCGGAGGCGGGTTGCCGCCAGGGCTCGGATCGGTGATGAATATCCAGCCGGTGTTGGCTGGCGGAACCTGAAGCGAGCCCTGTGGGTTGCCGCCGTTTGGAATCGGCCCGTTGGGGCAGGGGTTGGCCAGCACTTCAGTCACGGCATGCGCTTGGACCGCTGAGGCGACATCAGCGTCTGTTGGCCAGCAGTGCACATTCGCAGGTGGCGTGCAGCCGACCCCGTTTGGATCGACGTAATCGGAGGCATGCACGGCCACTCGCGCGCCCTCGTTGGCCGCCTGCTGCAGCGTGATGTAGAAGTACAGGCCGCGCCCGAAGTCGATGATCCCGAAGGTCAGGAGCAGGATCACGGGTGCGATCAGCGCGAACTCGGTCAGTCCCTGAGACCGTTCGCTGTGTGTCCAGATGCGAACGCGGCTCAACCCATTTCTCATGGTTTGCCCTGGATGGTGAAGTGCTCGTTGTACGCCAGGTTGATACCTTGTCCGAAAAGGCTCTGGATGAACGGGGTTATGAGCTTGAAGTTCATGAGCAGCGAGACGTTGATGTCTCCGAGCCGCCACGAGTTGTCGGGAGGAGGGGCTCCCATCGAACCTGTTTGCGAGGAGCCGCCCGGGTATGTGTAGCAGATGTAGATGTTCACGGCCTGCGCCGTGGCGGGAAAGGCGGAGCTGGCGTATGGCTTGTTGTTGAACGCATTTCCGTCGGTCGGAGCCAGGCAGTTCCCCTGCGCCACACCGGTGCCAACTACGCCGGCGCCCTGGAGCGACTGGTTGACGGTATCCCAGATGGTCTGGTCGTAGAGATAGATGTTCTTCCTGCTCGCGGTGTTGAACCACGCGCCGTGGCGCGCGCCTTCACGCGCGGCCCCGTCGAGGTTCACAGCGAAGTAGAACGCCCGCGACAGGTCGAGGAGTCCCATCATCAAAAGGAGCAGCACGATTGAGGAGATGGCGAACTCCACCAGAGACTGACCGCCCTGTCGGCGGCGGCCGCCGACCTTAGCTTTCACAAGCACAGTGGAATTGAACCCCATCGGACAGCAGGATGCTGCGCATTAACCGAATAACGAGGCAGCCACCGATTCCGTGCTCTTTGTAAGCGATCGACTTTTGGCGACCTTACGTCGGAGACGGTTTCGACGAGCTTCCAGCGCCGGCGCCTCCTCCGGAAGCCTCGATTGCGCAGCCTCGACGACGGCCAGCGCCAGCTGAGGATCTCGGCGCCGCCACTCGAGCAGCCGCGCTCGCGCCACAGGCAGCCGGACGTCGGACGCGACTCTCGACTCGAGCCAGCCCAGGAAACTTTCGGCCCCGGCCACCGACTTTCTTCGCCGAGCCAACCGGCGCGCGATCAGCAAGCCGGCGGTCGCTGCGGCTTCGTCGGCGGCGAACCCGGCGGCGTTACGCAGCGCTCGCCAGCCGTCCGCACGAGCCCCGCGGCGGAGTCGGTGCCGGCCGAGCGCCAGCCAGTCAGATGCGTCCATCTCCGCATCGCCGCCGTTGAGCCTGGCCAGGAGCCGGGAGTGGAGGTGCACGAGGCTGATGACGTCCAGCCGGTTGTGCTCGAGCACGGCGTCCAGGAGCGCGCTGGAACCTCGGCGGAGATAGTCGAAGTACGCGTCGGGGATCAGGGCGCCGGCGATCGGATCGTCGCGCTCGTAACCCAGCAGCCGCTCCTCCACCATTCGCAACGTGCAGGTTTCCAGGCGGTGCCGATAAAGGGCCCGGACGAGGGTGAGCAGGTCGACATGCGGCGCCAGGACCAGCTCTCCAGGCATGCGGGCCATCACCCAGCGGGTTCTCAGCACGGGCAGGTCGAACGAGCCGCCGTTGAAGCTCGCCACTCCTTCTTCGCCGGCGATTTCCTGGCGCAGCTGGTGCAGGAATGCGGCCTCGAGGCCTGGCTGCGGGAGGAACAGCTGGGCAAGCCGCAGGCCGCAGTCGATGGGGCGCGCGACGGCGGCCGCGAAGACGTAGGTTCCCGCTCCGCCGCCCAGCCCCGTCGTCTCCGTGTCGATGTAGGCGACCGATCCCGGATATGGATCCAAAGCGGGGAGCGGCACGACGTCCTCGCGGAGCAGCGCATCCCCGAATGGAGTCGCCACGGCCTCGAAACCTCGCGGCACGAAGTGCTGTGGACGTGGACGCGGCCTGGGCGGGGCGCCTAGACGATCAAGGCGATCTCTGAGGTCGCTGACAGCAGTCGCAGGCATGCGCTCTTGGCTCCTTCCACGAGATGCAGCGGACCCACGCACGAGGGACAGCCGGCCAGGCATGGGCACTCGCGCACGAGGGCCGCCGCGTGCTCGAGCAGCTCGCGGTGTAGCTCGTACATGCGCCGCGAGTAGCCAACGCCGCCGGGATAGATCTCGTAGACGGTCACGGTCGGCAAGCGCGTCGTCGCGGAGCGAACTTCGGCGACCGCGCCCAGGTCGCGCGGGTCGCACATCAACCGGATGCTGGCGACGTGGCGCAGAGAATGCGCAATACCCTGAAGACCGGCTTCCAACGTTTCGCGGCCGAGCGCCGACCAGAGGCCTTCATCGACGGTGATCCAGTAGCCGGTCGTGTGCAGCGTCTGCTCGGGGAGGTGGATAGGTCCCGAGCCGATGTTCTCGTGCGTGTGGAACCGGATCTTCTTGAACATGCTCGCCAGCGACGTGATCTTCACCTCGCCGTGGCTACGGGCAATTGGTTGGTCGTCCGGGCCGGCGAACGTGTCGAGCACCTGCACGGTCACCGACGCCAGCGCGTCCGTGTAGTAGTCGACGTCGACAGGATGGACGTAGGCCTTCTTCTCATCCCATTCGAGGCGATCCACGTGGAACTGCGCCCCTTCATGGAGATAGACGGCGTCCTCGTGCAGAAGAACTGGTGCCGAGAACTGGTCCATCTCGCCGATGACGGAAGGCCTAGGCTGCGAGGTGTCGATGATGACGACGTTGTCGGCGGCAATCCGCCTCAGGTGAACTTCCTCGGCGGGAAACGCCTGCCGGCTCCAGAACCACCTCCCGGCGGATCGCGTCGCGGAGCCGTCCTCCTCGAAAAGACGCAGCAGCTCGCCCACGTCCGTGCGACCCATCCGCTCCTCGGCCTCGAAAGGGAGCTCGAACAGCCCAGCCTGGAGGTGTCCGGCGAGGAGGAGCAGGTTGTCGGGGTCGATCAACCCTTCCTCTGGGTCTGTGCTCAAGAAGTAATCAGGGTGGCGGACGATGAACTGGTCGAGGGGCGAGCTCGAGGCCACGAACACGCCGACCGAACCGGACCGGCGTCCCGCTCGTCCCAGCTGCTGCCAGGTGGACGCAATCGTTCCGGGATAGCCGACCAGGACCGCCGCCTGCAGGCTGCCGATGTCGATGCCCAGCTCGAGCGCGTTGGTGCTGACGACGGCGGTGATCTCTCCGTCGCGCAGCCCGGCTTCGATTTCGCGACGATGGAGTGGAAGGTAGCCGGCACGGTATCCACGCACGAGCCGAGATGCGTCGAGTCGCGGGGCCAGGTCCTGGCGGAGGTAGCTCAGCATCACCTCCACCTGGAGCCGGCTGCGGCAGAACAGGATCGTCTGCACGCCGGATCGAATCCACGGCGCCGCGATGCGCCGCGCTTCGAGCATTGAGCTCCGGCGTATGCCCATCTCCCGGCTGATGAGCGGAGGGTTGTAGAAGATGAGCCGCCGCTCGCCGCGCGGGGCGCCGCTCCGCTCGATGAGCTCGATGTTCTCCTCTTCGAGGAGCTTCCTGGCGAGGTCGAGCGGGTTGGCGATGGTCGCCGATGCGCAGATGAAAGTTGGGGTCGACCCGTAGAAGGCGCAGATGCGCTTCAGGCGCCGGATGACGTTGGCGACCTGGCTTCCGAACAGCCCGCGATACGTATGCAGCTCGTCGATGACGACGAACTCGAGGCTGGAGAAAAGTCGTCGCCAGCGCGTGTGGTGCGGAAGGATGCCCGTATGCAGCATGTCCGGGTTGGTCATCACGACGTGGCCGGCCTCGCGAATGGCTGTGCGTCGACCTGGTGCGGTGTCGCCGTCGTACGTGTCGACGCGGACGTCGATGGGGAGCCCGTGTTTGAGAGCGCTCAGCTCCGCGAGCTGATCCTGGGCAAGCGCTTTTGTCGGATATACATAGAGGGCCCGTCGCTCGGGGTTCTCGAGCAGGCGCTGTAGAACCGGGAGGTTGTAACAGAGCGTCTTGCCGCTGGCGGTGGGTGTAACCACGACCAGGTGGCGGCCGTTTCGAACAGCGCGATAGGCGTCGGCCTGGTGCGTGTATAGGCGTACGATGCCGCGCGCGGCAAGCGCTGCCGCAAGCTCGGGCCGCATCTCCGGGGGCAGCGGAGCGAATTCGGCGGCAGCGCCCGGAATGACCTGGTCGAGGGTTATCTCTCCGGGGAAGTCGCTCGGCAAGAAGCTTGGTAAGAAGGCTGGAGACATGGGCATCACGCCCTAGGGAGAGTAAACGAACATTCGTTCGGAGTCAAGCGAAGAGCCGCCCAGCGTTCCCGAGTACAAGCCTGGCTCGGAAGCCGACTTCGAGCGGCTCTACCGGAACTCTTACCGGCGGATCCTCGGCACGCTCATCACGATGCTCCGCGACCGCGAGGCGGCGGAAGACTGCACCCAGGATGCCTTCGAGCGTGCGTTCAAGGCGTGGAAGAAGTGGCGGCCCGACGCCCCGGCTGAGGCCTGGCTCCATCGCATCGCCATCAACGTGGCGATCAACGGGCAGCGCCGGGAGCGTCTCCAGGAGGTTGGGGCTGTGCTCCGCCGCATCGGTCGGCCCGCCGAACCTACCGATCCGGCCGTCGTGGTCGAGCGATCCGACCTGCTGGAGGCTTTGCGCAAGCTGCCGCCCAAGCAGGCGGCCGCGATCGTGCTGCGTCACTACCACGGGTACAGCAACCGCGAGATCGGGATCGCGTTGGGTGTACCCGAGCGCACAGTTGCCTCCCGCCTGGCCGCCGCCCGCGCCCGGCTGCAACAGCTTCTTCATGGAACCCGCATCGCTTCGAGGAAAAATGGGTAATCCGGGCTGGGAGTTGGTTTCTACTTGCCATGAACGGTCCAGTCGACTTCGAGCGTGAGCTGGAGCGCGAGCTGCATCGGATCCTCGATCCGATCGCGGCGGCGCCGATCCCGCTTCGCAGAGCAACCTCAGGCGGATTCTCGAAGAGACTGCTGGGCGGCGCCGGAGCCGCGCTCGGCCTCAAGCTCGCCACCGGCTTCGCGGTAGCCGCTTTCGCGGCCGCTGCCGCCGGAGCGACGACCGAGGTCGCAATCACAGGCAGCCTCAACCCAGCGGACTGGGGCCAGCAGGTCAAGACCACCGTGGCCGACTGCAAGGCCAAGCTTGCCGCCGGGCAGCACGGCATCGGCGACTGCGTCAGCGACTTTGCTACGCAGCATGGTGACCTGGTCTCCAACCAGCACCGGTCAGACAACAGCAACGGCACCACCAACGGATCTACCAATGGCAGTAACAACGGCAAGTCCGACAGCAGCGGCAACAGCACCGGCCACAAGCCGACGGCGGCGCCAGGAAAGTCGGGCACTCACACGCCCCAGTCGCACTAGCGCGTAGGGCGCCTTACTGAGACCCTTCCTCTCGTGGGGCCGGGCCGCAAGGCTCGGCCCCTAAAACATTAATTAGGGACAACCTGCGGTTTGCCCTAATCGCCAGGCGCTTCGCGCGTGGCTGCTCTTTTTCCCTTAGCGGTAGGGATTTACTGAAGGAAACTCCAAACAATGCATCGGCATCAATTTGGCGGGCATTGGAGACGGCCGCAGTGAATCCGGCCTACTTGCCACGCGGGGTGGAGACTTTCCAGCGCTGTCCATCGGGCGTGTCGATGACTGCGACGCCCATCGCCGCCAGCTCATCCCTCAGCCTGTCGGACTCTTTGAAGTTCCTGGCGGCACGCGCCGCCTTGCGATCCTCGAGCAGCGCCACAGCGCCCGTGGGCAGACCGACGCTGGGGGCGGCGCGATCGAGGTCCAGCCCCAAAACCTGATCCCATGCGCGCAGCAGGTGCGCCTTCTCCGCTCCAGGCAGCTCTGAACGCACGACTTCTGACACGAGTGCCATAGCGGCCGGAAGGTCGAGGTCGTCCGCGATGGCTGCCCGAAACCGCCCCTCGAACACTTCGGACTCTGCATTGCCCGATACAGCGCCGTCGCTCGCAGCCCATTCCGCGACCCGCTCACGAAGCGACTTCAGCGCGCGGTCCGCGCCCGCCAAACCCTCGGCGCTGAAGTTGAGCTTGGTCCGGTACTTCGCCTGCAGTGCGAGATAGCGGAACGCGAGTGGATCGAATCCCTGGTCGATCAGCTCGGTGATGCGGAAGAAATTGCCCGCCGATTTCGCCATCCTCGAACCCGCGAGCAGCAGCAGGCCTCCGTGCATCCAGTGGCTCACGACTCGATGGCCGGTGAAGCCCTCGGACTGCGCCAGCTCTGCCTCGTGATGAGGAAAGACGTTGTCCGCGCCGCCTGTGTGGACGTCGAACCTTTCGCCCAGAAGTGATATCGACATCGCGGAGCATTCGATGTGCCAGCCGGGGAAGCCGGGACCCCACGGGCTGGGCCAGACCTGGAGGCGGTGCTCGCCGGCGGCCTTCCACAACGTGAAGTCGCCAGGGTGCCGCTTTCGGGGATCGACCTCGCCCCTCGCGCCGGCCAGCAATGCTTCGGTGCGGTTGCGCGACAGCCGTCCATATGCCGGGAAGCTGGCGATGTCGTAGTACACGTTGCCGCCCACCTCGTATGCGTGGCCCTTGACGATGAGCGCCTCGATGATCTCGATCATCTGCGGTAGGTACTGCGTCGCCCGCGGATTGTGGTCAGCAGGGCGAATGTTGACCAGGGCGGCGTCGTCCATGAAAGCCTTTGTGTAGTAGGCGGCGATCTCTGCGGGCGATTTGCTCTCCAGTCGTGCTGAGACGAGCATCTTGTCCTCGCCGCGGTCGAAGGTGTCATCGGTCAGGTGCCCGACGTCGGTGATGTTCATCACCTGCTCGGTTTTGTAGCCGAGATATTCGAGGCTCCGGCGCAGCAGATCAGGGAGCATGAACGTGCGCAGGTTGCCGATGTGGACGTACCGGTAGACGGTCGGGCCGCACGAGTAGATGCGGATCGGCCCCTCCTCCGGCGGGCGCAGCTCCTCCTTCTGCCGGCTGAGCGTGTTGTAAAGGCGAACGGTCGTCACGGGATCGAATCTATCGTTGCAGTAATGCGAGCCCACAGGCTGGAGGGCCGGACCGCCGAAGAACACGACATAAAAGGACGCGTACTGGTCCACGATCTCGGACCAACCTTGCGCAAGGGCACGATGCTGACCCCCGAGCATCTCGACCGCGTTCGGCAAGCCGGAGAAGTTCACGTCGTCGAGCTCGAACCCGGCGATCTGCACGAGGACGCCGCCGCGAAGCGGCTCGCTGTGGCGCTCTCATCGCCGAACCTGGAAGCTCGACCTCCAGTCCAGAGCCAGGCCAGGCTGATCGCGACCCGGCGCGGCCTGGTCCGCGTGCGCGCCGACCTGGTCGACGCGATCAACGCTCTCGGCTACATGTCCGTGTTCACGCTCATGGACGGCCAGGCGGTGGCGGAGGGCGAGGAGGTGGCCGGGTGCAAGGTCACGCCGGTGGCGGTGCCCGGCCGCCTCATCGAGGAAGCCGAGCGTATCGCTCGCGAGCAGGGGCCGATCGTCGAGCTGCTCCCGTTCCGCCCGCTGCGAACGTTCGTCGTCGCCACTGAGCGCCTGAAGCCGAAAGCCCGTGATCTGTTCCGCGCCGCGGTGACGGCGAAGCTCGGCTGGTACGGTGCGGAAGTGCTGGCCGTGCGCGAGGTCGCGCGCACACGGGAAGCTGTGGCCGGCGCCTATCGCGAGGCTGCGCGGCTCGATGCGGAATTGGTCCTGTTCGCGGGCGCTTCCGCCATCGACCCGCTCGACCCCGCGTACGCGGAGCTGACGGAGGCGGGCGGGCAGCTCCTACAGCTCGGCGCCCCCATGCACCCGGGCAGCATGCTCTGGCTGGCGCGCCTGAACCATGCGGCTGTGGTCGGCGTGGCCTCGTGCGCCGGCTTCGGCCGCTCGAGCTCCCTCGACCTGCTGCTGCCTTTCGTCTTCGCCTACGGCCGAGCGGACGCCAAAGACCTGCTGCGCCTCGGCCATGGAGGCTTGATCGAATCCGCTGCCGGGCGGCGGTTCCCGCCGTACTCGTGACCCCGGGCCTGAGGCGCGGTGTCGAGCTCTTCAACAGCGGGCGCTACTGGGACGCCCATGAGGTCTGGGAGCATGAGTGGATGCCCGACCGCAAGGGTCCGGAGGCCGGCTTCTACAAAGGCCTCATCCAGGTGGCGGCCGGCTGCCTGCACTACTCGCGGCGCAACCGCCGCGGGGCGGTCAACAAATGGCGAAGCGGGGCCGACTACCTGCGGCCCTACCTGCCCCAGCACCGCGGAATAGATCTGGCGTCGCTCGTGAGATCGGTCGACGGCTACCTTCACGCCATGGGCGAACGCGGATGGCCCGACCTGGTCATGCCGATAATCGCCTGATGCCCCCAGACGAGTATTCGCGCGTCAACCTATCCAGCGACCCGATCTACCGATACCTGCGCATCACCAAAGGTGGTCCTGGCGGCGTGCCGGGCAGGTCGTCCGAGCAGGACCTGGTCGACAGCCCGTGGCTACAGCGGCTCCGGCGAATTCACCAGCTGCAGAGCGCCTGGTGGGTATTCGCCACCGCCGAGCACTCGCGATTCCAGCACGCGCTGGGCGCCATGCACCTGGCTGGTGAATGGGCCCGCCACCTGCACCCGACGCTGTCGGCCACCTGCTCAGGCACGCCATCCATCGCGCTCGTCGAAGAGACGATGCGCATGGCCGGTCTTCTCCATGACGTCGGGCACGGCCCGTTCGGCCACTTCTTCGACGAAAACTTCCTCGACACTTGGGGAATCGACCATGAGGTCATCGGGCGGGCGCTGATCACGGGGCCGCTGGCCGAGCTGGTCGACGGACTGGGCGCTTCTCCAAACGGCGACTTCGAGCCTGGGGAGCGCATCGATCCGCGATGGGTGGCGTACTTGATCGCCGGCCCCGATCTGGACGACTTTGCAGCCCCAGCGTGGCTCTTCGCCCTCAAGCCGGCCATGGTCGGCGCGTACTCGGCCGACAACATGGACTACGTCCCTCGCGATTCCTATATATGTGGTGTCGCCGCGGGCCCCGTGGACGTTCAGCGGATTCTTCACTATTCCTTCGTCTCCGACCGCGGCCTGACGCTGCACGCCCATGCTGCCGAAGCGCTCTACATGTTCCTGAGCGCGCGGCTCTACCTGTACGAGCAGGTCTATTTCCATCGCACCGTCCGCCGGATCGACCTGCAGCTGCGCGAGGTGTTCCGTCCAACTGTCGAGCTGCTTCTAGGGGGGAACCCGCTCGAGCGGCTCGACGAGTACTTGATGTTCACCGAGTGGGCCCTGCTTTCGGAGGTCAACGGATGGGCGCTCGGCGAAGGGAATGCACGCAAGCGGGAGCTCGGCCAGGCATGGGCCGATGTCGTTGCCCGCAAGCTCAAGTGGCGCCTGGTCTATCAGGGCCACACCGACGCGGTGGACGTTTCGGGCGCAACGCTCGCCGCCGGCCGCGAGCAGTTTGCGCGGATGCTTCGTGAAAGGCTGCCGGCCAGGCTGCGCTCAATCGAGTTCGAGGTCGATGTCGCGGCCCAGGAGTCGCGCGCCTTCAACCCGCTGAACGAAACGTCCGACATCCTTCTCTACGATCCGCTCGAAGATCGATACCAGCAGAGCCAGGTGCTCGACCTGTTCCGGCGGCTCCCCGTCCGGATGACCCTGTTCCGGATCTTCGCGCGCGATTCTGAGCACAGCCGGGAGCTGATCAAGGCGGCCAACGAGGTGCTCGCGACTACTTAGAAATCATCGTCGCCGCCGTCGAACCCCCCTCCGGAGTCATCCTCGCCACCGAAATCATCGTCGGCGCCGCCCAGAT
>Ga0209160_1000072_pt1 | contig 67130 bp, 59 predicted proteins | sample GraSoiAngelo_153_FD_186167 | JGI IMG/M metagenome (GOLD analysis project Ga0209160, IMG submission 186167) | Grasslands soil microbial communities from the Angelo Coastal Reserve, California, USA - 14_1009_12_40cm (SPAdes) (version 2) | ecosystem: Environmental > Terrestrial > Soil > Grasslands ...
GCCTTCAGAAACAGAATCTTGTCCTGCGTACGGGTCTCGTAGATGGTTTGAAGCCGCTGGGGCAACTGGTCGTCCGGGATCTGGTGCGGCCCGCTGCCCAGGTCGAGCCAGAACTTGCCGTCCTTGTCAATCCCGAGCTTGACCTCGTCCGAGCCTTCCGGGCGGTTCTCGGGATTCTGCGAGCGCGGGATGGTGGCCTGAAATCCCGCTGCGATCAGGGGCGTGACGATCATGAAGATGATCAGCAGCACCAGCATCACGTCGATCAGCGGCGTGACGTTGATGTCGGCCTTGACGGCCGCCCGGGCGCTAGTGGCTGACAGGGCCACTGGTCTGCGATGCCTTCTGCGTCTGGAATTCCTTCGTGAAGATCGAGCGGCCGAACTCCGACCCGACGCTCTTGATGAGATAGTCGATCAGCTCTTTCGAGGTGTACGTCATCTCGACGGAGAGGAAATCGATCTTGGTGGTGAAGTAGTTGTAGAGCCACACCGCCGGAATGGCGACGATGAGACCGAACGCGGTGGTGATCAAGGCTTCCGCAATGCCGGCGGACACGGCGCCCAGCGAGCCGCCGCCCCCCGATGCCGCCATGCCGGTGAACGCGTTCACGATGCCCATCACCGTGCCGAGCAGTCCGACGAACGGCGCCGTGGAGCCCGTGGTCGCCAGAATCCCGAGGCCGCGCTTCAGCTCGGCGGACACGATGAGGATCTCGCGTTCGACCGCACGCTCAACCGAGTTGATGTCGGCGGCGGTGATGGTGGCGCGGTCGCGCAGGAGCGGCTTCACCTCGGAGAGAGCTTCGCCGACGACGCGCGCCACGTGGCTCTTTTTCTGCTTCTCGGCGAGCTTGATCGCGCCGTCGAGCTGCTCTTCCTGCAGGAAGCGGGAGAACTCGGGGGCGAATCGCCGCGTCTCTCCCTGCGACCGGATGATCTGATACAACTTCTGGAAGGCGCTCGTCCACGAGAAGATGGACATCGCCGCCAGAATGAGGACGATGGCCTTCGCGAACAGGCCCATCGACACGAACAGCTCGTAAAGCGAGAGACTCATGGGGCGGAGACTCCTTTGGGGTCCTTACTGTTTGAGCCGGAAGTCGATCGGAATCTGAATCAGCACCCGCACCGCCCGGCCGTGCACCCGCGCGGGCCGGAACAGCGCTTTGAGCACGTAGCTCTTGGCCGACTGATCGAAGCCGGGGTTGGGGCTCTGAAGCACCTTGACGGAATTCGGCTCGGCCCGTCCGAGCGTGTCGACGATCGCCTGCACCAGCACGCGGCCCTGAATCTGCGCCTGCCGCAACAGCTCCGGGAACTGCAGCGTGGGTCCGGAGAGCACCGCGGGCTTCTCCTCGACGATCGCTTCCATGAACACTTCGTTGCCGGTCGGTACCATCCCGGTCGCGAAGCCACCCTCGACACCGGTGCCCGAGTAATCCTTCGGGTCGAAATGCTCCTGGAGGTTCACCGGAGGGATGTTCGTCGGAATCACGTCCGGCGCGACGACCGTCTGGAATCCTTTGAGGGGCACGTCCAGCTGCACGGGCTGCTGCTCTGGCGGCTTCTCCTGCTTCGGCTGGTCGACGAACACCATGGCCGTATCCACCTTGACGCTGTTGTCGGCCTCGCCGGCGCTCAACGTTGCGTAGACGGCCCCCGCGATCACGACGGTGTGAATCACGAGCGACACCGCGCCCACGCCGAACACCCGCCTGCTGTTCTTCTTGCGCTTGGACTCGATCAGGTTGTCAAACACGGTCTTTCGTCCTCCGGTGCACGAACAGGTAACTGGTTATGAAATACCGCCATAGGTCTCCGCCCGCTAGTGGAGCGCCCATTACAAAACGATGACAGCCGGGTGAGGCGTCGCCTTCACCGGCTCCGCAGCGTGAGGCGCCATTGCATCACCACCCGCACCCCACGGCCCTGGACCCGGCCCGCGGAGAACCGTGCCGAGCGGACGTGGTCGAGTAGGGCTTCCTGCAGCGCGGGGCTGGGCGACGACACCACGGCGATCGACGCCGGCTCGACCCGTCCCGTGCTATCCACCACGAATCGCACGAGCGCGATCCCACCCATGATCGGGCTCGCAGCTCCGCTCCGGACGATGACCATCCCGGACTCCCCGGGGAGCGGGCGCGGCGGCTGGTCGAGCCCGCGACACTCCGGAATGCAGCTGTAGAGGGTATCGAGCGCCGGCCCCGCCGCGAGGCGAGCGAGTGCGGCCGAGGGACGCTGGGCCGTGGGTGGGGGCTGGACGGAGCGGCGTACGGTTTCGAAGTCGGCGGCCAGGAACGAGTCGATCTGCACCAGACCGCCGACCTCAAGCCGTGGATCCATGGTCAGCGCGTCACGAAACGACTGGTGCGCGAGACTGTCCCTGCCCTTGAAGTATTGCAGCACGCCCCGCCACACGAGCGCGTTCACGCGGTCCCGTTCGGTCGCGACGCTGCCCGAATCGAGCGCGAGCCCGAGCAGCACGAGACCGGAGTCCACGTTGCCGGCGCCGAGCTGCGCACGGGCCGCCGTCACGAGGTCGGCGGCGCGCGCCTGGCCTGCCACGACCGGTGTCACGCCGAGCTCCAGCGCGAGTGCGAGACCTGCCACCATCGTGGCCGCTGTCATCGAGCGACTAACCTACCCACCGGCTTGCCGGTCAGCGAGTCGGCCTGAGCGTGAAACCGATCACCAAGCGCATGGGCACACGGTGCAGTCGCAGCGTCCCCAGCACGGCGGTGACGAACTGATAACAGCGGCGTTAGGGGTTCGTCGCCGCGGGCTCGCGCGGCAGGGTGACTGTGAAGGTCGTCCCCCGTCCCGGGCGGCTCACCACATCGATGCGCCCACCATGCGCTTCGGCGATCCATTTGCAGATCGCCAGTCCCAACCCCGCGCCGGGCCGCTCACTCGTGCGCGTACGCGCCGAGTCGGCGCGCCAGAAGCGGTCGAAAATGTGCGGGAGATCCCCCGGGGCGATCCCGATTCCGGTGTCGGCCACGCTGAGGGCGACGCGGCCGTTCGCGGAACCAAGCTGCATGCGGACGGTCCCGCCGGGGGGGGTGTATTTCACCGCGTTGGTCAGAAGGTTGAGGATCAGCTGCCGGATGCGCGTCGCGTCGACCGAGACGACGATCGGCTCGGGCGGCGTGACGACCTCCACCCGCACGCCCGACTCTTCGGCGAGCAGCTCCCCGGTCTCGCGGACCTCTTCGACGATCCCGCGCAGATCCACGGGCTCACGGTGTAGCGGCGCGATGCCTTCGTCGGCGCGCGCCAGGGTGAGCAGCGCGTCCACCAGCTGGGTCATCCGCTTGATCTCCTGCAGCGTCTCCTCCAGCGTCGCGAGCGTGTCCTGGGGCAGGTTGGCTGTCGTGATCGCCCGCTCCACCCCGGCGCGGAGCACGGTGAGGGGAGTCTTCAGCTCGTGACTTGCGTCCGCCGTGAAGCGGCGCAGGGCGGCGAAGCTGCGCTCGAGCCGGGTCATCATCTGGTTCAGCGTTTCGGCGAGTCGACCGAGCTCGTCCTTGACCAGCGGCTCGGCGAGGCGACGGTGCAGGCTCCGGCCGTCGGTGATCTCGCGGACCTCCGTGATGATCTGATCCACGGCGGCGAGCGCGCGTCGGGAAATCCACGACCCCATGAGCAAGGCGAGGGCAAGGCCGAGGGGCAGCACCAGGGCGAACGTAGAAAGCAGCTGGTCGGGCCCGAGCTCCGCCGTGCGGATGTCCGCCCCGGCGACAATGGCCCCGAACTGCGGTCCGGCACCGGTGACGTCCTGGACCACGTAGTGGATCTTCGGACCGTTGGGCTCGAGGCGGAGCGTGCCGCTGGACCGTCCGGAGGGCGTGGCGCTCGCCAGCCCTCGCAGCTCCTCTACCTGCTGGAACGTCAGGGCCCGCGCGTCCGACGACGCGAACAGCAGGCTGCCGTCGCGCGCAGTGATGACGAGGAACCCGGGGACGGCTTCGAGTAGCGCCGCTAGGTCGGGGATGAGCACGGGGCGCTGCGCCGTGTCGGGCCGCACCAGCGTCCCGCGGGCGCGGTAGCTCTCGGCCAGAATGCCCGCCGTCAGCGACGCCTCGGACTGAATCCGTTGATCGAGATCCTGGTACGAGGCGCTGCGACGGTCGAGGTACAGCAGCCCGGCGAAAGCGGCGAGCGTGAGAGCGAGGGCACCCGAGTACCAGGCGGTGAGCCGGCCGCGCAGCGTCTGCACGTCACGCCTTCACGACGTAGCCGACCCCGCGCACCGTATGGATCAGCTTGGGTTCGCGCCCGTGGTCGATTTTCTTGCGCAGCCGCGTGATCACGACGTCCACGATGTTCGTGCCGGGGTCGAAGTGGTAGTCCCAGGCGTACTCCGTGATCAGGGTCCGCGACATGACGCGACCCTGGTGACGCATGAGGTACTCGAGCACGGCGTATTCTTTGGGCGTGAGCTCGATGAGCTTCCCGCGCCGCACTTCGCGGCTCGCCGTCTCGAGGGTCAGATCGGCCACCTTGAGCACCGGCGGCGCGATCGCCTTGGGGCGCCGCCCCAGCGCCTCCACCCGGGCGAGCAGCTCCTCCAGCGAAAACGGCTTCGTGACGTAGTCGTCGGCGCCCATCTTGAGTGCCTGCACCTTGAAGTCCACCGCGTCCTGCGCGGTGAGCACCAGGACCGGCATCGCTTCGCCGCGATCGCGCAGCGTGCGCAGCACCTCGAGGCCCGAGAGCGCGGGCAGGCGCAGGTCGAGTACGAGCAGGTCGTAGTGGCCACCGGCCGAGAGGCGCAGCCCTTCGGCGCCGTCCCCGACCAGATCCGCGTGGAAGCCGGCCTCGGTCAGGCCGCGCTTCACGTACTGTCCGACGGTCTTGTCGTCTTCGACGACGAGGATCTTCATCCCGTCGGCAGGTACACCCTGAAGTTCGATCCCACGCCGACCTGCGACTCGACCTCGATCCGCCCCCGGTGCTCGGCGATGATGCCGTAGCAGATCGAGAGACCGAGTCCGGTGCCGCGCCCCTGGGGCTTGGTCGTGAAGAACGGCTCGAAGATCTTCGGCAGGTCCTCGCGCCTGATGCCGGTGCCCGTGTCGATGAACTCGAGCAGGATCTCATCGGCCCGATCGGGGTTGATGCGGCTGCGGACCGTCAGCGTGCCACGCGAGTCCATCGCGTCCATCGCGTTGAGCATCAGCGCCATGAAGCTCTGGATGAGCCGCTCGTGGTCGCCGAGCACCGCGGGCAGGCCCGATGCCAGCTCACGCATCACGCTCAGGCGCTTGAACCGCGCGTGATGCTTGAGAAGAAAGAGCGTGCGCTCCACCACGCCGTTCACGTCCGTCGGCTTCTTGTCGCCGCCCTTGGGGCGCGAAAAGTCGAGCAGGCTTTCCACGATCCGGCGGCAGCGCTGCACCTCGGTGTCGATGATCTTGAGGTACTCGTCGTAGCCGTGACGGTCCGGCGGTGCCAGGTCCTCCGTCCTGAGCGCCAGCGCCTCACAACAGGCAAGGATCGTCGCCAGCGGGTTGTTGATCTCGTGCATCACGCCGGCGGCGAGCTGACCCACCGCCGCGAGCTTCTCCGTTTCGGTGAGCCGCTGCTGCGCCTGGCGCCACTCGGTGATGTCCTCGCCGATGGTGATCACATGTGAGATGTCGCCGCCATCCTGACGCATGGGGATCTTCGTGATGCGGTAGTGGCGCGTTTCCCCGCTCGCCTGCGACTCCATTTCCACCTGCTGCAGCTCCCCCGTGTCGAACACACGGTCGAACTCGCGCTTCAGGAGATCGCGCGGCTGGCGGTCGAGCACGTCGAAGACCTCCCGACCCACGGCGTCCTCACGCGACACACCCTGCGTCCCGGTCTCGCGCTTGCGGTTCCAGGCGCGGATGCGATAGCCGCGGTCGATCACGTACAGCCCGACCGGGAGAGAGTCGATGATCTGGGCCGCGAAACTGCGCTGTGCCTCCATCTCGTGCGTGCGCAGCGCGACCTCGGAGGCGAGGTCCTGCGACAGCTCCGTGGCGGCGATCACGGGAGCGAGGATGCGGGCCGCCACGACCACGACGTCGTGCGCGATCCCTTCGTAGCGCCCCGTGGGAATGACGACCTCGAGCACGCCGAGCGGCTCGTCCTCGTGGACCAGCGGCAGCCGTACGATCGAGCCCCCGGGCACCCCCTCGCGCTGCGGGCCGCGCCGCATCCACTCGGCGACCGGCGGGTCATAGCCCGGCTGCTCCGCTTCGTCGCCGGGCGTGGTGACCGGCGTGAAACGACTGCCATCAGGTGTGCGGAGCCAAAGACGACAGCGACGGAGGTTAAGGCCGCGCCGCAACGCGCTCACGACCCCATGCAGCGCGTCCCCAGACGCGAGACCCGCCTGCAGCACCGACGCCACTTCGGCAATGACCCGGATACCGGGATGCTCGGTATCGAGGGAGGGGACGACCATCGGTGGCAAAGCTAGGGATGGCGCTCCCGCCGCGCCAGCGGCACGTCGAAGCGCAAGCCCAAGAACGCCCGCACGATGGTGGAGGTGCCGAAGAATGCCGTCGGGCCGAGCACGAGCCCGAACTGGCCGACCCGCAGGCCCGGGAGGACGGAGATCGCTCCCCACGGAGACCCGATCCCGAGCGGCGAGTGCGCGCCGGCGTACCCCGTCGTTTCAACTGTCACGTCGAGTCCCACGCGGCTCGGCGCCGTATCCGCACCGAACTCGGCGATGGTCAGGGCGCGGGTCCGGGCGGCGAGGGTGGCCCCGAAGACAAACCCCTGCGCGCCGCCGAGGATCGCCCGCTGGTCGATGAATTCACCCAGGCGCGCACCGAGCGACAACGCCGCAATCGGTCCCGAGCGCAGCGCGCGCCCGTATCCGACATCGAAGCCTTGGATTTGCCAGCCGCTGCCGACCGTGTAGGCGAGCCCGAGCGTCAACAGCCCGCCACTCGTCTCCTGCGCGGCGAGTGGCGTAGACAAACCCGCCAGGCCTATCAACATTGTGACCATGGACCGACGCACGTTTGTGCTCCTTACCGGGGCCGGTTCGGCGGCCCTCATCCGTCCGCCTGACCGCCACTCCCCCGGTCCGCCCTGGGCGGACGGGCGGACAAGCGGACGGGCGGTGGGCCGGCTACGCTTCGAGCTCGACGACCACCATCGCTGGTCGCTGTGGTACTATGGCGAGGGCTCACCCGTTCCCCTCGTCCGCGGCGCCGAGATCGTGGCGTGGGTGGGGGACCATCCGCTCACCCTCGCGGAGCTGGAAGATAGCACGGTGGGAAACCGCCGCCCGCCCGGCGGCGACGCCGTCGTGGTGCGCGGCCGAGCCGCCGGCGTGTGGGTGGAAGCGGAGCTCCTCGCCGCCGGCGGTGCCGCTACGCCCCAGGCATCCATCACGGTCACCATCTTCCCGGACCGCTTGCTGCCGACGGTGAGGGGCGTGCGCTTCTTCCAGCTCCCCCACGCCGAGCTGCTCGCGGGAGACGGTCCCCTCGTGGCACTCGTGAACGGAGCTCACTCGGCCGACCCGTGCCGTGTGGTCACGGTGGGGGCACCGGAGGCTGAGGAGCTCGCCAGCCATGCCGCCGCGGGGCTCACCCGTGGGAGCCACGGGTTGGCGATCGCGTTCGACGCGGGCGAGCCGGGGAACGCCCGCGTGCAACTGTCGCGGGACGGGCTCGAGGCGGTGAGCGACTGGCTCCCGGCGCGCCCGCTCCGCCCCGAAGGCGATGCCACGCGTATGCGCGTGTGCTTTCATCCGGAGGGCGACGGCCTGGAGGCGTTGCGCGCGCTGTTCGTGCCCTCCTCGCCCGTCGATCAGGAGCGCCTCGCACAGGCCGTCGCACCGACGGGATGGTGCACGCGGTCCGAGTGGCCCGGCACCGTCGCCGAAGGGGACGTGATCGCCAATCTGGATTTCGGCGCCGCCAACTTCGATCGGCGGTTCTTCCGCCACATCGAGCTCGATGACGGCTACCAGCGAGCCATCGGAGCGTGGGACGTGAATGACCGGTTCCCACACGGCCACGCCTGGCTGACCGACCAGATCCACGCCCGAGGCTTCAAGGCGGGCCTGTGGGTGGCGCCGTTCGGCGTCGCGGAGGGGTCCGGCGTTCCCGGCACGCAGCCGGACTGGCTGCTGCGCGACGCGAGCGGACCCGTGGTGTGTGAGACGCGCGAGGCCTGGGGTGGCAAGATCTACGCGCTCGATGGGGCCCACCCGAAAGCGCAGCAGTGGCTGTTCGATCTCGCCCGCCGCGTGGTGCGGGAATGGGGCTACGACTACCTGCGCATTGACCGGCTGCGCTGGGCCACCGTCGGCACGACGCACTACGGCGGCCTGACCCACGCGGAAGCGTATCGCGCCGGGCTGGGCGCGATTCGCGACGGCCTCGGCACCGAGGCGCTCCTGCTCGCGAGTGGCGCGCCGCTGCAGCACGCCGTGGGCCTGGTCAACTGCATGCGGATCGGACCGGATGTCGATGCCAGCTGGTCGGGCATCCAGCCGCCGGTGCGGGCCGCGGGCCTGCGGAGCTTCTACCACCGCTCGACCTGGTTGAACGATCCCGACTGCCTGGTCGTGCGCCCTCCGCTTTCACACGCCGCCGCCGAAGTGTGGGCGTCCATTGTCGCGGTCACCGGGGGCCTCACCCTCTTCGCCGACAATCTGCCCAAACTCCCGCCCGATCGCCTCCCGCTGCTGCAGCGCACGCTCCCCGTCGCCCCCGTGGCGGGCGGCGCAATCGAAACGGGTGTCGCCGAGCACGACACGGCGCCGGCGATCGTCGCCGGCGACGCGGTCTACTCGATCAGCGGGCCGTGGCGCTTCCGCACGGGCGACGATCCCAGCTACGGCGCCCGCGGGTTCGACGAAGAGGCGTGGGAGACGATCCATGTGCCACAGCGCTGGGACGACGCCGGGCATCGCGACTACGTGGGGTTCGCGTGGTACCGAACGAGGTTCCAGCTCCCCAAACAAGGCGACGCGAAGATGGACCGACGGAACCTGTTCCTGGAGCTCGGCAAGATCGCGGATGCAGACGAGACGTTCGTGAACGGCGTGAGCGTCGGCCAAACGGGCGACCTGTCCCAGGGCGTGCGAGGAGACCCGCAGGCCTACCGTCGCTATCGCGTGCCGTCGGAGACGCTGAATTGGGGAGGAGAAAACGTGGTCGCCGTGCGTGTGTCGGGCAGCGGCGGTATCTGGAGCGTGCGCCGCAGCCGCCCGCCGCGCGTCTGGGTGGCCGAGGGCGCTCCACGGTGGTGGACGATCGTGATCGTGAACTGGGAAACCGAGCCGCTGGACATGTCCCTTCCGCTCGCCACGCTCGGGATCACGGGAGCGATGTTCGACGCCTACGACGTGTGGCAAGACGCTCCGGTGGCCAATCTGAAGGGCGGCCTGGCACTCGCACTCGAGCCGCGCACCGCTCGCACCATTGCGATCCGTCCCACAGCCGCCCGGCCCCAGGTGATCGGCACGACGCGCCACGTGGTGCAAGGAGCCGTGGACGTCGCCGACGAGAGCTGGGACCCGACCACGCGCACGCTGAAGGCCAAGGCCACGAATCTCGACGCCCGGGCCTACGCGGTCACGATTGCGGTCCCGAAGGGGTTGCGCCCTGGCGCTTGCAAGGCCGACGTCCCGTGCACGGTTCGGAGACTCGAGTCCGGACATGCGCTGCTGGAGTGGCCGGCGGGTGGAGACGGGCGGGACATCCGCTGGGAGTTGAGCTTTCGCACAACGGCTGCGACGAGGAAAGGCAAAGACTAGACGCACAGACGCACAGCGGTGAACAGGTGGTAGTCGACAGGAATTCCTCCAGACCACCCTTCTGTTCTCCCCTGTGCGTCTGTGCGTCTAGTATTGCCTGTACTACTTACTTCAGTGCTGCTTGCTCAATGCCCCGAATGAAATACTTCTGCGCCACGAAGTACAGCACCATCAGCGGGATGACGGCCGTTACCGCGCTCGCCATCTGGTACGACCAGCTCACATGGTACATGCCCCCCAGATTCGCGATGCCCACCTCGACCGGTCGCATCGCGATCGAGCGCGTGGCAACGAGCGGCCAGAGAAAGCTCCTCCACTGCTCGGCGAACGCGAGCACAGCGAGCGTGGCAAGGGCGGGCCGCGACGACGGCACGATCACCCGCCAGAAAATCGTCCACTCTCCCGCACCCTCGAGTCGAGCGGCGTCCTCGAGGTCGCGGGGGAGCGCGCGGAAGAACTGCCGCAGGAGAAATATCCCGGTGACCGACACCAGCTCCGTCGAGATCAGGCCCTGGTAACTGTCCACCCATCCGAGCGCGTCGATGAGCAGAAACCGCGGGATCACAAGGAGGACCCCCGGAGCCATCAGCGTGCACAGGTACGCGAGGAACAAACGATCGCGCCCCGGGAACCGGAGCCGCGCGAATGCGTACGCCGCAGTAGCGCTCGTCACCAGCTGCCCCGCGACTACTGCGAGCGAGAAGATCAGACTGTTCAACAGGAAGCGCCCGACCGGCAGCGCCACCAGCGCCGCCGCGAAAGCTTCGGGGACCGGGTGGCGCAGCGAGTCCGGCTCGCTCACCAGGGCGGCGGCGACCATATAGAGGAAGGGAGCGATCGTGAGGATCGCCAGCGGCAGCACCAGCGCGTAGGCGACCCACCTGCCCAGCGCCCCCCCTCTTCCCGCCCGATCAGCCATGCTCCACCCGCCGGTCGAGCAGTTTGAGCTGAGCCCACGTCGCCGCGAAGAGGACCGCAAAGAGGAGCAGCGCCAGCGCGCTCGCATCGCCGAACTGCAGTCTCTCCCAGGCGGTCCGGTAGATGCGATACGCGATCATATCGGTCGCGCCGAGCGGCCCGCCGCCCGTCAGCACCATGACCAGCGTCAGCACCTGGAAAGCGCCGATGATCCCGGTCACCAGCACGAACACGGTCACGGGCGCAAGCAGCGGGAACGTCACACGCCAGAAGCGCTGCCAGGCGTTCGCGCCGTCCACACGAGCGGCGTCAAAGTACGTCTGGGGGATCGCCCGGAGCCCCGCGAGAAGCACCGTCACCTGGTAGCCCAGGTGAATCCAAACGGATACGAGCATCACCGCGGCGAGCGCCGTCCTGGGATCGCCGAGCCAGTTGACCGGCCGGAGCCCGCTGCGCGTGAGCAAGTGGTTGATCAACCCGAAATCGGGGTGGTACATCCACTGCCACACGAGGGCGACCGCGACCACCGAAGAGGCGTACGGCAACAGGAACAACGCCCGCAGCGCCGGCGCCGCCGCGCCGGACCCGCCTCTTCCGATCACGACCGCGAGGCCGAGCGCGAGCGTCAGCGACGCCGGCACGTACAGCGCGTACAGCAGCGTCCGGCCGAGCGCCGACCAGACGAGCGGGTCCCGCATGACATGGCCGTAGTTCGCGAGCGCGACGAACGCCCTCGTGGGCTCGATCGGGCTCCAGCGGTGCACCGAGACGTACAGCACCAGGAGCAGCGGGACGAAGCAGAACGCGGCGAGGTGGAGGGCGGAAGGGGCGAGGAATCCCCAGGCGGCCACCGTTTCGCGGCGCGGGCGTGGGGTCGTCGCGGTGCTCCACGCGGCCAACAGCGCCCCCAGCGGGCCGAGTGCCGCCAGGCCGAGCATGATCGGGAGCCAGACGGCGGTGCCGGCCTCCCCAGGCCTCGTCCGCAGCTCGACCCAGCGCCCGGGCGCGAGACGCACGGCCACGGCGGCTCGCGGAACCCCGCCCGCGGCGCGCCGCCACGCCGTCCTGGGCCCGGAGTCTCCCGGCACGATTTCGGCGCCCCGAGCGAGCGTCGTGAAGCCCGCGGGTGCACTGCGAACCTCCGGGATCAACGCCGCGGCCTCCTGCATCAGGAGTCGCGTGTCGTACAGCCAGCGGTCCGTCGCGTCGCCCGCGGCGCCCCGCACGTCGGCAAACACCGCCGTGCCGAACAGCACGGCCACGACGCCGTATGGCCCGATGCTCTGGCGCCATGCGTGGCGTGGTTTGCCGATCGCCCCCAGGCTTTGCATCCCCGCGACCAGGAGGAGCAGCAGCGCGCCGAGCGACCACGGCGAGATCGGCCAGGCTCCCGCGTCAGGTCGGGCGGCGACGGCACCCACGACATCCCAGCCATCGCGATCGAGCAGGGGCGCGAGTGCCGCCTCGCCCGTCCAGCGCACGGCGGCCTCCCGCCGCAGTCGCTGCAGCGTCGCGGCGCCGAGCGGAGGAGCGGTGGCGTGGATGAGCGGTGCGGTCGCATGATAGATCTCGAATCGTCCGGAGAACCCCGGCAGCTCGGCGAGGGCCCGGGCTCGGATGAGCAGCTGCGGGAGATCGTACCCAGCCCCGCGTCGCGCGAGGGGGGTCACGATCGTGAGATACGCGGCCGTAGCCGTCGCGTTACGCGCCGCGAGCGTGCGCTCGTAACCGTTGCGCACCCGGTTGGCCAGCGCGAGCGGCAGCAGGGCGCCCGCGGCCAGCGCGAGCAGCGCGCCAGCGCGCCCGCGCGCCCGCGCAGTCATCGCGTGGTTCCCAGCTGCCGGTCGAGCTCGCGGGCGGTTGCACGCGCCGCCCGCCCGGGATCGGCGTCGTCCACGGTGACGCGCTCCATCAAGTCCGTGAGCTCGACTTCCACCTCGCGCCACTGCGCGACGCGCGCCCCCCACGCCGGCCGGCCGTGCGCGGCGGCGCGCAGGAACGCGCCCTGCCAGCCGAGCGTATCAGCCGCCACCAGTCCCCGGGCGGCCGCGGTGACCGCGGGCAGCTCGATCCCCGCATCGCCGCGTGCCGCGTCGGCCAGGGAGTCGGTGAGATCGGCCGCGAGCTCTACCGCGGCCCTGCGGCGAAGCGCGCCTGCCGGAACCGCGTATCCGGTGGCGTCGAGTACGGTGGCGGGCGGCACGCCCGGGCGATGCGGGATGGGCGCGAATCCCACGCGCAGCCGGCCCGCCGCGACCAACGCCCACAGGTCACGAACCGCGTCGCGGCCCACCGTCATGAACGCCACGCGGCCCGCCGCAAACAGGCGGGCGATCTCAACGCCTGAGTCGTCCGCGTCGTGAGGGCGTGGCGCTACGCCCCACCGCGTGACCCAGCCTCCGTACCAGCGGATCGCCGCGATGGTGGCGGGCGCATCAAGGCACCCGGAGGCGCGTCGGCCGTCGGGACAGAGCACGTCGCCGCCACCCGCCCAGATCCACGGCAGCCAGAAAGAGGGCCGCCGATCGAACGCGGCGCCCCACTGGTCGATACGCCCGTCGCCATCGCGGTCGCGTGTGAGCCGCTGCGCCGCCTGCAGGAAGTCGTCCCACGTCCAGTCCTCGGTCGGGTACGCCATGGCCGCACGGTCCAACAGATCCCGATTGTACGCGACCATGAATGGTGCGTAGCCTCTGGGGAGGGCGTAGAGCGCTGCACCGCGACGGAAGATCGCAAGGACTTCCGGGTCGTAGCCGGCGAGATCGACGCCGACGCGGGAGAGATAGGGGGCGAGGTCGAGCGCTCCTCCCCGGTCCACGAGCGCGGGCACGTCGACATCGTCGAGCTGGAACACATCAGGGAGCGTGTCGCCCGCCATCGCCGCAAGCAGAAGCCGGCGATACTCCGCAGGAGAAGTCGCGGTGGCGTGCGGCACTACGTCCAGTCCCGGGTGTCGCGCGCGATACGGCGTGAGCAGCTGGTTCTCGATCTGTGCCGCAGTGTCGTCGGCCCGGTGGAGGAGGGCGACGCCCGCCCCCGGCGCGGCGCGGCAGCCCCAGCACACGAGCCCGCACGCGAGACACAGAGCCGGGACGCGGCTCACCGGAGCCGCGCTCCCGTCGCGTTGAACAGGTGCAGCTGCCGGCGGTCGAGTTTCACGCCGACCCGGTCACCGGGTCGGAGGTCCGGGATACCGTGCACCCGCGCGGCGATCGGCTGACCGCCCGCGTCGAGTCGGACGATCGTGTCCGGACCGAGCGGTTCGACGCCGCGCACGTCGGCTGCTCCGATGCCCTGGTCGGGGGCGACGAGGCTCACATGCTCGGGCCGCACGCCGAGGTAGATCTCGCCTTCGTAGCGCTCGAGCGGCACGGGAACAGACCACCCGCCACAATCCACGACGCCTCCCTCGTCCCCCGTCGCTCTTCCCCGGCCTGTGAGGATGTTCATCCCGGGGCTCCCGATGAAGCGGGCGACGAAGACGTCAGCCGGCTGCCCATACAGCTCGGCGGGGTTGCCCACTTGGCGAACCCGCCCCCCCTCGAGGACGGCAATCCGCTGGCCCATCGTCATCGCCTCGATCTGATCGTGGGTCACATACACGACGGTCGTATGGAGGGCGCGGTGCAGCTCGAGCAGCTCGCCGCGCAGCTCGCTGCGCAGATTGGGCTCGAGCTGGGAGAGGGGTTCGTCGAGCAGGAAGACCCGGGGCTCGCGCACCAGGGCGCGACCCAGCGCGACGCGCTGCCGCTCGCCACCCGAGAGCTCTCCCGGCCCACGGTCGAGCAGCGTGCCGAGCCCCAGCCGGTCCGCTGCCTGCTGCACCCGACGGGCGATCTCGGCGGTGGGCACGCGCCGAACTTCCAGCCCGAAGGCGATATTGCGCCGCACGGTGAGGTGGGGGTACAGGGCGTACGTCTGAAACACCATCGCGACGTCGCGCGCCGCGGGCTCGAGGCGGGTGACGTCGCGCCCGTCGAGCAGAATTTCCCCAGCGCTCGGCTCCTCCAGCCCGGCGATGCAGCGCAGCACCGTGGTCTTCCCGCAGCCGGACGGTCCGACCAGCACGAAGAACTCGCCGTCGCCCACCTCGAGCGACACCTCCTCGAGCGCCGGCCGGCTATGGGGGTCATACCGCTTAGCGAGGCGGCGGAGGGTGACCGACGCCACCGAGGTCTAGTTCCGAGTCGGCAGTTTGAACTCGACCGGCACGTCGAGCCGCACGCGCACCGCACGGCCGGCGATCCGTGCCGGGCGAAAGCGTGCCGCCCGGACGTAGTCCTTTGCCGCCTGATTGAACCGCGCGTCGCTGCTCTCGATCACGCGCATCGTTCCGTCTTCCACCCGGCCGCTCGTGTCGATCACGGCCTCGACAACGACCCGCCCGCTGATTCGGGAGAGGAGCAAGGGCGCGGGGTACGTGAGCGGCGGCCCCGAGGTCAGCTGAGGCCGCTCCTGCACTTCGGTTTCGCCGTACACGTCGCCGGCGATGTGCAGCGTCACCGGGGGCACCGACGCGGCGGAGAATTCGACGGGCACTTCGATCAGGGCCTGCACCACCCGCCCCCGCACGCGGCCCGGCCGGAACAGCGTTTTCATGAGGAGCGTCCGAGCAGCCGCGTCGAGGGTCGAGTCGGACCCCTGCACGACGACGGCGGTCGCCGGCTCGGGGTTTCCCGCGCTGTCGATCACCACTCGTACCACGACCACCCCATCGCGGCCTCCGGGGGGATAGCGCAGCGGTGGCGTCAGCACGATCTCCGGCCGCTCATCCACTTCGCTCACGCCGTAGACACGCTGTGGCGAGGGTGGCGGCGGGACGAACGCGGTCGGGCCACACGCCGTCGCGGCTACCACAGCGCCGAGCACCACGTGTCTCATCGGAGGCCGCCGCTCAGAGCGCCGCGATCTGCCGCAGCAGCTCGGCGTCGTCGCGCCGGACCCCGAGCTCCGCCTCGATGTGGCGCCAGCGCAGGATGCCCTGCTGATCGATCAGGAAGTACGCGCGCTTCGAGAAGAACCGATCCTCGAGCAGGACCCCGTACGCGCGGCTCACCTCGCGCTTGAAGTCGCTCAGCAGGTCCTGGCGCAGCGCGTGCTTCGCCTTGTACTCCTTGAGTGTCGGCACCGAGTCCACGCTGATGGGGAGCACGATCGTGCCGGCGCGCTCGAACGCGTCATAGTCTTCACTGAAGGCACAGTTTTCGGCGGTACAGGTGCTCGTGAAGGCGAGCGGGAAGAACGCGAGCAGCACGTGCCTCCGCCCCCGGAACTCGGATAGCGTGACGTCCGTCCCCGCGGTGGACGGCAGCGTGAAACCGGGCGCCACGGCCCCGACGGGCAAGGTCGTCGAGGCCGCAGCCGTCACGTCAAGCGCCCTGCGAGCTCAGCACTGCCTGGGCGATCCAGTACACCAGGATGGCCGTCACAAACCCGGTCACGATGACCCCCCGGACGGTCTCGATCGGCTTCTTGGTGGGCCCCGTCGTTCCCACGAGCGCATTGATCTCGAACAGCGCGAGGATCACGAGCAGCACCACTGCCCAGAGGCCGCGGTTCCCGCCCGCGGGGAGCGTGAAATGCGACGCCGCGCCCATGAAGAACAGCATGGGGAACGAGAACACGACGTTGGTGCGGGAGGCAAGGAACGCGCGCCGCGCCGCTCCAGCCGCCGCCGGATTCGCTTGGCCGCCGCCGGCGATCGCGACCGCATTGGCGATCACGATTTTCTGATTGGGCCAGATCACGCGCCAGACGTTCGCAAGCATCACCGTGCCGAACGCCGCGCCGCTGAGAATGGTGAGGCCCCACGGATCGCTCCAACTGGCCCGCCGCAGTGCCAATACGACCACCCCGGACAGGAACGTGAGAGCCGCGCTCCAACGGAACCACCACAGGGCGCGCGGCACGAGTTTCTGCGTCGCGCCGCTCTTCGTCGCCGCGTCCGCTTCGGCCATGAAGGGGCCCTGCACGAAGTTGAAGTAATAGAGCAGACCGATCCAGGTGATGCCGGAGAGGAAGTGAATCCAGCGGAACAGGAACTGGATTCCCGCGTCGGAGAACAGCGCCATCGTGCGCCTCCCAGGTGAGGGACCGCGACGGAGACGTGACCAGCCGGTTCGGGAAGATATCGGCGCTCCAAGCGGAATCAAGCGGGAACCTTCATCAGGGATCGCGGGTTCATCGACGAAACGCCACACAACTGAGGAGACGGCCGATGACCGGAACAACCGCATCCACCGAGAGAGTCAACAAGCACACCCTGCCCCCGCTGCCCTACGACTACGCCGCTCTCGAGCCGCACATCGACGCCCTGACGATGCAGATCCACCACGACAAGCACCATCAGGCCTACGTCAACAACCTGAACGCGGCGCTGGACAAGCATCCCGAGCTGTACGAGAAGACCCTCGAAGAGCTGCTCCGCGGCATCAACGGCGTACCGGAAGACATCCGCACGGCGGTCCGCAACAACGGTGGCGGCCACCACAATCACTCGCTGTTCTGGACGATCATGGCCCCGGCCGGTACCGGGGGCGGTGAGCCGAGCGGCACACTGGCCGACGCGATCAAGAAAACGTTCGGGGGCTTCGCCTCATTCAAGGAGCAGCTGTCCACGGCCGGCACGACCCGGTTCGGAAGCGGCTGGGCGTGGCTCGCCGTCGCGGGGGGCAAGCTCGAGGTCTTCAGCACGGCGAACCAGGACAGCCCGCTCATGGACGGGAAGATCCCCATGCTCGGGCTCGACGTGTGGGAGCACGCCTACTACCTGAAGTATCAGAACCGGCGGCCGGAGTACATCGCAGCGTGGTGGAACGTGGTGAACTGGACCGAAGTAGCGAAACGGTACGAAGCGGCGAAAAAGTAGGTTCAGCCGTCGAGCGCCTCCGTAAACACCTCGGCGCTGCCGTCCGCCGCGTAACGTACGGTCACGCGCCAGGGGCGACAGCAGACCTGGCAGTCTTCCACGTATTCCTGGAGGGGGCCGCCGCCCGGGTCGAGGCCGAGCTCGTTCGCCTCGCCGCAATGGGGACAGACGACGACTACTTCGGTCTCGGTGGTCCCGTCGCCGAGAGGAAAGTCCTCGTCATCCAGCGGCTCGAGGTCGGACGGTTCGGCGATCATGACGGTCTGAGGATCGCCAATATCGCGTTCTGGAGCAACCCGTTGGAAGTGAGGAGGCTGTTCGCACGGATCGAGCGCTCACCGCTCAGGCTGGTCGCCCGACCTCCCGCTTCCTCCACGATGACCTGGAGAGCCGCGATGTCCCACGGCTGCACGACGGGATCGAGTGCGGCTTCCCCGGCTCCTTCCGCCACCAGCATGTGCTGATAGAAGTCTCCGAAACCGCGCGTGCGCTCGACCCGCGCGATGAGCTCCGCGATCCCGGGCGGCGGTCCCGCCTCGCCGGGGCCGAGGTTGCCATGGAACAGCATCGCGTGCTCGAGCGACGCGACGCGCGACACCCGGATGCGCCGTCCGTCGCGGAACGCCCCGCTGCCTCGCGCCGCGTGCCAGCGGGCGGCCAGGGCGGGCGCGCTCGCCACGCCCGCCACGACCTCGCCGCCGGTTTCGATCGCGACCAGGGTCGCGAACACCGGAATGCCCCGCACGAAGTTCCGTGTGCCGTCGATCGGATCGATAATGAGGCGCGTCTCGGCGGTTCCCGGCGCTTCCCCTTCCTCTTCGCCCAGCACGCCCAGCTCCGGATGGTTCTCGCGTACCAGCCTTCGGGCCATCGCTTCGATCGCCTGATCCGCTTCCGTCACGGGGCTCAAATCCGGCTTCTCCGCCACGCGCAGTCCGGCAGTGCGAAACCATCGCCGCGCCAGCTCGTCGGCGCGATCCGCGAGCTCCGTGAGAAACGGCAGCCAGTCGGCAGGGGACATGGAGTCGGCAGTCGAATGGAGCGGATGGGATTCGAACCCACGACCCCCTGGTTGCAAACCAGGTGCTCTCCCAGCTGAGCTACCGCCCCTGGTACGGCTAGTAAGATAGCGAGGAGAAAACAGACGCACAGACGCACAGTGGTTAACAGCGATGAGGAGGCAGGCCTACCCGCTTCCTTGCAGCTGTTCTCCCCTGTGCGTCTGTGCGCCTAGCTTTTGCACTTTCTGCCTTACCGCGGCCAGATTCCCCGTATGAGACAACTCGCTGCGGTTCTCCTCACGGCAACGGCCTGCCGCTCCGGCCCCGCACCCCTCCGCCTGGGCACTACCTACACCGTGCAGCAGTCGGGCGCGCTCGCCGTGCTCGAGTCGCTTTGGACCGCTCCCACTCCCCTCGCGACCGTGATCGCGCCGTCGGGGCAGGTCCTCCACGCCGCCGCGAATGGCGACCTGGACGTGGTGATCACCCACGCGCCGGCACTCGAACAGCGGCTGCTCGTCGGGCCCGGGCACGCTCTGCTGCGCTGCCCGCTCGCCGCCAGCCGGTTCGCCGTCGTGGGCCCGGCGGCCGACCCCGCGCGCGTCGCGACCGCCGCCACGGCGGTCGATGCGTTCCGCCGCATAGCGGCTGCCACTGCACCGTTTGTTTCCCGCGGCGATTCGTCCGGAACGCACGTGAAGGAGCTCGCCCTGTGGCGCGCCGCGGGCGTGACGCCCGCGCCGGGCTGGTACCTCGAGTCGGGCGCCGACCAGGCCACGACCCTCCACCTCGCCGACGAACGGGGAGCTTACGCCCTCGCCGATCTCCCGACGTACGCGAGGCTCCGCGGGCTGGCGTCTCGCATCCTGTTCGCCGCCGATACCGCGCTCACCAATCCCTACACGCTCTACGTGGTGCGCCGCCCGGAGCTCCATCCCGCCGCCCGCAGCTTCGCGACGTGGGCCACGCACGCCGGGCGCGCGGCGATGCTCGCGCTCCGGCTTCCGGACGGCACACCGGCCTTCGTGCAACTGCCGGGCGACTGCGAAGCTACGGCGAAACCGTGAGGGAGTACCTGGTGAGCGGACGCAGCTGGAAGTCCAGCGCCGCCACGTCCTGAACGGTCGCAGCGTATTGCGCCGCCTTCCGCGTATCCGCGACGCCGATCGTGACGACCGCTCCGTTCGTCAGCGTCCCGGTGACAGCAAAGCGGGTCAGCGTGGAGAGGGGCTGTGCGAACACCTGAAGTCCCGGTCCGGCCGTGACGCTCGTGAGCGCCTCCGGCCCTGACACGCTGAACAGAATCGCACCGTCCGCGCCGGGGTTGGGAGTCGCAAGCGAGACAGTGAGCAGTCCCGCCACCGGGCCGGTGCCGCTGTCGCTGCAGCTCCCGGCCCCCACAGCGAGCGCCAGGGCGACCAACAGCCATTCGCCGAGCCGCTTCATCGAGCGGCTCCTTTCTGCTTGAGCGCGCTCACAAGCCCCCGTTGCTGGGCCGTGAGGGGCGCCCCGGTCGCCTGCACCCAGGCGAGAAAATCGCCCAGATCGAATGAGCCGCTGTTGTTCCCCAACTGGTCGAGATCGGCGAGCTGCGCGGGAGTGAGCGTGCTCGAGCCGTCGAGCAGCTGGGCCACCACCTGAGCGGTGCTGAAGGGCTCGAGGAACACGGCCCGTACCGCGTACGGCCGAGTCATCGGCAGCGTGATGCTCAAGTGCTTCGTGACTGTATCGCCGGCCCAGCCCTGGAACGTGCGCACCACGCTCGTGTCGGTTGCCGTGAGGGTTATGGGCGTGCCTTCGGTCACAAACGTGTCGCTCGGGACCGAGCCGTCGATCCTACCGCCGCTGGTGGTCGTGTAATGGACCTGGTGCGACCGCGCCAGCGTCACGGTCAAGGTTTCCGGCGTCGCGCCCGCCGTGTAGCTGAAGCCGCGCGGCTGCCCGCCGGACCAGGAGACGAAGACCTGACGCGTGCGGCCACCGGCCGTGAACTGGGTATCTGCCACGCCCACGCTATGCACCGAGTTCAGCGTGAGGACCTCCCGGAACACGTGGAATGTCCTGTGATACGTCGCCGTATCGAACTGGATCACGGCGGCCGAATCCGTCGCGCGCACGACCCAGACAGGGTAGCTCAAGCGGAACTGCATCGTCAGACTGGCCGGGAGCTGCGTGATCTGGTCGAGCACCAGCCCCGCGGGCAAGCCGTCCGCATTACGCACGGCGGCCGGAACCGTGTTGGGCGTGAACGCCACGTTGCTGCCGGAGGGTCCGGGATAGAGGTCGCCGGCGTCACCACGGTCGGAGCACCCGGGTGCCGCACCGGAACAGGCGGTGTTCGGGTCGGCATCGAGGTTGCCACGGCCGTCCGCCTGAACGACCGCGAGGCCGTGAATCGACCCCGTGTTGACGCGGTTATCCTGGTCGAATCCGTGCTGCGCGATCTGCGCAGAGTCCACGTGATATATCAACAGCCCACCGCCGCAGGCAGGCGGCGTGCCGGTGTTGAACCACACCTGGCAGTGGTAGTGAAGCATCGAGCTGTCGGACTGTACCTGTTGGCGATTCTCCAGCAGGAAGTACTCGCCGCGTGGGTTGGCGCCCCCAACGGGCAGGTAGAACGCCGTGTCGGACGTCGGAGCAGCGCCGAAGCTGAACGTGCCGCCGTTCCGGAGCGGGACGATCGTCACCCAGCCCAGCTCGTTCAGCGACCACGCATCCATGCGAGTGGGGCTGAACGGCGACGTGTAGTTGCCGCTTCCCATGAGGCTGTATTCCCCGACGCCCTCGCTCGTGCCATCGGTGTCGTACAGATCGGGCAACGCGAACCCGTGGCCCGTCTCGTGCGCCACGGTCCCCACCGGCATGATCTGTGAGCTGTCGCACCCCTCCAGCCCGCCTACGCCGCTCTCGAGGATGTAGTCGGCCACCTTGATGGGCACGCCTTGGACATTCTTCGAGTGCGTGACGTAGGGCGTGCCGGTGAGGAAGAACCGATGCGACCAGAGGTGGTTGTTTGTCGCGCCGCCGCAGGCGCCGTCGACTGGCGGATGGATGAAGGCCACAAGATCGACGTAACCGTCGCCGTCGAAGTCGTATTGCGTCCAGTCGACCTGGTTGTCGAGCTTGCGCAGCGCCTCCCGCAGCCCACCCTGCATACGAGCGACCGCTTGATCGCTGAACAACCCGTTACAGTTCGTATTGCCGTACGGATTCCCAGTACAGGTGCCCGCGACGCCGGTGTAGGTGACTTCGTTCGAGTCGAGCGCGGCGTACCCGTAGGTTTGACCCTGCACGCTGAGCAGCCCGTTTGATAGCTCCTCGTAGAACGTGCGGTACGTGTACGGACGCCCCGCGGAGGCACCGGTGGGGGACGCCGCGAACAGCACGTCGTTGTACTGGGTAGCCGTGCGCAGCTCCGCTGCGGGGGTGTTCTTGAACTTGAAGAGGATCGCCGGTACCCTGAGCACGCCTGACACTGCCGCGCCGGATGCGAGCGGCGCGCCGGCCGCTGCCATCGGGGCATTCAGGGCGCCGAAGTTGCGCCGCGACAAGAGCCGCGCCCGCGCGGCGCGCACGGCCCGTGCCTGGCGGCGCCACACGCCGTCCTTGCGGAAGTCAAATCCCGGAATCTCGCGGCGTACGCGCAGCGGCGGTGCCTGCTGGGCACGACTCACGGCGGGCACGCTCAGGGCGGAGAGCACGGCGACCATCACGAGCGCACGGGGCGTCACGGGAACCCTCGAAGCATGAGGGAAGCGACTGAGTTACGGTATTCTAGACTAAGCCGGCGACGCCGGGGGGGCCGTGTCATGTCTCACACGGCGACCCGCGAGTAGTACACCGAGGAGCATGAATCCGACCACCCCGCCCGCGACTTTCGCTTCGTACAGCCAGGGGCGCGCCTCATCGGCCGGCGGGACGAAGCCCAGCACGATGGAGAAGAGGACCGCGGCAGACCCGATCAACCCCGCGACCGCCGTGCCGACGGTGCGCTCGCGCCGCAGCCGCAGGTACGCCAAAAACAAGTAGAGATAGGGGATGAAGAACAGCACCAGCGTCGTCTGCGTGAGTACCAGGTAGGCGTTCTTCACCGTCGTGCCGACGAGGCTCGCGATCACGAACACCGTCGCAATCGCACCCTGGACCAGCAACCCGACGTACGGCGTGTGCCACTCCGGATGGATCCGTCCGAACGCCGCCGGCAACGCACCGTCTACCCCCGCGACGTAGGGCAGGCGCGCTGAGCCCGCGAGCCACGCGCCCACACCACCCAGGTTCCCCAGCACCAGCAGGACAGCGACGATCGCGGCCACCGGCGCGAGCCAGCCCGCGCCGAGCCGCTCCACCAGGGCGGCAGTCGCCTGCGGCATGCCGTTCGTGATGCTCACCGTGTTCTGCGGCAGCGAGACGAGCATGGCAGCGGTCCCGAGGACGTACATCCCCGCAACGGCGAGCCCGGAGACCACGATGCCGCGGCGCAGGGTGCGGGCGGCATCGTGGATCTCGTCGCCCAGCGTGGGTGCCAACTCGAGGCCGGCGAACGCGAAGGTCATCGTGGCAAACAGGTTGATGGACTGCAGATCGAGCCTCGCGGGAAGGAGGCCGCGTGCGGTGACCGGCGTCGCGCTGCCGTGCGTCGTGAGCGACCAGATCGCGAGCACCACGAACACGAGCCCCGGCAGCCAGGTACCGTGCCCGCCCAGATTTTGCAGCCGCTTACCCACGCGCAGGCCCACGACGTTCAAGCCCACCGCGAGCCACAGTCCCACGAGCGACACCACCGCGATGAACACGTTGTCGTCGCCCAGGCGTACAAAGCGCGGGCCGGCGGCGTACGCGGCGATCGCCGCGGTGCTGACGAGCAGCGACGGAAAGTAGAACAGGTTGTTGACCCAGTACCCCCACCCGGCCACGAAGCCATGCGTGGGCCCGAAGGCGCGCCGCACCCAGCGGTAGATGCCGCCCGCGCCCGGGTCGATGTCGGCGAGCTCGCGCACGGCGATCGCCGACGGCAGGAAGAACACGACCATCGCGAGCAGCCACAGTCCCAGGCTGGCGAGCCCGAACTGGCTCGCGGCCGTGGTGAGCCAGCGGAGCCCGACGATGGCGCTGATGTTGAACAGCACCACGTCGCGCAGCCGCATGACCCGGGGGAGCTGATACGGCCCCGTCACGGCTCGGTCGGATGCACCTTTGCCGCCAGCCAGCCGATGCCCGTGCCGAGCGCCGCCCCGCCGAGGACGTCCGTCGTGAAGTGCTTCCCCGCGGCCACCCGCAGGGCGGACACGCCAACGGCCCCGACATAAAGGAGCACGGCGTTGCGGGTCCGGTGTGGCAGCCCTTCACGCCGCGCCATCATGAGGTACGTCGTGGCCGTGGCGAATGCGACCGATGCGTGTCCAGACGGGAACGAGCGCTGGCTGTTGGGATCGGCGGCCGCCGCAACGGCTCCGGCCGTGTAGAGCACCGGCCGCTTGCGCCGCACCAACACCTTCATCCAGTCGGTCGCGGCGAACGTCCAGGCGAGTGAGTTGGCGAATACCGCAACGTGCCCGCGGCGCTGCGCCGCGGTCGCGCCGTCCAGCGATGCGACTCCTGCGAACCCGACCACCCCCACAAGCAGCGCGCTGCTCGCGGTACCCGCCGATCCGGAGAACGTGTGGAGAGCCGACCGGTCGATGCTAGGGAGCGACGCGGGATCGCAGGGCGCACACGATGGCGCGGCCTTCGGCAGTTTCATCGCTTCCGGGATGAAGGCGGTGACTCCGGCGGCGAAGACCGACACCGCGTCTCCCCAGCGGAGACTGTACGGCGCCTGCGCCAGTGCTGACGAGGCGGCGACGGGGAGGAGAACGAGGGCAGCGGCCAGGCGACGCATGCGGGGCTCCGATCGAAACGGGCGGCCTTCAACTTACGCCTGCTCGGGCGTTGCCGCTCACGCGTCGCATCTCTTGTGGCCTTGCGGTTTTAGCCCCTCACCGTTACCCTTGGGGCTGAATTTCCCCATCCATCGCCCCGGGGGCCCGTGAACACCGAGACCCTGCAGAACATCGCGTTATTCGAGAAGTGCAGAAGTTTCCTCCCCAAAGCGCGAGAGGTCCAGGCGTCCGGGCTTCACGCGTGGTACAAGCCGATCTCCCGGTCCGAAGACACGGTGGTCGTGATCGAGGGCAAAGAGCGGATCATGATGGGCTCCAATAACTACCTGGGGCTCACGCATCACCCGGAAGTCCTCGGCGCCGCCAAGGCCGCGCTCGATCGCTACGGCTCGGGCTGCACGGGGAGCCGGCTCCTGAACGGGACCCTGGACCTGCACCAGGAATTGGAAGCCGAACTGGCGCAGTTCTTCGGCAAGGAAGCCTGTCTCGTGTTTTCGACCGGCTACCAGGCGAACCTGGGAATCGTGTCAGGGCTGGTGGGCCGCGGGGACGTCGTCTTCCTGGACAAGCTCGACCACGCCTCGATCGTGGACGGCGCCAAGATGTCCTTCGGTGAGACGGTGCGCTTCAACCACGGGGACCTCGGCAGCCTCGAGCGCAAGCTGCAGCAGGTGCCGGCCGGCACCGGCGTCATGATCATCGTCGACGGTGTCTACTCCATGGAGGGAGACATCGCGGACGTGCCGAACCTGCTCAAGCTCGCGCAGAAGCACGGCGCCGCCCTCGCCATCGACGACGCGCACGCGGTGGGCGTGCTGGGCCCCCGGGGCGACGGCACAGCCGCGCACTTCGGGGTGAGCGATGACGTCGACCTGATCGTGGGTACGTTCTCGAAGTCGCTCGCGTCGATCGGTGGCTTCGTGGCCGGTCCGGACGGCGTGATCGAGTTTCTCCGCTACAATGCACGGCCACTCATGTTCACGGCCGCGCTGCCGCCCTCGAACACCGCCGGCGTGCTCGCGGCGCTTCACGTGATGCAGCGCGAGCCGGAGCGCCGGGAGTGTCTCTGGGTCAACGCGCGCCGGCTCCAAGAGGGCCTGCGGTCGATGGGGTTCGACATCGGCACGACCGAGACCCCCATCGTCCCGTTCCTGATCGGGGAGTTCGAGAAGACGCTGCTCTTCTGGCGCAAGCTGTTCGACGCCGGCGTGTTCACCAATCCCGTCGTGCCGCCGGCGCTACCGCCGTCGCGGTGCCGGCTGCGGACCAGCGTGATGGCGACGCACACAGCCGATCAAATCGACTACGCCCTGGAGACCTTCGGCAGGCTCGGAAAAGAGCTGGGGGTCATCTGAGCACTCCGCAGATCGTGCCCGTGACGAACGGGCGCGGTCTGAATCAGTTCATCGGCTTCCCCTACGACCACTACCGCGGCGACCCCCTCTGGGTGCCGCAGCTCCGCATGGACGTCCGGACCCTCCTCACGCCGGGCAAGAATCCCTTCTTCCAGCATGCCGAAGCGCAGTACTTCGTCGCCGAGCGGGACGGCCGCCGGGTGGGCCGCATCGCGGCCATCAAGAACGACGCGCACACCCGCGAGCACGGGGACCAGGTAGGGTTCTACGGCTTCTTCGAGAGCGTGAACGAGCAGGCGGTGGCGAACGCCCTGTTCGACGCGGCCGCCCGTTGGCTCTCGGGCAAGGACTTCCGGGTGATGCGCGGACCGATGAACCCGTCGGTCAACGACGATTGTGGGTTGCTGGTCGACGGGTTCGACACGCCTCCCACCATCATGATGCCGCACAACCCCCCGTACTACGTGGCCCTGCATCAGGGCTACGGCTTCACCAAAGCCAAGGATCTGATCGCGTTCGCGAGCCCGGACGGCGCCCCCCCCGAGCGCATCACGCGGGCCGTGAACGTCATCGCGCAGCGCAAGGGGATCACCCTGCGCCCGCTCAACATGAAGCGCTTCAAGGAAGAAGTGGAGCTGGTCAAGGCGCTGTACAACCAGGCGTGGGAGCGGAACTGGGGGTTCGTTCCGCTGACCAATGCAGAAATCGACCACCTGGCGAAGCAGCTCAAGCCGATCGTGGTCCCCGACCTGGTCTGCTTCGCCGAGCGGAAGGGCCAGGTGATCGGATTCGCGGTCGCCCTGCCGGACTTCAACGTTGCCCTGAAGCACAATCCCTCGGGCCGGATCTGGGGCATCCCCAAGATTCTGTGGTACGCCCGGCGCATTCATCGTTGCCGCATACCGTTGTTGGGCACGCTGAAAGAATACCGGGGGGCCGGCGTGGATGCGATGATGTACCACTGGATCTGGACCAAGGGCGCCATCCACGGCTACTACTGGGGCGAGGGCGGGTGGATCCTCGAAGACAACGCCCCGATGGTCAACGCCGCTCTGCAGCTCGGCTTCCGCCCTTACAAGACGTACCGGGTTTACGACAAACCCCTGTGAAGGCGTTCGTCACCGGCGGCACGGGCTTCGTCGGTGCGCATTTGGTGCGGGCGTTACGCGCCCGGGGCGACACGGTGACTTGCCTGGTGCGGAACCCCGCGAAGGCCCAGGCCCTTGGCTGGAACGACGTGCAGCTGATCCGGGGCGACCTGGACGATGCCGCCGCGCTGCGTGAAGGATGCGCGGGCGCCGAAGTGATCTACCACGTAGCGGGGCGCATCAGCGCCCGCGACCGGCGCGAGTTCATGCGCGCCAACCGCGATGGGACGGCCAACGTGCTCGAGGCCGCGGCGCAGCGACCGCCGGAGCGCTTCGTGCTCGTCTCCTCGCTCGCCGCCGCGGGGCCGACGCTGCCGGGGAAGCCGATCGATGAGACCCGCCCCCCATCCCCCGTCACTCCGTACGGCCAGAGTAAGCTCGCGGCCGAACAGCTCGTGCGGACGATGGCCGGCTCGTGGACCATCGTGCGGCCCCCCACCGTGTACGGCGAGTGGGACCGCGAGCTCCTCAAGGTCTTCAAGTTCGCTCGAACCGGGCTGGCGCCGGTGTTCGGTGACGGATCGCAGGAGCTGTCGGTCATCTACGCGGGCGATCTCGCCGCCGCGCTGGTGGCAGCGGCCACGGCGCCTGCCGCGAGCAACCGCGTGTACTATGCCGCACATCCCGCCGTGATCACCAGCCGCGAGCTGGTGCGCGCCATCGGGCGGGCGGTGGGACGGGAGCCTCTCATCGTACCGTTGCCGCGATCCCTTGCGCGAGGTCTCCTCTGGACGATCGGGTCGATTGCGCACCTCGCGGGCCGGGCGACACTCTTGTCGGGCGACAAGGCGGCCGAATTCCTGGCTCCGGCCTGGACGTGCCGCCCCGACGCGTTGGCGCGGGACGCAGCATGGCGGGCCGAGACCGACCTGGAAACGGGATTGCGACGAACGACAGCCTGGTATCGGAGGGAGAGGTGGCTGTGAAGATGCCGCCATATGACGCTACGACGGTACGTCTTAAGTCGTCTCTTACGACGTGGCGTCGTAGCGTCTTACAACGCTTCACGGCCGTCGACGTCGTCACGCTGCTCTACGTCGCCGTCGCGACTGCCGCCGTCCTGGCCTTCTCGGGCCAAGACCACGCCAGCTGGGACCTGCTGCTCACGGCGCATGCGCTGCTCGTCACGCTCGTGCTCGTCGCGCCGCTTGCACGCCAGTCCGGTCCCCTGGGTCGGTTCCTGGGCGACTGGTACCCGATGCTGCTGCTGGGCGCGCTGTACGCGGAGGTCGGCGTGCTCAACGTCGATCTGGGATACCAGCACGATCAGGTGATCCAACGGCTCGAGCTGTGGGTGTTCGGCTCCCAGCTGTCCTACCGCTGGATCCGCGAGATGCCGAATCCCCTGCTCTCCTGGGTGCTGCACGGCTGCTACCTCGCGTACTACGCCATCCTGTACACCTCGCCACTCGGCTTATGGTTCAGCGGGCGGCGGGACGCGGCGCGACGCACGATCTTCGCGGTGATGGTGACCTTCTACCTCTGCTACGTGGTGTTCCTTTTCTTCCCGGTGGCGGGGCCGCGCTACACCTTCGAGCTCGCGCACAACGCGGCGACGTCCGTCTGGCCGGCGCGCGCCACGCAGTGGCTGCTCGACCTCGGTGACTCGTGGGGCGCCGCCTTCCCGTCGTCGCACGTCGCAGCCGCGGTGGTCGCCGCGCTGTGCGCCCTGCGCTACTGGCGGCCTCTCGGCCTGTTGCTCATGCCGCTGACGGTTGGACTGGTCCTGTCGGTGGTGTACGGCCAATTCCACTATGCCGTGGACGCCGTGGCTGGACTAATCGTGGCGTGCGCGGTGCTCGCTTCGCAGTACATCTACGCGTCGCAGCCCGCCACGGTCCCGGCCACGATGCCCGGACGAGAGCTCGAGACCGGCCGCGCCTAGGGGGTCACGCGACGGGCCGCGCGCGACGCGACCGTATCCAGGTCTCCTCCTAGCGCGTCCATCTCGAGCTGGAAGCGCCAGTCGATGACCAGCAGGCCGATCACGTACGCCGCCAGATTCACGAAGAAGATCACGCTGAAGATCAGCGGATACGGCAGCCACATCCCGAAATAGAGTGCGAAGCGCTTGACGCCGGGATCGAGTTTCGAGCGGTCGGCGATGCTCGTCATCAGCAGGATCGCCGCGAGCGCGACCAGCACGAGCTTCCACGACACGAGGCCCGCCCAGGCGAACCCCCCGAAGATCGCCGCTTCGGACAACCGGTCGACCAGCGTATCGAGCCGCCGCCCCGCTTCGGAGGCCAGACCGTACTGGCGCGCGATGCCCCCGTCGATCCCGTCCAGCACCTGGCCGAGGGCCATCAGGCCGAGCCCCCCGGCCCACCCCGGCCGGCCGGTCGCGACGGCGACGCCGGCCGCCACGCTCGCCCCGAACGCCGCCCATGTCACCTGCGCCGGCGACAGTCCAAGCGTCTCGTGGCAAAGCCGCAGCAGCGGGCGGATCGCACGGTCGAGGGTGCGCCCGACCGCGGGGGCGAAGTCAAACACGATGCTGGAACCAGTAGACGGCGACGTTGGCTGCGAGCAACACGACGAACACGATCCCCTCTTTCACCTTGTCTGGAATGCCCGTCAGCCAGCCGCGCGTGACCCACGGAGCGTACGGGTAGAACGGCATCTTCTCGAAGCGGACACTGTAATCCATGGCTACGTGAATCGCGAAGAACAGGATCGGGAGCGGCGTTCCGAGAAACACACACAGCGGCATGATCCAGAGCAACGCCACCGGCTCCTGCAGTGAGGATCGCCAGTAGTAGCCACGCTTGTCCCGGAGACCGATCGCCCGCAGATAGAGCGGTGCTTTGACCGCGTGGTCGATGTCGACGCCCATGCCGAACGCGTACGCAAGCACCCTTTCCCGCCCCTCGAGGCCCATGGCCTGGACGCCGAGCGTGGTGGCGAGGAAGTGCGTGACGATCGTCAAGGCGCCGCCGTGCGCTCTTGCGCCCGCCGTCCCGAGAACCACACGAGGGCGAGTCCGCCTCCGATCCAGACGAGATCCCGCAGCCGGCTCACGATGGCGGTGTACACGCCGAGGGCCGGGTCGAGCCCCAGCAGCTGGAACACGAGGTAGAGCGAGCCTTCCTTGGTGCCGACCTCGAACGGCACGACGAAGATGACGTTTTGCACGAGGGACGTGAGCCCGCCGATGACGTACGCCTGGGCGAACGTGATGGTCACGCCCACGCCCAGCGCGATGAGCACGTACTCGAACATGAAGATGGAGCGGCTGAGGTATTCGAGCGCCAGCGCCTGGACGAACCGTCGGGGGCGGCGGTGATAGAACTCGGTGATCTGTTCGTCCATTTGAGCCAGGGTGGCCCGCTTCGGCTCGAGGCGACGCGCCAGGCGGTCGAGCAGCGGGATTCGGTGCAGCAGGTCCAGCAGTCGCTCGAGCCCGCCGTACCGGTGTCCGGTCAGGAGCAGCAGCACGAGCGCCGCCAGCACGACGAAGGCGAGCACCAGGCTCGCGAGGATCGCCGGATGCGGCGGGAGCAGCAGGGCCCCGAGCATCACCGCCGTGAGGAAGCTGAGCAGCATACCCAGCGTGTGGAGCATCTGGTAGATCACGACGGAGCCCGCCGCCCGGCGCAGACCCAGCCACGGCGCGACCGCGGCGATCTTGAACGGCTCGCCGCCTACGTTGACCATCGGCGTCATGAAGTTGAGCGAGAAGCCCGCAACGGTAATCGCGTAGGTCCGCCAGAACGGCGGGTGGCTCGGTTCGTCCGCCATGCTGAGCCACCACGCGCCCGCGTTGCAGGCACACACCACGCCATACAGCAGGACGATCGGCACGAACAGCGACCCGGTCCGCACGGCGTCGGCGAGGAGCTGCGCCACCCCGATGCGTGCCACCAGGTAGGCGAAGACCGCGGAGCCGCAGACGAACAGCAGCAGCTGCAGCTTGCGGCTCACGCGCCGTCCGGGATCGCGACCGTGGTGCCGTTCCGGGCGGCGACGTACGCGTGCTCCACGACGCTCGCCACCCGCCGGATGTCCTCCAGGAACGGTCCCGCCGCCGCGCCGGGATCGTCGCGGTCGAGCGCCGCCACGAACCCCTCGAACAAACCCGTGAACCAGCGGTGATACGCCGTCTTCTCGAGCTCCGCGGAGTAGTCGAGCCGCTCGACCGCGCCCGCTCGCTCGAGACGCAGCTCGCCACCGGTCCACTCGATCGCGCCGGTGTCCCCCACGAACCGGATGCGGTTCTCGCGCGCGCGCGCGGCCCACGTGAAAAACATGGTGACCAGCCGGCCGGGATACTCGAACCGCAACGACGCCGTGTCCTCCACCTCGTAGGCGGCGTGCCGCAGGCGCCCGGTCCACGCGCTCACACTCGTCGGCATGCCGGCGATGTCGAGCAGCTGATACACCAGGTGGGTGCCGTGGTCGATCAAGACGCCGCCCCGTCCGGCCGCGCTCGTGCCGCGCCACGGCGTCCCCAGCGCCACCCGGCCGGGGTCGGCCGTGGTGCGATGGACCGAGAACTCGGCCAAGTGCCAGCGGCCGATGGCGCCGCTCGCCAGCCATTGCTTGACCTGCATCCATACCGGGTTGTGGCGGTATTGATGGCACGGCATCACGATGCGACCGCTCGTCCGGGCGGCGGCGGCGATCCGGTCCGCCTCGCCGCGCGTCAGCGCCACCGGCTTCTCGCACACCACGTGGTAGCCCTGCCCGAGCCCCCACAGGGTGAGCTCGAGGTGGGAGGCGGTCGGCGTACAGATGTCGATGAAATCGAGCGGGGCCAGGTCGCGGAGCTGTTCGCGGCGCTCGAGCAGCGGGATCGAGTCCACGGGCGGCACGTCGGCCGCATTGTCCACCAGCGCGACGACCTCGACGCGGCGCCGCAAGGCGGCCGAGTCGCGGAGCGCGGGCAGATGCGACTGTCGCGCGATGCCGCCCGCCCCGATGACGGCCCCCCGGTACCGCTTCCGCTCAGGTGATGCGGGCGTACGCATCGCGCTCGCCGTCGAGCAGGTCGCCGAGCGCGGTGGCGTTCCACTCGTGGATCCAGAGGAGCGCCACCAGCAGCAGGCTCATCCACACCGCCTCGGCCCAGAGGAACGCGGACACGTGCGCGGCGACCGCCGCCACGCCCAACAACACGAAGCGGATGTTCTGCCCGAGCCAGGCGCAGATCGGCAGCACGACCTCCTGGCGGGCGCGGTACTCGGCGCGGAAGGCGTCGGTGACGCCGCGGCGCCGCAGCAGGCGGATGAGCTTCACCGATCGCGGGAACAGGTGGGCCTGTCGCTGCACGTAGTCGCGGTACACCCGCGCGCCGAACCGCTGCAGCACGGTCGTCCGCCGCCCGCCATCGAGGTCCTCCGGCAGATCCAGCTCGCTCCCGTTGCCGACGCCGATGTACAGGAAGGCATTGCGCACGAAGTCGACGGCGGCGCTCTGGAAGGTGTGGGCGAGGCCCGCGGCGGCGACCAGCAAAAACGCGCCCGGCCCCCAGAATCCCGCGTGAATGAGCCGGTAGATGAGGTGGAAGTACAAATTGACGAACCGGAGGTTGTCGCTGATGCCGTCGAGCGCGCGGCCGAACCGCGTGGAGCTGCCGCGCAGCCGCGCGAGCTGGCCATCCGCCGAGTCGAAGATGTCCGAGACGATGAAGAGCACGAACCCGATCACGTTCGTCCAGCGGTCCTGGTACGCGAACAGGTGGCCGGCGACGAGCCCGATCACGAGCGACCACAGCGTCACCTGGTCCGCCGAAATCCCCGTCGGCTGCAGCGCGCGCGCGATCCGGATGCCGATGGGGCGGAAGAAGTGGAGGTCCGCCCACTCCTCGACCGCGTGCCCCTTATGCGACAAGTCGTTCTGCGGCTTCACCGAGCACTTCCTTCATAGTGGCGATGGCGCCCATCGCCTGGTCCTCGTCGATCACCAGGGGAGGATTGATGCGCACTTCCGGGTTATAGACCATCGCGAGCACGCCGCGAGAGAGCAGCGTGTCGAAGATCCAGCGTGCGACCTTCTTGTCGAGCAGCCGGCGGGTCCCGGGGACGACGAGATCCATCCCGATCATCAGGCCGCGCCCCCGCACGTCCGACACGATCGGGAGCTCCGACTGCCAGCGCTTCATCTCCGCCAGCATTTTGTCACCGAGCCGGCGGGCATGCTCCACCAGCCGGTCCTCGACGATCGTCTCGATCGTGACGCGCGCCGCCGCCGCCGCCAGTGGATTACCGCCGTACGACGACGAGCTCCCGCTGGGGTTGGCCCACGGCTTCGAGAACGCGATCTCCTCGCGGGCGATCACGCCGCTCATGGGGAAGCCGCCGCCGAACCCCTTCCCGACCGTGAGCACGTCGGGGAGCACGCCCTCATGCTCGATCCCGAACATCTTCCCCGTGCGCCCGAACCCGGTGATCATCTCGTCACAGATCAGCAGCGCGCCCAACTCGTCCGCAAGCTCGCGCAGCAGCTTCAGGTAGCCCGGCGGCGGAACCACGTTCCCCGCCGTGCCCTGGATCGGCTCGACGATGATCGCCGCCACGTCCCGCGTCGTCTCGAGCTGGATCTTGTTCCGCAGGAAGTCCACGCAATGCCACTCGCACGACGGGAACGTCTTGTCGAACGCGCAGCGCGCGCACGACGCATAGGGTGAGAGGTACGCGCCGGGCATCAAGGGGCCGAGTGCGTGTTTGAAGCTCGAGCCGAGCAGCGGCAGCACGCCACCGGTCTTGCCGTGGAACCCGCCCCAGAAGCCGATCACTTCCGTATGGCCCGTGCGGGCCTTGGCGAGCCGCAGCGCCGCCTCGATCGCTTCCGCTCCACTCGAATAGAACTGGGAGCGATTCAGGTCGCCGGGGGTGAGCTCGGCGAGCAGCTTCACGAGCGCCGCGCGATGCTCCGTCGTGAAGCTCCCCACGTGCACGCGCGCGACCTGCCGCTGCATCGCCGCGACGTATTTGGGATGGGCGTACCCGAGGCTCGCCACGCCCACGCCGGCCAGGAGGTCCACGTAGCGGTTGCCGTCCACGTCGTAGAGGATGGCGCCCTCGCCCCGGTCGATGGCGAGCTGGCTGAACAGCGCCACGCTTTGCGTGCCGGGGGCCAGGTACATGGCCTCCGCGTCGAACAGCGCCTTGGACCGGGGACCGGGGAGGGAGATCTGGGTGCGGCGCAGCGTATCCGTCACGTGTGTTTCCGATGTGCGACGCGATGGGTGATGTAGGCCGCAATGGCCTGTGCTGCTTCCTCTCGAAACGGCGCGAAGCTGGGCCAGTCGTTGATGTCGATCAGCACCGGGCGGTCGGGCTCCGGAAAAGCGACATCGCCCCCGAACACCTCGAGCCCGAGGATCGCCGCCGTCTCGAACGCGAGCGCCCTGAGCCGGTTCTCGTCCACCGCGGGCCGCTCGCCGGCGAATCCCGCTTCCGAGCCGTACCAATTGAAAAAGCGACCGTCGGTGACGCCGTAGAACTTCACGACCGGACCGGGAACGTGCTCCTGCAGCGCCACCCAGGGGATGCCGCGCCCCGTGAAGGCCCGCAGCGCATCCGCGACCTGGGCGAGCGAGGTCGCGACCACGTCCTCGGGCCGCTCGGCGTGCACGTCACCCCGCTTGATCCAGACCTTCTGATGATCGGGGCTCAACGCCTTGAGCTGGGCGGCGGGTGGCAGCGGTGCGGAGCTCGCGTGAATCAGCGTCCGGGGGAACGGCACCGTACTGTCCCCCAGACGCTTGACCAGCCGGTAGCGGTGGCAGTTCAGCGCGCTCGAGGGACGGTTCACCACGACCGCGCCGTCGGACTCGAGCGGCATGAGCTGCTCGGCCGCGAGGGAGCCCTGGCACATGTTGAGGTACAGCGGCGCAGCCGGAAGGCGGCCCTGCTCGACCTCCAGTTCCGTGGTCTTGATGGCCTGCCAGCCCTGGGCCTCGAGCTGCGCGACCGTCGCATCCATGATCGCCGTATCGTTCACGCGATGTTGGAGCGGTGAGTACGAAGGGCTGCGGTAAATCGCGACCAGTGGGCCCAAGACGATGTCGCTCCTCGAGTCGGAGTCTAGGTTTCGCGCGCGGCGAGCCACGCGTTGGCGTGCTGGAGATCTGATGGCCGATCGATGTCGATGATGCGCGGCACTTCCACCGCCGCCACTCGCCGCCCGTCCGCGACAACCGCTTTCAGGAAGCCACGCATCTTGTGCCCGCCGCCCGAAACAGCGTCGGCCGCGGCGCGTCGGATCCCGGCGCTCAAGCCGTAGACCCCTCCCGTGACGCACGGGGGTTGGACCGGCTCATCGCTCACGGCCCGGACGTCGTCACCCTCACCCCGGATCACGTACACAGGAGACTCGTCGTCCACGTACGGCGTCACAGCGAGCACCATCTCCGCGCCCCCTTCGAGGTGTCGCTCGGTCGCCCGGTAGACCGCCCGCCAGTCCGCCGGTCGCATCACCGTATCCACCATACTGCAGAATACCGTGCCCGCCGGCACCGCCCGCAGCCCCTCGACCAGGGTGTGCAGCGAAGATGGCGTGCGGCACTCCACTACCGAAAGGGGGGGCCCGAACCGCTTCCCGTCAAGCAAGCGTGTGACCGCGGGGAAATCCGCACGAACTGCACACGTGAGGCTCGCGCACCCCAATGCGGCGAACGTCTCGAGCAACCCGACGATCTGCGGCCGCCCGGCCACTTCCACCAGAGGCTTGGGCACCCGGATTCCGCCCGCGGCGAGCCGCGACCCTTCTCCGCCGGCCAGGATCAACCCGTGCACGCTACTCGAGCACCCTTTCGACATCGGGAAGGCAACCGATCCGCGCCGTGGCAACGAACTCGCCCCCCGGGGGCATCGCACGGTCGGACGGGGCGAGCCAACACGTGCGCATACCCAACCCGGCGGCGCCGCGGATGTCCGCGTCGAAGTTGTCCCCCACCATCCACGCACGCTGCGGTGACACTTGCAGCGCGGCCAACGTGTGCGCGAAGATGCGGGGGTCGGGCTTGCTCCACCCGACGATCGCGGAGTCGCTGACCACGGCGAACAATCTCGCCAAGCCGAGCTCCTCCAAACAAGGCCGCAGGTTGCCGGTGAAGTTGGACACGACCCCGAGGCGATAGCGCCGGCTGAGCCGCTCCAGGACCGGAAGGTTACGTGCCACGACCTCCAGCGCCTCGGCGTGCAGCTGGCGCGCGATGGCGCCTGCGTCCACGTGGTCGGGCAGGACCCCGACGACCAGGCGAGCCTGCGCTTCGATCGCGGCGCGGAACCCCAGCGTGCGAATGCCGGGCAGGCGCGCCAGCGCTTCGTCGGAGGCCTTGAAGAAGGGATCGAAGGCGGCGAACTCGAGCCCACCGCCGACCGCGCGATAGGCGGCGTGGAAGCGCGGACCCCAGTGCACACCGTCGGCGTCGAGCGTGCCGCCGAAGTCGAAGAGGACGACGTCGGCCGGCGACCTAGTGGCGGGCGTGCGACGGGTGCTCGTGCGCGCCCATCTTCATGGGCATGGACATGGGCTTCCCCCCCATCTCCATCATGTGGTGGCCGCCCCCGCCCTCGAGCCGCATGTAGTGCCGGTAATCTTCCTGATAGAGCGAGTCACCCGGCTCTGCGGCGGGCCACGTCACGCCGCGATCGGGCACGAACAACCCTCCGACCACGCCCATGCCGCCATCCGGGATCGGCGCGCCTGTGGGGTTGTCGTAGGAGACGGCGATGCGGTAGCGGTGCTGCGGGACGATGTGCACCCCCAGCCGCGTCCAGCCGTAGAGCATCGCGATCGGGATCGACGCGATGTGCCCGACCGAGTCGGCGACGGGCGTGGCGCGGTAGATCACGTCGCCAGTCGTCACGTCGGCGAACTCGATCACCCGCCCGTAGTCATGCATGTGCCCCCCGAGCCCCACGATCTTACCGGGCACGGCGGGGCTGCCCTCGTAGGAGCGCGATGAGCGCCCCGGGGGAAGCGTGAACGACTTGTCCCCGACCGGAAAGGCTACGTCCATCTGCCACGGCGAGGCGGTGAACAACGGCCACGGCCGCCGCGCCGGCGTGAAGCTCATCACCAGACGAACCCGGGCCCCGCGGTACTCGGCCGGCGTGAGGTTCTCGACCATGGCGCTCGCGACAACGTGGTCCCCGCGCTTCAGCGGCAGGCCGAAGAGGAGACGCGGCAGGCGGATCGTACCGGTCTCGTGACCCGCGGCGAGGAGGCGGCGCGAGATCGGTAGAAACAGCTCGCGATGATCCGGGTCGATGAGATTGAAGTGGTGGATCAACTCGTCGGGGAGGGCGTGCCCGGCGCTGTCCACCACCTGCACGCGGAAGCCGTAGATGAATCCGGTCTCCGGGATCTCGAGCGCGGCGACCGGCGGCTGCGCGAGCGCATGGTGGGGCGTGTTGGCGGGCATATCGATCGGCGCCAGGTCGAGGACGAGCGCGCCGGCTCGGTCGTCCAAGAAGATACGGGCGCCGTTCGCGTCACCCACGGATTTGGTCACGGGCAGGTCGCCCGTCGCGACAGCGAGGATCAGGGTCAACAGCGCGCGATGGGTCATGGCGCGGGGAATTGTAACCACGCCGCGAGGGTCGGGGCAACGGACCCTACGGCTCTCGCAACCGTCGCACGGCCGTGAGCACCACGGCAGGCTGCTCCTCGTAGATGAAGTGCCCAGCCCCGGGCACGCTGTCCACGACGAACAGCGGGAGCGCAGCGGCCAGGACCGCGACTTCCTCTGCGCTGACCCCGCCCTCGTGTGTCGCCGTCCCGAGGAGCAGACGGACCGGGCACCGCACCTCGGCGAGGTGCGGCCGCAATCGCTCCGGCTCGCGCCGCGCGGCCATGGCAAGAAACGCCTTGAGCGTGCCGTCCAAATCATGCGCGGCGGCTGCCGTGTAACCGTCGACCACCTGCTCGCTCACCCACGACGAGTCTCCCGACGCTTTGATCAGCTGACCGCGGATCTTTTTGCGTATCAGCTTCACTCCGCCGAACACCCTGATCCAGGGCGCGAGCTTCATGGCACGCCGAAACGCTCGCGTGGCGGCAGCCTCGGCCGGCCCACCGTCCAGTGAGACGATACCGGCGACGAGGTCGGGTCGCCGGTAGGCGAGGCGAAACGCCATCGACGCCCCCAGCGAGTGCGCAACGACGACGGCGTGCCGCACACCCAGTCGATCGAGGACAGCCGCGATCCGGTCGGCCTGGGCGGTGAGGGAGTAATCGGCATGCTCCGGGCGCGCCGAGCCGCCGATTCCGAGGGGCTCCACGACGATGGCCCGGTAACCCGCGGCGGTGAGGAGCGGGATCACCGCGCGGTATCCGAACGCCGAGCCCAACAAGCCCGGCACCAGGACCACCGGGTCTCCCGTTCCCGTCACGGTGACTTCGAGCGACTCGGCAGGTGACAGCACCAGGGAGGAGGTATGAGCGGTATCGGAGACCAAAGCCAGGACGAGCAGCCACATGGTCTACTCCAATTCAGAGACGGAATGCCGCGACAGACACGGCGTAGAGATCGCGGTACCGCAGCCGCAACCACTGGAACGCGGACGCCACGTGCCGTCGCCCCAAGGCGAGTGCCAGGAGGGCGACCCCCCCGCCCAACAACGCCGCCGTGGGTACGAGAACGAGGCCGCCCACGCCGGCGATCAGGAGCAGGCGCGGGAAGCGTCCCAGCGCGACCGCGCCGAGGAACTTGGGCAGTGGATATCGCGCCAGTGGCGCCAGCAGGCGTACGGCCGAGTCGGGGATGGGCGAAAAAATCACGATCACGGTCGTCCAAAAGGGGGCGCGCCGGAATGCCGCGACGCTCCAGCGTACCGCGGGTCGCTCCGCCAGTCGCGCCAGCTTCGGGAGCTCCGTCGCCCAGTCCACCAGCCGGTAATTGACGCCTTCCGCGACCGACGCGCCGAGCGTGCCGACCAGCGCGAGCAGCCACGCCGGGTACAGCCGCGCGTAATACAGCAGCGTCGCCTCGAACGCCGTCGGCAGGAACGGCGACAAGGGCCCGTGCACCAGGACCGCGAGCGCGAAGAACGTGACGAGCTTCATGCCAGGAGCCCCGTATAGCGCCACGCCACCACGGCGAACACCGCACTCTCGAGGATCCACGCCCACGGTTGCCGGTAGTAGCCGACGTACATCGCGCGGCCCCAGTATCCCGTGTTTTTCCAGAGGTTGAGCGAAAAGCGCCGCCGGCTGAGCGGCAGTAACAGGGGGAGGCCGGTGTCGGTCGGCAGGTCGGCGAGCACGTGGGCCACGATGCTCGCGAGCGCCAGTCCCCCGAGCCAGGGGCCGAACTGCGCGACCGCGAGCGCCCCCACGACGCCGCAGAACGCGAGACTGTGACTCCACGTGCCGTGGAAATCGGGCTTCGCCCAACCGGCCCGGATGATCAGTGAATCGGCGTTGGGTAGGAATTGCGCCGCCCCGACCACGAGGAACGTCTCCGGCCGCGGGTCGAGCGACGCAAGCGCGAGTGCGATACCGAGGTGCCCGAACTGCATGGTGTCTCCCGATCGAAGGTCCGGGGACACGTTCGGGCGATGGCGTCAAGCCGATCTCAAGCGCGCGCGTTCGTGCGGTAACGCCGCACCTGGCCGGGGGTGATCATCTCCTGCAACAGGACGGCCCGCTCGATCGGCGCGGTGAACACGTATCCGCGCGCGTCCGCCACCAGCCAACGCTCCCACTCGAGCGCATCGAGCGCCGTCTCCAGAGCCGCAGGCTCAAGCCCGGTGGCACGGAGCAAGCGGTCCGCGTCCACACGCTCCGCGAGCGCTGCCGCCGCCCCGAGCACTTGCTGCGCGGCCTCGGAGAGCACGCGGTACCGCCGGCACACGACGCCGATGATGGTGGGGGGCAGATTGCCGGGGAGGGAGTCGACGAGTGTGCGGTTCGGCGATGGCCAGGCGGGCGCATCGGGCGCGGGCACGAAGCCCGCGGCCACGGCCTCGAGCATCCCGACCGCCAGGAGGGGTAGTCCACCCGTGTCGCGCTCGAGCCGCCGGGTCAGCCGGTCCGCCTCGGCGGCTTCGTAGCGGGGAAGCGCCCAGCGCACGAGCTCCTCGAGCGCCGCCGCGTCGAACCGCCCCAGACGGACGACGGCGCCTGCGAGATCGCGGCTCAGTCGCGCGCGCAGCTCATCCAGCCGCTCGCTCTCGGGTGAGCCGCGGGAAACGCCGAGCAGGAGGAGCACGGGTCGCGCCGCCGTATCGCGAGCCAGGGCGGGGAGCGCCGCCAGCGTGGCCGGGTCGGACCACTGCACGTCGTCGAGCGCGATGAGGAGTGGCCGCTCCGCCGCGACGGCGCTCACCGCAGCCCCGAGCGCTTTGCCGGCCGGGCTGGCGAGCGCCGCGGCGCCGAATCTGGTTCGCAAGTCGGCATCGAGCGCCGCGAGCCCGGCAAGCGCCTCCGGTGGTGCTCCCGCAAGCCCAGGCGCATCCCCCAGCCCTCCCGCGAGCAGCCCCGAGACGGTGCTCCAATCGGTCTGCTGATCGGCGGGCACACTGCGGGCCGTGGCGACGGTGGCGTCATCGAGCCGCGCGTGCGCCACCAGCTCCTCGATGAGCCGGGTCTTCCCCTCCCCGGGCTCGCCTTCGACGATCACCACCTGCCCCAGCCCGCCGCGCGCCCGCTGCCACGCCGCCATGAGCGTCGCCAACTCCGCGCCACGGCTCACCAGCGGCGGTCGTGGGCGGCCGGCGGGCGGAGCGGCGACCACGCGGCGTCCGACCCGCGCATCGCGGACCCGCGCGACCAGTCGCGCGGTCTCGTCGCTCACCGCCGCGCCCAGCGTCTCGTGCAGGGCGTGCGCCAGATCGTCGGCGACGCGCAGGGCGGCGGCGCGATCGCCCGCCAGCGTCAGCGCGCGCATCGCGGCGCGAGCCGCCGTCTCCGATGTGCGGTCGAGCGCGACCGCGCGGAGTCCGACGCGAGCCGCCGCTGCCGGGTCGCCTCGTGCGAGGTCCGCGGCAATTCCCTGCATCAGGGCCTCGAGCACCTGCGCCCCCCACAGCGCCCGCTCGGCGGCGAGCCAGTTCTCGAAATCGCTCGCCTCGGGGATCGCCAGGCCCTCGAGGAACTCACCATCGACCAGCGCCGCGGCGGTGGTCCAGTCGCGTCGCTCGCACAGCTCGGCGAAGCGGTCGCAGTCGAGCGTCACGGCGTCCGGCGCCAGCCGAACCTGGTCCACGTCGGCCACCACCCCTTCGTCCCCGAGGGCGCGCCGCAGGACGCGGAGCGCCTCGCTCAACGAGTGACGGGCCTGTCGCTCGTCGCGGTCGTTCCACAGCAGGCCGGTCAAGTGCTCGCGGGTGCGGCTCCGCCGGGGACTCCGGGCCAAGTACACCAGCAGCGCGACGTGCTTGCGCCAGAGTAGCTCTGGGGGCGCGTCGGCGCCGGCGATGCTGACCCGCACGGGACCGAGCACGCGACAGAGGACGGGAGCCATGGCGCTCCGAGTATCGGGCACGCTGCGGCCACAGGCAAGCGCAGGTACATTCCCCTGCCCCCATGCAGACGCCCGACCTCGACGCGGTGCAGCGCGCCGTCGGCGATCGGTACGAGGTGCTGAGCCTCGCCGGCGTCGGCGGTATGGGCGCGGTGTTCCGCGCCCGCCACCGCACGCTCGGTCACATCGTCGCCGTAAAGGTGCTGCCGCCCGACGTGGCGGCGAGCGCGATGCGCCACGAGCGCTTCCGCCGCGAGGCGACCCTCGGCGCGTCGCTCGACCACCCCCACATCGTGCGGGTCTACGACTTCGATACGCGGGAAGAGATCAGCTTTCTCATCATGACGTTCGTGCGGGGCGACACCTTCGAGGAGCGCCTCCGCACCGAGCCCCGCGTCCCGACGGACCAGATCCTCCGCATGGTGCGCGAGATCGCCGACGCGCTCGGGTACGCCCACCGGCGCGGCATCGTACACCGTGACGTGAAGCCGTCGAACATCCTGCTCGACGAGGACAGCGGCCGAGCCCTGCTCGCCGATTTCGGAATCGCCCAAGTGGAAGGCGCGGCGGAGTCCCCGCTCACGCAGCCCGGCGCCGCGATCGGGACACCCGGCTACATGGCGCCCGAGCAGGCGGCGAGCGGGCGCGTGGACGGGCGCGCCGATCTCCACAGTCTCGCCGTGGTCGCGTTCGAGGCGCTAGGCGGTGGGCCGCCGGCCTTCAAAGCGGATCGCGCCGGACTGGTGCGCGCGTTGCGCACCGCGCGGCCGGCCTTGTCGGCTCGGGTTGCCACCGCGCTCGTCGCCCCGCTCGCCGAGCGGCCGGAGGATCGACCGGCCACGGCCGCGGCATGGCTCGCCGCGCTCGGCCGCGCCGAGGTCCGGCCCTGGCGCCCGTGGGCGGCGGCGGGCATCATCGCGGTGGTGGGCGCCGGCGCCCTGCGTCTCCTGCTCGGCTCGCACGGGGCCTGCCGGTTGCCGCACGACGCACCGGCACGCCTCGCCGTGATGCCGTTCGCCGTCCTGGGCACGCCACCCTATCCGGCGTCTCAGCTCCCGGAGTATTTCATCTCCCGCTTCCGACCGGTGGAGCGCCTCAGCGAGGTTGTCTCCTTCGGTCGCGTGGCCGCGCAGATCGCGACCGAGCACCCCTCGAACGAAGAGGCCCAGGAGCTCGCCTGCCGCCTCGGCGCGAAGTTCTTCGTCCAGGGGAGCGTCGCCTACGTGGGGGGCGCGCTGACCCTCCAGGCGACCCTGTACGAGGGCGGGAGGGCGCGACGCAGCGCGAAGGCGGAGGGACGAGTCGGTGCCGAGGAGACGGAGGTGATGGACCGCGTGTGGGCCGGGTTGTACCCGGAGTTCACGCCCGGCGCCGACGCCACGCTGCCGAACGGCGGCCCGGAGGCGCTGGCTGCGTACCTGAATGCCGAAGCCGCGTTCCGTCGCGGCGACTACCGCACAGCTCGCGACGAATATACCCGGGTCATCCGGGCGGACACCGCGTTCGCCATCGGGCGCCTGCGGCTCGCGCTGGTCGCCGCACAGGTGGACCCGACGGAGCAGGGATTCGGTGCCGCGCTGCGCGGGGCGCTGGTGCACCAGGCAGGACTCTCTCCGGCCGACAGCCTGCTGCTCGACGGATTCACCCGGCTACTCGCCGAAGGCGACGGGCTGGCGGCGCTCGATCGATTCAAGCGCGCCACCGAGCAGGCACCGAGCTACCCCCAGGCGTGGTACGTGCTCGGTGAGTTCTACTATCACTTCGCCGGCCTGTTCGACGAAACGGTCGGCGAGGCGGGTGTCGCATTCAACCGGGTTCTCGATCTCGATCCGCGGTTCTCACCGGCCATCGGACACCTGATCTCGCTGGCACACCAAGCGGGTGATCGTCGGGAGACCGCGGACCTGATTCACCGCTACCTGCGCATCGACTCGACTTCGGTCGTCGCGGAGGCCGTCGGGATCGCCGATACGCTCATCCTCGGCTCGGCCCCGGCCCAGCTCGCCCTGCTCCGCAACGTGTGCCGACACAGCTTCCTGGCGCTGCAGTACCTCGCCTTCCAGGCGGCCGAATTCGGAACGCCGGTGCAGCGGACGGGACCGGCGCGTGTCGTGCTGCGCTGCCTCGAGCAGCGCGCGGCCACGGACGCGGAGCGGGCCCGGATTCTTCGCATGGGCGTCGCCGCCGATCTCGCGGCGGGATGGGCGGACAGCGCCCGCTTGCGACTCGCGCGGGCAAGGGGCGGCTCGGCGGCACGGGAACGGGACCTGTGGGTCCTGCTCGCACGCGCGACCGGGCTAGCGGCGTTGGGCGACTGGCAGAGCGCGGCGGAGCACGCAAGCGGGCGGCTCCGCGCGGCTCCGGACAGCGATGCAGTCGCCCACTGGCTGCTCGCGCGTCTGGGCGTCGAGCGCTCCCGCCACGCCGCCGCCCTGGCCCGGCTCGCTGACGGGCGGGGACCACTCCCGGCCAGCCTCGCCACGGACCTCGAGGCTCGTGATGCGCTAGCACGCCGTGACACGACGCGGGCGCTGCGGCTCTGGGATGGCGCGACGCGGCGCTACGCCGTGCTCAGCGTGCCGCTCGACCTGGTCGCGTCGCTCTGGCCGCTGCGGCTCGACCTGGTGCGGGTGGCGGTAGCGCAGCGCGATGGCGCCATCGCCACGCGCGCCTGCAGGTCCTTCGAGACCCTAATAGGCTACGTGGACCAGGTGGCGCAGCCCGAGATCGAGCGCCTGTGTCTGGTCGTTCGATCGCGCTGACCACACCCGACTCAGTTGGTGATCGCGACCGTCTCCCGGCCAGCGGGCCGGGCCATGAACGTCACCACGACGCCGGCGTGGTCCGACGGCCAAAGCCCTGCCCCGGTGCGATCCCCCGGACGATCGCCGACCACCTCCCGACGAATCGGCACGGCACCGGCGGGCAGGTCGCGGCCGAAGATGAAGTCGATCCGCTGGTCGAAGGTGGGCCGCGGGTTCAGGAGATCGGCCTGCTCGCAGCACGTCAGGCCGGGCGCCCGGCGGTCCGGGTTGACCCAGGCGTCTCGAAATCCGGCCGCGCGCAGCAGCCCGTAGGTTGCGGTAGCGCGCGTCGGGTCCGCGCCGAACGCGTCGGAGTTGAAGTCGCCCACGAGAATCGTCGGCCGCGCGTCGGTCCCGAGCAGTGCAAGCAGCTCCCGGGTCTGGGCGAGCTGGATGACCTGGACTTCCTGGCCGGCGAGGTGCGTCGCGACGAATCGGTACGTCTGCCCGCCGATCGTCGCTTCGACCGAACTCCATCCCTGATAGACGCCTGAGGTCATGCCGGCCAGCGTCACCGGCAGGTAGGCCGCGTATACGCCCGATCGCGGATTCGCGCGGAGCACCCCACCGTGCACCAGGACGGCATCGCCGTCGGTGAAGCGCACCCCACCGAAGATCGGCTGACCCGCCGCGTCGAACCCGACGATGACGGGCATCTGAATGTCCGTCGTGCGGTCCACGGCCGCGGCCGAATAGTCGAGACCACGCGCGTGCAGCGTATCGAGCAGGAGTGCCAGGAAATCATATGCGACGTGCGTCGCGAGCTCCTCGAACGGCCGGTCGGTCGTCCGGTAGATGGCCAGCTCCTCGAGACCGACCAACTGCGGTCGTTGCGCGGCGATCGCCTGCGCCAGCGCGCTCGCGCGCGCGGGGAAGTTCGTAGCCCGCACGTGCGCCCACTCCTCGGTCGCCAGGGCGATCGCTTCCTCGGCGGTACGCGCCCGGACGACGCGCTCAATGTCGGCGCCGACGTAGACGTTCCAGGTCAGCGTGGTGACGCCCAGCGGCTCGGACGCGGCCGTGCCAGCCTCGGGGGCGCGGCGCGACAGGGACGCGGAGGCAGGGCCCAGGGGATGTTGGTCGCTGCAGGCGACCAGCAGGGCGACGAGGACGGCGGCACGACGACGCATGTGACCCTCTCACGTGAGTGGACGGGATAGAGTCACCGGGCCCGATCAAGACCCGGTCAAGTGGAAGACCCGCCCGCCTCGACCATCCGTTGCCGCTGCCCCGGTGTCACCATGTCCCGTTCGATCACGTCACGCACGATTCGCGCGACGAACACGTAGCCCCGCGGCTCGGCGGCGAGCCAGCTCTGCCACTCGAGCTCGTCCAGCGCCTGCGCCAGCGCTTCTCCGGCGACGCCCGCGGCCCGACCGAGCCTCGCGCCGGCGACCCGGCCCCCGCGGCCCCCCAACACCGCCGTCGCCACGAGCACACGCTGCGCGTCCGTCGACAGGCGACGGAAGTTGACACGGATCGCGGCCACCACGTTGTCCGGAAGCTCGCCCGGTAACGTCTGCTCGAACGTCTCGGTCGGCCTGGGCCACGGTTGCCCTGCATCTCGCGGCTCGAAGCCGGCTGCCACGGCGTGCAGTAACGCGACCACCAGGAGGGGAATGCCCGCGGAGTCCGCCAGGACGCGGCGCGCGAGGCGATCCAGCTGCTCGTCCCGGTACGATGGGAGCGCCCACCGCCCGAGCGCGCGCGCCTCGTCGGTCCCGAATTCCCCGAGCCGTAACACGGTGCCGGCGAGCTCGCGGCCGATACGGGCGCGCACGTCGTCCAGCTCCGGATCGCTGGGGTGCGGCGCCACGGTGAGGAGGAACGTTACGGGCGAGTGCTCCAGGTCGCGGATGATCGCCCCAAGCGCGAGCATCGACTCCCGGTCGAGCCAGTGCGCGTCATCCACGAAGACGACCACCGGTTGCTCGTCCGCCACTGCCCGTAGCACCTCGGCAAGGGCGCGCCCGGGCGCAGCGGTTGGCACCGTGCCGCGCAGCTGCGCGAGCGCGTCCGGCGGAGCCCCGGCGACCCCGGGGGCCTCGAGCAATCCGCCGCGCGCGATCCCGAATACGCCGCTCCATACCTCGTTGTGGTCGGCCGCGACCGCGCGCACGGCGGGTACGACCGCGCCATCGAGCCGGGCCCGAGCCGCGAGCTCTTCGGCGAGCCGGGTCTTCCCCGCTCCGGCGTCGCCCTCGATGACGGCCACGGTGGCCCGCCGCCTGGCCCGGCAGGCGCTCCACGCGTCCGTCAACCGCTCGAGCTCGAGAGCCCGCCCCACCAGCGGGGTGCGACGCGACCCTGATGCGCGCGCGGCCTCGCGCACCGCCTTGGGGAGCCGCCAGGTTCGCTCCAGCCGTACCCGCTGGGCGAGCGCGCTGGTCTCCGCGTCCGGCTCCGCGCCGAGCTCCCGCTGCAATCGCGCGACGAACTCGTCGAACAGCGCGAGGGCCCCGGCCCGGTCTCCGGCGAGCGCGAGCGTCCGCAGCGCGGTCCGGACCGCAGTTTCAGGTCGCCAATCGAGCTCTCGGGCGTGCTCCACCATATCGTGCGCCGCCGCCACGTTGCCGGCGGTGAGCAACTGGCCCGCCCTGTGTACCAAAACCTCCACCGAGCGGCGGCACCACTGCTGGCGTTCCGCAGCCAGCCAATTGTCGAACTCCGAGGCGCCGCGGACGCTGAAGCCTTCCAGGAAGTCTCCATTGATCAGGGCGGCTGCGCGGGCGTAGTCGCCCGCCGCCGCCAGCGCCTCCAACGTGTCGGTGTCGAGGTCGACCGTGCCGGGCGCAATCCGCACCTGCGCCGTGTCCGACTCGAAGCCGTCGTCGCCCGCAGAGAGGCGCAGCACGTGCAGGGCTTCGTTCAGGGAGTGGCGCGCCTTCTCCTCCGGCTTCTCGCCCCACAACAGGCCGATGAGATGTTCGCGCGTACGGACGCGTTTAGGCGACCGAGCCAGATAAATCAACAGCGCCAGGTTCTTCTTCCACAGGAGCCTGGCCGGCGCGGGCGCGCCGTTCACGCTCACGTCCACAGGGCCGAGGGCGCGGACGACGATCACGGGACTTCCTTGCAGCCGAGTCTCGACCGCCGGCGGCGAGCGCTGTCGGCGCGAGCGCGGTAGGGCGGGTCACCGTCAGACCAGAGCCGCACTACGCCCCCGTAGGCTCGACAGGCCTCGTCGCGTTGCTGCCCCGTCCGCTCCAGCAGACTCCCGAGTCGCCACTGGGCGAACGCGGACAAGGCCCAGTCAACTTCGGCGGGTTGGGGATCTCCACTGGGGTAGCCGTGCACATCGGAGTTCTCGTGCCAGACGAGGTCCGCGATCGCGCGTGCCGGGTGTTCCCCCCGCTCGTTCCACGACGCGCGCGCCAGATGCAGCACGCTTCGGAAGAATGGATCGTCGGTGTCCTGACCCGGAATCCCCGTCAGGAGGCGCGTAGCAGCGAGGGCCGAATCGACCGCCCCTCTAGCCGCTGCCCCCTCGGCCTGCAGCAATATGGCCAGGGGCCCGGGCGGGAGCGTGGACGGCCCGGCGGAACGTAGTGAGTCGGCGTGCCCCTCCGCCCACTCGAGGATCGCCAGCATCCAAGCGGCCCGCCGTTGCAAGTCCAGTCGCCCAGTGGCCGCGTCGGCCGCCCCTGCGAGAGCAGGGAGCGCGTCGGCCCAGCGTGCGGTCGCCGCCGCGGAGTCGACACCTGCCAGCCGCAGTGCCCCGGCCAACTCACCGACGAAAACCGCCAGCTCCGGAGAGCGGTAGGCCAGTCCATGTGCGAGCGCCATTGCGGTATCGGGCCGCCCCATCCCGATGAGCGCCAGGACTCGCGCCAGGCCGGCGGAGCGCGCGAACCCCGGTTCCGGCAGGAGTTGTTCCGCGAACGCCAACTCTCCCTGCGGAGCTCCGAATCCGGCGAGGTAGCGCGCGCCGGCGTCGAGATCCTTGATGCCGGCCGCTCGCGCCATCCGGGCCAGCTCACGTGTCCGCCGCTCCGCCTCAGCTGGCGGCAAGAACCGCCACGCGTAGGCAAGCTCAACAATGGCCAGGGTCGCAAAGGAGGGATCCTTCGGATCGACGAGCGGCGCCACGCGCGCAAGTGCCGAGGCGGCGCCCATCGAATCGCCTTCAGCCACGTTGAGCCACGCTACATGCTCCAATGCCGGGGCGAAGTCGGCTTGGCTCTTGAGTACATCCTGAAACGATTGCATCGCCTCGCGCCGCGAGCGTCCGACGAGCGGTCCCCGATGGAACAACTCGTCGGCCCGCCGGAATTGGCCGAAGAGGAATTCCTTTGAACCCTTCGCCAACGCATCCAGAGAGTCGAGCCGGGCCGCCAGCGGCAACCCCTGGGCCTGAATCAGTCTCTGGTAGCGTTCCGGAAACTCTGTGAGGTGAGCAAAGTAGTGCGTGCTGTCCGCAGGGTCGCCCTCGAGGTTGAACCAGCGGCCGACCTCGCCGTGCCGCCAATAACACAGCCAGCACGTCGAGTCGAGCGCTGCGGCTTCTGCGTAACCCGCCCGCGCCTCGCCCCAGCGTCCGCGCGCGAAGGCAGCCTCCGCGCGCTGGAAGGCGCCCCGCCCTAAGGCGTTCTTGGGAAGCACTCCACGCGGTAACGATCGGTCGAGCGAGTCAAGCGACTGGAGTTGCGCCCCGAATACCCGATCAGCCAGGCTCTCTGCCATGAACGGCCACGCGGCCCGCGGCCCGACGATCTCGATCGTGTCGACGCGCGGCCCTCGCAACCGGATGCGCAACCGGCCTCCCTCAATCGCCGTTTCCACGCCGATGCGGGAGCCGGCAGGCAACCAGCGGCCGAGTCCCGAGACACAGCGTGCGGAGAGGTCCGGGTAACGATCCAGGTTCCGCGCGAGCGCGCACGCGACTGAATCTCCCCGCGCTCCCGCGGGATCGGCCCCGGGTATCGCTGCTTCGACACGAAAGGCAAGCGGGGAGGGAACGGGCATCAGGAGGTGAATCAACAGCCCAGCGACGGTGCCCCCGAGAGCGATGCCGATCGCGTTCCGCTGGTATGGCCAGACGCGTGTGTGCCACAGTCGGCGTCGGAACAACGCCGCGTCAGGCCATCGCCCTTCCGACTGCCAGTCGAGCGCGCGCCGCAGCACACCCGCCTCCCGGCGTGACATGCCGGACCACGGGCGGCGCACCATCCGCTGGGCCTCCAGCCAGTGGCGGCCCGTATAAGCTTCGTAGATCACCAGAGCGGCGGCGTACAGATCGCTCGCGGGCGTCGCTTCGGCACCGCTGAGCTGCTCGGGCGACATGTACCCGGGCGTCCCCACCCGCACCCCTGGCGTCGTCAACTCCTCCCCACCATCCGGCGCATCGCCCTGCTGCGGCACTCGCTTGGCAATACCGAAGTCCACGAGCACGGCGCGTCCATCCGTGAGAAACACGTTCGCCGGTTTGACGTCGCGATGGATCACGCCATGCGCATGCGCGAGCTCGAGTGCGTCCAGGAGATCGCGGCCGACCTTGCGGACCTCCTCCGCCGGCATCGGGCCCTTGCGCAGGCGATCGGCGACTGTTTCGCCTTCCAAAAACTGCATCGTGTAATACGGGAATCCGTCCGCGTCGTCGGCTTCATACACGGGGACGATGTTCGGGTGGGAGAGACCGGCCAGCGTCACGGCCTCCCGTCGGAAGCGCTCCGTGACGATTGCCGTGTGCATCTCGGGCCGAATCACCTTCACGGCCACGAGGCGGTCGAGCCTCCCCTGGCGGGCGAGCACAACGATCCCCATGCCGCCGCTCCCCAACTCGCGCAGCACGGCATAGCCCTTCGGCGCCAGAGCGGCCCGCACCCGCTCGAAGAAGGCGGACATGAGTGGCGACGAGAACATCCCCGTCGCCGCCCCGAAAGTCAAACGGCCCCGAGCGTGCCGGGGCCGTCACACTGCACCGCGATGCGCGCGGGTTACTGCACCGTGATTGCGATCTTCATGCCCAGCGCGACATGCGGCAGGCAGTAGCCCTTGTAGACGCCGGCTGGCGCACCGGCAAACGAGACGTCGTACTTCTCGTTCGGCTGCGTCAGGAACGGTCCGGTGAGATCGCCCATCGCATTCGGCATCCCCTTCTTGAGAGCGTCCGCCCCCCCCTTCGGGATCGAATCGCTATAGAAGGCGACGTTGTGCGGACCGCCGGACACGTTGATGAACCGTACGGTCGTGCCGCTCTTGACGGTGACCTTGCCGGGCTCGAACGCCGCGACGCTCGTGCCGTTGCCGGTCATCTTCACTTCGACCACCAGGCCAAGAGGCTCGGGGGCGGCCGCGTTGGCCGACGCACCGGCCGGCGTGGGTGTGGCAGCTTCGGCTTGGGACGCCGCCGACTTCTTGTCGCCGCCGCAGGCGACGATCGCGAACGCGACGAGCGTGGTGAGCAGGGTGAAACGCATTGCAGACTCCCTCCGGGACGAATGACGGGTAGCGCTTGTGAACGCGTTCACAATATATCCGCGGGCTCTCAAAACGGGAGCCCTGCAACCCGAGACCCGTTGCATTTTCGCACCACCCCGACGACACTGATGCGCATGCCGGAGCCGTCCCTACCGCTCATCCCCCCCGCCGACCTCGCGCGCCGCCTCGATCACGGTGAACGAGTACAGCTGCTCGACGTCCGATCGGCGGAGCGGGTCGCGCAAGGGCACGTCACCCTCGGCGCCACGCTCGATTTCCGCGCCCTTCCCGCATCACAACTGTACCAGCTCCCGACGCTCGAGCCGCTGGGACTCGACCCCACCGCCCCGGTGGCAGTGATCTGCGGGCACGGCAACTCGAGCACCGAGGCCGTCCGTTTCCTGCGCGAGCGGGGATTCGAAGCGTATTCCCTGGCGGGCGGCATGGCGGCGTGGGAAACGGTCTATCTGCCACGGCGCCTGACTCCGACCCGCGCGCTCGAGCACGTGATCCAGGTCGATCGCGTGGGTAAGGGCGCGCTGTCCTACGTGCTCGTGAGCGACGGGGACGCCGTCGTCGTGGACCCGGGCCGCCACCTGCAGCCGTACGAGGCCCTGTTGGAGGAGCTCGGCGCCACGGCCGCGGCGGTGATCGACACCCACATGCACGCCGACTACTTGAGCGGCGCCCGCACCGCCGCCGCCCGTTGGCGCGTCCCGTACTTTGTGCACCCTGAGGACGCACGCTCGCCGTACGACGACGCCGAAGGTCGATTCGCCCACCAGCCCCTCACCGAGGGCGACACGATTGCATTTGGGCGCGCGACCCTCGTCGCCGCGCATGTCCCGGGACATACGCTGGGCAGCACGGCGCTCATCGTTGACGAGACGCTGGCCCTGACCGGCGACTTTCTGTTCGTGCGGTCGGTGGGACGCCCTGACCTGGGCGGCCAGTCCGACGCGTGGACGGCGCGACTGTGGGACAGCCTGGAACGGGTGCGGCGCGAGTGGTCCGGCGACCTGCTCGTCCTTCCGGCGCACTACGCGAGCGAAAATGAGCGCCGCGCGGACCGGATTGTCGCAGCGCGGTTCGACGTGATCGCCGCGACGAACGAGGCGGTGGCCATTCAGGACCCCCACGCCTTCCTCACCTGGGTGACCGCGCACTCGAGCGCGCCACCGGACGCCTATCGCACGATCAAGCTCGCGAATCTGGGCCTCGTAGACGTCACCGACGCCGAGGCGGAGACTCTGGAGGTCGGGCCGAACGTGTGCGCGATAGGATAGTTGCAAGCCGCAAGGCGTAAGCCGCAAGACCGCACCCCTACTGGCGACTTGCGGCTTGCGGCTTGGGGCTATTCTGTCGGTGCTTGCAGTACCACGTACACCCAGTCTGTTCCACCCAGCGTATGCATCCCGTAGGGAACGCCCGCCGGAATGTGTACGAGATCGTTTGCCGACACTTCAATCCGATCGCCGTCGAGCACCATGACTCCGCGGCCCGCGATCGTGAAGATGAGAATCCCAGTCTCCTCCTCGGCCGAGATCGGCACCGCGGCCCCCGGCTCCATGACCATGTGCTCGAAGCTCAGGCCGTGCAACATGCCCGGGAGATTGAGAACGGTGTGGCGGCGCAGCTCGGCTGCGGTGCTGGGCAACTTCGCGAGGCGGCGGTACGTGTAGCGCGGCACGATTCCCCGTCCAGTAGGGCGCGGCAGCCTTACGCGGAGGGCGCTGCGGCGCCCCCAAAATGGGCACGCCGGGCCGCCTGTGCAAGCCAGTGGACGCCAAGCGTCTCTCTTGGCGTCTCTCACAGGAACCCGAAGCCATGTTGCCCGCACGTCGCCTTTTCGGAGTCGTCTGCGCCGTCGTCCTGCCGATCGCCCCCGCGGCGGCTCAGGGCTGGATCGAACACCCGCGCGGCGCGATCGAAAAGGTGCGCAGCGCCGTGCAGGTCACCGTCACCGGACGGGCCGCGCGGGTCATGGTGGAGGAATGGTTTCGGAACGGGGGAGCCCTCCTCGACGAAGCGAGCTACCTGTATCCGCTGCCGGGCGAAGCGGTGTTCAGCGATTTCTCCCTCTGGCAAGGCGATCGTGAGCTCAAGGGCGAGCCGATGGACGCCGCGCAGGCGCGCGCGATTTACGAAGAGATCGTGCGCCGCAAGCGCGATCCCGCGCTGATCGAGCTCGCCGGACACGGGTTGTTGCGGGCCCGCGTGTTCCCCATCGGCCCGGGCGAGACCCGCAAAATCACGCTGCGCTACACCCAGATGCTCGATCGCGTGGGGGACGCGTGGCGCTTCCGGTACACGGCCGGCACGGGGGCCGGGGCGGCGGCGTCCTCGAGCTTCCGGATGCAGGTAGACAGCGCCGCGCGCTTCGGCGATCCCTATTCGCCGACCCACCGCCTGAGCACGAGCCGCAGCGACGATCGCATCCTGCTCACGCTCGCGGATTCGAACACGCGCGGGGATCTGGAGCTGTTCCTGCCGCTTACCCGGAACCTGGTGGGGATGTCGCTCGTCACGAGTCAGCCGGTCGGGGAAGATGGCTTCTTCATGCTCCTCCTCGCCCCCGGGCGTACCGAGACACCATCGCTGCGCCGCGACCTGGTCGCCGTCCTCGACGTCTCGGGCTCGATGTCGGGCGACAAGCTCGACCAGGCCAAGGCAGCGCTGGCGCAGCTGCTCGGCACGCTCCGCTCGGGCGACCGGTTCCGCGTCGTCACGTTCGGAAGCGGCGTGCGTCGTTACGCCGTCGGATGGACCGACGTGTCGGCCGACAACGTGCGCGCCGCCCAGGAGTGGGTCCGTCGCGTCGACACCGACGGCGGCACTAACATCGCGGGCGCGCTCACCGAAGCGTTCGCCGAGCCGCCGGCCGACGGCCGGTTGGGTGTCGTCGTCTTCTTGACGGACGGGATGGCGACCGTGGGCGAGACCGACCCCGAGCGCATCGCCGATCAGGCCGAGCGGGGCCGCGGGCCGTTTCGCGTCTTTGCGTTCGGAATCGGGTATGACGTGAACACGTATCTCCTCGACCGGCTGACCGAGCGCGCCCGGGGGGTCACCGAGTACATCCGGCCCGGCGGCGACATCGAGCAGGCGGTAGGCTCGCTCGCGGCGAAGGTCGCGTCCCCCGTGCTCACGGACCTGGCCGTGCGGGCCGACGGTGTCGAGCTGTACGACCTCCAGCCACACACTCTGCCCGACCTGTTCGGCGGAGACGAGCTGGTGGTGTTTGGGCGGTATCGGGGAGCAGGGAGTCCTAAAGGAGTCCCGGACGGTCCCGGGGAGCGGGTGGTAACGGTGACGGGACGAAGAAGCGAGCGTGAAGAGCGCTTCTCGACGGGTGCGCGGTTTGGGAGCGAGCAACCCGGCACGGACTACATCCAGCAGCTGTGGGCTGCCCGCAAAGCCGGCGCGCTCTCGAGCGACATTCGACTGCACGGGCAGAACCCGGAGATCGTGAACGAGCTCAAGCGGCTCGCCTTGCGCTACGGCATCCTGACAGAGTACACGTCCTATTTGGTCCAGGAGCCGAATCAAGTGGTGAATAACCGTCTGATGCGCGAATACCGCGCGCCGGCGCCACAAGATCAGGCCGGAGCGGACGCGGTGCAGCGGTCCCGTGCCGAAAAGGCACTCTCTGGTTCACTTCACCTCGAGGCCGTGGTCGTCACCGCCGCGGCGGATTCCGTGAGCGCGCGTGGCGCCGCGATGCAGAACAGGACGCAACGGATCGGCGGCCGCATGTTCGTGTGGCGCGATAGCGTATGGACCGACATTGCCCACGGCGACTCGCTGCGCGTGGTGAGAGTCGTGGCCTACAGTGACGCCTACTTCGCACTGCTCCGAGCGCTCCCCGAGCTGGTGCAGCCGGCCACGCTCGAGCCCGCAGTGCTGGTGGCGGGCCGCCGCGTGAGCATCAAGATTGAGGCCGGCGGCAAGACGACCTGGACGGACGGTGAGCTGGCCGCGCTGGTTCGCGACTTTCGCCTGTGAGCGGTGTGAGCCCTGAAAATCTGGCCGACGTTTATCGAACCACCTACCGCGCGCTCGTGCGGTTCCTGTATCGCAAGGTGTGGGACGCCGAGCGTGCGGAGGACTTGGCCCAGGAGGCCTTTGCTCGGGCCCTGGTCCACAAACCCGACAATGCGAGGGGGTGGCTCTTCATCGTGGCGGCGAACATGGCGCGGGACGATGCGCGGCGCGCGGCGCGGGAGCGGCGGCACTTGACATTGCTCAAGGCCGAGCCGCAGGAGGGCGCGTCCGCCGCCGAGGAGGCGTTGGAGGTGGAGAGCGACCGAGCCCGCGTCCGGGCCGCGCTCGACGAGCTCTCGCCGCGCGACAGGGAGGCGCTGCTGTTGTGGGATTCGGGATTATCGTACGATGAGATCGCCGCCCAGACGGGGCTGGCACGCGGCGCGATCGGCACGACGCTGTCGCGGGCGCGCCGGCGTCTGGTACAGGCCGTCGAGGCGGGAAAGCCAGGTGAGCATGTCGCACGTGGATGACGGCACGCTGCACGCGTATCTCGACGGCGAGCTCGCGCCGGCGGAAGCCCAGGGCGTCGACGCACATCTCGCCCAGTGCCCCGCCTGCCGTGAGCGGCTCGATGTAGAACGCGCGCTGATCACCCGGGCCGGGGAGCTCCTGGCGCTGGCCGCCCCCCCGGAGCGCGAGCTACCGCCGTTTCGAGCCGGGCACGTGAAGCCTCCGGCTCGGGCTTGGTGGCAGGTGCGCCAGCCGCTCGCGTGGGCGGCGACGGTCGTGGTGGCGTTGGGGATCGGCACCTACTTGGGCCGCGGGGTCGAACAGCCGCGGCAACCCGACACCGACGCCGAACCTGCGCGGCCCCAAGCGCTCGAGAGTCCGCTCAGCTCGGAACGAGCACGGCGAGAAGCTCGCGTCAAACTGCCCGGCGCGGCTGGCACGCCGCGGGCGGCACAACCCGCCCGGCCTGCTCTGGCAACCCCCGATAGAGCGGACTACCTCGCGCAGCAGCACGACGCGCAGGTCGCCGCCCGAGCCGAGGCATCGTCCGTTCTGGTCGCCCCAACCCCAGCCCCGCAGGCGGGTGTCGTGAGTATCGATGCTCGGCGCGACGTTCTGAAGGGAGCTCCCATCAGCCTGGACACCGCGCGCATACTGCTCGGCAGGGACCCCTTCGCGGTTCCCGGTGCACCCATCCGCGCGGTCTACCGAGCACGCGAGCTCGGCTACTCGGCCGTCGTAATCCTCGAGCAGACGCTCGCTTCGAGCACGGTGATCGAGGTAGTAAACAGGCGTCGGTCCCCTTTCGCCCTCGACGAGGTCGTGGTCGCGGCGGCGCCAGCGGCGCAAGCCGACAGCCTGAGTGCACGTGAGCGGGCGAAGCCGGGCCGCGCCCGAGTCGCCGATACGCCCGCCGCCGCTCCCGCCGCGAAGGCGGCCGGTCGACTCGCGCATTACGAGACAAGGAACTGGGAGCAGCGACGCCTCGACAACCTCGAGATTCAGATCTCGGGCCCGCTGCCGAACGACTCCCTGCAGAAGCTGCTGCAGCTCGTCCAGCCTGTGAAGCCGTAGCTACTGGACCGTGATCGTACCGGTCATTCCGCTCGCAACGTGGTACGTGCAGTGGTAGTGGTACGTGCCGGCCGTGTTGAACGTCTGGGTAAACGTCCCAGCGCTACCGACGTTGCCGCTGTCGTAGGTCTGGGTGGAACCCGCGTCACTCGTCACGGTGTGGCTGACGCTGGTCCCGTTCTGCCAGGTCACCGACGTACCCGCTGCGACGATCAGGCTCGCCGGGTTGAACGTCACCGTCTCCATGCAAACCTTCATCGTCGTCGGCGTGCACCCACCGCCGCCACCGCCACCGCCGTAGGGCGAGGTCGAGCCGCCGCACGCCGCGAACAGCACGACTCCCGCCACCCCGAGTGCCGGGGTGAGCACGTTCAATCGCATTGGACCTCCGGGGTGTTGCGTGGAACGGAGACCGCTTGTATGACGGGTGCTTACTACCCGTAGAAACACACGGACGATTGTCAGAGAATGATGAGGGGCTCGGACGGGCGCTAGTGGCGCTCGCGCTCCAGGGTGTCTGCCGCGAGCCGGGGTGAGAGCATGGGGTATCGGGAACCGAACCAGCCGTAGGACAACAGAAACAGCCCGGCGAACAGCAGCGTGACACCGATTTCGGGAACGCCGAGCGCCGGCCCGGCGCCGCCGTTGATCGAGGGAACGATCTCGAGGTAGCGCTCGAGCCAGATGCCGGCGAGGCTCACGAGCGCGAGCGTCACGAGCGCAGGCGGATACTTCTTGGGTCTGACGCCCAGCAGGCCGATGAACGGCACGACGAACACCAGCAGGAACACGGCCACGCCGATCGGCTTCCACGTGCCAACCAGCCGATAGAAGATGAAGAACGTTTCCTCGGGCAGGTTGCCGTACCAGATCACCAGGAACTGCGACCACATGAGATACGCCCAGAACACGCTGAAGCCGAAACACAACTTGCCGAGATCGTGCTGCTGCTTGGCGGAGAACAGTCCGTCGAGGCCCATGCGGCGCCGTACGGCGAGCACCAGCACGGCGAGCGCCATCAACGCGGCGAGGAAGCTCCCCATGAAATAGAACGCGCCGAACAGGTTGCTCACCCACTTGTGGGCCAGTGACATCACCAGCTCGAACGCCAGCAGGCTGTATCCGAAGGCGTAGCCGACCACGAGCCACGCCGCCTCGCGGGTAATCGCGTCCCGGCCTTCGAGCCGGTCGGCCGGGCGGCCGTCGCCGAGCTCCCGGATGTCCGGCGCCATGTCGTGCCGCACGAAACGCCATGACAACCAGGTGAGGATCAGGTAGATCAGGCCGTTCCGCACGAAGAAAAACTTCGCCGTGAGCCAGCCCCCCAGATCGGGACGCGGCTCGTGCAGCCAGCTGAAGACGTGCGCCCGGCCGACGATCAGCCCCAGGTACAATGCCAGCGAGACCCACAGAAACGCGGCCGCCGCCTCGGCGAGCCGGATGACGAGCCCGGACCAGTGCCCCTTGGCGAGCTTCTGCGTCGCGGCGAAGACTACCAGTGCCTGCGCCAGCCCGGTCCAGAACATGAAGTTGACGTGCCACGCCTGCCACGCGCGCGGCGCTCCGCCTGCCGCGAGCACCCACAGGAACACGGCCCCTCCGGCCACGGCCAGGAGCGCACCCCACAGCGCGAACATTTGCGCCGGGAACTGGCGCGCTTTCTGGACCAGCTCCGACCGCGGGACGGCCGCCACCGCGCTCATCGTCTCCCCCGCGGGCTCTGCGCGCCGGCCTGCAGGGTGCGCAAGTAATTCACGAGATCCCAGCGGTCGGTCCCCCGCACCTTGTCACCGTAGATGGGCATGAGCCCCCGCCCCATCACCTGGCCACTGACGATCACCGCGTACATGTAGCCGTCGGTGCGTCGGGCGATCGTGTCGTTCACGAGCGAGCGCACTCCGAAGAACGGCCCACCCGCCGCCGCCGAGATCGGGCCATCGCCCCGGCCCGTCGGGCCGTGGCAGACGAGACAGTAGGTCTCATACAGGAACCGCCCGCGGTTGATCGACTCGGACGTACGGGTTCTCGGGTTCGCGAGTCGATCGGCGGTCTGCAGGCTCATCAGCGGCTCGGCGCCCGTCACGGGCACGGTGCCCGGGACCGGCGGGATCGGCTGGGCGTACGGCTTGATGCTGCGCTGATGCCGCATGGTGGAGAACCAGCCGACGCGATGCACCACGTCGTCGGGGTTGCAAGCGAGGGCCACAACGGCAACACAGGCGGCAAGGGCGGCGCGTGGTCTACGCACGGCGCACCTCCTCGGCTCCAGCGCCGCGCAGCAGCGATTCGACCGGGCCCGCGCGCGCCGGCTCAGACGGCACGAAGATGCCGAACTTGTCGTTCGTGAACCGCGGGTCGTAGGCCACGGTCCCCAATCGCCGAGCCGCGAACAGCGCGTTGAACAGGATGCCGAGAATGGTCGAGAGGGCGCCGAACAGGATCGTCATCTCGAACATGATGACCACATAGGGCGGGATCGAGCCGACGGGCTTGCCCCCGACCACGATGGGCCAATCGTAGGACATGTAGAGCGTGAGCCAGGCGCCGATGGCGCAGCCCGCGATCCCGCCGATCAACGTGAACATCCGAACGGAGCTCACCGGCTGGTCCAGCGCAGCCTCGATCTCGTGCCGGGGGACGGGCGAGTACACGGTGAAATCGGTATGACCGCCCCGGCGCAGCTGGCCGATCGCCTCCACGGTGGCGTCGAGGTGCGCGAACACGGCCAGGACGCCCGGGGTCGGCGGTGGGTGGAAGATCGCGGTCAGCGGGTTTACGAGCTTCACGACACCCTCGCCTTGCCGCGCTGCGGCGCGGGCAGCACCTCTTTCACCTCGGAGATGGACACCGCCGGGAAGTTCTTCACGAACAAGAGGAACCACATGAAGAACCAGCCGAAGCTCCCCGCCATGATGCCCCAGTCGGCCCACGTCGGGTTGTAGGTCGCGTTGGCGAACCGCTCGAACGGCTCGCCGGCGAGCGACTCCACGATGATCACGAAGCGCTCGAACCACATCCCGATGTTCACGAAGATCGAGATGACGAACAGCGCGAGGATGCTCGTTCGGATGTTCTTGCGCCACAAGAGTAGCGGCAAGAACGCGTTGCAGATGATCATCGTCCAGCTGGCCCACCAGAACGGCCCGAACGCCCGATACCAGAATGCCGCGCGCTCGGCGGCGTGGCCGCCGAACCACGCGGTGAAGTACTCCACACAGTAGGCGTAGCCCACGATCATGCCCGTGAGCAGACAGAGCTTGGCGAGATTCTCGAAGTGATGGACCGTGATCAGGTCTTCCAGGTGGAACAGCTTGCGGATGGGCACCAGCAGGGTGATCACCATCGCAACGCCCGAGTAAATCGCGCCGGCCACGAAATACGGGGCGAAGATGGTCGCATGCCAGCCGGGGACGATCGCCATCGCGAAATCCCAGGAGACGACGCTGTGCACCGAGAGCACGAGCGGCGTCGCAAGAGCGGCGAGGTAGAGATAGCCCCGGGTGTAGTGGCGCCATTGCTCGTTGGTGCCGCGCCAGCCGAGCGACGTGAGCGCATACAGCTTCTTGCGCCAGCCGGTCGCCACGTCGCGCACCGCGGCGATGTCGGGGATCAGCCCCATGATCAGAAACACGGTCGACACCGTGAGGTACGTGCCGATGGCAAACTCGTCCCAGATGAGCGGTGACTTGAAGTTCGGCCACAGCCCGCGCTCGTTGGGATAGGGGACCAGCCAGTAGAAGTACCACTGGCGCCCGATGTGAATCAGCGGGAACAATCCCGCGGTGATCACGGCGAATACCGTCATCGCTTCGGCCGTGCGGTAGACCGCGGTGCGCCAGCCCGAGCGGAACAGGAACAGGATGGCCGAAATGAGCGTGCCCGAGTGCGCGATGCCCACCCAGAACACGAAGCAGGTGATGTAGACGGCCCAGTATACCGGATGCGAGTAGCCCGCCAGCCCCAGCCCGTAGCGCAGCAGGAACAGCAGGCACACGATGCCCACCCCGAGCAGGGCGACCGCCAGAGCGAGCAGGGCGTAGTAGCCCTTACCCGGATTCCCCAGGGTGCGCGCGATGGCGCGGGTGACGAAGTCGTAGCTGACGCGGGATGGAGACGTCTCGGCCATCACCTCAGCCCTCCACCACGGCGCCGTGCACGACCTTGGCCAGGTACGTGATCGCCGGCTGAGTATTCAGTCCCGCAAGCACGTGATAGCCGCGCGGATCCTGCGCGAGCGCCGCGACTCGCGAGGTCTTGTCGTGCAGATCGCCGAACACGATCGCCTCCGACGGGCAGGCCTGCGCGCAGGAAGGCGTGATGTCGCCGTCCTGCACGTTGCGGTCCTCGAGACGCGCCCGGTTCTGCGCGCCGCGGATTCGCTGCACGCAGAAGGTGCACTTCTCCATCACGCCTTTCTCCCGCACCGTGACGTCTGGATTGAGGAGCATGTTGAGCGGATCCGGCCAGCTCTCCCAGTCACCGCCCCGCTCGGCATAGTTGTACCAGTTGAAGTAGCGCACCTTGTAGGGACAGTTGTTGGCGCAGTAGCGCGTGCCGACGCAGCGGTTGTAGACCTGGCCGTTCAAGCCGTCGGGCGTGTGGTACGCGGCGTACACCGGGCACACCGGCTCACAGGGCGCGTTGCCGCACTGCTGGCACAACATCGGCGTCACCACGGCGCCGACGGGGCGCCCCCCCTCACCGCCGGTGTAGTAGCGCTCGATCCGGAGCCAGCTCATCTGCCGGCGTCGGGTCACGAGCTCTTCACCCACGGTCGCAAGATTGTTCTCGGCGTAGCACGCGGTTACGCAGGCCGAGCAGCCGGTGCATTTGGTCAGGTCGATCGCCATCGCCCAGCGCGGATGCTCGCCGGCGTAGTTCCCGAGCGACGCCTGCTCGTGCTGCGCCTCCGCCCACGCATCGAGCGCCTTGCGGGCGTACGCCGGCGTCTCCTCCTCGGCGAATGGATGGGCTCCGCGCTTCAGCTGGCGCGCTTTGGTGAGCGGCAGCACCTCGACGATGCCCCGTCCCTGCTCGCGCGCGTCCCCCTCGACGGTGGCGAGCCGGCGATGGTCGCCGGTCTTGGTGATCTTGACGCCGACGGCGAACGCGCGCCCACCGAAGTCCGCGGGCGTGTCGCTCAGGAGCGCAAACGCATTGAACGAGCGGTCCTTGGCGTAGCGGCCGTACGCCTTGTGACCCTGTCCGCTCGGGACCGCGAGCACGTCGGGTCGCACGCCCGCGGTGATCCACACGGGTGCGCGCACGGCGCCGTGCGCCGACTCGAGCAGGAGGATGTCCCCGTTGGCGAGCTGCGCTTTCGCCGCCGTCTCGGGATGGACCTCCACCCACGCATGCCAGGTGATTTTCGAGACCGGGTCGGGGAGCTCCTGGAGCCACGGCTTGTTCGCGCCCCGGCCGTCGAGCAGCGCGATCGACGGGAAGACGATCAGCAGGTGCTTCTCCGATGCGCCTGCCGAGCCGGCCAGGCCGCCGAGCCGCTGCGCGATCCCGGGGACGAGCCGCACACTCTGCGCGGGCGCATCGGCGTACACGCCGCCGTGCTGTACGGCGTCGCTCCAAAAGTCGTCGAAGCCCCGGCCGCGGCCGTATCGCTGATGCAGGGTCCGCCACCGGGTTTGCAGGTAGTCCTTGAAGCTGCTCGCTCTACCGGAGGCCTGGAGCAGGACGTCACCGGTGTGGCGGGTGTTGGGAAACACCGGCTGCATCACCGGCTGTTGCAGCGCGTAGACGCCGGCCCGCGGCCGCGCATCGTTCCACTGCTCGAGCGGATGCAGGTCCGGCAGGACCAAGTCCGATGCGGCGGCCGTCTCGTCCAGGTACGAGGAGAAGCTCACCTTGTAGCCCACCCGGCCGAGCCCCTGGGAGAATGCGGCCGGCAGGGAGTGCGCCGGATTGGCCCCGTGGACGAGCAGCAGCGCGACTCTCCCCGCGCTCATGTCCGCCACCAGGTCGGTCAGCTGCTTGAACGACCCGGCCGCTTCGAGCGCGTGGTTGGGCCCGAACTTGACGGTCTTCCCCACCTGCCCCGCGACGTAGTTCAGCAGGTTCACCGATGCGACCAGCACGTGGGCGCCGCTGCCGTACTGCGTCGCCACGCCGCCCGCCACGGCGAGCCCGCCCTTCGACCCGGCAAACTCACGGGACAGCCGCCGGATGTCGCGTGCTTCCATCCCGACCAGCGTGGCCACCTGCTGGGGCGCGGGGAGCAACCGCTCGAGGGCGCGCGCATCGGCCGGCGCCGCGGCTAACCGCTCCGCCAGGATGACTTGCGCCATCGCGAGCGCCAGCATGAACTCCGTCCCCGGCTTCGCGGCGATCCATTCGTCCGCGCTCATCCCCGTGAGCGACAGGCGCGGGGCGACGGAGACGAACTTGGCCATCGACCCGTCCCGTCCACTCTCGAAGGCGTGCGCGCGGGTGAACCCGTTCTGGTAGCCCACCGGTGAGAGCCAGGTCTCCATGAAGTCGGCGCCGAAAGACACGATGTAGCGCGCGTTGGCGAAGTCGTACCAGGGGATCGCGGCCGTGCCGAACGCGAGGCGGTTGCCTTCACGCAGCGCCTCCAAGGCGAACGGCTCGTAGGTGACGTGGCGCCCGCCGACCTCTTTCATCCAGGCATCCACGAGCTCGCCGAACGACCCGCTCTCGAGCCCGGTGACGCACGCGATTCCCTTGCCGCGCGCCTCCTTCACCTTCGCCTGCAGTCGGCCGATCGCATCCTCCCACGTGAGCTTCTGCCACTCGCCGTTCGAGCCGCGGGCCATGGGATCGGTGATTCGGTCGGGATTGTAGAGCCCCTGGAGCCCGGCTTGGCCACGCGAGCAGAGCCGCCCCTGGTTGATCGGCGATTCCGGGTTGCCCTCGAGCTTCACGACGCGGCCTTCGCGCACCTTGGCGTGTAGGCCGCATCCGGCCGCGCATTCGCGGCAGGTGGTGGCGTAGTAGGTGGCGATCCCGGGGACCTGGTTCTCGGGCGGGACCGTGTACGGCACGAGGTGCTCGGTCGGCTCGGGGTGGATGTCGCACGCCGACACCGCCGCCGCGGCACCGCCCGTCGCGCCCAGGACTGTCAGGAACCGTCTGCGGTCCATCTGTCGGGCCTCAGTAGTGACACACGGTGCAGTCGCGCGTGACGTTGCGCTGCACGTGGCAGTTGACGCACCAGCCCATCTTGAGCGTGGCGACCTGGTACACCTGCGGCATGGTGCGCACGTCGCCGTGGCAGGTGGTGCAGCTCTCGGTGCCCAGGATCTTGATATGGCGCTGGTGCGGGAAGCGCACGAAGCCCGGGAGTGCGTGCACGCGCGTCCACACGGGTGGCCGCTTGTTGATCCACGCCTCTCGGACCTTTTTAATCTCCGCCTTGTCGGGCTCCGCGGAACCGCCGATTATCTGATGACAGCCGAAGCAGGTCTGCACCGCGGGGATCCCCGGCTCGCTCGAGATGGTCACGGTGCTGTGGCAATACAGACAGGGGATCTGATCTTGACCGGCGTGGACGTCGTGGCGGAAAAAGATGGGCTGGCGGGGACCCTTGAGCCGCCCCGTGTCGCTGATGACGGGAGCCTTGTAGCCGGATGCGGACTGGCCGGTTTGTGCCGCGACCGGGAAGGCGATCAGCAGCGCGACCGCGACGCCCACCCCGGTCCCGACCCCACCACACCTCTTCGTCATCCAGAGCGCTCGATGGCGAATGTATCGGTCTGTGTTGTGAAACGGCTTGTGCCGTTCCAACCTGGTTCGCCAGCCATGCCGAGAGCGTACGACGCGGCGAAATAGTTGGAACGGCACTTGCGGGCGCCGGAATGTAGCGCCAGCGCGGAAAGGTACACAAGGCCTGGCGTGGAGCGGCGCAGCCTGCTGCGCCCCCACCACCGGTCATTCAGGGCGTGCCAGCAACTGATGCTTCAGCTCGATGACGTGGACGAACGCGTCCACGGCGTCCAAGTCGGGGAATTCCATCCAGCACCACCGCACACCGCTCGCCATCCGGCCGTCACGTATGGCCTGCCGCGACGGCCGCGGCAACCCGTCGGTCACCGCGAGCTCCCGCTCCTCGGTCTCGGTGAGGATAAACGTCCCCGACAGGCCCGTCTCCATCGGATGGAGGTAGCCGAGCTTGCGTCCGCCGACCTCGTACATCCAGACCCATTTCCAGGCGGTGCCCATGAACACGACCTGCTCGGTGACGTGGCGGAGCGCGCGGATGCCTTCGCGCGCGCGCTTGAACCGCTGGGCGGCGCGCGACGGCAGGTCCTTGAGCGGCGCTTCCGATTTGGGACGCTTGCGAGGGCTGGTGTAGAGATTGGTCGCCCAGTAGCCCGCCGGCTGGTGATCGATAGGAATCATGATGTGTCTATATGTAAACGGCGGGTCACCGAACGGAAGCGCCCGGCGTCGAGCAATCGGGCGGTCGACACACCCGGCACCGCCATGCGGCCCTCCCGGCTCATGGTGAGCTTGATCACGTCCGCGCCGCGCCCGAACCAACGCACGCTCGGCTCCACGTCCGATGGATAGACACACGCCGCGAGCGCCGCGACGGCGATGTCCGCCTGAGAGCCGATCCCGGACTCGGGCATCGTGCCGGCCCAGAGTCGCGCCCCGCATTCCGCCGCTACCCGGTAGATGCGGCACGCTTCGGCGAGCCCGCCGACGCGATGCACCTTGAGATTCCACACCATCGGGCCGTCGAGCGCCAGGATCTGGCGTGCCGCCCTCACGTCGCGCAGCGTCTCATCGAGGCACAGCGGCGTCGTGAGCGCGTGCGCGAGCCGGGCGTGGCCCACGAGCTCGTCGGGGGCGAGCGGCTGCTCGATGTACAGGAGGCCGGCGTCGTCCAGGGCGCGCAACGCGGGCTCGTGCTCGGGCCAGTCGTAGGCGCCGTTCGCGTCCACGGTGAGCGGCACATCCGTCCCGGCCATCCCGGCGCGGGCCGCACGGACCGCGACGTCATCCCACCCGGGCGCGACCTTGATCTTCACGCGTCGATAGCCGTGCTGCAACGCGTCGTACACACGGCGCGTCAGGGTGTCGGCGCGGCGATCCTCCGGAATGCCGAGCGCGACGCCGCAGGGGAAGCTCGCGGCCGGCGCGACGCCGAGCCGTTCGGCGACGAGCTGCGCCAGCCCCGTGCCCCGGCGATGAGCCTCGAGGTCCCACGCCGCGGTCTCGAGCCCCGAGCGGGCGAACGGATTGCCGCGCACGTTCTCCCGCAGCGCGGCGTCCACCGCCTCGGGCGAGTCGAACTCGCGACCGGCGATCCGTGGCACGAGGACGCGGGTGATGAGATCGCGAGCGCTGCCGAGCGTCTCCTCGGAATAGAACGGCAGCTCGTCCGGGGCCGCTTCGCCGTAGCCCTCGTGCCCCACGTCGTCGTGCAGCACGACGACCACCGATCGGCGCGCGTCGATCCGGCCGCCCGAGATGATGAACGGCTCCGCGAGCGGCAGCTCGAGCGCGTAGAGCTCAACCCGCGCGATGCGCATGCGCTCGCACATCGAGGAAGCGGAGCTCGCCGTCGTGCCGCTCGAGCTCGCGACGCGCCTCCAGCTCGAGCATCCCCGCGATCAGGCCCTCCTGCGGATGGAATACGAGGGCGTGGAGCGCCCGCTGGGAACGGGTGCCGTGCGTGGCGGCGTACTCGGAAAGGGGAAGCTGGAAGAAGGTGTGCACCTGCACGCTCTCGCAGCCGCGGCCGGCATACTCGAGGATCATGCGGCCGGACCCAATATTCCCAGTGCCGGTGAGTGCCGAGAACCCCGCACTTGCGTGCGGGGTCAGTTGAGTCTCCAGCACTCTCAGATTGCGGTCGCTCAAGTCCCAGCCTCCGTAAGCAACTCCCCGCTCCGCGTCGAACAGCCGATTGAAGACCACGAGCGCGTCCGCCTCTCTGCAGGCGTTCATCATATCGACCTGGAACCGGTCATCGAAGCGCGCGTTCATGAGCTTCACCGCGACGCGCACCGGGACGGGTGATGCGGCCCGGATCTGGCGCGGTACTTCCACGAGCCACCGGAGGATCTGCGCGCGATCGTCCGCCAGCGCGTCCCCCGCCAGGGTGGGAGAGAAGTCCTTTTCCACAAGGAGCGGCGGCTCCCGCCAGGCGTCCGCCAGCTGGGCGGTGGTGTAGCGGTACTCACCCTCACGGAACGGCTCAGCGAGTCGCGGCAGGTGGTACTTCACCGACGGTACCACCAGCAGCCGGCCGGCTCGGGTGAGGTCCCGGCCGGCGCGCACGAGCGCGAGATAGTCGCTGAACGGGCGATCCCAGCCGCGTCCTTTCCACGTGACGCTCCAGCCCTCACGACCGGCGCCCGCCGGGCGCCTCTCGACCTTCATCTTGGTCTCGTGAATCGCCCACGCCGCCATCGCCCGCGCGCCCGTCGCGTCCTCGGCGATCACCGTCTTCAGTACCGCGAACGCGAGTCCCGCCGCGGCGTCATCCTCGAGCTGCCCGGCGTTGAGCGAGAGCTGGCCTGAGCCCTTGCCGATGGGGTGCGGAACGAGCTCACCCAGGTAGCGGGCGGTGAGATCGATCCCATAGGTCTCGCGCACGTGTGCCGGGAAGTCGCGCGGCAGCCCCCGCTTGAACCGATCGAAATCCCGTTCGAGCTTCGCACGCACAGGCGGGTCGACTAACCCCCGGGCCGTACCCCGGCGTCGAAGCGGGACAGCCGGAACTCGGGGGGCGCCGCTTCACCAGTCAGCACCAGTTTGGCCACCAGCTCGCCGACGGCGGGCCCGTGCTTGAAACCATGCCCCGAGCCGCCGCCCACGAGCCACGTGTTCGCGGCCGCCGGGTGCCGGTCGACAATGAAGTGCTCGTCGGGAGAGTTCTCGTACTGGCACACCCGGGCCTCGACCAGCGGGGCGCCCTTCAAGCCCGGGAACCGAAACGCGAGATAGTCCCGCGCCGCCTGCAGGACCTCGGGCGTGGGCAGCCGTTCGCCCGCGGT
>Ga0209160_1000073_pt1 | contig 66833 bp, 70 predicted proteins | sample GraSoiAngelo_153_FD_186167 | JGI IMG/M metagenome (GOLD analysis project Ga0209160, IMG submission 186167) | Grasslands soil microbial communities from the Angelo Coastal Reserve, California, USA - 14_1009_12_40cm (SPAdes) (version 2) | ecosystem: Environmental > Terrestrial > Soil > Grasslands ...
CAAATCGAACTCATCGAGCTCCATCCCGGTCCGGTGCATGAGTTTCCGCACGCAGGGAATCGGCGCGAACATCACCTCCTCAGGCTTCACGGCCTGGGAGCAGAAGTCTCTGATCGTACCGAGCGGTTCCACGCCGATTTCGCGCGCCTTGCGCTCGCTCATCAGCACCGTCGCGCTCGCGCCGTCGGAAATTTGCGATGAATTGCCGGCGGTGAGCACTCCGTCTTTCTTGAACACGGGCGGGAGCTTCGCCAAGGCCTCGCGGGTCGTGTCCGGCCGGATCCCGCCGTCCCGGCTGACCGTCACATCCTTCCCGTCGACCCGGGTCTCGACCGGGACGATCTCCTTCGCGAACCGTCCGGACTCGGTGGCCTTGTTCGCGAATGTTTGAGAGCGCAACGCGTAGTCATCGCACACTTCCCGCGTGAGCCCCATCCGCTCCGCGATGATTTCCCCGCCGATCGCCATGTGGAAGTCGTTGTAGATGTCCCAGAGACCGTCCGTGATCATCGAGTCGAGGACCTCCGCGTGGCCGAGGTTGAAGCCCTGGCGTGCCCGCGGCATGAGATACGGCGCCCGGGTCATGTTCTCCGTGCCTCCCGCGACGATGATCGCATCGGGGTCGTCTTCGATCGCGCGCACGCCATCGACCATCGCCTTCATGCCGCTGCCGCAGACCATGTTCACGGTGGTCCCGCTCACGCTCTCCGGAATCCCGGAGAAGATGACGACCTGGCGGGCACAGTTTTGGTAGAGCCCCGCCTGGATCACGGAGCCGAAGAACAGCTCGCTGACGTCTTTCGGCTCGATGTTCGCCCGGCGGATGGCTCCCTCGCCGCGAAGGCGCCCAGTCGGGGGGCCGGGACCTCGGAGAATGCGCCATTGAAGCGGCCGATCGGGGTTCGCGCCGCGCCCGCGACGACGACTTGGGTCCTCGGAGGCACGTTTCCGTGAGCAGCGAACGATGGATAAGTGTATGTCGGCGAAGTACCGCCCACTCCGACAAAAATCGTTCCGAGTCCATGGGCGCAACGGCCTTTCCAGTCCAAGTCAGGAGGACGACGGAGGTCTCAAGCGGGCGAGCACCGCCTCGACCACCGCGTCGGGTCGCTCGCGTTGGGCGAAGTGACCTACGCCATTGATGACCCGCCTCTCGTACGGGCCCGTGAAGAGGCGTTCCTTGCCCGCCGACGTCTCCGGAAACGTAGCTCCGTCATCCGCTCCGTGTAGGACCGTCGTATCGACCCCGATTCGCGGCAATGTCGCCATGCGGGCTTCGATCTCGTCGTACCGACGGTCTCCGGGCGCATTGCCCCAACGGTGGCGGTAGGAGTGAATCGATATCTCCACGAAGTCTGGGTTGTCGAAGGACCGGGCCGTCGTTTCAAAAGTCGCATCATCGAAATGCCAACCCGGAGACCATGCTTCCCAGAGCCATCGGCACAACCTGCGGCGGTCCTGTTTCAGCGCCACACGTCCTCGCTCGAGGCCGAAGTACCACTGGTACCAGTACGCCCGCGCCTGATCATACGAAATCTGATCCTTCGGCGTGGACGTGCCGTAGCCAACGGATAACGCAACGAGCCCTTGGACTCGGCCCGGCCACAACCCCGCCGCAATGTACGCGGCTCGCGCGCCCCAATCGTGGCCCACCAACATGAATCGCTCGATGCCCACGGCATCGGCAAATTCGATTACATCCTGGCCGAGTGCGGCGAGCTGCCCAGTTCGCAACGCGGTCTCCTCCAGAAAACGCGTCGGTCCGAATCCTCGCAAATACGGCGTCAGCGTCCGATACCCCGCATCGACGAGGGGAGCGACGACACCGTCCCAGGTGCGGATGTCGTCAGGAAAGCCATGGACCAGGATGATCGGTTCCGCTTGCGGACTTCCGCGGTCCTCGTACGCGACTTCCAGACAACTCGTTCGGACATGTTTCGTCATGTCGCGCATGGGCCGAGGATAGCCGGAAAACAAGCCTAAGCCTTTTCGAACGACATCTGGCCGAGGGTCGGTCGGGCACAACGGCGGGAAGGTGCCGGAAGGAGAGCCGGGCTCGGCTCTCTTGATCTCATTCTCCTGGTGATTCGGTTGGAGAGGGCTCCGGCGATCCGTCCCCTTTCTTGCGGGTCGAGTCCTTCGTCAGATCCGACGCGTAGTCGGGGTGCTCGATACGCTTGTATGCCTCAGCCGGCTTGCTCCCGTTCGGCTCCGTGAGGAGTTTCGCGAGGTAGGCCGTCAAGAGGGTTCCCGCGCCGGACCCATCCCCGCCGGACGTGACGAGAGTATCCGGCGTCACCCGGATCTTGCCGTCGCGCACCTCCTCCATGACCTTGACGAGCGCGACCCGGTCGGAGCCGAGGACGTCGGCCTGGGCGTGGTACGCATCCGCCTGTGCCTCGCCGACCATCCGGATCGCGGCCGCGTTTCCGTCCGCCTGGATGCGCGTCGAGTCGCGCACGCCTTCGGCTTGCTTGATCGCCGCCTTCGCGAGGTTTTCGTTGATCTGCACCTGGTAGGATGCTTCGACGACCTTCGGCTGGAGGTTCGCTCGCGCCGTCATCTCCTGGACCGCGATGCGCCTTTGCTCCGCCGTGGCCTGCTGCTCGTACTGCGTCTGCTGCTGGATCGCGATCTCCTTGTTCGTCTGGGTCGCAAGCAGCGTCGGGTCGACGGCGATGTAGGAAATGAGCAGGTTCTGCGCTTCGACGTAGTACTTGGCAAACTGGACCCGCGCGCGGTTCAGAGCCTCCTCTTGCAGCTGAGATCGGCCCTGCACGAACTCGAGCGCCTTCTTCTCTCCGGCGTTGTTGCGGAAGGACGCGTCGATGAGGGGGTGCACGATTTGCTGGATCAGGTTGAACACCGAGCCGAAGCGAGCGATGACGAACGCGGCGTTCTCGGGCAGGATGCGGATGACCATCCGCACATCGACCTCGAGTTTGAAACCGTCCCTGGACGTCACCAGCAGTTGGCCGAACCGGAAGAAGGAGAGGCCCTTCTCGCCCTGTTCCGTCAGGTAGGGATAGTCCGATTCGTCGACTCCGGGATCCGCCGGACGACGCGAGAGACTCGGGGCGTCTGGCCGCTCGGAGCGAGCCCAGTCGACCATGATCGCCGACGTCGGCACGAGGTACGCCGTGAATGCGACCCGGTTCAGGTTGTATTTGCCGGGGGCCACGGGATTCCGCCAGATCCCGCGCCGGTTTCGATCCGGCACGAGCAACCGTTCGACCGCCGCATGGATCGTCTGGTCGAAGTCCGGGCTGTCCGTGACCGGCACGGGCTCCATGTCGACCTGGTCGAGTTCCTCCCCGATGTTCGATCGGAGGACCGCCACGAAGCCCGGTGGGACTTCGGCGACCTCGTCGATCTGGACCTGGAAGAGTGTCGGATTGATGTAGTACCGGCCCGGCTGGAGCGTGTCGAGCTGCGGGCCTCGGAAGCCGCCACTGTCCAGGAACGCTTGGCCATCCTGGAAGAAGTTGTGCGCCCGGGCGCTCGGATGCGCCGCCGTCTGTGAGACGTCAGGCTGGGGCGCCACGATGAACTTCGGAGGAAGGGGCTGGCCATCCTGCGCGGTCACGACGCCGACCTTCCCGGACGCGACCTCCGTCGCGGGCTGCTTGGCCACGTAGAACAGGAACGGGTTGATCCGGTACGTCCCGGGGCGGATGATCGCGACCTGGGGACCCTTGAACCCGCCGTTGTCGAGGAACGCCTCGCCGTCCTGGAACTGGTTGCACTCGACCTCGTCCCCGAGGAGTCGTCCCTTCGGCAACGGACGCCCGTCGATCGCCTCAACGGTTGCGATTTCCGTCTCGGCAACCTGGACGACCTTGGACCGGCGCATGCTCCACACCACGGGCATCCGCCAGTACAGGCCAGGCATCAGCGTCGCCGCCTGCGTCCCGATCTCCCCATGTCGGGCGATGACTTGTCCCGCCGGCATCTTCCGCCCGCCGAGCCGCTTTACCAGGACGCCGACCTCTCCGGCACGGATCAGATACAGACCCTTCAGGAAAACCACCAAGGTCGCAAGAAGCGCGAACCCGGCCACAATCACCACGACCTGCATGATGTCGAACATGTCCGCCACCCTCTGCCTCCGATCCACGATATGCCTTCCCGGAGGCATGAGCCTTGTTTGGGCTTCCCGCGGGGATGCCGCATCGCGGTCGTGAATGGCCGCAGATCACGGGCTACGCAGCCGAAGAATTTTCTTCACGGCCTCCGAGTCGAAGGGGTTCTTCTATCTCTTACGCTCTTGATTCTCCTTCGCTCGAAATCTAACGATTCTTCGCACGAGGTCGTACGGAATGGGCTTGTCGATCGGAAATTGGACTGAGCCTTTTCCCTGTTTGTACCGCGACAGTTCCTTCTTAAAGGCTTCAATGCCCGAAGGTATCGGATAGAGTCCGATGTGATTCTTGAACGCCGCGAAGTAGACCAGGCCTTTGCCGTTCAGTTTGAACGTCGGCATTTGATAGCTGATGGTCTCGACGGCCTCCGGCGCGGCTTTACGGATCGTAAGCCTCAGCCTCTGGAGGATGCCTTGCACATCCTTTGGGGAGGCCTCGATATACTCGTCGATCGTCTTGAATTGCTTTTCTTTGCCATCCATACGATTCACCGGGCCATCCTGCGGGTCGCTTTTCAGGCTTTCGCGGCGCGCACTGACGCCGACGTGTCAGCCGGGCGTTCCGGCTGGTAGCGAAGGATCACGCCGCCCGACCTCAACGGTCTCGCCTCCAGCAATTTCATCTTGATGCGGTCCGAATTCGGCTTGAATAACGGATTTCCGCGGCCCAAGAGCAACGGCGTGAGGGCAAGATTGAGCTCATCAAACAGCCCGTGCTTCAGGAGCGTCGAAGAAAGATCGGCACTGCCAAAGACGAACAAGGTCTTGCCAGGCTCTTTCTTCAGCTTGATGACTTCCTCGACCGCGTTGTCCTTCACGAGCCTAGAGTTGTTCCAATCGGCCTTCTTGAGCGTCTTCGAGAACACGACCTTCGGAACCGTGTTCATGAAGTCGGCGATGTCGCCCTTCTGGGTGGGCCAATACCCGGCCATGCCCTCGTATGTCACCCGGCCGAACAACAACATGCCCGTCGATTTCGACTGCTCGACGGAATACTTCTCGAGCTCTTCCCCCCAGATCGTGTCATGCCAGTCAATGTCCCAACTCTTCGGGCCCTCAAAAAAGCCGTCCAGCGTGACCAGGTTCCACATGATGAGTTTCCGCATTCCGTTCACCCCATTCGTAAGAGGTCGATCGCTCGAGCAGGATATATCCGCGGTTGGCCCCGTCGAGAGAGCTGCATCAACCCGTGCCCCGTAAAGTGGCGAGATCCAAGCGCCTCATTCGATCTCTCCTCGCTCCGCCACCGAACCTCGCTCCGGCGTCGCCCCCTCGACGAACGCAGGGACGCTCTCGCTTCGGAACTGAAGGGCGATTCCAAGTCCGACCGCGCTCAACACGGCGGCCCCGAGGAAGGCGTACCGGAACCCGGTCAGCCCGAGTTGCGGATCGAACGTGCTGGCAACGGTCAACACCAAGGACAGGCCAAGCGGGAAGCCGAGGCGCTGGGAGGTCTGGATCAGCCCCGAGGCGAGGCCCTCTTCCCCGGGTTTCGTCCCGGAGAGGCCCGCGATGGCGAGTGCTGGGAATCCGATGCTCGCCCCGAGCGACCAGAGAATCGTCCCCGGCAAGATGCCGAGATAGCCCGCGGCGACCGGCAAAGGCGCCAGCATCGCCAGCCCCAAGGTCACGAACGCCGTGGAAATGACGAGCACCCGCTTGAGGCCGATCCGGTTCATGAGCCACGAGGACCCCCATCCGCCGACGAAGAAGAAGATCGCGGCCGCGGGAAGGAATGCCAGACCCGCGTCCAGGGGGGAGTAGCCAAGGACGCCCTGCAAATAGACGGTCAACACGATCAGGGCTCCCGCGGAGGAGCTCACGACGAGCGACAGAACGTTCGCGGTCAGGGTCGTCCGGCGGCGCAGGAAGGCCAGCGGCATGAGCGGAGCCTTCGACCGGTATTCGATGGCCAGGAAGGCCGCCAAGGTGAGGGCAGAGAGGCCCAGGGGCAGCGCCGCCTGCACCGTGAAGAGGCCATCGGTCGCGGCAATCGTGAACGCGTATACAAGGAGGATCAACCCGGCCGTGACGGTCACCGCGCCGGGGATGTCGAGCCGCTTCGACGTCGCGCGCGGACCGTTCCGCGCGATGAAACGCTGAGCCAAGATCGTCGCCACGGCTCCGATCGGCACGTTGACGAACATGACCGATCGCCATCCGAACGCCGCGGTGAGGACCCCGCCCGCGATCGAGCCTGCCGCGAACCCCGCCGACAGGATCGAGACGAGGACCCCGAAAGCTCGGTTGCGCTCCTTCCCCTCGGGGAACGTGGCCGCGAGAATCGCCAGAGCCGTGGCGGTCGTCATGGCCGCGGCGATGCCCTGAATCGCCCTCGAGACAACGAGGGAGAGGAGCGATGGCGCAAGTCCGGCCGACAAGGACGATACGGTGAAGAGGACGATTCCGAAAAGGAACAGGCGCTTCTGGCCGTAGACGTCGCCGGCTCGGCCACTGACCATCAGGAATCCGGCCAAGGTGAGCCCGTACACACCGGTCACCCACTGGCTCTCCGCGAGAGGGGCCAGGAATTCTCGTTGGATCGTGGGGAGCGCCACTTGAACCACGGAGAAGTCGACGACATCGAGGAACGCGGCCGCGATGACCACCGCGAGGATCAGCCGTGCGTGGGAAACGAGGGCGGCCCCCGCGCGGACTGTCGGTTCCGTGTCGCCCTCAACGCCCTGATGTCGCCGGATCTCTGTCAACGAAGTTCTCTCCCCGGTTACTCGATTCCGGCCGTCGGAAGCATCGGTCGTTCATGAATCTGCGGCCGGCCCATTCCGAAGACCTTAGTATCGACCCGAACGTTCCTGAGTCGCATGGAATCAACGGGCCTCGCTCGTTTCCTCTTTGAACTCGCCTCGGACGAACGACTCGGCATCCTCGAGGTAATTGAGGAGAAGCCGCTCCGCCACGCCCAGATCGCGCGCCGCCTGAAGATTACCGACTCGGAGACGACGCGCCACCTGAACCGGCTCGCTTCGACGGGTCTGCTGACGAAAAATCCGCAGAGCCAGTACGAGCCCACGAGCCTGGCTCGACTCGTGTCCGCGGGCTTCCCCTTCTTCCGATTCCTGCTCGCGAATCGTGAGTTCCTCCAGAAACACGACGTGCGGGTGGTGCCCACGGAATTCGTCGAACGGCTCGGCGCGTTGAACGGCGGCACGTTCGTGACGGGAATGTATGATGTCGCTGCAGCCCAAGAGCGGTACCTGCGAGCGGTGAAGCAACGCATCTGGGTCCTGACCGACCAGTTGTTCGAAGCGGCGGTGCCGGTGATGCGGGAAAAGGCGGCCGCCGGCGCGGATGTCCGCGTGATCCGATCCCGCGAAGGGTTTCAACGCGAGACGGCCCGGCTTCCGCCGGTCGAGCGCAACTACCCGGTGCGCCTGACTCCAGAGGCTCGAATCTTTCTGGCGGTCCTCGACGACGTAGCGGGCGTGTGCTTCCCGACCCCCGAGGGAAAGGTCGACATGGAGTCGATGCTCCTCTTGTCCGACTCGGCGGGACATCGATGGGCTCAGGATCTGTTCACGCAGCTATGGAATCAGGCTCGGGAATGGCTCGGTCCGCAGACGCCTCCTTGACCGACAAGGGTCGTTCCCGAGCCGACTCACCTTTCAAATCTGGCTCGTTCGACGCCTCTGCAGCGTCACGCCGTTTTTCGTCCGCATCGTCGACGAGTCATGTGAGCGCTTACGGCTAGGTCTTTACGCGAGTCGTCACGTACAGGTCCTGATCTCCCACCGAACCGGATCGAGTGGACGCGAAGAACAGGGTCACGCGATCCGGGGCGATGAACGGTTGCGTGTCGTCCTGCGGACTGTTCACCCCGGAACCGAGATTCACTGGCGGGGACCATGGGTCGGACGTGCTGCCCCGGGTCGAGACCCACACGTCGGTGAGCCCGATTCCTCCGACCCGGTCCGAGAAGAAGAACAACTCGAGTCCATCGGAGCGAATGGATGGGCGCTGATCGTTGGTCGAACTGCTCAGCTCCGTCACCGGCTCGGCCGCCCCCCAGGATCCGTCCGCCTGCTGGGCGCTGACGTAGATGTCGTAACCACCCAATCCGCCGGCCCGGTCACTCCCGAAAAACAGGAGAGGCACGCCGAGGTCGTCATTCGCGAAGTAGGTCGGGCCCGCATCGTTCGACGCCGTGTTGACCGCCGACCCGAGATTGACGGGCGTCTCCCAGGCGAAGTCATCATGGACCTTCTCGCGGTGAGAGACCCAGATGTCAAAACCGCCGAGACTACCAGGTCCTCCGACGCGGTTGAAGAACATCCAGTGACCGTCGCGCGAGAACTCGGGGACCGCCTCGAGGACTGCCGTGTTAATCGTCGGGCCGAGATTCACGGGTGGTCCCCAGGAGTCGTCGACGCTGGCTCGGTGCGACACCCATATGTCCGAACCACCGAACCCGCCTGCGCGAAACGACCCGAAGTATAGACTCAGGCCGTCCTTGGAAATCGTAGGTCCGTTCTCCCTGAGGACTGAGTTTATAGCGGGGCCGAGGTTGACTGGGGTCGACCACCCCGAGAATTTCGGAGACCCCGCGACCGGATTGGATATCGCAAACAACGCCAACGCTACGCCCAAGAGGACGTACGCTTTCAGACTGCTCCCTCCTGTCACGCCGCATCCCGGTCTCCGGACTTAAGCGCTGCGCCTCCTCGCTCATTTTGGCGCCTCGCTTCGCGGTAGGGATCGACCAGGACCTTGAACCCGCGGTGCTCGAGTGCGGCCGGAGCCGTCGACCGACCCCTACCCGAGGAAGTGCACGAGCTCGGGATCCACTTTGCTCGCGTGCGTCCAGTTCAAGCCGTGTGGCGCGCCCTCGATCGTGATCAACTTGCTTCCCTTCACAATCTCCGCGGTGCGTTTGGCGGAAACGGGGAGGGGCACTATCCGATCCGCGTCGCCGTGGATGATCAACGTGGGCACATCGACGCGTCGGAGGTCGTTCCGGAAGTCCGTCGACGAGAACGCCGTGACGCAATCGAGGGTTCCCTTGGGCGAAGCACCCGCGGCGATGTTCCAACAGAGCTGCACGGCCTGGTCGCTGACCAGCGTGCCGCCCAGCTGGTCGACATTGAAGAAATTCGCCAGGAACTGGGTCAGAAACGCGGGGCGATCCGCGAGGACGCCCGCCTTGATTCCTTCGAACGCAGCCCCGTCCACGCCCTCCGGATTGTCGGCCGTCTTCAGCAGGAACGGAGGAACGGCCGACATGAACACGGCCCGGCTCACGTCGTCGGATCCGTATTTGCCGAAGTACCGGGCGACCTCGCCGCCTCCCATCGAGAAGCCGACGAGGGCGAAGTCGTGCAGGTCGAGCGCAGTCACCAGCTTGTGGAGGTCTTCAGTGAAGGTGTCGTAGTCGTAGCCGCTCGCCGGCTTGCTGGAATGGCCGAACCCTCGGCGGTCGTACGTGATGACTCGGTGGCCCGCACGCAGGAGGTCCGTGACTTGCTTCTCCCATAACGCGCCGCTGAGCGGCCATCCATGGATCAACACGACGGGTTTCCCGGACCCGTGATCTTCGTAATAGATCTCAATCGGCGCCGAATTCTCCTGACCCACCGTGACGCGGCTCATTACACTCCTCCGGCCGTCCGCATGCCGCTATGGAGTATATGGCCCTTCTCCCCGGGAACTCCCGAGTCATCCAGGATGCCCGGTCGTTCGACTCCGGCCATCGGGACGAGTTCATCCGGCCAAGTGGGACCGCAGCATCCATTCTTGCTTCTCGAGACCGCGGGCGATCTCGATGTAGACGTCCTGCGTGGGAAGGTCGTCTTCGCTCCCGTCGATGCCGCGTCGGATCTCCGAGATCGCGACGCCAGCGCGGTCGGTGAGCGCCCTCAGGAGGAGATCTTCTCGATGTTCGTCAAGCGGGAACGCCGGAAGGGTCGTTTCCTTGACGGCTCCTTCGATCGTCCCATGCGAGGTGCCGTGCAATTGAACCGCGCGTTCCGCGACGAGATCCGCATATTCTCTCGTCTGGTCTGCGAACCGGTCAAACAATTCATGGAGTTGGGCGAATCCCGGGCCCTGCAAGTTCCAGTGCGCCTGTTTGTAGGCTGTCGCCAAGGACGTCATGTTCGCGAGGTTCAGATTCAGCCCGCGAACGAGTCGCTCTTCCACACTCTGACTTGCCACTGCCGCCACTTTACCCCGCTTAGCCCGCTCCATAGCGTCACCCTCGGTCCCCAGTGAAGGCGGAACTCGGCATGAGCCTTGTGCTCGAGGTGGACGGCCGTTTTCAAACCGAAAACCAGCCCCGTGGGGCCGCAAGGAGCTTGCGAAACATCTAGTAATGCAGAAAAGTGTATATACACATACGTGTATACATCCCGCGTGGAATCCGTCGTATTCGAGGTCCTTGCCGATTCGACACGTCGCCGGATCGTGGAAACGCTCGGGGCGGGCGAGCGCGCCGTGCACGTGCTCGTGGAAGCCGTGGACATCCAGCAATCGGGCGTCTCGCGGCACCTCCGCATCCTTCATGACGCAGGGTTCGTGCGCGTGCGAGCGGAGGGGCAAGAGCGCCTCTACTCGTTGTGCGCGGGGCCATTCCGCGAGCTGGACAAATGGATGCGACAGTACCGCGGCCTGTGGGAGGCCCGCCTCGACAGGTTCGGCGCGGAGCTGAATCGACGACAGAGGGCGCGGGCCGGAAAACGCAGGGAGATACACCCATGACGAAGAACAGGAAGACAGGCAAAGCCAGGGAGGAGAGCACCGAGCAAAAGATCACCACGTTCCTGACGTTCAACGACCAGGCCGAGGAGGCTGTGAAGCGCTATGTCTCGATCTTCAAGAATTCAAGGATCATCAGCCTGGTCCGCGGGGAGGAGGGAGGTCCGATCACGACGGGGCAGGTGCTGAACGCGACGTTCGAACTCGACGGAGCGCGATTCATGGCCATGGACGGCGGCCCGTACTTCTCGTTCGCGCAGGGAACTTCCCTCTTCGTGAACTGCGACACGCAGGAAGAAATCGACCGGTTGTGGGAGAACCTCTCGGAGGGCGGTGAGAGGGAGCCTTGCGGCTGGCTCAAGGACAAATTCGGTGTGTCCTGGCAGATCGTCCCCTCCGTTTTGGGTGAGATGATGAGTGATTCAAAATCTGGCAACTCGGCGAAAGTCATGGAAGCTCTGCCCAAGATGTCGAAAATCGACATCAAGACCCTCACGCGAGCCTACGCTCAAAGGAAGTGAGGGACATGCCGACCAAGACGAAGACCGCGACATCCGCCAGGGCTTTCAGACCGAAGATCCGGTTGGAGCGGACCTTCCAGGCGTCCGCGAAGGAAGTCTGGGAGCTCTGGACGACGAAGGAGGGCCTCGAGGCCTGGTGGGGTCCCGAAGGATTCACCACCGCAGTCCACAAGCTCGACCTCCGCCCGGGAGGCGAATTCGAGTACGCCATGACGGCGACCCGCCCGGACCTGATCGAGGGGATGAAGGCTGCGGGGCTTCCGCTCACGAGCCTGGCCCATGGGAGGTACACGGAGGTCACGCGGCCGCGGCGGCTCGCATACACGACGCTGGTCGACTTCATCCAGGGCGTCGCACCCTACGAAGTCGCGGCGGTAGTCGAGATCCAGCCGGTGGGCGGCGGAGTCCGAATGGTCGTGACCGAGGATGCGATGCACGACGAGCTCTGGACGGAGAGGTCCACGATGGGCATGAACAGCTCGCTCGACCGGCTCGCGAAAGTCCTCGAGGCCCGCCTAGGAGAGCGACGGACGTTGCGGTGACGGAAAACCTGGCAATCCGGTTCGATCATGAAGGGACTGGCCGGGAGTAGCGCCGGGTTATCCAGGCGCTGTCGCGACAGTTCCGCCCCATTCCTCTGGAGCGACATCGGCGATGGGCTGAGAAAACGTCCACATGTGACCCCCGAGGTCCTCGGCTGTGTACTGCCGTTCACCGAACACGTAGTCGGCGGGGGGCTGCAGGATCTTCGCGCCGCGCTTCTTGGCTTGGTCGAAGTGGCGATCGACATTCGGCCCGCGCACCATGACACAGTGGTTCATCTCGCCTTGGTGAGACCGACGGCCCTCGCCCGTCTTCTTTGAGTCGATCCCAGGTCCGGGGGGACCCGCTGCCACGACGACCGACCCATCCCCGACGGTAGGTTGCGAGCGGTGGCTCCCGATTCGCAGATGTTCCGTGAATCCGAAGGTACCGCATAACCACTCAACGGCCTGGGCTACGTCCGGGTAGAGCAGCACCGGAATGACCGTGGACGAGGGCATGGATCGATTCGTTCGCATGCGTCCTCCCATCGCCGGATCGGTCTCCGAGGAATTCGTTGGCATCGAACATGAGGATAGCGACTTTATCACTGAAATCTGACGCCGTCCGATTGGGGGAGTCCGACGTGATTAAGTATGGCCTCCCATCTCCGCTTTCTTCCTGAAAATCCGGGAGAGAATGTCATGTGCCGAAACATCAAGACGCTGTTCAACTTCGATCCTCCGGCGACCGACGAGGAGATCCGCGACGCCTCGCTCCAATTTGTGAGGAAACTCTCCGGCTTCACGAAACCGTCGCGGGCCAACGAGGCAGCGTTTGATCGCGCAGTGACGGAGATGACCGCAGCCGCACGGAGTCTGTTGGATTCGCTGGTGACCGAGGCGGGGCCGCGAAATCGTGAGACCGAAGCTGCGCGCGCTCGAGCGCGCGCTCTCGAGAGATTTGGGAGCTCTTGAAACGGTCGCGTTCTCAATGTCGACCGGCAGCCACGAGGTCGGCCGCGCTGGGTCGCGTTGACGTCCTGATAGTGACGTGCGTGGCTTGATTACCTCTAAGCTGCTTGCGCGACGGACGCGAATGGGATTGCGCGGACCCCGACGGCGTTCCTCCCTTCCGGTGGGACTCACTCTCATCCTCCTCGGGCTGACAGCCGCGGCGGCAACTCACCCTGGAACCACTGGACTCACTTCCTCAGGCGTCATGGCCTCCGTCGGGACGACGGCGACGCCACCGACCATGGGCTGGAACAGTTGGAACTCGTTCGGGTGTGGCGGTCTGACCGAGACGCTGGTCCACGAGACCGCCGACGCGATGGTGAACGGCGGGCTCCTCGCGGCGGGTTACGACACGTTGACCCTCGATGACTGCTGGTCCGCGGTCTCCCGCGATAGCTCCGGCAATCTCACGAACGACCCGGTGAAATTCCCGAGCGGCATGAAGGCCATCGGCGACTACATTCACGCTCGGGGCCTCAAGTACGGGATCTATGCTTCGATCGGTACGGCCACGTGCACTGGGGGTACCGCGGGCAGCCTAGACCACGAATACCTGGACGTCGCGCGGTTCGCCTCCTGGGGCGTGGATTACATCAAGGCCGATCGTTGCAATGCGGACGGCCTGGTCATGAAAGACATCTACGCGCGCTGGCGGGACGCGATCCTCGCCTCTGGCCGATCGATTGTCTTGAGCGCAAGCGACAACAACCCTACGGACGAACCGTGGGCCTGGGGACCCGTGACCGCGCACCAGTGGCGTATGTCCCCGGACATCAGCGACGATTGGACGTCGCCCCCGGGCCAGCCGCCTTGGAAGGAGGGGATGATCAACATCTTCGACCGCAACTTCGCCCACGCGGCAGCCACCGCGCCCGGGACGTTCAACGATCCGGACATGCTCGAGGTCGGCAACGGGGGCATGACGGACACCGAATACCGGACGCACTTCGGCTTATGGGCTCTCATGTCCGCCCCCCTCATTGCAGGCAACGACGTCCGCACCATGAGCGACGCGACCCGTGCGATCCTCACGAACCCCGAGGTGATCGCCGTCGACCAGGACGCACTCGGCTTCCAGGCGAACCTAGCCGCGGACAGCGGCAACGGCGTGCAAGTCTGGTACAAGCCCCTCGCCGGAAGCGGCGCCCGGGCTGTGGGACTCCTGAACCGAGGCGATGCGGCGGCGACGATCACGGTCAGATGGAACACGGTAGCCCTCGCACCCGGGAACGCGACGGTCCGCGATCTGTGGGCGCGTGCAGACCGAGGTTCATTCGCGAACGAGTACAGCGTCAGCGTATCCGCCCATGGGATGGGGCTACTCCGGGTCGTCGGTACGGATCCTCCGGCCAGGGACGGGTATCTCACCGACCAGCCGTGGACGTACATGGCAAACGAACAAGGGCCGGTCGAACGAAATTCAAGCAACGGCGGGGGCGGGGCGGGCGACGGGCGTACCCTCACGCTGAACGGTGTCCCCTACATCCGAGGATTTGGTGCCCATGCACCGTCGGCCTTGGAGTTTCGACCGGACGGGGCGTGCCAATCGTTCACCGCCGATGTCGGGGTCGATGACGAAGTCGGGACCCTTGGGAGCGTCCTCTTCCAGGTGTGGGGCGACGGTCAGAAGCTGTACGAGGGTAGCGTGATGACCGGCCAGACGCCTACGGAAAGCGTCAACATCAGCATCGCCGGCATCCGGAGCCTGCGCCTGCAAATCGTGTCCGTTGATTCGACGGCGGACGACCATGCCGATTGGGCGAACCCGCGCGTCACCTGCACGAAGCAGCTTCCGCCGAACCAGCCGCCTCAGGCACGCTTCACGACCTCGAGGTCTCTGACGGCACCCTGGGAGATTGTGACGTTTGACGCCGAATCCTCGACGGACCCCGATGGGACGATCGTCTCCTACATGTGGGATTTCGGAGACGGGTTCACGGCCAATGGGGTGCTCGTGCGACATGCGTACGTTCATTCGGGACGATTCTCCGTCGTCCTGACCGTCGTCGACAATAGCCAGACGTCGACCACCGCGACGTCGGAAATAACGGTGGACTTCCCGCCGATCGCCGCGTTCTCGGCGAGCGTGAAAGCGGCGCCCCGGGGATTGCCGATCCTCTTCGACGCGTCCGCATCCATGGATCCTGATGGCTCGATCGTTTCCTACGCCTGGGACTTCGGCGATGGGCAGACGGGCGCGGGAATATCGGTCACCCATGCGTATGCGACCAACGGGACATTCACGGTGCGCCTCACCGTGACGGACGATCTCGGGGCGATTGACAACACCGCGGGGTCGATCGAAATTGGAAACCGAGCCCCGACGATCGTCTCCGCCAGTCCCCAAGCAAGCATCGTCATGGGGCTAGGTGACGCGCAGACGCTCGTGGTCGTCGCTTCGGACCTCGATGGCGATCTGCTGACCTATTCTTGGCTCATCGACGGACTGTCGGTCGGTGGTTCGTCGTCGTATGAGTTCCATGGTTCGACCGTCGGAACCCATCTCGTCCGGGTTCTCGTCTCGGATGGATCGGCCGAGGTCAGTTTTGGGTGGACGATTGAAGTGCAGGCGCGTCCCCAGCCCCCTGTAGGGCATCTGGAACCGGTCGGAGAGGGTCTGTTTGTCCAGGTGCTCTCTGCGAGTGCGCTGGTCGCCCTCGGTGTCATCCTGTTGATACAAGACTTGCGTCGGCGAAGACCGTGAAACGGGCATCTCGATTCCAGGAATCATGTTATCCATACCGATTATCGGAACATGCCGGTCGCAAGAATACTAACATGACCGGGGAGTACTGATGATGCGAGCCTCCGAGAAAATACGGAATGGCTCCCCCGAGGCGCGTATTTGCGGCCCTTACGGCCTCCGCCCTCCTCATGCTCTTGAGCCTCACGGTCCTTGCCTCGAATGCGCCGGCGAGTCAGCCTCTTGACCAGCGTGGCAACGTCATCATCTCGCCCTCCGCGACGAACAACTTCGATCAACTCGTCGTCGTCCTCATGGAGAACAAGAACCTGAACGAGGTCTACGGGCCGGCCCCGTACATGACGCAACTCGCGGACCAGTATTCGTTCTCCCAGGGTTGGTCGAGCATCACGAATCCGTCCCAGCCCAACTACATCGCGATTCTCGGAGCGAGCACCTTCGGGGTGGGCGGCGACGGGAACCATCCGAACCTGAACCATCCCACGTTGGTGGACCTGATCGAGACTTCGGGTCACACGTGGAACGCGATCGCGGAAGGGAGCGGCTCCGGCTGTTCCATCAACCCGGATCGAGGCGAGGACCACTTCCCGTTCCTGTCGTATACGACGATCACGGGCAATCCCGCGCGATGCGCGAACCTGCACTCCGGCGGCCCGGCGGACGTCGTCACGGCGCTCAATGCCGGCACGAACTTCATCTGGTTCACCCCGAACGACGGCCACAACATGCACGACAACTCGGTGGCGTCGGGCGACGCGTGGATCCAGAGCTGGGTGCCCGGCCTGCTCACGGCCATGGGGACCAAGAAGGCCGCGCTCATCCTCATGTTCGACGAGGCGTACACGAGCCCTCCGTACATCTACATGGCCTTCAGCGGTCCGGCGACGAAGCTCGCCTACAAGTCGACGGCCTCGTACAGTCACTATTCGCTCGCGAAGCTCTTGGAAGACGTCTGGGGCGGTGGCAGTCTCGGACAGGGGGACGTGAACGCGCCCTCACCGCTGGAGTTCTTCGGCGCGGGCGGTCCACTGGTCCCTGGCTTCTCGATGGCCGCGAACCCGGCAAGCCTCTCGTTCGTCCCCAGTCAATCCGCGACGTCGACGATTAGCCTTCAGTCGACCGGCGGTTTCGCCGGGAGCGTTGCGCTAACGATCGCCTCCTCTCCGACTGGAGTGACGGGGAGCTGCTCTCCTTCGACGATCAGCGGCACCCAAACCTCGACGTGCACCATGACGGGGACGACGGCCGGGTCGTACTCCGTTACCGTGACGGGCACCAGCGGATCCCTCGTTCACACGACGTCGATTTCAGTTTCCGTGACGACGAACCCACCTCCGGGCGGAGGACCTCCGGGTGGCCGCGACCCGCTCCTCTGGCCGTTCTCGCGCGATAGCATCTGGAACCTTCCGATCGGCGCCTCCGCCCTATACGTAGCCGCGAACATCCAGCAGGCGACGCAGCGCGGCATGACGACCGACCCCGATATCATCATCCTGACCCCGAACGCAACGATGACCGCGGTCTACTACAACTCGGACGGATGGTCCGGCGGAAGTCGGTGCACCACGCAAGGGAACGTCTTGTTCAACGCGCCAATCCCGGGCAACTTCGTCGTCCAGGGCGCGGGAGCCAGCAACCCGGACGGCGTGACGCCGAACTATGCCACGGCAATCCTCATGCCGGACGGCCACACCCTGACCCAGGGGCAGCCGTTCGCCCGATGCACCGCCGACGGCTCCGCGACGATGTGGTGGTCCATATCCAATGATCTCTTTGGGACTGGAGTGGAGGGTGGCCATGGAGGCTCGAAGCTGTCGAGCATCGGCGGCACGATCCGCCTCGGGGAACTCGTCCCCGGGGGCGTCATCCGACACGTGATGAAGGTGAACCTGTACGGGCTCTACAACTACTACTACGATACGAGTTCGCACGGTTACCGGTGGCCGGCGAGTCAGGCGGACAGCTGCGCCTCGACGTGCTACGGAGGCACGACCCCAGCCCTCCGCATGGGCTCTCTCTTGGCGATTCCAGCCTCGGTGAACGTTGACAGTCTCGGACTGGAGACAGGGCCCGCGAAGATCCTCGCCCGAGCCTTCCAGGATTACGGCGCCTACGCTGTGGACGACACGGCGTGGTCGGTCTACGCAATCGAAACCGAGTTCGGCCCGCAAGGTCGCGTCGAGGACGAATTCCAGACGGCGTGGGGTTTCTCGATTAACGCTGCAACCAAGGGCGTCCCCTGGGCGCGAGACATGGATCGGCTGTTCGGCGCGCTGAACGTGGTTGATAACTGGGACGAGTCGCAGTGGCTGTCGGTATCCGCATCGAACGAGGCGCAGGGCGTCGGCGGGGGAACGCCGCGGGTCGGCTGGGCTCCTGAATTCGGAACAGGCACTCCGGGTCCGTCGGAGCCTGCCGCCCCACCGCCGTCTTTGCCTTCCCTGCCGGCCGAGTGGTTTCCCGCCGTCGTGGGCCCTGGACTGGCCCTCGGCTTGCTCGTGATCGCGTTCGCGGTGTCGCGTCGTTCCAGCCGGAGCCGACCGCACAAATCTCATCGAAGGAACTCGGGGCCGAGTCGTCAGGCGTCCAGCGTCACACAGGCTTCGGTGAAACCGCGCCCCGTTAGCCGCCCCCGACGCTATGTTCCACCGGAAGAGTTCCAAGACGACTCGTCCGAATTCTAGCGTTCGATTCTTCGACCTGTCGCCTCGGCAAGGTCCTCTCGTGGGGATTCCACCGAAAGCTTTCAATCCTCTGGAACGAGCTGGTAGAGTCCGGAGACGAGATCCGATTGGGAAAATGCGAACGCTGTGGCTTCCGCCGTTGGCGTCTGAGCCGAACTCGTTGCATGGTGTGTGGAGCCGCGTTGTGCGAGAACCGCCAGATGGTCGCGGGCTACGCCAATGACCACGTGACCGGTTCCGCGCGACCCCCGGAGTCCACTTTGGCGCGTCCGTCGCTCCTTTCGCCCTATCACACGGTTTGCTCATGGGAGTGCTTCGACCGCTGGGCTTGGACATTCATCTCGCGAGGACACGCGCCCGCTGTATTGGGTCAACAGTACGTCCTTGGCGGGATTCGACTTCATCCGGGGACCGCGGGACGGACTGTGGCGCCGGCCGAAGACTTCCGCCGGACCCAAAAGTTAGCACAGGTTCGAAACCTCACCGAGGCCGACAGACCACGAGTCTGCGGGCGGCATCTACCAAGAGCTCGGGATGTGGAAGGAAGCCGGCGAGGTCCGGAGGATCGGTCGACGACAGCTCGTGACCCAGGTCCATGTGAACGTGAATGATCTCGTCGATCAGGTGCGAAAGGCGGGAATCGCGACCGATTACACCTGTCCCACGTGCGGAGGGCACATCCACATCACTGGCGAGACGCTCGCGACCCTGCGGAATTGCCAACATTGCGGCTCCGTGGTCCAGACCACCGATCTCGTCGACTTCTTGATCAAAGTGGTCGGCTACCAATAGACCGGTCATTTCTTGGGCGGTGGCTCGATCGCTGAGGTCACGAACCAGCTCTCGGCTTTTTCGATCAACGGTGCCGGATCGGGTTTCATCGATTTTCGGTCCGAGGAGTCGTAGTACGCGGAGTCCCTTGCTTCGAACCCGTCGGGTCCATCGTACGAGAGGATCCAAATGAACCGATTCCCCTCCGGGACAACCCAAGCCCCGTCGACTCGGAACCCGAATTTCCTTCGGAGAGGAAGGACGCCTCGGGTCCAGCCGTCCACCCACTCCGCCATCCTGCCTTCTTTGATCGTGTACATCCGCAGCTGTGAGACCGCGTTCACAAGATTCCCTCACCATGGATCATGTTCGCGTCTCACGAGGAGAGCGTCGCGCCGCAGTTTGCGCAGAACGCCGCCGTTGAAGGACTCGAGAAGCCGCACCGCGGGCACGCGGTGGTCTTGGCCGCCGGGAGCACCGTCGCATCAAGAGAAGGCGGCGGAGGCGGCGTCGCAGGGGGCGGGGCCACGGCGGGCGGCGCCGCTCCCGGTGGGGGCATCGGATAGCCCCACGCCGACGGCGCCGGAACGGCCGCGTAGAGGTGTGCAAGGCCGGCGGAGACTCGGTCCTTCGTCTTTCCGACGATCCAGAAGAACACCACGTACCCGACGAGGGCGAAACCGGGTGGGAGGAAGACGCCGCCGACCAAGAACGAGAACAGTCGCGAGGACTCCCCTGGGTCCGTCGCAGAGGAAGGATTCGACAAGAGCTGAAGGATTCGAGCCGTCACGGAGCCGACGACCCCGATTCCGATGACGCCGAGCACGGGAATCAAGATGCTCGCGATGTCCGACCACCGTCGCGTCTCGGGGGGCTGCAGGGAACGAAGCATGAACCGATACATCTGGCCTTTCGAGGTCACCCCCGCGGTCCAGAAGATCGTGATGAGAAGCGGCACGTACAGAATCGTTGGGGCCGGGCCGCCGAACAAGAGGCCCGAGCTCCCGGCGAGGACGAGGTACACGACCAGGATCGCGGCGAGCGTCGACAGAGTCGTGCCGATCCACTTGAACAAGACTCCGCGCCTCGCGTTCGCGGCGTGTTGCGGCCCATATTCGTCGGCCCCGTGGTGCATCCGGACCACGGCCATCAGGCTCACGATGAAGTTGATGACAAAGACGATGACGAGGCCGCACACCGCGGACCCGGTGATCGCCGCCGCCGCAATCGCGTTCGCCGAATTCGAGGTCACGATCAGGATCGACGAGAGGCCCACGATCAGTGCGAAGACGCCGAAGATGATGTCCAGGATCAAGGTGACGTAGTACGTCTGGATGCCGCGCACCGTGTCGGGCTTCACGACGACGCTCGGCCAGTACGGAATCGGCGGTCCGGTCGGGGCCGGGCTGGGGACGGACATGATTCGAAAGCATTCCGAGCGGCGATAAAGATATCGATGTTGTTCGGTCACGAGCTCCGTCGCTCATTCAGGGACTGATAGATTCGTCTGCGCCAATCCGGGCGACCGACGCCGCTTCGAGGACCTCGAGAGCCGTCGGGGCAACGTCGTACTCGCCCAACTCGCGGAGCGGGACGAAACGCGCGTTCTCCGCGTCCGTGCCCGGGAACGGATCCCCTCCGATGGATTCACAGAGGACATCGATCAGGACGTAGTGCCAGCGAACCTTCGTACCCTCGAGTTGGATGAAGTCCCGAACATCGAAGACGCGGACCGACCGCACGTCGACCCGAGTCTCCTCCAGGGTCTCGCGGACCGCGGCCGCCTCGACCGTCTCGCCGATCTCCAACGCCCCGCCCGGTAGGCTCCACCGGCCCTTGTTCGGCTCGGCGCCACGCTTTACCAGCAGCACGGCTCCATCTCGGAACACGATCGCGCCGACCGCGGGGACCGGGCGCCTCGGGAACTCGTTCCGAGCCGACACACTCCGGGGAACTCGATGCGGGCCATCAATCCTACGTCGGGGCGGCGGGAACGCTCCCGCGGGTCAAAAGATCGAAATCGTCGAAGGTGCGCTGGTGCAACACGTACTGGAGGACCTCGCTCGTGTGCAGGTAGCGCGACATCGGGATGTCGAGGCGCGTCTGGAGGTACGCCAGGGTGGCGGCCATGGACGGGAAGCGCTGCGGTGGGCGGCGGAGCGCCTCTCGGACATGTTCGCGCACGTTCCACACGCCGACCGGCATGATGTATCCCGGATGCGTCTCCCGGAGGATGACCGTCGCAGCCTGCCGCCTCTCCCGGTTTAGGGCCTCCCCCACGGCGAGGCGGGCCGCATAATAACAGCCGCCGATGCTCGCGTACGTCGTGCGGCCGTCGAACCCCTCGTGATCTCCGAACATGACGATATCGCGGCCCAGAGGATTCCACAGGGTGTTCGGATACCAGGCTTCAATCAACTCGTACCGCCAGGGTCGCGGGATCATCACGACGAGGAACCGATCGTCAAAACCGATCGCCTCGTACACGCGGATCTCGTTGACGAGAGGGAATGCTTCGACGCGATCCCGGAGCTGCTTCCCGATCGTGTCGTCGACCGCGGTGATGGACCAACGGGTCGGCACGAATCGGCGGTTCTTCTCCATCCCGAAAGCGCCCACGCTGAAGGCCCGCTGGATCTTGGAGACCGGGGTACCGCGGCCATAGAGATCGACGACCGCCTCCTTCGCCCGGAGATCCGTGTCCGAGAAAGCCCGATCGAGATTCGGGTCGACCTTCAGCGTGCCGACGTCGAGGCGTCGCAACGGCGCCGAAGGCCCGAACGGCTGGACGTTGTCGTCGAGGACGACGCGGCCATGCGGCTTCCGGGAGAATCCGACTTCGACGTCCGCGGGCGACGTACCGAGCGCCAGCTCGCGGGTCTGCTCCACGATTCGGCCCCCGCCGTCCACGTCCTGCACGTGAACGCGATGCATCCCTCGGACGAGCTGTGACCGGAAGTGGACGATGTCCTCCATCGAATGGCCGATCCAGGCTTCGGGGGAATCGAGGATCTGCGTGTCGCCGTGGACCGGCGGCACGAGCGGGCCGACGTAGACCCTCGGATATCCGAATCGGCCGACGAAGACACCCGGCGGCGACGATCCGTCCATCTCCACCCGGTCGATCATCGGGGCGGTCTTCATCATGAAGTCCCAGCGGACCAGAATCGGACAGCGCGCTTTGCCGCAGAGGAGCTTCGCCCCGCGGCATTGGATGCACAACCCGCTCGCGATCGCCGCCTGTGTGTCCGCGTCGAAGATCGCCGCGAACTGGGCCGGCGCGGGCTGGACCGGGAGGGAGAGCATCGCCGTCCCACAGACCGAAAGAGACCTTATGAACGTGGCGACGGGATGGGTGAAGCGGTCACGCGAAGGATTATCCGTTCCGCCGGAGGTGCCCGAATCGTGAAGGAGAATTCTCCTCTCGCCATGACGACGGAAGACCGGATCCTCCTCTACTTTTCGGACTTCCGGAACATGGAGGAACGGTACGTCCTGCCGCAAGCGCTCACGCAGAAGGCGATCGCGTTCGCGGCAGGCATCCAACGGAAACACCTCTCCAGGTATCTCGATGAGATGGTCCGCGACGGCTTTCTCACCGAGACGAAGGCGCACATCGAAGGCGAGAAGCAACGCATGCTCGCGTACTACCTCGCGCCGCGGGGGTGGGAGCGCGCGATGGGCATCAAAGAGCGGCTGTCGAGAGTCCGCGTGCCCGTGAAGGTCGCCGGCACGATGAAGGAGATGAGCCTCGACGAGATCGACCGCGCGACGTCCGTCCACTTGACCCTCTCCGACATCGTGCGGGAGGCGATGAATGTCGACGTGCTGGACTTAGAATCTCTCGAGGGGATCGACGACCGCCGCAAGCGCGCCATGGATGATCGGGTGAAGCGCCTCGAGGACTACACGCGGGCCGTCATGACTGCCTGGAAGGACGGCCGGGTCACGGCGACCGAACGGCTCCTCGTAGAGCAACTCCGGGAGAACCTGGGCATCTCGAAGGAGGAACAAGAACGCATCGAGACCCAGGTCATGGAGGAGGTCCTCGAGAATCGGACCGGAATCTACCGTGCCGTCGCGGAGGAGGCGCTCGAGGAAGGCCCGATCACCGAAGACGAGCGGGAACTGCTCGAAGTCCTCCGGAAGAAACTGGGCCTCTCTTCCCAGGACTGCCGCAGGATTGAGGCGGAGATCGGGAAGCGACCGTCCTAGCGCCCGATTGAGGGAAAGAGATAATCGACTCGCTTGCCCTCTTGGAAACGTGGTCATCACCGTCAAGAGGGGACTCATTCGTGCTGGACGAATAATCGTCGACCATGACACTTATCGCGTTCGTCGCGACGGCAAGGGATCGTTCATCGTTTCGAAACCAGGTGCGGATGCATCCGGCCTCGTTCGGTACCTAAAATGGCGTGATCTGCTGTTCCTGGAGAATCCGCCGCACAAGGTCGAAATACGATTCCTTCCGGGGGAGACGAGTTTCGAGTTCGACAACCGCACGTATCGGATCGGACCGATGACGGATGGTCACGTCGTCATTCACGAACGAGACCGGAAAGTCGTGGAAGGACGCGTCACCGCGAGTGGGGTTCGGCTGGAGACGGTCGCGGTCGAACTGGAGCCCATTAAGAACGAACTCGCCTTCGGCCTAGCCCTTCGAAGCGAAGACCTCGCTCGGCAATTCCACTATGAGGGAACGGGTTAGGACGTACACGTCTCGGGAGTCGATGCGAATCGAAATCAAGCAGAAAGCGAACTTGCTCCCGCGTGGATCGGTGCAGTTACCGGGCGTGTCCGGAGCCTACCGGATGGACTCTTGCCCTCGCTCCGACTAGCGAGCGACGAACAGTCGATACTTCTGCGTCGGGTCCGAGATCTCCATCTCGATCCGCTTCGCAATGAGCTTCTCGGGATGGTGGACGCTCGGGACGCGCTGATCGAGGTCCTGGAACGATTTGAACGGACCTTTCTTGCGCTCCTCGAGGATCGCCCACATCGTCTTCTTGCCCAGGCCCGGCAAGAGTTCCAGCATGTGGAACCGCGTCGTGATCGCCTGCGCGCGGTTGAAGAAGTCGACAAACTTTGCCTCCTTCTCCTTCACGGTCTCCTGAATGACGAACGGCAGTTCCTTCTGCGCGGCGGTCGTCAGCTCCTCGAAACCGACGCGGCGCTTCACGTGGAGCACCTCCTTGCGCATGTCGACGTCCTTGCCGATGTACACCCGCTGCCCCACGGACAGCGTCACGCCCTCTTTCGGCACGAGCTCGAACAGTTTGAACTCGTCAATCCCGAGGGCGTACGCGAGCGGCTCCCGATGGAACTTCGACTGGTCGGGGTGACCTTGCGGTAAGAAATCGAGGATGCGGGCGTAATCTTCCATGCGCGTCGCCTCGTCAGCGGTACTTCCCCACAATCTCGAGGACTTTGTCCGCATCCTCTTTCGACAGGCTGAAGCGCTCCTTCGCGAAGATCGCGCGGACGTCGTCCAGATGCGTCGGCATGAGGTCGACGATCTTCAGCGCGTTGAAGGGCGACATCAGCGGGATCTCCATGAGCTCCTTCACGATCGCGGGGACTTTCTCCGCGGGGACGCGCGCGAAGAGCGCGGCGTGGGAGAGCGAATACTGCTGTTCCGGGTTCAGCTCGCCCCGGACGGCCTTCTCCTTCTCCAGGATGACCTTCAGCTCGGCGAGGGACACGTACGACTCCTCCATGGTGCCCCTCCTACGCCCGCCTCAGGTGTTCGGGCCGGACGACGGCCTTCTTGATCCGGCCACCGAAGCGAACGTCGACCACGAAGGCGGCGCCGCGATGCTCCACGACCGTGCCGGTCATCCCGTGGAACCGGTGGTGAGGCCACCCTTTTTGGACGCTCGAATCGATGACGATCGTCACATGCTCGCCGACCTTGAAGGACTGGAGCGACCTGGTAATCGGGGAGAGCCCGCGCTGGCGGGGGCTGCGGCGGAACTTCTGCCGCGTCTTCTCCATGATCCCTTTCGAGGCCTTGACCATCTCCTCACCCGCCGTCGTGGACGTCGAGCACGTCGAGCTCGAGCACCTCGCACGCCGCGCCGAGTCGTTCCGCGAGGGACGGCCGCGTCCGGCCCCCGTCCCCGTGAACCCACTCCTTGATGTAGGTCCCCGCTTCCGCGGTCACCCGAATTTCCGCCCGGTCTCCGTCGATGCCGACGACCTCAGCCGACAGCAACCGTCGAGCCCGTGTGGTATCCGCGCGCCGGTGAACGACCCGCCCAGGCGTGCGCTGGGCGATCGGCTCGCCGACCAAAACCGGGAGCGTCGCTTTAAGCTTTGCTTCGTCCACGGGAGGGGCCATCCGCAGGAGGACGCGGTAGGTCTTCGCGGCGCGGTCCTCCTTCAGCGTGACGACACCGGCCCCGGTCGCGGGGACCAGCTGATCGACCTCGACGATCCCGGAAGCGTTGATGCGCCCCACGGCCGCCTCCAAATCGATCCGACGCTTGCGAGGCTCCTTGATCTCGACGATGAACGGCCGCCCGCGGCCGAGCATCCGCGCGTCCACATCCTCGCGGCCCATCCCGTGCATCGCATGGGCGGTACCGCCAGATTCCCGCATGACCTCGGACGCGACCACTTCCTCGACGCTCGTCGGGTACATCTTGCCCGTGCCCCCGCAACGGTCACAACCTTTCCCCCGGCAGCGCCGGCACGGCCAACGGGTCTGAGGGATGCCGCGGGACAGCTTGCGGTAGCGGCCTCGGAGGTAGAGCGGATTCACCTGGAGGTCGACATGGTCGAACCCGGTGTCGAGGACCGCAACGACGTCCGGGTGGTCCAGGGCCGCTTCCTTGTGAACGAGATCCGAGACCCGCTTTCCGACCTCGCGGTTCACCTCGGCCTTAAGCGCCTCCGGGCTCGTCAGAGCGAGCTCGGCCCACAGAGATTCCTCTCGCGCGGCCATCTCGAAATCGATCTTCGATCCGATCCGGAACGTCTCGAACTCCCAGGGCTCGAGCTTTCGGGCCGCGAGGGCCGCGAGGTCGTCGTACCGACCCGTGAGGCCACCGCAGACCCAGCACGGTCCCTCGCTATCCACGGCAATCTCCCGAACCGCGCGGCCCCGCTCCTCGTTCGTCAGGCCGTGGCCGAGTCTGCCGAAGAGGCGGCCAAGGCATGCATCGCAGAGGGCCCGATCTCCGAGCGCGCGCCAGTCGACTGAGCGCGCCGCGGCGAGGATCTCGTCCACGGGTCCCGAAGGGAGGGAGGGCTTAAAGGTTCACGCGAGCAAGACGACGCTGATCAGCAGGTTCGTGAGGACGATTCCCGTCATCAAGACATACCCGCGGTCTCGCTCCTCCAGGAACGAGAGCAGGCTCAGGAGGACGCGGGCCACGGGAGTGAAGATCAACACCAGCACGCCGAGGTTCAGATAGCCCGCGGGGGTGAAGCGAATGAGTTCGGCTCCCAGGAGACGCGGAGGGACCGACTTGTCCGGGAGCGGATGGCCCGTCGCGCCCGCCAAGATGAACCCGAAGAGGAGGAACGCGACCGATACGATGACCCCGCCTCGGAGGATGTGGTAGATCAGTCGATTGATATCCTCGACCTCGGTCAACACGGCGCGGCGCAGCGCCGCGATGCGGTGTTGGACGAGGCGCAAGCCCGCTCGAGCCGTGATCACAGGACCCCTCCGAACAGCCCGAGTGCCCGCGCGGCCATCGCGATGCCGAGCCCCGCCAGAAAGACCGCGAAGAGGAACCGAACGTTCGCGGCCTTCGATCGAACGAGCAGTCGGGTGCCCAGATTCGTCCCCGTGAACGCGCCGACGATCACCATCGCAGCGAGCTGCGGATTGACCAGGCCTTGGGAGTAGTAGATGAACGCGCTCGCGGCCGCCGTCACCCCGATCATGAAGTTGCTCGTCGCGACCGCGGCTTTCATCGGCACGCGCATCAAGATGTTCATCGCGGGCACTTTGATGAATCCGCCTCCGACACCGAGGAGACCCGAGAACACGCCGGCGGCAGCACTCGCGCCAAACCCGGCGCCGGGACGTTCGACCCGGTACCGGTACACGCCTTGGTCCTCCTGGTCGAAGTAGACGCTGCTCAGGTTCAGCCGCTTGACGAGAGGCCGTTCTTCCTCCCCACCCCGATACGCGCGATCTTTCGCGGTCTCCGCGACCCGCACCATTGACGCCGCGGCATAGAGGACGACGACACCGAACGTGAGGAAGAGATAGATATTCGGCACGAGGATCCCGACGACGGCGCCCGCAATCGCGCCGAAGGTCGTCGCGACCTCGAGGAACATCGCGAGACGCAAGTTCGTGAGATGATCCCGTACATACACGGATGCGGCGCCGGAGGACGTCGCGATGACGCCGATCAGGCTCGTCGCGATCGCGACCTTGATGTCGATCCCGAGCGCCAGGGTCATGAAGGGAATGAGGAAGATCCCGCCCCCGATCCCCAGATAGGAACCTGCGAGGCCCGCCAGGAACGCCGCGACGGCCAGCAACAGCAGGACCTCGACCATCGCCATGCGGGCCGGCTAGACGCCAGGCCGATAAATCTCTTTCCGCGGCTTCTGATGTTCGATCAAGAAATCCGGTCCAGGCTTTGCGAAGCTCGCGTTCGGCTGCGCCGCATCGCCCGAATCAGTCGGCCGAGTTCGTCAGTTCCCTCACCGGGGTCGATCTCGCCTTTCGTGACTCGGTCGAAATTTAGCGGAGCCCGGGAGGCAATGTCGGCCACTGGCCCTTCGTCCGGTGTCACGTATGGGCGGCGATTCTCTTTGGACGAGTCGCCCTGCGTAAGCGAAGTTCGGCCCACACGGCGCCAACAATTCCAAGGACCCCCAAGAGCGCCACGATCTGATCGTGATGGAGCTCGCTCGTGTCGAAGAGATCGGCGGGCTGGATGAAAGTCCGATTCGTGAGCGGGCCGACCACGATGCCCGTCGCCCAGAACACGCCGAGGACCACGAGGGGTACCCACCATGCCTTCACAAAGTAGAAGATGAGAACGCTGACGAGGGAGGCCGCGCCCACCGCGACGAGGGCTTCGAGGATCGAAATAGGCATCACGGTTACGATGCTCGGTCACCTTAAGTGCCTTCCGAATCAACCCGCTTCAAATCGAATGAAATCGGCACATCTACGACGAGGAAACCGCGTCGGCCGGAACAAAAAAAGGCAGCGGACGACACCTCGGCCCTTCGCCCCTGTGCCATAAGCCGACGGCAGGGTGGTTTCTTTCTCGGGAGCGCAGCTCACTTCGACAACACGATCTCGATGGCACTCACGTTCGTCGCGCGGCCGTCCTCCGCGGTGACCTTCTCCGTCGCAATGCGGACATCCCGCACCTCGGCATCGGGAATGAAACGCCCGCGGACGATCTCGGCGACATCGACCGCGCGCGAGATCGAACGTCCGCGGGCTTTGACGACGACCTCCCGGGACCCTCCGTTGAAATACGTGACAACCGCGAGCACGTAATTCATCGTGGGTTTCTTCCCGATGTAGACGACACCAGGCTCGACCGTGAGAGCGCCACCACCGGGGACGGGGCCGAATCCGGCCGCGCCGTATTAATCCTCTTCGGACGTGCTTCCGGGCTCCAACGCTGGGCTCGAAAACGTTTTAAGACCGAGATTCCTTCGAGAATCGGGAACGCAATGGCACGAGACCGCGACTCGGGTTTCCATTCGGCGGCGGGCCTCATCCGGTACTTCGACCAAGAGGACGAGAAGGCCCTCAAAGTGGCCCCGTGGATCGTCGTCGCCCTCTGCGTCGGTCTGTCGGCGCTCGTCCTTTACGTCACGTACACCTGGCCGCTCCAGTAGATTTCTCGAAACTGTTTTGACCCTGGGCCCGTTTCCGACGAGGTGCCGCCGCGTCGGCCTGTGGGGGATGATGCAGCCCGGGCGTTCCTCCGCCTCGCTTCCGCGCTCGATCGTCGATCGAGGGCGCGGGACGGCACTCGCCTCACTCCATGGAACCTCGATCCCGTTCGCCTGGCGCCCCTGGCCACATGGGCGGAAATCGAGGAGGCCTTGGACCGCCTGACGCGCCTCACTCGCAAAGAGCCGCGCGGCTTTCGACGGGACTGGCTCGACGATCACCTGCCCACCCTGCGTGCGCTCATCCGGCAGGTTCGCGGGCCGGCCCCTCCGCTGCCGCGACAAGTGCGCGACTTCTACGATCTCCCACCCCGGCCGGCCGCCGAACCGGAGTTGGAGTCCCTGCGCCGCGAGGTCCGACGGATCCTGCACGTGGGCCGGGAGGACGGACTCCGATCGGCGGTCGAGACCTGGGAACGGGAACATCGCGTCACCTCGGACGCCGTCCTACCGACCATGGAGCGATATCTGGGACTCGCCCGGCGTGATGCGCGAAGGCTCTTCAAACTCCCGAAGGCGGAGCGGGTCCGTCTCGTCGCGACGCACGGACGATCGATCTCCGGCATCTGCGAGTACACGCGGGATTACCAGAGCACCGTCAAGCTGAACGTCGACTTGCGTTGGACGTGGCCCGCCCTCCGGGACATGGCCGCACACGAGGCGTACCCGGGCCATCACGTGCACCAGGCGACGCGGGAGTGGGAGTACCTCCACGGCGATTTCCCCCGGGAGGCGGCGGTCTCCCTCGCCGCGTGCCCGATGGGGCCCGTCGAGGAAGGCATCGGGGAGAATGCCATGTGGTTCCTCCGCTGGGACCGCACGCCGGAAGACCTCATGACGCTGGCCCTGAACCGGCTGCGGTGGGGGACCGAGGTGAACCTCGCGTTCATGGTCCACCGGGACGAGCCGCGGCGTGAGCTCCTCCGGTACGCGATGCACTCCGGCCTCGTCGACTGGAAGCAGGCGGTGCGGGACGTCCGGTACGCGCGCCACCGCACGTGGGCCTCGTACGCGTTCTGCTACTGGTACGGCACGGCGATGATCCGCAAGCAATTCCTGAAGATGGACGGAGATCCGGCGATGTTCGACGTCCTCTACTGGCGTCCGCATACCGTGCGGACCCTTACCGCCGCGTTCCGCCGACTGTGAGATGACTTCAACGATAGGCGCCGCACGACGGACAATACCAACGCTGGTACTGCGGATACCAGGTCATCGGGCGTCCGCACACCGGACACGCGGCCGGCATCACCGGCGCGGGAGGCGGACCGTACGGTCCGTAGCCCATCGGCATGCCACCGCCGATGGGATGGCTCTCCCGAACGACCAGATAGATCACGAGGACGATGACGAACCCGATGATCCCCGCAAGCAGCGTGGCGACGACCAAGAGGACGACCCAAACGGTCGCGTCCATGCGCCGGGTTTGCGCGTCGCGGTACATCCACAACGCGCCGAAGACGAGGGCGACGATGCCGACCAGGCAGATTCCGAGAGCGAAGACGAGCCACTCGGCCCCCATGATCTGGAACGCGCTCGCCATCGGTTCGCAAGGGGCACGGCCCTGACGCTATTTCATCATTGCTCGACGTCGCTCGGGTGGCGACTCACGCCCTCGAGGACGGCACCTTCCGCGTCGAGCTGTCCGTGTTCGCACCGCTGACCGGCGTATTGCTGACGCTGTCCTTGAAACCGCAATGCTCGCACTCGATCCAGATCCGGGTCGAAAGGAAGTACCAGTTCCACGTCGGCTTACCGCACCGCGGGCAGATCTCCGGGTGGAGCGGGCGCATCGTCCGCCCATCGTGGAACCGGTTTTGAAGGTTTGCGGTCAGAATGGCCGGCTGGCCAGCTTCGCCTTTACGCGCAGAGCTTGGCCTCGACGTTCCGCCTGGATGTCGATCGTGTCACCGATCGCCCGCTCTCGCAGGCCGTCCACGAGGTCCGCGACCCCGCCGAGGGCGCGGCCCCCGAGGGAGGTGAGGACGTCGCCGACCTGGAGACCCGCGGCCTCCGCCGGAGATCCGGACGAGACCTCCGCGAGGAACACGCCCTGGCGGCTCGTGATGCCGTAGTACGCCGCGACCCGTCGGTCAACGTCGTAACCCGCGACGCCGAGCCAGGGCCTCTGGACGTGTCCGTGTTCGAGGATTTGCCGCGCGACGCCGAGCGCCGCGTTGATCGGAATCGCGAACCCGATGCCCTCGGCGAACGGAATCGTTGCCGTGTTGATCGCGACCACGCGTCCCTGGAGGTCCACGAGGGGCCCCCCGCTGTTCCCCGGATTCACGGCAGCGTCCGTCTGGATCACGGGAAGGCCGTCCCCGGGACCGAACGACAGGTTGCGCCGCAACGAGCTGATCACGCCGGAGGTGACCGTCGGACCGCCGGGAAGGCCGAGCGGATTCCCGATCGCCAGCACGGGCTGGCCGACCTTGAGCTGATCGGAGTCCGCGAACTCCGCCGCGTGGAAGTCTTTCCCGTCGACCTTGATGATCGCGATATCCGTCTCATCGTCTCCGCCGACGACGGCCCCGCTAAGGACGCGACCGTCGGCAAAGGTCACAATCACCTTGGCCGCTCCGTCGATCACGTGATGCGTCGTGAGGACGTGACCCTGGGCGTCGAGGAGGACTCCGGAGCCGAAGCCGCGACGCGGCCAGGGTCTCCCGAACGGAGGACCGTGGGCCGCTCCCGCCGTGCTCACGTTGACCGTGCTCGCTCCCACCCGTTCAACCGCGTTGATGTACGCGTTCTGCAAGTCTGCAATCATGGAAACCGACAAGCCGTCCGCGGGGTTTGTTGAGCGGGTTCCGACGGGGCCGGTCACAGGTCAGGGCTGGCGACGAAAGACGTGCCGATCGAAGCTCCCCGGGAGAAGGGCATCCCTAGGACCAGAACGCCTGGAACGCTTCCTCGTCCTCATTGAACAACCGCGCCTCGACGATCCGGTCGTTTTCGATCCGTAGGAAGAGGAGGTAGGTTTGCTCGAAGACGCGATCCCCCCGGGTCCCTTTCGCGGCGGCCAAGGCGGCCGCATGCATGTCGCTCGCGAGGACGTCGATGAGCTCCGCGTGGAACGTCCCGTCGGTCAGCTCCGCAAGCTTCTGAAAGTACGCGAAGATCGCCTCCTGGCCCCGATGGTCCCCGGAGACCGAGCTGGTTCCGGGGACGTGCCACACCGCGTCCTCCGCAATCAGCTTGCCGAGCGAGGCGACATCCTTCCCATCGAACGCCGCGTACAAACGCTCGACGAGAGCCGCGTTCGGGTGCTCGAACATCCGCATCACCTCACCTTGGAGCGAGAGCCTGAGAGTCGTCCTAGTCCTCAAAGCCTTCGCCCATCACGTTCGGGCGCACATTCTCCAAGAGGGCGAGCTCGTTGCCGCTCGAATCCTTGAAGAGCAGGCACGGGCCGGGAGGGACCTCGAAGGAACGACCTTCGGACTTCCATCCTCGGGATCGGAGCTCCTTGGCTTTCGCCTTCAGGTCCTTGACTTCAAACAGCGGCAGGCACGAAGGCGCCGGCCGGTGGTCGGCTAACAGATACTCAGGCCCTTCGCACAATCGAAGCGCAGCGACTTTGGCCCCCATCGCGTGATGATTCCACAACACTTTCGCACCGAGGACATCCGTGTAGTACTTCAGGTCGCGATCGAAGTCCGAAGTGCCGACGTAGAGGTAGAGAAGCTTGCCGAACGGGGCGGCCATGGCTCGGCATGCGGGGTCGCGGCCATTAGGTTTCTGCTGTCTCTCCCGCGAGGGTCGCAGCCGCGGCCCAAGTGGACGCGGGGACTAGGCCGCCATGATTACGATTGAACACAATCGGTTTCAACGGGTGGGTTGCGTACTAATACCTCTCGTGGAGGTTGGACGGGTTAGGGATCGTGCCGATGGCAGCCCTTGCGCGGGCCGGGAGCGTTGTGGCACTCGTGCTGCTGCTCGTCCTCGCCCTCGTGCCAACGTGGGCGGGACTCGGAGCCGGGCCAGCGCTCGCACCCGGGCCCCAGGTCGTCCAAGCGGCCTCGGCGAGCCCCGGGGTCGCACCGGCCGACGCAGTGAGTGCCCATGTCAGCGCGGACCGTTCCGCCGCGGATGTCGACCAGAGCATCACGTTCGCGTGCAGCGCGTCCGGCGGCACTCCGCCGTACGTCTATGCGTGGACCCTCAGCGACGGGGGCATCGGGACGGGTCCGACGGTCACCCACTCGTTCGGGTCGCCGGGAACCTACGACGCGACGTGCACCGTTACCGACGTCCTCCTGGGAATCGCGACGGCGTCGAAGAGCGTCGTCATCAGCCCGCTTCCTTCCGTGGCCGCCTCGGTCGATCACAATCTCGCGGCTCCGGGAACGGTGCTCACGTTCAGCGCGTCTCCCTCGGGCGGCGATGGTTCGTTCTCGTTTGAATGGACGTTCGGCGACGGCTCGTCCGGTTCCGGTGCACCGGCCACGCACGCCTACACCGGGCCCGGGTCGTATCAGGCGACGGTCACCGCGACGGATGGAAACGGGGGAACGGCCTCCTCCTTCAGGTCGGTGACGATCTCCGACATCAGCGTCACCGCGAACGTGTCCCCGACGAGCGGCGACGCGACCACGGTCTTCACGTTCACGGCATCGGCGAGCGGAGGCAGCGGCTCCCCGTATTCGTTCTCGTGGACGTACGGGGACCGGACGACGGGGACCGGTTCTCCCGTCACCCACTCGTACACCGCCGGGGGCAGCTATTCGCCCGCGGTTACCACGACCGATTCCCTTGGAGGCACCAAGGTCGCACCGACGCAGACCGTGAGCGTCTCGGCACCGCCGGCCCCACTCGGGGCGACGGTCAACGCGCCGCGTCAGGCCGCCGACGTCGGCCAGTCGGTGTCGTTCACGTGCTCCGCCACGGGCGGAGCGGCGCCGTATTCGTATGGGTGGACCTTTGGCGACGGTAACGCCGGGAGCGGTTCGGCCGTGAGCCATGTGTACCAGTCGGCGGGAGCGATGACCGTGACCTGCACGGCAACCGATTCTGCCTCAGCGACTGCCGCCGCTTCGACCACTGTCGACGTGAGCTCATCTCCGTCGGTAGCTGCGTACGCAAATCCCTCGGCCGCCGCGCCGGGCACATCCCTCAGGTTCTCCGCCCAGGCCACGGGCGGCCCGGGTGGCTTCACGGGTTACGCGTGGTCCCTCGGGGACGGAGCAACGGGATCCGGCATCCAAGTCGCACACGCGTTCGCGCAACCGGGATCGTATCAGGCGAGCGTCGTCGTCACCGACGCGAACGGCGGAACGGCATCGGGCTCCGTGTCGGTCACCATCTCGAACATCCAGGTCACGGCTTCCGGGACGCCCGCATCCGGGAACACGGATACGTCGTTCGAATTCAGCGCAACGGCGACGGGCGGAGGCGGCGACCCCTTCTCCTATTCCTGGGACTTCGGGGACGGCCAGTCCGGTGCTGGCCCCGCGGTCTCCCACAGGTATCCAAATCCCGACAACTACGCGCCGTTCGTTCGCGCGACCGATTCGTGGGGGGCGAGCCGGATGGTCGCCCTGTCGCCGATCGCGGTCTCCTCGGTGAGCGGCCCTCCGCCGCAGCCGCTGAGCGTGACGATGTCGATGTCGACGTCCCTTCCCCGGGTCAACGAGTCCGTCTCCCTCTCCGGGACCGGTCGAGGCGGAGCCGGCGGTTACACCTGCACGTGGGACTTCAGCGACGGAGGCAACTCGACGGCCTGCTCGACGTCTCACGCCTGGGCGGCCGTCGGGCATTACGTCGTGGTTGTGGTCCTGTCCGATTCCGGCGGAAACCGGACTTCGGATACGCGCACGGTCGATGTGCAACCCAACCTGGGACCGCCGGGCGGGCCCCTCAATGTGACGTTCCGCATGACGACATCCCTCGCGGCGGTAAACGAAACGGTGTCCTTCATCGCGACCGGGGGCGGTGGGTCCGGCGGGTACACCTGTTCATGGGACTTCGGGGACAACACGTCGGCAACCGGCTGTTCGGCATCCCATGCGTGGAACGCGACCGGCTCGTACCGCGTCCTGTTGAGCGTCACCGATTCCAGCGGCCATCACGGTTCGAGCGCGCAATCCGTCGACGTCATCATGGCCCTCACCGCGAGCTTCCGCGTGGGCCCAACCCCGGCAATCGTGGGGGAGACCGCCCAGATCATCGCCCATCCGACCGGCGGAATCGGTCCGTACAACTGCACGTGGGACTTCGGAGATGCGTCCGGCGCAACCGGGTGCGCGGTCTCGCACGCGTGGACGGCGAGAGGGCGGTACGTGGTTCGGCTCTCCGTCAACGATTCGACGAATCAATCCTACGCCCTATCCGAGACGATCGCCGTCGAGGCATCGGGTTTGCTCGGCCTGCCGCTGGGCCTGGACTTAATCGTACTCGCGAGTCCCCTCGTCGTCGCAGTCCTCGGGTTCTTTCTCTGGAAGGTTTGGCGAACGCGCAGCCATGTCCCGCGGGCGCCGGACTCCGTGGAGGCGTCCGTGATCTCCACGCTGATGGGCAACGTCAAGCGCCTATCGCGATGGCGGCCCCGCCGCGGCGCCGGTCAAGGTCTGTCGCGCCTCCCAGGAAAGGAGTCCGGATCGGAGGCCGACCAGGGCGCCGGCGGCGGCGACCATCAAGGCCCCGTTCAATAGGACGGCTCCCATCGGCGTGAAGGCGTCCGCGGCGACTCCGATGAGGAGGGCGGCGATCGGCTGCGCGCCGAAACTGATCATCAGGAAGATGCTCAGCACCCTTCCGCGCATGTCTGGCGGGGCGAGGATCTGGAGTAGGCCGTTCGCCGTCGTCAGCACCACCGGGATGGTCAGCGAGACGAAGAAGATCGCGATGGCGGCATAGACGAACGTCCGAGAGAAGGAGAATATGACGAGCCACACGCCGCTCCAGACGACGTTCGCGGCCAGCATGCTCCCCGTTCGACGGGCGCGCTGGGCGAGCGGCGTAAGGAAGAGGGCGCCGACCAGAGCCCCCGCGCCCGAGGACGCGAGGAGGAATCCGAGCATGTCCGCGCCACCTCCGAGGACGAGCGACACGACCGCGGGCAAGATGATGATGCTCGAGATGCCGAAGAACGTGACCATGACGCTGAACGCGAGCAGGTCTTGCGCCCTCGTCTCCTTGCGGAGGAACATGAGGCCTTCGCGGAATTCCTGGAGCGGGCGTCCCGTCGACGTCCGACGGAGCTGATTCCCGCGGATTGCCAGGAGGCTCGCGATGACCGCGAGGAACGTGACGCCGTTGATCCAGAAGGCGGAAGCGACGCCGAGATAACCGATCCCCCAGCCGGCGAGGGCCGGCCCGATCATCCGGCTCACCTGGAAGATCGACGTGTTCAGGATGATCGCCTCTCGGACCCGTGACATGCCCGCGATGTCCCCGATGAACGCCTGCGTCGAGGGGAAGTCGAGCGCGCTCACGATCCCGAGGAGAGTCGCGAGGACGAACACGTGCCACAATGCGATGACCCGGGTCTGGACGAGGATCGCGAAAACGAACGCGAGGATCATCGCGAAGGACTGGGTTGCGATGAGCACTTTCCGTCGGTCCCAGCGGTCAGCGAAGACGCCCATCCAGGGACCGAGGAAAAACGTCGGGAGGAACGCGAGCATCGCGGCCACACCCAACATCGTGCCGGATCGGCTCAGCTGCCACACGACCCACGACTGCGCCGTCTGCTGCATCCAAATCCCGATGAGGGAGATGACCTGTCCCGAGAGGTAGATGCGCACGCTACGGATTCGTAGCGGCGACAGACTTTCGTACCAGGCACGGGCCCCGTTCCGAATGTGAGCCGCGACAGGTGCACCTTGCAGCCGATCTGCCATTGAATGTCACCTGCTAGCTGCAAAATGCGGATTCATGATGGCGCAACGCGAAAAGACAAAGTCGAGAAATGGCGAAGGACACCGGCCTCGCCCCGTCATCGGGGCCGACGCAGATAAGGTTGCGGCTGGAAAATAGTCGTGGCGCGACAGAAGCGGTTTGCTACGCCAATCCTGAGCAAGGAAGAGATGATTCAAATAGAGATGACGCCTCCCTGCCGCGATGGCGCGCAAGGAAGTCCGGATGACTCGAGCCGCCCGTCGGCGAGCGCGTCACCGCAAGGGCGCGGGGCCCTCCCATCGCATCAAGAGGCGTCGACATCGATAAGAAAATCTCGTGACAGGGAAGATCAAGGGACGGACAACCCGGGGAACGTCTGCGGCCCAACCAGAACATTGCTCCCTCCTCGTTGTCACCCTGATCCGGGATTCACGCGATTCAAGAAGATTCCGGTAAGCACGCATGCGCCGCCGAGGGCCAGCGCGAGGGTGAGATGCTCGCCGAGCAGCACGATTCCCATGCCGGAGGCGAGTACGGGCACGATGAGCTGGACGATCCCTCCCTGAGAGGCCTTGATCCGGCGCAACGTCAAATGCCAGAGGACGTAACTGAGCGCGGTGCTGACCATTCCCATGAAGAGGGCGAGACCGAGGCCGTTCAGCGTCATCTGGATGGATAAGCTGCCGGGTGCGCCGAACTCGAAAACCGGGATCAGGGAAACGCAAAACGCTCCGACGACGAGGAACGTGTGAAACGTGTACGACCGGGCGTCTCCCGCGGAGCGTCCATGAACCGAGTAGAGGCCCCACGACGATCCGGTCAAGGCCATCAGCACGACGCCCACTAGCGCGACCTCTCGAATTCCTCCGAACGTGATGAAGCCGACGCCGGCGAGGGCCAGCACCTGACCGGCGCCGGACCGGAGGGTGGGGGATTCCCGGTCGCGCAGATAGCCAAACAGGGCCATCGTCAGAATCACGAACGCATAGAACACCAAGGTACCGGCGGCCGCGGAAATGAACTGGTAGCCGAGGGAGATCGAGAACGCATACGCGCCAAGGAAAATTCCTCCGACCATGTCACGCCGGGCCCGAAATGTGCCGGGGAACGCGGAAGGGAACCACGCCCGCAGGAGGAGGAGCGTCGCGAGACCGCTGATGAAGCGAACGATTGTCAGCAGGACGGGTGAGGCGAGACCGCCAACGACAAGGTACCGCGTGATGACACTGTTTCCCGCAAACGCGAGCATGATCGAGGCGACGGCGAACGCGACTCCCCAACGCGACACCAGACTACACCGCCTCCATGCCTCGAAATCCGAAAGGCGCAGCGCTCGAATAAAGCCCGACCGGACGACCGAGATGAGGGAAGTAGCACCGAATCGATGGGCGGAGCGCCCAGGGCAGGATTTGAACCTGCGAGGGGTAACCCAGCGGTTTTCGAGACCGCCGCCCTACCGGACTAGGCGACCTGGGCAGCGAGTCTTCCTGAGACCGAAGGTTGGGATAAGTGTTCCGACGTCTGAGCTCACGGGAGAACGCTTAAGTCCGGGAGCGTCCTCGACGACCTAATGCATGTGACCGCGGAAATTCTCCCGGGTCGGAGGGAAGAGTCCGTCGAATTGGGTCCCGCGGCCAAGGGCGTCGATTTGCTCCGGGCCCTTCGACTCGCTCCGGATGCACACGTTTTGATCCGGGGCGACGGACCGATTCCAGCGGACGAGGGCTTGAGAGACGGCGAGAGGATCCGCGTGATCGGCGTCGTATCCGGGGGCGTTTCCGCATGACCGCGACGCTCGTCCTCGTACGGCACGGCGAAATTGTCCGCCCGCCGTACACGTCGAATTTCGACCGCGCGCCGCTCTCGGAACGAGGAGAGAACCAGATCCGCGCCCTCGGTGGGGCATGGCCGGCGGATCCTCCTTCCGCTGTCTTCGCGAGCCCCCTGAGGAGGAGCATCGAGAGCGCCATCATCCTCGCAAGCGCGTTCGGACGATCCATCACGAAGCGCTCGTGCCTGAAGGAATGGTCCGCGGATGAATCGGGAATTCCACAACCCGAGTACGCGGCTCTGGAAAAGAGAGCATGGGCGAACCTTGACTTCGTCCCCCCGAGCAAGGAATCTTTGGAGCGGGCTGCGGTCCGATGTCGTGAATGTCTCGAGGACATCGCGAAGGAGGTGGAAGGTGACACCGCCGCGGTCGTCGGTCACGGGACGCTCTTCTCCCTGGTGACTTCGACATTGAAAGGCGAGGCCCCGACCGAGGCCTACAAGAACTCGATCGCCTTCGCATCCGCCGCAATCGTGGAGGGAGGCTCCGGGCTCCGTCTGGTGCGGGACTTCTCGACTCATCGGTCAGGCCGTTTGCCGGGGGCTCCGACCTAGCGCCGTCGGAGTCTTGGGAAGAATCGCCCGGTGCGATTCCGGTATTCCCGATACGCGTCTCCGTACAGCCGGATCAGCTCTTCCTCCTCGGGCTTCGGATACCTGAGCGCCGTCAGGGCGAACAAGAGCGGAAGCATGACGATGTTCTCCGCAAGGAGAAGGAAGCCCACGGAAGTGAGGAGGAACGACAGATAGATCGGATGCCGGATGTAGCGGTACGGTCCTCGTTGAACGAGGGGCCGTTCTCCGGGGAGCTTACTGTACACGTACTTCCCGGTCAGATACGCGCCCGCCGTGAACAGAGGTAATCCGAGGAACAGCAGGACGGCACCGACTACTTGGATGACCTCCGCGAACGGAGGGAAGAACGACCAGGGGTACCGGTAGAAGACGATGCCCGAGGCGAACCCGTCGATTGCCACGCCGGCCGCCAGGACCGTCGGCAGCCCGAACTGGATCACATCCACGATCGTGGAAGCCCAATCTCGTTTCTCTTTCGGTGTTCCGTCGCGTGCCTCTCTTAGACCCCCAGATGCGAAGCGTCTCTCCCATCCCATCCACGCGAGGACGGCAAGGCCCCACCAAACGCCGGCGAGCAGGAGCAACAGAGAAGCGATGACTCGGGGAAGCAAATGTTTCCTCCATGCGCCGAATGTTTGCTCGGGGCAAATAGACTCCGTCGAGCACCGCTCGCACCGACCCATTCAAAACCCTTAAGCTCCGCGCCTCTCTCCGCAGAGACCGCATGCCCTCGGACGAGGATGAGATGCTCCGGGAGATGGGCCTGCGGAGCGTCGATGACCTCTTCGCGGACATTCCCTCCGCCGTGCGGATTTCGAAGCTCGACATCCCGGACGGATTACCGGAAGACCGGGTCGTCGCGCGCGTGACTTCGATGCTCGCGGCGAATCGGACGGTGGTCGACATGCCCACGTTCCTCGGGGGAGGCTTGTACGATCACTTCGTGCCCGCGAGCGTGAGGGCCGTCGTCTCCCGCTCCGAGTTCTACACCTCGTACACGCCGTACCAGCCCGAGATCAGTCAGGGCCTGCTCCATGCGCTCTGGGAGTATCAGAGCCTGATCTGCGAGCTCACCGGGATGGACGCGGCGAACACGTCGATGTACGACGGCTCGACGGCGCTCGGCGAAGCGGCCCGGATGGCTCACCGAATTCATGGGGGTCGGATCTTTCTCATCCCGCGTGCCTTGCGGCACAATCGACGGGCGGTGCTCGCGAACTACGTCCTCGGCGCGGGCCTCGAGGTCCGCGAAGTGGACTACGACCGGGAGAGCGGGATGCTCGATCTCGCGAAGCTCAAGGCTTCTCTGTCCCCGGACGTCTGCGGCGTGTACATCGAGAATCCGAACTTCTTCGGCCGATTCGAGGAGCAGCTCGAGGAAATTCGAGCCATGACGAACGGGGTGCTCGTCGTCGGGGTGAATCCAATCGCGCAGGCGGTCGTCCGTCCTCCGGGGGATTTCGGAGCGGACATCGTCGTCGGAGAAGGACAACCGCTCGGGACGCAGATGAACTTCGGCGGGCCGCTCCTGGGAATCTTCGCGTGCCAGCAACAACACATCCGGAAGATGCCCGGACGGGTGATCGGCTTGACGCGAGACGCGAAGGGTCATCGCGCGTTCTGCATGACCCTCCAGACCCGCGAACAACACATCCGCCGCGAGAAGGCGATGTCGAATATCTGCACGAACGAATCGCTCCTTGCAGTCGGGGCGGCCGCGTACATGGCGATCCTTGGTTCGAATGGCCTCCGTCGGGTCGCGGCGGAGAACATTCGTCGCGCCCGGGAACTCGCGGGCGCGATCGACAAGATCAGCGGATTTGAAGCTCCTCTCTTCCACGGTGCTCATTTCAATGAGTTCGTGGTCCGACGGAAGAAAGGCTATGCGCCCGTCCACCGGGCTCTCCTCGAGAGGGGCATCCACGGCGGCCTACCGCTGACCCGGCAACTCCCGGAACTGGATGATGCCGCGCTGTTCGCAACGACGGGCCGGCATAGCCCGGAGGCGGTGCAACGCCTGCTCGGTGCGTTGGAGGCATTCCGATGAACTTCCGCCAAGCCTACTGGGACGAGCCGCTTCTGATGGAGAAACGATCCGCCCCGGACATCGCGATCGACCTGGCGGATCTCATCCCCGCGAAGATTCGGCGGGACCAACTCGCCATCCCAAACCTCTCCGAGCCCGACGTGGTGCGGCACTTCACGCGTCTCTCGCAAATGAACTTTGGAATCGACACCGGGTTCTATCCGCTCGGATCGTGCACAATGAAATTCAACCCCAAATTCACCGAGGAGCTCGCGGCCCTCCCGACCGTGACGCGAATCCATCCGGACCAGGACGAGTCGACCGTCCAAGGGGCGCTCCGCGTCCTGTACGAGCTGCAGGACCTCCTCGCACGGATCGCGGGAATGGACGCGGTCACGCTGCAGCCGGCGGCGGGGGCCCAAGGCGAATACACGGGCCTTCTCCTCGCGCAGGCATACCACCGGGAGCGCGGGGAGCAACGGCATGAGGTGATCATCCCCGACACCGCACACGGGACGAATCCAGCCTCGGCGGGAATGCTCGGGTTCGACCTCATCGAGATTCCCTCGAAGGACGGACGCGTCGACCTCAAGGCGCTCGAGGCCGCCACAGGTCCGAAGACGCTCGCACTCATGCTGACGAATCCGAACACCCTCGGGATCTTCGAAGAGCACGTCCTGGACATCGCGCAGATCGTCCACGACGCGGGCGGTCTCCTCTATTACGACGGGGCAAATTTCAACGCGATCCTGGGCCGCACCTCCCCGGGCAAGATGAACTTCGACATCGTCCACTTCAATCTGCACAAGACCTTCACGACGCCCCATGGCGGCGGGGGCCCGGGGGCCGGCCCGGTCGGGGTCAAGAAACCGCTCGAGCCGTTCCTTCCTGTGCCCGTCATCGGGCTGAACGGTCGCGGCTATCACCTGAACTACGACCGCCCGAAGTCGATCGGGAAGGTGCGCGCGTGGTACGGGAACTTCGCCCTCCTGGTGCGAGCGTACGCCTACATTCTCCGGATGGGCGGAGACGGCCTCAGGGAGGTCTCTGACCGCGCCGTGCTGAACGCGAATTACATCCGTCACCGGCTGGCCGGAGTGCTCGACGTGCCGTTCGGCGGGCTCCGGAAGCATGAGTTCGTCGCGAGTGCTGCGAAGCTCGCGGCCGAACGAGGTGTCCGCACCGTGGACCTCGCGAAGCGCCTCATGGATTTCGGCTACCATCCGCCGACCGTGTACTTCCCGCACCTGGTCGAAGAAGCGCTCATGGTCGAGCCAACGGAGACGGAGACGAAGGAGACGCTCGATGGGTTCGTGGAGGCCCTCAAGAAAATCGTGAAGGAGGATCCCGAAACCTTGCACTCCGCGCCTCACAACACGGCCGTCGCGCGCGTCGACGAGGTCCAAGCGGCCCGCGAACCGATCCTCAGTTGGCGGACGTTGAAGACCCGGAAGCCCCTCTCATAGCTCGAGCTCGTCGCGATGGAGACTGCCGAGGAGGATGTACGCCCAGTCCAGCTTTCGCTGTTTCGTGCGGCGGTCGAGGTCCTTTGCGTTCGGATTCTCGAAGTCGAAGCCGACCAGGCGGATGCGTGCGGCGCCGAAGTGATCCGCGAGGAACACGGCCCGATCTCCGTCCGTGAAGCCTCCGAAATTCCGAAGGCCTCCGACAGGCCTGGATTGTGTCGTCGCCACCGTCGTCCCGGAGAACCGCGGGGCCCATTGTCGGACCGCCGGTCCGTTGTCGCCATGGCCATGGATCACCGCGATCGTTCCCTCGGCATTCGCTTTCACCTGATCCGTCACCGTCCCGTCCAGATCGGTCACGAGGATGGCCGGAAGGAGACCTTTTTCAAGCGCAACCGAGGTGGCCTCGTCCGCGACAATCAGAACCCCGCGGGCCTCGCCGATCTCCCGCGCAATGATGGGACCGTTTCCGGCCACTGTCACTTCCTTCCCTCGGATGATCTTTCGAAGGCCCGAGTCGGACACACGATTGCCGCCAAGGAGCTTGTCGAGCTCGACGGCAACCGCCTCGTCCTTTTCCCGGGAGAAGCCGAAGTCTTTCAAGATCTCGTCGTAGAACGGCTCCCAGGCCTCGAACTCCATCCGAAACCCTCGGGGCGGCTAGCTCTCATCGGCCGAATCCGGGCGCTCCGCCCGCGTTCGGTACGACAGACCGGTAACCGCGACGAGGAAGAGGGCGAGGCCCATGCTCAGATAGATCAGGGGCAAGGAGGCGGCCGGGTTGTACTCCCCGAGGATCGTCTGGAGGATCTGCGTCATCCCGAGGACCAAGAGGCCGAGCGCGACGAACGTCACCGCGACGGCGACCGCGTGCCGGGGAGCCCGCCCGTGACGAAGGTACGCGCTAATGACCTTCCCGCCTTCGAAGAGCAGGGTGCCGATGACGATCCACCAGACCGCGCCGATGACGAACCAGAGGAATTGCGACACGTAAGAAGTCCCGCCGTTCCGGCCCGCGGTATCCGCTCCGAAGAAGATCCCGACTAGGATCAGGATGAGCGCGGAGACGTTGAAGAAAATCGCCAGGTTCCCCGTGGCGACGGAATCCCGGACCCGGTCGTAGTATTCGCCGCCCTTCTTGAAGACGTCGCCGATGCTTTGGAACGGCAACGAGATCATGATGAAATAGAGGCCCGCGAGGATCAGGGCCAGGCCGGAGGCCGCGTTGGGGAGGGCCAGATAGATCGCGCCGAAGAGGAGGAGGACGAATCCCAGTGGGGCCACGATCTTGCGGCGCACTCGGGGATTCTTCAGTTGCCGGCCGATCGTGTAGTACAACGATTCCGCGGTCGGCGTCTGCCGGACGTACACCCGACGCACGTGGTCCACCCGGATCCGCGAGCCGATGATCGGCGAGAACGCTTCGTCCTCGGCTCCGTCGGAGACGAGGAACACGCGGTCCGGCCGGAGCTGCTCAAGGACCTGGTCGAGTTGCTTCGTTAGGACGAGGTCGGAGACGGCACCGACGCGGACGTCCCCGCAGATCGTCGCGACCTCCGCGTCCGTGTTCTCTTTCTGGAGACCGTCGTAGATCGAGACCGCACTGAGCAACGCATTGACGTCGGAATCTTCCGGGTCCGCGAGCCCGAGCTTCGTCGCCGCCGCCAGATTCTGGTCGCGACCGATGAGGGGGGCCTGAAGCCCCGTCTTGACGCCGATGTCGTTGTCCCGATCGACGCACAGGACCAGGGTTTTCATGCTCACGATACCTACCAATCCCATGATATATCAAACTTGTCGGATGGTTTGTAAACGGCAGACCTAAAACAACCCGAGGCCTTCCTCGATTCTCCCGAGCTCGATGGGTGTCGTCCGCGAGCCCACGACAGCGCCGTGGGAGTTCGCCACCATGCACGCGCCGACCTGGGCGGCGCCATAGTTCGCGGTCGTGATCACGACCGGCACCCGCAACGTGGACTTGACAACCTCCATCTCCCCCGGGCGGGCATGCGGATGGCAGAGGACGCCTTTGTTGGTCGCGACCGCGACGCTGCCGACGGTCTTGATGCCCGCGACGGTGCCGCGCACGACGTTCACCCCGAGGACCTCTCCGATGAACGTGACCGCTTCGTCGTCGTACCCCGGATGGACGACCGCTCCGTAGTCGTTGCAGAGGACGTTGTTCCCGACCGCGCTGAGCCGATGCGGGAGCGGGTAGACCGCATCGCCGATCGCGTCGAGCTCCGCCTCCTCGATGAACGGGGATGCGAGGATGCCTTTCGAATTCAACGCTAGGAGCGAACCGACGACGGTCGAGTGCCCGACGCTCGTGACGATGGGGGAGGTCTCGAGCGCACCGACGATGTGCCGCATCGCAGACTTAGGGACGTCCGGGGCCACGATCAGCAGCTCATCGTTCGCCGCGCAGAAAACGCCGATGTAAGGGTTCCCCGCGATCTCGAGCCGCCGAAGCAAATGGGTCCCTCAGTCCTCCGGGAGGGAGACGACGGCGGAGCCGTCCTCGAACTTGATGGCCTTAACGCGGATCCGGCGGGGCGGATGCTCGCGGCCGCGCTTCCACAAGTACTCGTTCAGGACATCGTCGATGAAAATCCGGTCCGGCTTCAGATGTTGCTGCACGTGCTCCCGGATCGCCTTGATCGCCCGCGGCGTTCGGTCCGTGCGGGACGCCGCCCAGGCGGCCCGCAAGGGGATGATCATGATGCGTTCTTCTTCCTGCTCGGCCATGACCTCACGCCTTCAGCTTGTTCCGTCGCCACGACCGCTTCTTCGGGTGGCGCGTGAAACGCCGTTTCGTCCGCTGGATGACCCACGCGGGGACACGCCGGTTCGACTTGACCGCCCGGAGGAGTCGGAGCTTCTTCGCATACGGCTTGTTCCTCGCCACGATCAACGCCTCTCAATCTTGATGTCCCGTTTGCGGGGAATCACGCGCTCAAGGATCTGCCGCAGGGTCGGGTCGTCGATCATCCGCTGCACCCGGCCGCTTTGCGCCAGGGCGATGAGCTGGTTCTCGATGTTCTCCTTCAGCTCCGGGTACGCGAGCTCGATTCGTCCGAGCCGCTCCCTCGCTTCCGGCGTCAAGATCTGACGGAGAATCGTCTGCCGTTGGGCTTGTTGCTGGTCCCGGTATTGCTGCTCGGCCTGGGCCTGCACCTGGGCCTGCTGCAGCTCCGCCATCTTTCGCCGACGGATCGCATCGAGCTCATCTTGGTCCATCGACATCGGATCAAGGGCCTCCCGCGTACTTCGTGAGCTCGGGGTTCGTCTTCGCGAGTTCCATCAAGATGTCGTGCGCGAGGGAATCGAGCAGCTTGCGGCCCTGGGCGCTAATCGAGCGACCCTGCTTGTCCGTCTTCGTGAGGAGGCCTAGCGCCTCGAGCTGTTGCATTGCCTCCCGGGCGACCGACCGCGAGCCGCGTCGCGGGTGATACGGCGCGGACCCGTCATCCCGGCGTCCGCCGAACTCCGCCGCGAGGCGCGACGTGCCGACCGGCCCGTGCAAGTAGACCTTCCGCAGGACCGCGGCCACCCGGCGATACCACCAGTCCTTTTGGACCGGCGCCTTCTCCGTGTTCACGCCCGTACGGGCGAACGCCGCCCATTCCGGCGGCTTGATCTTGCCTTCCGCCTGCAACTTCTCCTTGATGCGTTCGATCAGGAGGACCGGAGGTACATCGTATGCGGTCGTCATCGGGAACACGCGTCGGGTTCGCGCTTCATAAATCAAGGTCGTATTTGAAGGCTTGCGTGCTCCCACGGAGCGGATTGTCATCTCACGCGTTGCGCGGTTTTCCTGGAGGCGCGGACGCGCCCACGCCGACGTTTGCCGGCGTCCAAGAATAGCCGCATCTCCGTTGTTCGTTCGAAACCGAGACGGATGTACATCGGCTCGCCAAACGCCGAAGCGTGGAGGAGCATCACGTGGGTTCCGCGCGCCCTTGCGAATCGAATCGCTTCGCGCACGATGCGAGCACCGTGCCCGCGGCCGCGATGGGCCGGCTCGGTGAACATCGAGAGAAGGTACGCAGCCGTGGTCCCTTTCCAGTTCGGCCTCGGCTGAACTTGCATGAGCCAGACACAACCACTCGCGACGGGCTCGTCTCCGACGTCGACGATGAAGCCGGCGAACCGATTCGACTTCATCTGCGCGTGCGCCCAGCGACGGTACGTGCGGTCCGCGACATCGAGGTCCGCTCTCGGGATTTTCGCGATCGCATTCCACATGCCCCGGCGATGGCGGACGAGGAGATCCAAATCCCCCAGGGTTGCCCGACGGACGATTCCGCGAACCACGGTGCGCGGATTCGGAGCGGGGACTTGTCTCTTCCGCATCCGCAACGTGTTAACCTTGTTTAAGGTTGATTTCCTCGACTCCTGATGTGGGATTGCACTGGCCCCCGATCCCGCGGAATCTTCATCTGGACTCCGCGCCTCTCACGCGCGTGTCCTCCGACCCGAGGATCCTGGTGGCTGTCTCGGGCGCCTCCGGTATGGAGTATGCCCGGCGCCTCATCGAGATCCTCGGAGACAGTGCAGACGTCGTCACCACGAAGGACGCCCAGGCGGTCATCGAGATTGAAACCGGTCTCACGACAAAGGAATTCGCCGCAGGCGCACGGTCGAGTTATGGCGAGGACAATCTGGCAGCGGCGCCTGCGTCGGGCTCGTCTCTGTTCCGCGCCGTTGTGGTGGTGCCGTGCAGTGGGACGACGCTCGCAAAGATCGCCACAGGCATCGCCGATAATCTCGTCACGCGAGCCGCCGCGGTGGCGATCAAGGAAAATCGGAAACTGATCCTGGTCCCTCGCGAGACCCCCGTCGGCGCAATCGCGCTGGAGAACATGCTGAAGCTCGCGCGCCTCGGCGTCGTCATCATGCCCGCGTCCCCGGGTTTTTACGGGAAGCCGAAGCGAATCGCGGACCTGGTTGACTTCGTCGTCGCACGAATCTTGGACCACCTTGGCGTCGATCACTCGATTGGCGTCCGGTGGAGCGGCCCGGAATGACGCCCATCAGAGCTGCGCGGATAGGTCGAGGTACTCGTCGAACTCGGCATTGAGTCGTCGGATGTCCTCTTCGGAGAGGATTCCGGGCGAGACCCGCGCAATCACGGTCACCCCGTGCACGAACGCCATGTCGTTTGCCTTCCGGAGGAATCGGATGACGTCGGCGAGAGAGGACTCGGAGATGATCTGATCCAAGCCGTCGTACAAGATCACCCCGCCCTTCCGTTCCCGCGTTACCTGCAGGATCGACCTCAACCCGACGGGATCCAGTTCCTTCGGATCGATCGCATCGGCCCCGTGACCCGAGACCTGGACGACGGGGACGTCCTTCACGCCAAACTCGAGGCGCATCCGCTCCGCCGCCGCGGACGTCATGCAGATCGCGGGCCGACCCAGTTTCGTGAGGTCCCTCAGCCATGCGAACCCGATCGCCGGATTGCTCGCGACGACGAGGTAGCGCCTACCCTCATCCAGATGACGCAGGAATTCGCTGCAGTTCGAGCAGGGGGCCACGCGCGGGTCGGTCCCCTGCGGGACGGTCTGCACCTCACCGCACGACTCGCATCGCATCGAGACGTCGGTCGTCGTCCGATCGGCCTCGACGGTGATCGGGGTGCGGCAGTTCGGGCATTGGGTCAGGCTCGCGGCGCACGATAGGTGATATATCGCGCCGCACGTGCAACGGTACGTCGGGTCGGTCCCGAGGATCTCGCGCTGGCAATGTGGGCAGGTTCCGAGGACGGCTCCCGCTTCCGGGGGGCCCGTCGGGATCGCGACCTTCTTGACGACGACCTGCTCCTCCTCGCTCTCAACGGAGGCCGCGCGCTCGACCTTTCCGGAGTAGTAAGCCCGCGTCCCGAATCCGAGCACCAGGGTCAGCGTGATGGCAAACAGCCAGTACTCGAGCCCGGAGACGAAGACGCGGACGCCGAGGATCCACGTCGCCGTCGGGACGAAATAGGCCAGGACGAGAAGCCCTATGGCCAAGGCTCCGATCCGATGGAGCCACTTGGCCTTATGGACCGCGAGCCGATACGCCGCGGGATGGGATTCGCGGTATCTCAGGTACGCGCCATGCTGAACGCGCGAAATCGCATACGAAGCGACGAGCATGACGGCGAACAGGACCTGAGGGTTCTCGAACATGTCAAACGCCGCGTAGCGAATCGTCTCGTTCGGAATCGAGGACGCATTTCGCGTCGAACTGTAAAACAGGATCTCCCCGCCGGGAGTTCGGATCGCTTGAAGCCCCCCGGATCGGACGACGGGGCTCGAGAAGCTCAGGGGGCCCACCAGATAGTGGGTATCGTCCTGGACGACGTCTCCCTCGTAGAAGGAGGGCGCGTGGAGCGTGAAGTCACGAATAAAGAATCCCCGAGCGCTGCCGGTCGCGTCCGATGTGAAGTTCAATCGGAGTCGCACCCGGTCGCCGAGGTAGCTGGTCAAGTTGACCCGCACATTGGACCAAACGCCGACAGCCGTCTGCGGCAGGTCCGGACTGGTTCCGAACAAGAGGTTCGTCCAATCCGTAAATGCGGGCGCGTGGGCGATCTGAAGTCGGAGCCGATCCTGGGCATCCGCGACTTGGCCGGTGTAGTTGAATGTGGCCCAAGCCTGCGACGCGAAACGCAGGTCGAACGGGACGTAGACGGCCGAGGAAATCGCCCGGACGGGGTCCGCCGTCGTCCGAGCGGCCGCCACGGTGTTGTTGCCATACGTGCCCGTTGCGGGGTTTCCAGCCCAAAGGGCTTCGCATGGGGATGGGACACCGGCCGGACAGCCCGGCGCGGGAACGATGTTCCAGCCGCCCTCCACGAGGAAGGGCCATCCCGGATACAGGCCCGAAGCGTTCAGGTTCGCTGGCTGAGCGGCCTCATACCAAAAGACGCGGTAGAGCGAATCGGCGAGTGATTCGGTCGGGAGCGGCACGCGGGCACTTCGCGTCGTCGTGTTTGCCTCGAAGAGCATGCGGATCTCGACATCGGCGGATGTGCTGAGGTTCGTGTTCGCAAGGCCGGATGTGCTCCGCGAAAAGCCCACCGCGGGATCCGGGTTCTTCTCTCGGAGGTCGAAGGGCCACAGCCGCATGTACTGCACGAGCGTTCCTTGTCCGCCGGACCCCTCGAGGACGTTCTCGACCCGGTCCGTGTAGTTTGCGCCCTCTGCGGCTTCCAGGACGCCGTCTCCGTTCGCGGAGGTCGCTGCGCCTTCGAAGGGAAAGCCGCGCGGGATCTGACCGTATTCGTCGAACAGGTGCAGAATTTTCGCGCGGAGGTCCGCCGCCTTGGCTCCCGTGAGCGTCCACGTCACGTGGCCGCCGCCATTCAGGTCGGAGGTTCCGAACAGTTCGTAATCCGTCGTGACGACCATGTGGCCGACGGGATTCTGGCCGACCGCGGGGGCGAAGACACTCCAGAACACCAGAAGGAAGGCTACCACAGCGAGGACGGCTGGGCGCGCCGAACCCATAAACGCGAAGGAAGGCTCCCGTCGGATAAAGGCTTGCTCTGCGTTTCGCAGTCCAACACCGACGCCTCCATTCGAAAAGATAAAAACCGGCCTTGAGTATCGTGGCCCCGTGGTTCCGCAGGATTTGTCGAAGCTGCTGGCGGGCGGCGTCGACCTCGACCAGGAATTCGAGCGGGCCACGAGGACCCTTGAGTCGATTGGCCTCTCAGGATATGAGGCCCGCGGATACATCGCGCTCGTCGCCCACGGCTACGGCAGCGCGGAGACCATCGCCGAGACCGCGAAGATCCCCCGGACCTCGGCGTACAAGGTCTTGCAGAGCCTGTGCCAGAAAGGATTCGCCATCTCGACCCGCGGGCGTCCGACAATCTTCAAGCCGGAGGCGCCCAGCAAAGTCAAGGGACGCGTGATCGACCACCTGGAGGACACGTTCGCGAAGCTCGACATGCTCCACGAGGTCCTCCGGGCGAAGGGGGAGCCGCAACTCGTCTACACGATCGTCTCGAAGCCGCGCGTCCTCGAGAAGATCGGCGAGCTGATCGACCAGTCGTCGGAGACGTGCATCGTGTCGACGCCGACCTTCTCGGAGATCCGGGAGAACGTTGGGAAGAAGATCGAGCAGGCGATCGCCCGCGGCATCCGATTCACCATCATCACGGAGCCCGGTCAGAAAATCCCGGAAGGTGCGAGCGTCGTGAACCGCAAAGGCCTGATCGCGACGGACGTGATCGTGGACGGTTCCGCGGCCTTGATCGCGGCGCCGGACCTGTCCGCGTGCGGCTACACGGACAATGCGTCCCTATCGAGACACCTGGAGAACTTCCTCGAGATCATCATGAATCTGAAGGAGTGATGCCGGAACGTGGTCACATCCGCGCGCCCCTTTGACGTCGTCGTGATTGGCGCGGGCCCGGCCGGCGGCTACCTCGCGGGCAAAGTTGCGGAGGCCGGATATGAGGTCGCCCTTGTCGAGGAGCACCGCGAGATCGGGGAGCCGATCCAGTGCGGTGGCCTCGTCACGCCGCGCGTCTTCGAATACGTGGACTGCAAGGAGACGATCATTGGATCGGTCCATGGCGCCGAGCTCTACTCGCCCTCGGGTCGACGGCTCGTGATCGATGGCCATCGCACGCAGGCGGTCGTCGTGCAACGGGCGATGTTCGACCGGGCGATCGCGACGGATGCGGTTCGGAAGGGCGCGCATACGTTCCTCGGTGCCCAAGCTCAAGCCGCACGTCGGGAGGACGGCGGCGTCGAAATCTCGATCGACCAGGACGGGGAGCCGCGCAAACTGCACGCCAAGCTCCTCGTCGGCTGCGACGGCGTCCGCTCGAACGTGGCGAAGTGGTTCAACATCCTCCGACCGAGGAAGATCCTGCCCGGCTTTGAGGTGGAGATGACCGGAGTCCGAGGAGACCCCGGATTCGTGACGCTGTTCATCGGGAACGAAATCGCCCCGGGCTTCTTCGGATGGATCATCCCGAGCGGCGACACGGCTCGAGTGGGTCTGTGCGTCGGCGAGGGAAATGCGTACGCGTATCTGGAGAAGATGCTGACTCGGCCCGAAGTGCGACAATACACAAAAGGCGCCCAGCCGATCCTCTACATCGCGGGCGGCATCCCGCTTGGCTTCCCTCGCCGCACGTACGCTGACAATGTGCTCGTCGTCGGAGACGCAGCGTGTCAGGCGAAGGCGGTATCCGGAGGCGGTATCTTCACGGCCCTCACCTGTTCGAACTTCGCGGCGCAAACCGCGATCGAGGCATTGGAGTCGAACGACTTCTCCGGCCGGGTGCTCCACCGCTACCATCGAGCGTGGACCAAGTCGATTGGGAAGGAACTTCGCAAGGACCTCGCCATTCATGAGAGCTTCAGCAAGCTCTCGGACGACCAGTTCGAGGAACTGTTCGATATCTTCGACAGCCCGGAGATGCTCCGCCTGATCGAGAAGAAAGGCGACATCGACTTCCCGTCCAAAGTTGGCTGGGCCCTCATCAAGGAGGATCCGAGACTCTTGAAGTATGTCGGGAAAGCCCTCCGGGCGATGATCGCGAAGAATGTCGGAATCTAGAGAGAATCGAGCCGCCGTTGGGCACAGATCACGTATTTGTCGAACCGATCCGTCGAGAAAGTTCTTCGGGTCAGAAGTGCATCACAGGCTCGTCGTTGTCTCCATGGGAGGCTCGAATTGAGCGGTTCCGACCGACCTGGTCGGAGCGAGCGCTCAGACTGAGGCGCCTTCTACGACTATTTCGCATTCTGCTCCCCGCCCTGCTCGCTCTCATGACGGCTATCCTCATCGAGTTTTGGAATAGCGTGCGGCTTCGGACCCTGCTTATCGAGTATCTCGTAATCGCGGTCTATGGATTCATGTACACATTCTTCTGGCTACTTCCCCGACGGCGGGAAATCTTCCTAATCCCGTTTGATGAGTTTGTGGAGCGAAGGCGTCTCGCGCCGCGTTCGTCGTTCATGACTCCACGGGGTCTCCTAAGCGCGGGTCTCGGGGTCGCCGGGATAGGGCTGGTATTCGGTGGCTTCTTCTTCGGATTCGCCCTCGCGCTCCGCGGTGGCGACCCTCGGACGACATATTCGTTCGTGGGAGCGGGCCTCGTATTCGATGGAATCGCCAATCTACTGGCGATCCCGGCGTTCAAAAGGGCTGACGCGATCCTGTTTGGCCATTCCTCAACTCAGCGACTGCTCATCGCTGCGATTCTCGCGGTAGTGTTGGGCGCGCTTCTATGGCTCGCCGCGTATGTCTAGGTACCTGAATCGGGTTCACTTATCACATTAGGCCGGGTAGCGCCACGGTTTGGCCATGTCAGAACGAATGCCACTGCCCCTCTTGGGGCAACAAGACCTCTCGACCCTCGAGCGCGTCGGCGAGAATCTGGCGGTTCTCCCCGTGCATCAGCACGACCCGTTGCGGGTCGCATCCCTCGATGAACCGAATGAGGTCGTCGTGGCCCGCGTGCGCGCTGAAGTCGAACTTCTGCCACTCGCACTTGATGTCGACCGTGACGCCGTACAACTCGACCACGCCTTCTTCGACGAGGCGCCGGCCGTTCGTCCCTTCGACCTGGTATCCGGTCAGGAGGACCGCGCTCCGAGGGTCCTCCCGGATCACCTCGAGGTATCGCAGCACGGGTCCTCCGTCGAGCATCCCGCTCGTCGTCACGATCACCTCGCCACGTAGCGCCATCTCGCCTTCGCGCGGATTCCGTACGACATGGGTCCGATTCATCGCCTTTCGCAGCGCCTTCACCGAGCGGACATACTCCGGGCTCTCGACGTAGATCGCGTTCACCTTCTTCCCCATGCCATCCAGCCAGACCTCATGCCGGGCCTTGGCGAGCGTTAGGAGGACGTCCTGCGTTCGGCCGACCGCGAACGAGGGGACGAGCGCGAGGCCGCCGCGGTTCACGACCTGTTCGATCTTCCGCAAGAACGCGTGCTCCGACTTGAGCCGCTCCGGATGCTGCCGTCCGGCGTAGGTGGACTCGATGAAGAGGGTGTCACAATGGACGGGACGGGCCCCCCATACGAGGTCGGTCGTAAGCGTGTGCAAGTCTCCCGTGAACAAGCTGGTCTCCGTCCCGTTCACTTCGTACATCGTGGCCCCGGGGATGTGGCCCGCGGGATGGGCCGTGACTTCGAGGTCTCCGATGTCGACGTTGTCCCCGAAGTCGATCGTCCGGTACCTGCGGCGAGCCGTGAGTAGGTCGCCGTCATCGAACGGGGCGTCGAAGCCTTCCGCGTCCGCGATCTTCAGGGAGTCCGCCAAGAGGAGGTCCGCGACATCGGCGGTGGGTGGCGTCAGGACCACGTCCACGTCTTGCCGGCGGGTGACCCACGGAATCATCCCCGTGTGGTCGAGGTGGGCGTGGCTGATGAACATCCCGTCTACGGGAGGGGCGGGCATCGGGTACTGCGGCGGATCGCGAGGCAGCAGCCCGTAATCGAACAGGAGCGAAGTCGGTCCCTTCTTCAGGATCATCCCAAGGCGGCCGACCTCCGAGGCGCCGCCGAGAAACTGAAAGTCCATCGGTTCCGCCGTCGATGGTCCCGGAGTCTATAAGACCTTCGCACTGCCGGGGAGGAAGAGTCGCTGGCAGCGGATCGCGCGCGCCATCCGACGGCGGCCGAGGAGGATCATCGCAGCGTCGAGCAGTCGGTCGGACCCGAAGAACCGATCGGCGAAGCGCTTGATCCGGACCCCTTCGGCCAAGGGCCCGCCAACGGCCGTCCTCCAGCGCGTCTCGTACGCGTCGAGCGGCGTGCCGTCGAGGAGATGGTCCGCCGCGGTCAGGCCCGCGAAGCGACCCGCGATCATGGCCACGTTATTCCCGCCGCCGTTCGTCGCCATGACCATCCCGGCGGCGTCGCCGACCAGCATGACGTTGCCCTTCACCGTCCGGGGCGGCGGCCCGAGGACTGGAACGAAACCGCCCGTCGCCTTCCCGGGCTCGAGGCTACGAGATGTGACGAACTTGTTGAACAGCTCGCGCAGGTTCCCGCGGAACCGCTCCCAGGTCCCGAGGCCAACGTTCGCGCATCCCGCCTTCGGGATGATCCACGCATATCCGCCCGGCGCGAGGTTGCCGAAGAACATGTCCGTCGCGTCGCTGAAGTCGCCCTCCGCGGTGGCGCTCATCGCGGGCGCCGAGACCGGCCACTCGAGCCCGACCGACTTCGCGACGGTCGACCGCGGGCCGTCGGAGCCGACGACCACCTTCCCCTGGAATGTCCCGCGGTTCGTTTCGACCTCGTCCCCTCGCACGCGGACCACGGTCGTCTCCGTCATCAGCTCCGCGCCCTCTTGCACCGCCTGCGCGGCAATCCCCTGGTCCATCTTGTCGCGCCGGACGGTGAAACCCTGGAACGGGATGTCGTACCGCCGACCGTTCGGGGACCAGATCCGGATGACGGGGGTGTCCATTTCACGGACGCGATAGGGGACCTCCATGAGATCCTCGAGTTCGGTGACGGTCGGGAAGATCGCGCGGACCTCCTCGTTGTGGGCGACATACTCGCCACACTGGACCGGGACGCCAATCTCCTTGCGCTTGTCCACGAGGAGGACCCTCAGGCCGCGACGCGCGGCATACCGAGCCGCCGTGGCACCGGCGGGTCCCGAGCCGACCACGATCACGTCGTAGGGCGAGGGCATCGCGCCGCCCCCTCACGAGTCGCGCGAGAGGACGTAGTCGACGAGTTGAGCCATGCTCGCTTTCGCGTCGCTCTCAGGGAGCGGGTCGAGGGCCTTCTTCGCGAGCTGGCCGAAGGCGAACGCCTCCGCGGCGGCTTTCTCAATCGCGCCGGAATCCCGGAGGAGCCCAAGCCCCCGCTGGACGTCCTCCTCTCGTTTGCGGCGCTTCGCAATGAGACGCCCCAGCGAGCGGACATCAATCGAGCTCCCGTCGTTCAGTGCGTGGATCGCGACCAGGGTCACGTTCCCCTCCCGCAAGTCCGTGCCCGTGCGTTTCCCGAGACGCGCGCCGTCCCCGATGACGTCGAGGATGTCGTCCACGATTTGGAAGGCAATCCCGAGGTTCAGGCCGTACTCGCCGACGGCCTCGATGTCCTCGAGGCGGGCCCGGGCAATGAGCCCGATGATCTTCGCTCCCGCCATGATCGGCAGGGCCGTCTTCCGGGTGATGATGTCGACGTACTCCTGATGGCTCACGCTCGTGTCGAATGCGTGGCGTTTCTGACGAATCTCTCCCTCCGCCAGGGCGGCGCACGCGTCTGCGGTGAGCTCGACGATTTCGGCATCAAACTTCCCACCGATGCCGAAGGCCTTCACGAAGAGGAAGTCGCCGGTGATCAAGGCGTTCTGCAGCCCGAACTTCTTGTACGCGGTCAGGCGCCCGCGGCGCATCTCCCCGCCGTCGTTGATGTCGTCGTGGATCAGGGTCGCGGAGTGGATGAGCTCGAGGGCCGCGGCGAGGTCGATGGCTTGCGAGACGTCTGTGCCGCCCAGGGCCCGGAATGCGAGGAGGGTGACCATCGGGCGGATGCGCTTGCCGCCGGCATCGATCACGTACCGGGCGATGTCATGGAGGAGGGGTTCCTCGGAAACGATGCTTCGCCGGATCTTCGCCTCGACGAGGGCCATCTCCTTGGCTACTCCAAAATCCAAGGAGGTCGTCATCAAGGCGGTCCCAATCCGTGCTATCGCCCCGACTTATATAACCATTTCCGGCGTATGCTGAGGTGACTTTCGCGGGTGGCAACGGGCCTCCAGGGAAACCGGAGCGAACCCGTGGGCCGGGGCGACCGAAACCGTTCACTGCCCGCGGGCCGCTTCGCCGGCGACTTCGATAATCGCCCGGGTCGGAACGGTCCCGTTGCTGGCCACGTGCTTGATCGCCGGCGCGATCGCCTCGAGGAACGTGTGGATCATGTCGTCGCGGTTGCCGATCCAGTCCGCCATCATCACGACGGGCATCATGATCGTCATGAACGGATAAACGAGGTTCTCGTCATGGATGTCGGTCGTCGCGAGGCGGATCGCCTTCGATGTCAGGTCGGCGATTCGGTGTAGGTGACCGTCGTAGTCCTCGATCGTCAGGTGGGGGTTGTAGTTCCGGATCGACGTGAGTTCGCGGAGCTCCTTCTCCCGCATCGCGATCAGAGAGAGGTTGGCAATCCCATTCCGGAGGTCGTGGTGGATGCTCACGACATGGTCCATCAGGATGACCGCGGCGTCGTAATAGTACCACCCGGCCAGGAAGTTCTTCATCCGCCGGATGTCGTACGCCTGGTCCGTGAAGGCCATGTCGATCAGGTTGTGCCGACTCGCGGCGGAGACGTGCCCGCCGAGTTTCTCCCACCAGTGCATCGTCTCGTCCGGGGCGTAGAACGCCTCCGTAATCTTCTCCATCCGCGCGATCGAGAAGTTCGGCTCCTTCTCGAACATGGACAGCGCCTGGCCCAGGGCTACCCGCTCGTCCATGATCTCCATCTGGTAGAAGTAGTCGTGACCGTGCGGCGAGTTGTTCCACAGGACGTTGAACCCTCGCACGATGTTGCTGATCAGGTCGAACAGCGGGATTTGCTCTTGACGAAGCATCGTCACGAGGCGTTTCGTGAAGCTGGTCGAGTCGAAGTCCGGATCGAGCATCGAGCTGAGGACCATGTGGTGGAGGTCTTTCGCCTCCAGATAGGAGTAGTTGCCTTTGTCGATCAAGTCGTCCAGGATGCCGATGACGCATTCCCGGAAAATCTTCGCCGTCATCGCGCGCTGCAGGTTCTCCGACGTCATGTGAGAGCTGTACTGCTCCGTCATCATCGTCGCCCCGGCGGCGAACCGCAACGTCTGGAGGTAGTTCCACACCTCCCCCTGGTCTTCCCAGAACGCGCCGGGTGGGATGTTTGGCGGTCGGAGTGGGAGGCCCTCTGGCGGGGCGTTCTCCTTGAGCCGCTTGAGGGTCGCATGCACGCTGGAGATGTGGTCCTTCAGCGAGTTCTTGTCGAAACCGAAGTCGTGGAAGTCGAACAGGCCTTCCGCGTACCCGCCCAGGCGGAGCACCGTCCGGGAGAGGAGATCGAGATCCTCGGGGTTGATGCCGAGCGTACTGTATGACTGTGCAGGCAAGGGATCGAAAGAGATGTCCTCGTAAGCCCATATGAAGGGGGACCCGTTGGTTCTCCGTTACGATTATTATTGCTGAGAACACCCGGTCCGCATCGGCTATGGAATCGCTTCAGATAACAGGCGGGGACCGCTTAAATAGCCTCGAGGGAGGCTAGTGTATGTCCAGATCGGGTGAGCGTCCCTGGCGGATGCAACAAGCATTGTAACCTACCTGAGCGCGGCGAGCGCGCTCTTTCTGTCGGCCGTGATCATCGTCGCGATCGCACGGCAGAAGACCGGCCGGCCGTTCCAGAAGCATGTCTTACTGTTCGCCGTCTCCCTCCTCGTGTGCGCAATCATCTCCAACGTCTTGATCAGCATTTACATCACCGAGCCGGGGCAGGGTTCCGCGCCGGCGCTTCAGGCGGGGATCGTCCTGTCGAAACGCGTCCAGGCGACGTTCGACTACATGTTCGGCATTACGATCGGCGCCTTCATCGTCGTGGCGACCACGGCGGGAATCACCTCGCGCAAGGACTTCTTCCATTACATGACGAACGAATTCCCGAATTCGTACGTGTTCTATGTCTTCATCATGGTTGTGACGATCGTCACGATCCTCGTCTCCCCCGTCCAAGTCGTCCAGGTGAATCCGACGTTCATTTCGTTCGAGCCGTACTTCCTCTTCATCAACGGCTTCGCCGTTGCGACCCTCATCTTGTACGCGCCGTACCGGTTCATCGTCCACATGCGGCGGACGAACCCCGACGAGGAAGTCCGCCGAGACACATTCCTCATCATCTTCGGAATCTCCGGCTTCGCGGTCGGCGAGCTTCTCTTCGAGATCCTCTTGCCGAACTTCGGGCTCGACCTGCGGGCACCCGGTTTCATCGTCGAGATGGCCCTCGTCGGGCTCATCGCCTTTGGGGTCCGTGAGAAGTCGTTTTTGCAGGAGCTCATCGTCCCGGAGGCGGAGGCGCACCTGCTCACGAAGCCGACGTACACGTTGGATCGAGGCCACACGTACGCGGTCCTCGAGCGGGACGCGAGCCAAGCATTCGAGATCTTCAAGGACTTCGTGACGCACGGCACGCAGGGGCTGTGCATCACCCGACGCGCGCCGAAGGCCGTCATGACGGAGTACGGCCTCGAGCGAACGCCAATCCTGTGGCTCAGCCGGGTGGCGACGGAAAAGAACGCGGTGCGTCCGAGTCCCCCGGAGAAAGTCGCCCTCGCGGTGGAACACTTTATCGAAGTGAGCGAGAATCCCGTCGTCTTGCTCGACGGCCTTGAATACCTCGTGTCTCACAACGATTTCGGGTCTGTGCTCGCGCTCGTGCACGACCTGAACGAGTCCGTCGCAATGCGAGAGGCGATCCTTCTCATCCCGTTCGACCCGACGGCCTTCAATGAACGCGAAATCGCCCTCGTCCGGCGCGAGGTACGCCTCCTTGGCCCGCTGGCCGAGGAATTCGGGCCGATGGCGAAGGTCTCCCGTTAGGCCGCGACAAACCCTTTTATCACGCTGCCGAGGTGCTCGTCTCCGTGGACGACCCTGAGCTGGCCGCGATCCGGGCCCGAAAGCTGCGGGAGCTTATGACGGCCTCTTCGCCCAAGCCCGTCACCAGCGCCTGGTCCGGACCGATTCAGCTCACGGACATGACGTTTGACTCGGAGATCCGGAAACCGGGTCTCATCCTCGTCGACTTCTGGGCCGAATGGTGCGGCCCGTGCCACCGGGTCGCGCCGATCCTCGAGCAGGTCGCGAGCGCGCACGCGGCGACCCTCCGCCTCGGAAAGCTGAATGTCGATGAAAGCCCGCGGATCGCAGAGCAATTCCGAATCACATCGATCCCGACGCTGCTCCTCTTCAAAGACGGCCAGCCGGTGGACGGGATCGTTGGAGCCGTCCCACGACCCCAGATCGAGGCGCTCGTCGCGCGGTGGTCGTGAACTCGGCGGCATGCGATCCTTCGCTAGGGTGCCGCCCGATGAGATCAGGACGACGGTCGTCACTTCGCCAGAGGTCCGGTGGGCCGGGCCTTGACTTCCTTGAGGTGGGGCTTCAGGTTCTTCACGATCGCCCGGAATGCCTTCGCGGCCTCGGAGTCCGGGTGCTCGAGCACGAATGGCTTGCCCTCATCGCCCCCGATTACGATCCGAGGATCGAGGGGCACCCGGCCCAGGAACGGCAGCCCGAGCTCCTTCGCGGCGTCCTCGCCGCCGCCGACCCTGAAAATGTCCGTCTGCTTGCCGCAATGCGGGCAGACGAAGCCGCTCATGTTCTCGATCACGCCGAGGATGTCCATCTTGACGGCCTTCGCGAAGGCAATCGACTTGCGGACATCCAAGAGGGAGACCTGCTGGGGCGTCGTGACGACGACCGCGCCGTCCGCGTCGGGGATTTCCTGCGCAACGCTGAGGGGCTCGTCGCTCGTCCCCGGCGGCAAATCGATGACCAGGTAGTCCAGATCCCCCCACTCGACGTCCGAAAGCATCTGCTTGAGCGCCTTGATTTTCAACGGACCGCGCCAGACGACCGCCGTATCGCGGTCGATCAGCTGGGCCATCGAGATGACCTTGACGCCGGCAGGCCCGACCGTCGGTTCCATCCCGGTGTCCGTGGCCTTGACCTGCGCGTCCTGGACCCCCATGAGCATCGGGATGTCGGGCCCGGTAACGTCAGCGTCGACGAGGCCGACGGAGGCGTTTTCCGCGAGGACGCAAGCGAGGTTTGCGGCAACGCTTGACTTGCCCACGCCACCCTTCCCTGACATGACCACAATCTTGTGTTTGATGCGAGACATGCGCTGCGCCATCTTCATGCGCTCGCGCATCGCCGCCATGATGTGCGGTGGAATCTGTGCGGTCTCGAGTTCCTCGGCCACGATCGTACCTCTAGAGATATCGAAGCAGCATAGGGCGAGTATTAAACGTTGCGGAACCTACGGGGATGCGGCCTGCGTCATCACCGTCGCGAGCGCCTTCACCTGACCCACGAATGCATCGGGCGATGGATTCTCCGGCAGGTTCGCGTAAAAGTTCGCGAGGGCGCCGACGACTTCTAGACCGGCCTCGCGGTCGAACGCGCGCGCTCGATCCCACAGCGGATCGTCTTTCGAGAGTCGACCGTGGCGGATGAGATTGCCCAGGGCGAACCCGTTCGTTGCCGCGAGGCCGACGTTCTTCCAGCGGTTCCTTCCCCGCATGGTTGCGTTCCCTTCGATCCAACCCGAGAAGAACTCGTATGCGCGGTCGTCGCCGTCCGTCGCGAAGACCAGGAACGCGAGGTCATCCGCGTAGATGTCTTGGATGTGGTTGAACGCCTGACCGAACGCGCCTTCCGCGGCCCGCGGGATGCGGACCTCGCGCGACAGCGCTCGGAAGACCTCGGCACTGTGGGACGGATGGCCCGATTCGGTGCGTAGCATGTGACCCATCTCGTGGGCGATGAGCCCGTCGAGTAGGCCCGACTCGACGGCTCGGACGGAGACGAACAGGGTGTGAGCCGAGTCCTTCGACTTGGTCGCGCCCATGATCGCCATCGAGACGATTTCCGCGGACACGGGCCAGGAGACGTGAAGACCATGCTCCGCATACCGCGCGGCCACCTCCTCGAACGCGGCTTTGACCTTTCGGGTGCCGCCTCGCCCCGAACGGTCCACGACGGCGGTGAGCACGGCGACCCGAGTCGACCGGTCGGGATAAAGGTTCGGGGGAGGGCCTGTTTGAAGCGGCCGACAGCTTCCAATACGTACCGAGCGATAGTGCTGGCGAGGGGGACTTCAGGATCTCGCAATCTCATCGGATGAAGCCAGTTCGGGCAATCCTATTATCTCTAGCCGGCGGGCTTGTGGTCCTGGCCAGTGGCGTTGCGGGGGTATACATCCCAAAACTCGCCGTGCTTGGTCCTGCCGTGTTGGTTTCTGTTGGCCTGATCTCAGGCACGCTCATCTTGGTTGGCTCACTCGGGTTGTGGATGGTGCCGCGACGCCACATGCAGTGGGGGCTCATCGTCGTTCTGTCCTCCGTGCCCAGCCTGCTAATCGGCGGCGGATTACTCGGAGTGCTGTTTCCGGTCGGGTTCATGCTGAGCTTGGTCGGGGGAATTCTGGCCATTCAGTGGAAGCCGCGTCCGATGGCACCGCCGGCGCTTCGTGCTCGTCGTGTGGCCAAAACACGATGACGGCCGTGCCCTAACTCGGCGGCCGGGATTCTGGTAATCCACGTAGCTCTTCGTCAGAGCCGTTAGGTCTCCCGGAGTGAAGCAAGGACCAAAAGTTTAAGGAAGCCATCCCGTCTCATCGCCCAACTCCTTTCTGGTGCTTCGATGGTGGCCACGAAGAAGCGCGCGGGTGGCAAGGAGGTGAAGCCGCCGACGCCAAAGGAAATCGAGGAGAACCTGAAGCGTGCGAACCTCCCGAAGGAACAGTCCGCAAAGTACCACCCGTACTATCAAGGCAAGATCGAGATCGTGCCCCGCGTGCCGGTGCGGAGCTTCAACGATTTCGCGATCTGGTACACGCCCGGCGTCGCGCAACCCTGCCTCGACATCGCCGCGGACCCGAACAAGGTTTGGACCCTGACCAACAAGTGGAATCAAGTCGCCATCGTCACGGACGGCACACGCGTCCTCGGCCTCGGGGACATTGGGCCGGAAGCCGGATTGCCGGTGATGGAAGGCAAGTCCCTGTTGTTCAAGTACCTCGGCGGCGTCGACGCATTCCCGATCCCCCTCGCGACGAAAGACCCGGAGAAGATCATCGAGACGGTCAAGCTCATCACCCCCTCGTTCGGTGGCGTGAACCTCGAGGACATCGCGCAGCCGAAGTGTTTCCACATCCTCCAACGGCTTCGGAAGGAATGCGAGATCGCCGTGTGGCACGACGACCAGCAGGGGACCGCGACGATCAACGTCGCCGGCCTCATCAACGCCCTGAAGGTCGTTGGCAAAAAGATGCCCGAGGTCGCAATCACACTCATCGGCGCCGGGGCGTCGAACATTCGGACCGCGAAGCTCCTGATCGCGGCGGGTGCGAAACCGGAGCACATCATCCTCGTCGACTCGAAGGGGATCGTCTGTCGTCATCGGGAGGATATCGAGGTGGCGGCGAACGACTACGCGGAGAAATGGGAGCTCGCGCTCACGACGAACGGAGGCGATCGGGAGGGTGGAATCGCGGAGGCGATGCGAGACGCGGACGTCGCAATCGCCGCATCGAAGCCTGGACCGGGGGTAATCCAGAAGGATTGGGTCGCCTCGATGGCGGACGACGCGATCCTCTTCGTGATCGCGAATCCGGTGCCGGAGATCTGGCCATGGGAAGCCGCGGAGGCCGGAGCCCGTGTCATCGCCACGGGCCGGTCCGATTTCCCGAATCAGGTGAACAACAGCCTGGGGTTCCCAGGGATTTTTCGAGGCACGCTGGACGTGCGTGCACGGACGATCACGGACGAGATGTGCATCGCCGCAGCGGAGGAGCTCGCGAAGGTCGCGGAGGAAAAGGGCCTCGACGAGACGCACATCGTGCCCACGATGGATGAGATCGACGTGTTTGCCCGGGAGGCGACCGCGGTGGCCCTCAAGGCAATGGAACAGGGAATCGCCCGGGAGACGAAGACCCGAGACGCCCTCTATCAGGGAGCCCTCGAGATGATCCGAAGGGCCCGCGAGGAAACGAAATTCCTCATGCAAGAAGGATTCATCCGTCCTCCTCCCCCGTGACCTCCGGCAAAGATTTCTCGTTGGATGCGATATCGCAAATCGTCGTGCCCTCGTGGCGCGACGGCGAATTCGCGTGAGCGCGGTCCAACCGGCGGGTCGTCAGAGAGCGATCCCAGAAGAGAGGGAACGCAAAGCCGCAGCCGTAATGACCATTGTCTTCTTCATCATCGGGCTCAGCGTGGTCCTGTCCTACGACTGGGGATCACCCACGCCTCAGTTTCGACCGGACGCTGGTTTGGTCATCCTGCTCGGAATCCTTATCTCCGCGATCATCTACATCGCGGCTCGGTATGCGGCGAAGGGGCCCGGGGCCATCGGAATGGGGCTCCGGTTCTGTCCGGAATGCGGTCGGCAGATTCGGTTCGACGCCACGATCTGCCCGTACTGCAATCGTTCATTGCCCTAGGTCCGACATGACTGCAGAGCTGACGCCGCTCGCGACGTGCATATGTCCGCACGCGTTCGGAGGGAGACGATGGTCAAGGTCAAGACCGTGAAGCGCAGACACGAGGCGCGCCTCATGAGCATGCCGGGGGTCGTCGGCGTCGGAATCGGCCGAAAGGAGGGCCGAGACTGCATTTGCATCTACGTGAAGGACGACGATCCAAGAATCCTCGCGGCGCTTCCGCGCGCCCTTGAGGAAATCCCGGTGGAAGTCATCGTCTCGGGACCGTTCACGACTCGGTGAGTGGCTCCCGCACGGCGGTCCATTTCGACAACGTCGTCTGGGGCGCGGCCCGCTCGAGGAGGTTTGACAATCGCACTCCGACCAGCCGGACCTTCCTCCCTGAGGCAAGGACCTCCTTGAGCATGGTCTGGCTCAAAATGAGGATCGGTTCGAGGTCCGTCGTGTGGATTCTCAGGCTCTTCGAGCGCGTGTGGATTTCGAAGTTCGAGTACTTTGCCTTGAGCGACACCGTACGGTACGCATATTTCTCATGCCGGAGCTGTTCGTGTAAGGACTTCGCCAGAGATTCGAGCTCCGGCCAGACTTCATCATACGCGTCCAGATCCTTCTCGAACGTCGTCTCCGTGCTGATCGACTCCGGTGGACCGGTCGGCTCGATGACCTCCTCCGCATCGCGGCCCATCGCGACGTCTTGCAAATACTCCCCGAACGCGCCGAGCTGCTCGACGAGGTCCTGGCGGTTGTACCTCTGCAGGTCTTCGATCATCTCGAGGCCGAGTTCCTTCAGCCGCTCCGCGGTCTTCGGGCCCACACCGAGGATCTTTCGAACGGAGATCGGCGCGAGAAATGCCGCCACGTCGTCGCGGGCCACCACCGTCAACCCGTCCGGCTTCTCGAAGTCGGAGGCAATCTTCGCCACCGCTTTGGTCGGCGCGATCCCGATCGAGCAGGAGAGGCGGTGCTGCTTTCGAATCGCAGCCTTGATTTCGCGGGCGAGTTCGTGGGCGCGAGAAAAGTTGCCGCCACTCCGGACAGTGACGTCGAGGTATCCTTCCTCGATCCCGGAGGGCTGAAGGCGGTCGGCGAAGGTGCGGAGCGTGTCCATGATCTCACCGCTGACTCGGCCGTACAGCTCGAACTGAGGGGACACGAACACGGCCTCGGGACACCGTCGCGCGGCCTCGACGCACGACATCGCCGATCGGACGCCGAACCGGCGGGCCTCGTAGCTCGCGGTCAAGACGACGCCGCGGCGATGCTCTCGCGGGTCGGCTCCCACGACGACGGGTTTCCCCTCGAGCGCCGGATTCTCGCGGATCTCGACGGACGCGTAGAAGGCATCCATGTCCACGTGGAGGATGACCCGCGAACCCGGGAATGGAGAGGCCATTCGTCTCCTCATGGTCCGCGAGGGAGATAAAAGCCTTCGGAGGGGAGCCTTGCACGAACCGGCCTGCTGGCTTCGATCAGAATCCGAAGAACGACCGAGCCGCGTCCGTGAGGTATCCGAGGAAGAACACGGCGAGAATCGCGGTCAACATGACAATCGCCAAGGCGACGAAGACGGCTGCTTCGATCGACCGGGGGACGGCCTCCTTCGCCGTGCCGACCTCTGGCTCGAGGATGTACATATACCAGATCACGCGCGCGTAATAGTAGAGGGAGAGGGCGCTGTTCAGGACGCCGGAGACAGCGAGCGCCAAGTACCACGGGTTGAACACGGCCGCATTCACCGCGCTGGAGAAGAGGACGAACTTCGAGAAGAACCCGCCGAGGGGAGGGATGCCCGCCAGGCTCAGGAGGAACACGAGCATGGAAAAGGCCATGAACGGCATGCGTCGGCTCAGTCCCTTGTACGCCTCGATCTCGTCCGGGATTCCGCGGGACTCCGTGCCGGCGACGACGAGGAACGATCCCGCCTTCATGGCGCCGTAGACGAACACGTGAAGCATGCCGCCGACGAGCCCGAACGCCGCCACGTACGCGGCGTTGTCGGTGTGAGGCGGACTCGACTGGAGGGCGATCGCGCCGACGGCCAAGGCAATCAGGATGTACCCGGCCTGAGCGATGCTGGAGTACGCGAGCATGCGTTTGATCGACCGCTGGGGAATCGCGACGACGTTCCCAACGGTCTGCGTCACGATCGCGAGGATCGCCAAGGTCGCGACCCAGTCGACCTGGACACTCAGGAGGCCGATGAGGAAGACACGGAACAGCGCGACAATCCCGACGTTCTTCGAAGCGGACGTCAGGAGGACGCTGATCGTCGTCGGCGAGCCCTGGTACACGTCGGGCGCCCACATGTGGAACGGCACGACCGCGACCTTGAATCCGAACCCCGCGATCAGCAGGACGAGGGCGATGATCAGCGGCGGTTCGATCTCTGGATGGCCGGCAAGCGTGAGGCCGTTCCGCAGGAGCAAGAGGTCGGTCGTCGTCTTCCCGATCGACGTCGTGCCGGCGATCCCGTAGATCAGGGAGATGCCGAACAGGATGATCCCGGAGCTGACCGCGCCGATGATGAAGAACTTGACCGCCGCCTCGGTCGCCTGCTTGTCTCGCTTCCGGAACGCGACGAGGGCGAAAGTGCTCAGGCTCGACGTCTCGAACGCGAGGAAGAGGACGAACAGGTCCGTGGCGGCCGCCGTGAACATCATCCCGACGACCGCGAGGAGCATGAGGGCGTAGTACTCCCCCTGGTGCGGCTCCTCCGGGCGGATGAACCCACGGGATGCGACGATCGCCAGGAAAGCGACGAACTCGAACATCAACTGGAAGAACAGCGCGAAGGTGTCGACTTTCATCTTCAGCTCGGCGGCGAAATTCCCCTGCGTGCCGACGGGGGACGGCCAGACGGAAAGGTTCAGCGCCCGCCCAATCCCGAGGCCCATCATGTCGAGCGTGATGAAAATCGCCAGGC
>Ga0209160_1000074_pt1 | contig 65851 bp, 56 predicted proteins | sample GraSoiAngelo_153_FD_186167 | JGI IMG/M metagenome (GOLD analysis project Ga0209160, IMG submission 186167) | Grasslands soil microbial communities from the Angelo Coastal Reserve, California, USA - 14_1009_12_40cm (SPAdes) (version 2) | ecosystem: Environmental > Terrestrial > Soil > Grasslands ...
TGGCTCTGTTGACATCCTCGAGGGCGAGTCGATGCCTCAAGCGGTAGAGGTTGTAGGCCAGGCCGAGCAGGAGCGCTTGGCGGATTTGCATCGACAGGCTACGTCCCGGAGCCCGCGAGGAGAGCTTACGTTTGACCACTGAGAAAATGGTTTCGATCTTGGCGCGTTGCCGGTACGGTTTTTCCGGAAAGGCGCGGTACATCTGATTGCGAATGGCGCCATTGGGGATCCCCCGGCGCTTGGCAGGGATGATGCTCTTGGCTCCCAGGTGTTGCCGGATGTGTTGGTGGTTGGGTTCCGAGTCGAACTCCGCATCCGCCAGCACCAGGCGAATGGGCGCGCCTCGTGCCGCCACGTCCAGCAACCCCGGCAGCGCGCGCACGTCGGATCCTGGTCCTTGATGCGCCCGCTGCGCCAGCAAAATCTGTTGCTGCACATCCACCACAATCACCCACTTCAACCAATGGCGATGGCGCGCGCTGCGGTCGGCCTGTTGTTCCATGCGCCGTACAAAAAAGGTGCTGACGGAATTATAGGAGAGCCCCGTGCCGTCGACGGCTACGGAAACGGCGCGGCGCCGGCGGCGTCGCAACCGGCGCACGGTTTCGCTCAGCCCGCGGTCCACGGCGTCGTCCTCCAGTCGGCGCAGAAAACGATACAACGTGGTGTAGTCGGGCACGGCTGGCAGCTGCAACGCGGTGCGCAACTCTTGGTGCTCGCGCAAGCGGATCTCGGCTTCGCGAAAGGTCCAGTCTTCGTAGCGCATCAAACACAGCACGGCCAGCAACTGCGGCTGGGTGAACTGATGTTTGCTGAAGCGCGTACGGTAGGGCGGCAGAACTTGCGTGGCCACTTGCAGCGCCACGCGCGCAAAGGGCAGGAGTCCGACTTCGGCCATCGTCCCTCCTGCTCCATCAGAAAACACCGTAATACTCTCCTTGTCGATCCCTCAAACCCGAGTTGTGCCAAGGATGTCAACAGAGCCATCAACACTTACAAAAAACTAGGGGGAGGGGTCTGCTCCCGCTTCCACCTTCCCGCCCGATGTTACTTCGAAGGAAAGACGGCACCCGACTCAGCATCCAGTCTTCCGTATACTCTTCCAAGTTCCGTATACCCCAAGTCCTTTGTTTGCCACTCTTACGAAAACACCCGGGGGTGTATCCACATTCTTTCCATTCTGGAACTCAAAGCTGCCGGCCCTTGGGAGCGGAGATCCCGACCGGGTTGGGACCCTTCTTGTCCCGGAGATTCGACCCGGCAGGTGGAACGCTTTTCTCTTCCCCGCTTCATGGTTCAGTGTCCCCAGATCACGGATCACGAATCACGGGTCTCGGTACACTCGGTTGTGCCCGGGCATCTCTTCCCAACTCTTCCCCTTCAACTTTCAACTGTCGACTGTCAGCTTGCCTACGCGGCAGGGCGCACGGGGACGGGTGCGATGATAGGATGGCGGGCGGAGGATCCTGTGCACTCAGCCCAACTTGTACTTGCGCTGCTGGACGAAGCGTACCAGAAAAAAACATGGCATGGACCGAACCTCAAACAGTCCCTCAAGGGAGTGCCGGCCAGACAAGCCGCCTGGCGCCCCGGACCCGGACGTCACAACATCTGGGAACTGGCGCTGCACACCGCCTACTGGAAGTATGCGGTCCGGCGCAGAATCGAAGGCGGCAAGCGCGGCTCGTTTGTTTTGAAGGGCAGCAATTTTTTCGCCCGGCCCAAAAAGGGGAAAGCAACCGAAGCCGCCTGGAGCGCCGACAAAAAACTGCTGGAGCAGGAACACCGCGCCTTACGCGCGGCCATCGCCAAGGTTTTGCGCACGTCCCGCGGAGCAAAATTCTTGCGCCAGCTTTATGGCGTGGCGTTTCACGACATCTACCACGCGGGACAAATGCGTCTCTTGCGCCGGTTGCAGGAACGCTGAACGTTGTTGATTGGAGTTGATCGGGAGTTGATCACGGCTGATCAGGCGGAAATTTTTCGCAACGCGCGGACCACGGCGGGTAGGTCCGTAGCGTCCTGAAAAAGGCGAATGGTCGCGATTCCCGACGCTCCGGCGGAGAGGCAAGCGGCGCAATTGTCCAGCGTGATTCCGCCGATGGCCAGCACCGGAAGGGACACCGCGCGGCAGACTTCCGCGAGCCGCTCGAGTCCCTGTGGTGCGCCGTAAGCGGCTTTCGCGGGCGTGGCGAACACGGGGCCAAAAAAAAGATAATCCGCGCCGCCGCGCTCAGCCGCCTTCGCCGCTTCGGGCGAATGGCAGGAGACACCGATCAAAAAATTTTTCTCACGGTGCAGAGAGACTACCAGCCGCCTCGCCTCTTGCGCCGGCAAACTCTTTTCGCCGAGATGCACGCCGCCGGCTTGCACCGCCAGCGCGACGTCCAGCCGATCGTTCACAAAAATGCGCGCTGCCGCCGCCGAGGCTCTCGCGCGTGACGGAGGAACCGCGGAGGACGCCGTTCGAGTTGCAGGATTTGCAGTGCACTGCACGGCTTCGAGCGCGAGCAAGCTGCACTCTTTTCCGGAAAGGTCCTTCTCGCGAATTTGAATCCAATCGAGGCCCGCGGCCGCAGCGTCTCCGATTCTCTGCAGGAGGACTTTCAGGGTTTCCGCGGCTTCCGTCGCGACAAGACTGCGCCGGTCCGTCACGTAGCAAAGCAGCGGCGCGCACCGCGATTTATCGAGGCGGGACACGGTCGGGACCCGGACGCGCGCCAATCCATCCGATGGCCAAAAGGATATCCAGAACGCCGATGCCACTCACCACACCGCGGAAAGAAGGATGAAGCACGACGTGAATGAGCGAAGGATAGTGGCTGAGAAAATAGTTCTGCTCCCAATAGACGGACCACGGCAGATAGAGAAGCAGCGCGCCCATTTCGAACGCCACGACCACCAGAAGTGCGCGATAAATCCGGTTCATCGAGGAGCGGAAATCTGTCCTGTCGGGATAGCTTGTGGATCAGCGGATGGGCTTCTGAAGAGCTGCGATGCGTTCGGCCACGTCGCGATAATCGATATTCATCGCGTAGACCTGGGAAAAGCTCTTCAGCGCTGCAACTGGTTCGCCCGCCGATTCCTGGGCCACACCCAAATCATACCGCAAGGCAAGCGTACTTTCGGGATCGATTCCGGGGGTCTGCAAGGCGCGCTCATACCAGATCGCCGCGATGGCGGGCTGGCCCTTCTCCATGAACGCCAGTCCCAGCAGCGTGCAGCACTGCATGGTGTAACGGAAAGGGCGTCCCCGGTCGCTGGCCTTGGCAACTTTTTGAAACTCGCCGATGGCTTCCTCGAGGAGACCCATCTCGCGGAAGGCGATTCCAAGATTGTAATGAGTTTCCAGATCTTCGTCCTCGGCACCCATTTCCCCAAGCTCGGCGCGGAACTCGTCAAACACTTCCTTGAGCGGCCCGGATTCGGTGAATTGCGGTGCCGCTGCTTCCGGTTTTTTCACCGAAGGAGACGGAGCACCTGACGTCGCATTGGAGAAAGCGGGAGCGAGAGAGTCCAGGCCGAGTTGATCGATTTCCTTGGCCAGATCCGCCAGGAATTGGTCGGATTCGAATCCGCTGCTTGCAGCCGGCGGCGCTGCGGATTTATTTTGGCCAACCGTTTGCGGCTGCGGTGGGACAACCGGTTTTTCAGGAGGCTTCTGATCGTATGCGGGAACCAACGGTTCGGCCTCGAGTACGAGTTCATACTCCTGTTCGAGTTCGAATTCGGGCTCGGGTGCCTTCGGGGGCTTCTGCGGCTTCTGTGGAGCTTTCTGAGCGGGCTTTTCCTTTTGCTTGGATTTTTCTGCAGGGATTTTAGCAGGTGGTTCCTCCAAGGGAATTTCAGGAGCAGTATCAGAGGCGTCGAATGCGGCGACGGCTGGCACATCATTCGGGGGAACGACCGCAGGCTCCTTGGAGATCTGGAATTCCTCGACATGCGCCTGTTCGGCAGGACGCGAGGGAGTGACGGGACGCTTGGCGGGGGCAGGAGGATGACCTTCCCCCTTCGTTTCACCCTGATGCGCTTCTTCCAGCAGGGTAGCCCACTCATCCGACAAATCCACTTCCTGCACTTCGGATTCAGCCGGCGTGGCGCTCACTTCGACAGGTTCGGGCTGCGATCCCGCCACTGGCGGCGCAGGAACAGGTTTCGCGGGTGGAGCTGGTTGCTTCGCTGTGGGTTCCGCGGCGATCTCCGGAATGGCCATCGAAGGCGGCTTGCCGGCAGCAGTCTCTTTTGTCGCAGGTAGCGCCGCGGACGTTGCTCCGGCCAGCTCCTCGTCGGTGAGGCCGGCGGCGCGCTGAAAGCGGCGGCGCAGTTCAGCGAATCGTTCGGCGTTGCGCTTGTCGCCCGCCTCGTCGTGAATCTGTTCGAGCTGTGCGGCCAGTTCGGCGGTGCGCCGATCATCGCCGGCTCCGAGGACAAAGTCGAGCAGCTTTTCGAGTGTCGGCGTATGCCGCGGGGCGCGGCGCAGAATGGCCTCGAGCAATCCAATGGCTTTCTGCGTGAGGCCGTAACTGGCAAACAAGTCGACGTCGGTCAGCGATTGGGAGATGAATTTTTGCGTCTCATCGTCAAGGTGAGGCTCAGCGAGGCCCGCCGGCGGCTTGGCTTGAATTTCGGGATCGAAGGTACTCACATCCGCGCGCAATCTGGGAGACGGGACCTTCGGTACGTCCGTTCGCAGGTGCTCCTCAGGAGCCTCGGGTGCCTCGGGAATTTCCTCCTCGACATCCGGCGCGGGCAGCCCCAGCTTATGGAGCACGCCATTGAGTTTGCGCTTGGCGGAATCGCTTTCAGGTTGGCGCTCGACGAGCTGCTCTAAGATGGTCTTGGCCCGGTCGTATTGGCGATGGGTGACCAGCGCATCCCCCAGATTCGCCAGTGCGTCCGGCATGTGGAAGGAATCACTGGTGCGGCCATAGAGTTCCACGAGCCATTCGAACGGCTCGAGCCGCTCGGGCGCGCTCGCCGTAAGATCATGGAGCATTTTTGCGACGACCTCGTGCTCGCCGGAATCGATCATGGCAAGTCGGGACTGGGCCAGAATGCCGATGGCTTTTTCATCCTGCCCCGCCTTCAGCAGCCCTTCCACGACTTTTTGCATCGGACCATAGTTTTTCGCGTCCGCCTCGAAGACCTGCATCGCCAGAGTGACGGCTTGATCCCAATTCGAATTTTTGAGATGGAGATCCAGAAGAAGTTCGGTTTGTTCTCCCCCCTTTTCGAGATCGGAAACCTGTTCGAGGAGCTGCGCCGCCTTGGTGAGATTGCCCTGGGAAATAAAAGAACGGGCCCTGACGATGACCGCGGCGGAATTGTTCGGCTCGAGTTTCAGGGCTTTGTCAGCAAGCTTTTCACTCTCGGCCTGGTCGCCGCGGGCGAGCGCCCGCTGGGAAGCGGAAACATAGGCTTCGATTGCGTCCCGAGTCTGGCCCATAGCCTGGTACAAATCGGCCAGGCGGATCTGGATGCGGAGATTATCGGGTTCCGCCTGCAAAAGCTTCTTTAAGAGGCCGATGGCCTCCGGCTGGCGATTGTGCTTCAGATGAATTTCCGCCAACTGGAGAAAAAGAGGCCGAGCTTCGCTCATCACCCCCTGCTGAACGTAGAGGTCGGCGAGCTTTTCGAGCGGACGTATTTCTTCGGGAGCGAGCTTGGCGATGCGCTTATATACTGCAATGGCTTTGGTAAGGAACCCATCGCCGACGAAAATCTGCGCCAGGCGCTCAAAATAATCGATGGCCTGAAAGGTTTCACCCTGGCGGATATAGAGCTCGCCGATGGTCATCAGAGTGACCTGGTCGCGAGGCTCGAATTTCAGAATATTCTGGTATTCGGCGATGGCCTGGACGACCTTGCCCTGGTTCAGCAACTTTTGTGCGGCTTCGACGTATTTGCTTTTGTTATAAGCCATGCGCGAACAAGGACAAAATCTCCCCTCGGAGTTCGTCCTGGACGATCTCCTCAGTGGGCCGCGGTCAGAAGACGACCTTTGAGGCCTCTTGGTTACGCTAACAGGCAGCAAAAAGCCAAGTCAATGAACGCAGAGCTGCTTGTGAGCAGGCAGTTATCCCCTTTCGATTCAGGAAATTCGCCAGTGAAGACCAGGCAAAGCGCCGGGGGAGTGTTTTTCCATTACAATGCGCATTCAAGGACAGATGCCGGGCAAATCGGATTCGAGGATAACTCCAAGTTGCCGACTATCCGCTCCGGATCCTTTATTGCTCGAGATAGATGCGAAAGAGGTTGGCCTTCGCCGAACGGCGCCTACTGACGAAGTAGTTCGGCGACATGCCCGAAGATACATCGTCCTGATTGAGCAAACGCGCGCCGGGAATGCGCGCGAAATCCGCTTCACTGCCGAACCCCTTCATAAAGGTGGGAGGCGGGGCCCCAGACTTGACGGGTATCACCGCTGTCTTTAACGAGCCGAACGGAAAGTGCCGAAGCGAGACGTACACCCATTTGCCGTCCATACTCCAGGTGAGCAGTGGGGCCGAGGCGCGCGCTGTGCCGTACGCGACGCTGCAGCTATCGCATACAGGGATCGGCGCCCCGCCCTCAAGCGGTACCCCTAGGGACATCGAGTTTCTGTCCCCATGCCCGCCAGGAGGCGTGACGCCCACGAGAGCCCAGCGCCCGTCAGGCGAAACGCTTTGCAGAGACATGATGTGAAGATCCGAGACCGCAAGCTGGCCGGTACCCTCTTCGTTGATACTCATGATCTTCGGTGAAGTTTCATTGCCCTGATACAAGATCTGCCCGGGCTTGCCGAAAAAAGCGCGATATTCGCCTCCAAAGGTAAGTTGCCGAGGCGCCTGCGTGCGGTCAAGCCAGCCGACCCATATCCCCGACCGGGCCTGGCCCTGTTCCGTGGCGAAAACAACTTTTTTGCCATCCTGCGATATTGAAAAGTGCGTAAGCACTAAACCCGGAAAGAGGCGTTCGGCGGTTCCGGTCGCGACGTCGGAAACCCACAGCTCGCCGCTGAAGTAGGAGTGCGAACCCGTAACCCGCCGCAGGCAATAGACCTTCTTACCATCGGGTGACAGAGTCGGGAAAAACGAGGAACCCTCGGAGGTGATCTGTTTTTCGCCGGTGTTGTCGTCGTGCAGCCAGATTGCGGACTGTTGCGCGCCCGCAGTGGTAATGAATGATTTGCCATCAGGCATGATCGCGAGCCCTTCTTCCTCGCTCGCGCCCGATGGCGTCAACTGCTGAGGCGCACCGTCGGGGAAGCGCTGCCGCCAAACGTGAGAACTGGCCGTCCAAGTATCCACGGTGAAGTACATCCATTTGCCATCGGGAGACCACTGGGCCCAGGTACACGAACCCTCCGGTCCGACTTGCCGCCCCGCTGATGACCCGTCGAACGGAACCACTCGGCATCGTGTCCACCACGCGCTATCCATTTCCACCAGCAACACCCATTTCCCATCCGGCGACAGCGCGGAGCGGTGCACCATCCCGTGCATATGGTCGGATGGAACATAGATGTCGCGCTCATCAGTCCGGCTGGTATTGGACGTGGACAGCATCATGTGTATGCCAGTCCTGATCGTGGAGAACAATACGCGATCGCTACCGATCCAGCTCAATCCCGTGGCGTTAGCCATAAACAGCTTCGGTTCCTGCCCTCCCAGCAACGGCAGTTCGTAGGTGTTCCAGGCAAACGGACCTTCTATTTGCGTGAAGTACACCCGGCTGCCGTCCTGAGAGAAACTGATGGTCTGTTTTCTAAAGGCTGTCTTAGTGAGTTGGAAAGATTCGCCGTCGGGTAGAGATTTGAACCAGACCTGGCCCGCGTTATTAGAATTCCCGAAACCACCGGGGCCGCGCAGAAACACCACCAGCTTGCCGTCGCGCGACAGCGCGGGGATTTCGGCAGAATCATCAAAGTTCGTAAGTTGCTCCCAACGGAGGGCGGGCACCTCTGAACTCTCGTTGCGGGTGAGACGCGGCCACAACAACAAGGTTGCGGCGATCAAAGCGCAGACCGCAGCACCGCCGATCGTCGGCACGAGCCACCGCCGAGGCCGTTTCCGCAGCGGTGCCGCGACTGTCACGGCGGTTGACGTTACCTCCAGGCGCCGCAGGTCCACTACCAACTCTTTCGCTGATTGGTACCGATTCTCAGGATCCTTATCCAGGCACTTGAGGATGATTCGTTCTAGTTCCGCAGGGATCGCACCGTTCAGCCCGCGTAACGGGGCAGGGAGTTTGTGCAGGATGGCATCTATCAAACGCGGGGTCAGTTCGTCGCTGAAAGGCCGTTTACCGGTGGCCATTTCATACAGCACAGTTCCAAGTCCCCAGATGTCTGTGCGCGCATCCGTGTTTTCACCACGCAACTGTTCGGGTGCGGCATAAGGAAGCGTGCCGAGGACGGCCAATGGTTCGGTCAACGCCAGTGAAAGCGTTGCATCATGGTCGGTTTGCTGGAGTAATTTTGCCAAGCCAAAGTCGAGCACTTTGATCTCGCCGCTCGCGGTGACAAAAATATTGGCTGGCTTGACATCCCGATGGATGATCCCTTTGCCGTGGGCAGATTGCAACGCGCCTGCGATCTGAGTTCCCAGCCTGAGCACTTGCTCTACCGCCAAGGCTTGGCCATCCATGTACTGTTTGAGCGTCTGGCCTTCGAGCAACTCCATGACGAGGAACTGCCGCCCCTCGTGTTCTCCCACGTCGTAAATCGTGCAGATGTGAGGATCGTTCAGCGCGGATGCGGTGTGTGCTTCGCGCTCGAAGCGCTGCTTCGCACTAGGTTCAGCGGTGAGATGCGAAGACAGAACCTTGACCGCGACGTCTCGTTTGAGACGCGTGTCAATGGCACGGTAAACTTCGCCCATCCCGCCGGCGCCAATGGGCGCTTCGATTTTATACGGGCCCAGCCGGGTGCCAGAAGGCAGATACATCGTCCAGCGAATTATAGGCCGGGAAACGACGCAACGGATAGCGCCGCAACCCATATGGTGCGGCAAGGGGTAAGCCTACAGGATGCTCTTTCTTGAATGTCAGCATGAGGAGGCACTCGCGCGCAGGAGACAGATAGTCGCTATCGGGAGATGGTCCGCCTTCTCATCGTTGCGATTGTTCCCGAGTGACGGGGTACTCGGGAATAATCCAGATGCCTTCCATGAGAAGGCCAGCGAAGGTGGCCCCGGCAAAGGGAAGTGATACTATCCCGAAATAGGTGTTCTGCCAGCCGAGGGGAAAACCGCGCATGCCTATCTGCTCTTCCCGTCGCAATTTCCTGGCCAGCTTGGGTGGCATGATGACGTCCTTGCTGTTTTGCCGACGCCGTGCCTTCGCCTCGCCTTTGCCCGCAGCGAGCAGCCGCTTCAAGCTCTCGGTTATCACCGATGAGATCACCCAGGACTTCGGCCACGCCCTGGAGATCGCTTCCCGGGAGTTCGGATTGTTTCACGTGGAACTGAGAACGCTGTGGAACAAGAACATCATCAACCTCGATGAGAAAGAGACCGCCGAGGTGCGACGGTTTCTGCAGAAATACGAGCTTCAGGTCACCGATATCGCCAGCCCGCTCTTCAAGACGGATTGGGCGGGAGCTCCGAAATCCAAATACAGCCCGGAGAAGCCGCAGTTCGGGGCCGACTACACCTTCGCTCAGCAAGGAGAAGTGCTGGAACGCTCCATCGGCGTGGCGAAGGCCCTGGGATGCAATCGAATCCGGTGCTTCGACTTCTGGCGGTTGGAAGATCCCCAGCCTTTCCGTGCGGCGATGGACGAGAAGTTGCGGGATACCGCCCGTGCTGTAGCACCGAGCAAGATCTCTCTCCTGCTTGAGAATGAATTTGCGTGCAACACGGCAACGGGCGCCGAAGCTGCGCGTACTTTGCAGGCGGTACCATCGACAAACTTCCTACTGAACTGGGATCCCGGCAATGCCGCTTATCGGGGCGAGAAGGCGTTTCCGGATGGTTTCGAAAAGCTGCCCAAGGAACGCATCGGGCACATGCACTGCAAGGATGTGATGCGTAAGGCGGACGGGAGCTACGAATGGGCCGCCATGGGCCGCGGAATTATCGATTATGCCGGCCAATTCCGCGCGCTGCTGAAAGCGGGATACTCGGGAACAATGAGCCTCGAAACGCACTGGAGAGGCGCGGGCTCTGCCGAAGAATCGTCGCGCCAGAGCATGGCTGGAATGAAAGAGCTGCTGCGCGCAGCAGGCGCGTTATGACCGATTGACAATAGCGCAGTATGGCCACGGCACTAAGAAATCGGCAGCAAGGTTTGCGTGGCGTCGGCGGCCCAGCACGTGCAATCGCGCACGGGGGTAAACGAATAGCGATGGAGCGGCGTGGGACCGTGCAGCCGCAAAGCTTCCAGGTGGTCGGGCGTGGCGTAGCCTTTGTGGCGCGCCAGGCCATACAGCGGGTAAACGGCGTCCCACTCGTGCATGCGAGCGTCGCGATATGTTTTTGCGAGGATGGAGGCTGCGGCGATGGAGACGCTGCGCGCGTCGCCCTTGATCAAGGACTTCTGCTCGATCAACACGTCGAGTTGCATAGCATCAATCAGCAAGTAATCCGGAGAAATGGAGAGCTGCGCGAGCGCGGCGGTCATGGCCTGCCGCGAAGCCTGATAGATGTTCCAAGCGTCGATGCGCTGCGCGTCGATTTCCGCCACCGCCCAAGCTAAGGCGTGTTCCCGGATGCGCGTGCTGAGTTCCGCGCGGCGTTCGGCGGTGAGTTTTTTGGAATCATCGAGGCCGACGATGCGGCGCTTGGGATTGAGCACCACGGCGGCGGCAACCACCGGGCCAAACAACGCGCCGCGTCCGGCTTCGTCGAGGCCGGCGATGCGCGTCCAGCCCAGTTTGCGTGCCGCTCGCTCGAAACGGGAAGAGCAGAGCCGACTCATTGTGCAGGGATTCTAGCACGGGGTGGCACCGCGTTTTTCCACAGGTTTCTTGACTGCGCCGTTGGCCGCATGACACGATACCGCGCCTACCGCGTCAGCCGTCGATCCCGCGTTGGAGCTGAGGAGGGAATTCCATGACTGTCGAACTAAAACCTTTCCTTGTCCGCATTGGGTTCCTCTTTATGCTTTCTATGTGTGTGCCTGCGATGATTCCTGTTTCGGGCGCGCAAGGACTATCCAGCAGCGATCTCTCGCGGATGCGTTCGGTCGGCGGAGTGGCGCTATCGCCCGACGGGAAGCGCATCGCGTACACGGTGACGATGCGCGATGAGCCGGGCCGTCCCTACGGCCAACTATGGATCATGGAGCTGGCGACTCAAAAATCGACGCGTCTCGGTGGTGACAAAGACCGAGGCGGAGAGCCGCTTTGGTCGCCGGACGGGAAGTGGCTGGCGTTTTTCGGCAGGCAGGGAGACAAGCACGGTCTGTTGATGGCGAAGCCCGATGGCTCGGACGTTACCGTGCTGGCTTCGCCCGAAGGTACGAACAGCCCATTGCCGGGAACGGGCAATGAAGTGACTTGGTCTCCTGATGGGAGGCAGATTGCGTACATTTCTTCAACGCCCGACGAACGAGCTGCCGAAGCCAGCGGCGATCCCATGGTGATTACGCGCTATCTGTATAAGCCGGACGCGGGCGAGGGAATGACACGGTTCAACGACAACCTGCGGCTGCACATTTTTGTGGTGGATGTGGCCACGAAACAGACTCGGCAGCTTACGAAGGGCAATACGGATGAGCATTCGATCGATTGGTCGCCGGATGGGAAGGAAATTCTTTATCTGACGAATCCCGAGCCGAACCAGGACGAGTTTTTCAATTACGACGTTTTCGCGGTGAAGGTGGCGGACAACAGCGTTCGCCGGATCACGGCCACGGAATTCAACGAATACGATCCCCTGTGGTCGCCCGACGGCAAGCGCATCCTTTTTCGCGGGACGCGGCGCGGCCTGACCGACCGCGAAACGACGATGGAAGATACGCACGTATGGATCATAAATGCGGATGGCAGCGACCGGCGCGAGATCGGAGCGGTAATTGACAACCGGCAGGGCTCGCCGCGGTGGGCGGCGGATGGCAATTCCGTTTACTTCACCGTGCAGGAGCGCGGCAGAAACTATTTGGTGCGCTTGCCGGTGTCCGGCGGCAAGCCGGAATATGTCGTGAAGGAACCGGGCTTTGTGGGTGCTTTTTCGATCGGGAAAGACGGGACGGTGGCGTACAGCCATGCGTCGCCGCGCGATTTGACGGAACTTTATCTAAAGACCGGCAACGCCGCGCCACGGAAACTGACGGACCTGAACACGCAACTTCTCGCGGGAAAGCAGATCGCGGAAGTGGAATCCTTCACGTTTATCAGCAACGACAATAAATACGAAGTCGAAGCCTTTCTCACCAAGCCCCTGGGCGTGACCGCAACGTCCAAGCATCCCCTCATCGTAAACATCCACGGAGGGCCCCATGGCCAGAACGGTCCGTCGCTCAATTACAAGAACCAGGTGTACGCGGCGCGCGGCTGGGCCACGTTGAACGTGAACTATCGCGGCTCGACGGGCTACGGGCAGAAATTCGCGGACGCCGTCTTTGGCGATCAGGACGGCAACGAAGGCCAGGACGTTCTTTATGGTGTCAGTGCGGCGGTGCGGCGTTACCCGTGGATCGACCGGGAGCGCATGGGTATTGAAGGCGTCAGCTATGGTGGCCAATTGACCGACTGGCTGATCACGCAGACCAACGAATTCAAGGCCGCGGTGCCCATCGCGGGCATCACCAACCTCATCAGCTACAACTACATGACCTATTACAACCAATATGAAGAGATGGAATTCGGCCAGTTTCTGCACCAGGGCAATTTGATGGACGTGGCCTGGGAGCGGTCGGCGTTGAAGCACGTTGCGGCGGCGCACACGCCCACAATGCTAATGCACGGCGAGAATGACAACGATGTGCCCATCGCCGAGGCCGAACAGTTTTTCATTGCGCTGAAAGACGTGGGGACGGAGGCCATTTTCGTGCGCTATCCCCGCGAAGGCCACGGGCTTAGTGAAACCAAACACATCATCGATTCCACGGATCGCTGCATCGCCTGGTACGAGAAACATTTCCCGAAGCCGGGCGCGGAAGGTGTCACGAACGTCCAGCCGTAACGTGGCGAAAAGTAAAAGCCCCGGGCAACCGGGGCTTTCTTCTGATTTCGCAGTGAACTCGCGAAGTGTGGTTTACGCTTTTACTTCGGTGCCCGCGGTGGCCGCAACGGCGGTCTCCTCTTCGCGGCCAGCACGTTTGATGCGGGCAGCCTTGCCCTTCAAATCGCGGAGGTAATACAGGCGGGCGCGACGAACCTTGCCCTTGCCGACGACTTCGATGGAGCTGATGGTGGGCGAGTGCAAAGGAAAGATTCGCTCAATGCCAATGCCAAAGCTGACGCGGCGCACCGTGAAGGTCGCACTGGAGGCCCGGCCCTTCTTGGAGATCACCACACCTTCGAATGCCTGGAGGCGTTCCTTTTCTTTCTCGCCTTCACCTTCTTTGAGGCGGACATTCACGCGGACGGTATCGCCAGCGCGGAACTCGGGGAGGTCTTTGCGCAGTTGCGCTTCATGTAATTTTTGAATCACCGGATTCATGTTCGTGTTCCCTTTTAGACCCACTCAGGCAGGGCCAGCTCTTATGGGGCAAAACCTAATTATACGGACACTAGGGCCATTTTACTAGCAAATTTCACGATTGCATACAGGCGTCCAATTGATTTGAGGCTTAGGATAAGGATTAACCGTTCAAGCGAGCGCGGATGCGGACCGGTACTTGCTGATAACAGTTTGCGCAAAACGTTCCATTTCTTCCAGTTGCGGGCTGAATTGCAGGAGCACCAGGTCGACGCCGGCAGCTTCGAATTGCGCGAGGCGCTCGGCCACCTGTTCCGGTGTGCCGACAAGACCCGACCGCAAGCCGCGGTTCGAAACGGAATAGTCTTCCAGTGAGACGCGCTGCTCCAGTTGTGTTCCGGCAAGCCATTGCTGGTAATTCGCGTAACCCGCCGCGGATTGTTGAACGTCCGTGATGCGCCGCAGCTCGTCCTGCGCTTCGCGCTCGGTTTCGCGCACGATGGCGTACCCGGCGACGCCGAATCTCAGCGGGGGGAGATTGTGCTTTGAGCGGCGTTTGCGCAGATCGGTTATTTTTTCGCGCACGCGCTCCGGCGGGTCGCCATGCATCAGGTATGCGTCGCATTTTTCCGCGATCAGATCTTTTGCTGCAGGGGATTCCCCTCCTGCGTAAAGCGTCGGCCGCGGCTTCGAAACCGGCTTGGGCTCGAGGACGTTATCCTCCACGCGATAATACTTCCCGGAAAATGAGAAATGATCCTGCTTCCACACGCCATCCAAAACGTCGAGCCACTCGCTGGTGCGCGCGTAGCGGTCGTCGTGCTGTTCGAACGTCACGCCGTATTTGCGGGCTTCGTCGGCCCACCAGGAAGAAACCACGTTCAACGTCAGCCGGCCGTTGCTAATGTGATCGATGTTCGCGGCCTGCTTCGCCAGCAGCGCCGGCAGATGAAACGTCGGCCGCACGGCCACCATTAACTCGATCTTTTCGGTGACGGCAGCAAGAGCGGCTGCGGTTGACCACGCATCCAGGGATGCCGCCTCCGGGCCCTTGATGTCGTTCAGGTTCAGCTCCGCGATCAGCGTCACATCGAATCCGATCTGTTCGCTGCGCTGCGCGAGTTTCCTTACATACGGCCAGCTCGTCTCCATGTTTTCATTTTCAACGTTGCGCAGCCAGCCGCCGAACACAGGAAGCCAGTATCCATATCTCATCGCGGTCCTCCCCTCGCCACAACGCGCTCGCTGCGGCCTGCTTCGTGGCGCTGCGCCTCGGCGATCAGAAAATCCGCCAGCCGCGAATAGGGGTTGAAGCCTACGACGCGCACTGGATCGGCGACGAAATTTGAGAGGGCGTTCACGTCGTAGTAAAGCTGCCTTCCTGTTCGTTCATCGATGACGTACTCAACCCCGCCCACCTCGACGCCGGCAAGTTCGGCGATCCGCTCGACATCTTCGATCACCCGCTTTGGCGCCTCATAGCCTTCCACTTTCATCCCGCTCTTCGGCGCGTCCACGGGGCACGCAATGCGCGTCAGTTCCTCGCCGCGCGTGTTCTGGCATATATCTGCGGGGCACAAGTTATAACTCTCGCCCGTCATGTGAATGCGAATCGCGTACAGATACTTTCCTCCCAGAACTTCCACGCGAGTGATAATCCCGTCTCGCGCCGTAAACGCTTCCTGCACCAGCGCCGTCGAATCGATCCCAAAATGCAGCCTATTTCCTTCCACGGCGGCGCGCAGCTCCTCTTTCGAATTAAACCGCGCGATCCCCGCGCCGCTCCCACCGATATTTGGCTTGGTGACCACCGGATACCCAATCGCGTCCGCCGCTGCCAACGCCTGCGACGGATGATTGATCACTCGCGCTTTCGGATAAGGCAGCCCCAGCTTTTCCAGGTTCGAAAGCTGCAGCGCCTTCGAAATTTCGTGCGCGAAGCAGCGGCAGCCGTTCACCACTCTGACGCCTTGTGCTTCGAGATGCGCCAGATAGTTGAGCGTATAGAAAATGCCGTGGCCCAGTCCGCGCTGCCACGCCGAGGGACTCATGCGGTTGAAAAGCAGCGAATATTCGCGTTCGCGCGATGCAACGTCGTAATGATGATGACGCGCATTGACCTTCAGCCAGTTCACGCCGTGCTCATCCAGCTGCTGGAACAGCGGCCGGAACCAGTCCGGGTGTTCATAATAGATTGCTATCGGCCTTTCCAGTTGGTAGCCGCTGCCAATCGTTTCTTTGCTCATGAAACCTCGGGCCTTCCGTCAAAATCGCCCGTTCACCAATAAAAAGGCCGCTCGTCCCGAGCGGCTGGGAATTTTCTCTGGTTTTCCACGTGCCCTAAACCGAAGAACCTCCCTTGCCGCCGTGCCTGCCGCCCGTACAAATGCACCGGCACCGACACGTGCACGCCATTTGCATGTTCATGAACTCACTGATGATTCCGAAAACTTTCGTCATCTGCACTGTGTTCGAGAACTGCTGCCTTCCTTATCGATACTCTGCAGTTCGCTGCCCTCTTAGAACTCTCTCATTTAATCTACGAGGACCGCAAGAGGTTCTCCTTTATTCCCCGGCGAGCAGATCCGGGCGGTTTCGCCTTGTCTTTTCGATCGCCACCTGGCGCCGCCATTTGGCCACTTCCGCGTGGTTTCCCCCGATCAAAACTTCGGGCACCTTCCATCCGCGATACTCTGCGGGACGCGTGTAGTGCGGAAAATCCAGCAGCAGGCTCTTTGTTGCTACTGCTCCACTCCCAGGCTCCAAGGGCCGGGAGGCAGGAGAAGGGCATGCGCTGAACGATTCGTTCTGCGAAGAAGCTTCATTGCCTAGCGCGCCAGGCAGCAGCCGCGTGACAGCATCAATCACGAGCATGGCGGCAAGCTCGCCGCCGCTCAAAACAAAATCGCCAATCGAAATTTCATCTGTAGCCAAATGCTCCACCACGCGCTCGTCCACTCCTTCATAGCGCCCACAGATGAAGATGAGGCGCTCCAACTTCGCAAAACGCCGCGCCGTTTCCTGGTTGAACAGTTTACCGGCCGCGGACATCAGGACGATCCCGGTCTTTGGGGCGAGTGCAGTCGGTTTTGTCGCTTCCCCCACTCCATGTCCAAGCAGCGACTCCACCGCCTCGAACAGCGGCTCCGGCTTCAGCACCATGCCCTCGCCTCCGCCGAACGGCCGGTCGTCCACGGTGCGGTGGCGATCCTTGGTGAAGGCGCGCAAATCCTGAACGTGCACTTCAATGAGCCCGGCCTCCCGTGTCCGCCGTACAACTCCATGTTCCAGAGGCCCGCTGAAAAATTCAGGAAATATCGAGATGAGGTCGAATCGCATGTCATTTCTTCCGGGAATGGAATTATGCACTGTGACGCCTGGCAACGGAATTCCTTACGCTGGATTCAGGTCGCGCAGCCCCTCCGGCAACAGCACGTCAATCCGCCGCGCAACTGGATCAATCTTCGTGCAGATATCCGCTGCCAGGGGAATCAGCAGTTCTCCCTGCGAAGTCCCCACTTCCAAAAGCGGAGTGCCAAATATTTCTTGGCCCGGGAATTGAACATCGCGCACCGTGCCGAGCAAAGCGGGCGCTTCCGCAAACGAGCAAGGCGAGGAGGAGACAACCGGCGGTGCGCTGGGAGTTTCGAACACGGAGCAGCCGATCAAATCCGAAACGAAATATTGCCCGGCAGGCAAGAGCACCCGTTGTTCAAACGGCAGCAGCACTTCGAGCCCGCGAAACTCTTCCGCCTCAGAAATCGAATTCACGTCTTCGAAATGAAAGACCACCTGTCCTCGGTGATTCTGGCTCAACCAGCACGATTTCAGTTCCATGCGTCGCGGTTCGCTCTTGCCGTTCGCATCTCCTACGAAGACTTCCTGCAATTGAGTGAGCCTTTGCGGAAAATCGGTAAGCAGTTCGGCGGCAAGCTCACCTCTATTGCCGCGGGGGCGCAAGATGCGCGCAACAAGCAACCAGCGTGGAGTTTCAGAACTCAATGGAAAATGTGACCCAAATCGGCGGATGGCAGAAACAGCCGCATGAACATCAGTCTTCAAGAATTTCGAGCGTGAACCGCTTCTTCAGCTTCATCCCGCTTGCCCCCAGCAGTGTGCGAATGGCCTTTGCCGTCCGCCCCTGCCGCCCAATGACCTTTCCCAAATCCTCGGGATGCACTCGCAGCTCCAGCACGGTCACCTGCGACCCTTCGACGGATTTAACCTGCACGTCTTCGGGATGATCCACGAGGGCCCTGGCGATGGCTTCGACCAGTTCCTTCATGGGGCACCTCCGCTTGAACGTGATTCTGAACCGGCAACCTACCGCTGGCGCCAGAAGTGGTCAACGACTTACTGGAACAGTGGGGTAACCAACCGCTGTCTCAGTGGAATGGCGTCCCGGCAGGGTGGGGGCGCGCAAATTTCAGGATGGCGGGGCGACCCTTTAAGCGATCTTCTGCTGACGGAGAAAGCTGCGCACGGTATCGCTAGGCTGTGCGCCTAAGCCGATCCAATGCTTGATGCGCTCTGCGTCGAGCTTGATTTCCGCCGGCTTCTTCAGCGGATCGTACGTTCCCACCGCCTCTTTAATGCGGCCGTTGCGCGGCCGGGTCCTCTCTATGACCACCACGCGGTAAAAGGGCTTTTTCTTCTTCCCAATCCTTGACAGACGAATCGTCAACACAAAGTCAGTCCTCCTGAACTCATCCATTCTAGCCTGCCCAGCCGCCTCGCGGCAATCAAACTCTGGATGTGCGATGGGAGCACGGCTTTGCCAGCCCCTCAGCGCGCTGGAACGTGGCAAAGCAAGGGAAGTTCCAGGATCGGCGACGGCGCGGGACGAGGAATGTGCGCATGAGTTACCGTTTCACAAATCATCCGCCGTCTCGGGACGACTCTCTCTCAACTTCCGGGTTTTAGGAGCCTACGTCGGGACCATCTTGCCTCGAATGGCATAGTGAATCAGGTCGCTAAGAGAATGGAAACCCATTTTCATCATGATTCTCGCGCGGTGCGTTTCTACAGTTCTTGCCGTGATTCCCAGCGCCGAAGCAATCTCCTTGTTCGCTTTCCCTTCTGCCAAAAGTCGAATGACCTCCCTCTCCCGCGCGGTGGGCCGGGCCCGGGGTGGGGCTAGCTGTTTGGATTCCGCCGCGGCTTTCAGAAAGCCTTCTAGTACAATTTCTGATACCTTGGGCGTCAGCGAGATTTTGCCGTGCGCCACATCTTTTACCGCCTTGACCAAATGCATTGCCATGTCCGATTTCAAAACGTACCCTCGCGCTCCTGCTTCCAGTACTCGCCGAACCATCTGGTCGGACTCGTGCATGCTCAGGATTAATACTTGCGTCATAACTGCGGCCTCCCGGATCTGTCGAGTAGCTTCGAGCCCGTCCATGTCCGGCATGGTGATATCCAGAATGGCTATGTCGGGTTTTAACCTCCTCACTCTGTCTACTGCTTCCCGGCCATTGCCTGCCTCACCTACGACATTCCAGCCGCGCTGAACCTGCAGGAGATCGCGGATTCCCCGGCGGACCAGTTCATGATCATCCGCTACCACGATTCGTAGTTTCTTCAAATTCTTAGTCATGTACAGGTACCGTTGCCCGCACCGTGGTGCCATTCGTGCTGGATTCGATTTCCAGTTGCCCACCCACTTGTTTCAGCCGTTCCTGCATGCTTTGGACGCCCACCCCGCCGGCGAAGGAAAGGCCTTTGTTTCGTCCTTGACCGTTCCCTGGAATGCCTCGTCCGTTGTCGCTTACTTCCAGCAAGACTCCCCGCGTATTGCGGTCCAGCCGAATTCTCGCGCTGAAGCTGCCGGAATGGCGATGAATGTTCACCAAGCTCTCCTGCATCACTCGGAACAAGGCCATCTCTTCCTCTTGGGCCAGCCGTCCGAAGCCCGGTGCTATTTGCAGGTCAACCTCGATGCCCGTGCGCTCCGCAAAACCGGGCGCGTAATGTCGAATCGCATCCTCTAATCCGGCCTCGTCCAGCAGGGGAGGGTGCAACAGGTAAGAGAGCGTGCGGATTTCACGGATACAGCGGTCCGCCACTGCTTGACACTGCGAGATGGACTTCCGCAACTTTCTGCTCGATGAAGGGGTTGTCGCCTGCAGATGGCCCAACGTGCTCGAAAGTGCTACCAAATCCTGGCCCGTGGCGTCGTGCAAGTCTCGGGCGATCTTCCGCCGTTCCTCATCCTGCAATTGCAGCAGCCTTCCGGAAAGTTTCCGGATTCCCTCTGCCGCCCGCTTGCGTTGGGTGATGTCTTCACTGACTGCCAGCAAACATTGCTCACAGGCTATCTGGATGAGCTCCGCCGAATAGAGCTTGAAACCAATATCGCCCGACTTTGCCCGGATCCGAATCTCACGATTCACGATCCGGCCGTTTTTCTTTATTTCCTCGACCACCGCCGCCCTGTCCTGCGGGTCCACCCAGAGGCCTAACTCAAGAGAGGTACGGCCAATGACCTCCTCCCGGGTGAAGCGGGTGTTTTTTTCAAAGCTTTCGTTGGCGTCCAAGAAGCGCCCTTCCTCGAGTGTTGTTATGACCATTTCAACCGGGCTCGAACGGAACGCCTTGGAGAACTTTTCTTCGGACCTGCGCAGTGCCGCTTCTGCACGCTTTTGTTCGGTGACGTCATGCGCGATGCCGCGAACGACTGGTGAACTCACTCCCTCTTTGCGAAGAGAATTATTGTATTCCCAGAGCCTCACTTCTCCGCTCTTGGCCACGACAGGCAGGAGGCCTTTGGCGAAACCGTCTCGTTGAACTTGGGCAAGATAGGCATCACACAAAGGGCGCGTTTCCGGCGTGACAAAGTCGCGCAGTGGCTTATTCAGGAGTTCCTCCCGGGAATATCCGAGAATCCGAAGGGGAGTCTCGTTAACAGACAAGAGAATTCCCTGAGCATCGTGCGTGCAAATCAGGTCACTGGAATTCTCGACCAAGTCCCGATAGCGATCCTCACTCTCACGCAATGCATCTTCCGCTCTCTTGCGATCGGTAATATCCTCGGTTAGAGCCACGAAACCGGAAACCTTACCATTGCCATCCCATAAGGGAGAGACGCTATTCTGGACCCAGACAAGTTCGCCGGATTTCCTGATATGGCGCTTCTGATAAACAGTGTTGCTGATTTCTCCGACGACGAGACGGTGCATCCGCACTAAGTTTGCGGGAAGATCCTCCGGAGCAGTAATCGACTGGAAATTCATCTTAAGGAGTTCCTCCTCCGAGTAACCGGTAATGCGGCAATAAGTCCTGTTCACTTTGACGAACTGGCCCTGCATATTCGTCATCGAAAACCCCACGGCGGCCTGGTTGAATGCTGCCCGGAGCAGCTCTTCGCTCCGGCGGCCCGCGTCCTCTGCCCGCTTGCGTTCCGTGATGTCCCGTACGGTTCCAACGAGTGCGGTGACATTCCCAATGGAATCCTTTGCGGTGAAACCCCATCCTTCGACCCACTTTACCGTCCCCGAGGGGCAGACGATGCGAAACTGTTCATGAAATTCGTTTGTCTGCTCCAGAAGGGCAAGCTGTGCGAGCACTCGCCGGACGTCCTCGGAATGGATGATTTCGCGATAAGAAGTAGGGTTTGAATAGATAGAGGCCAGGGGCCGCTCACAGATATGCTCGAACGCGGGGCTTACGTAAATGACTCCCAAAGACCTGGGATCCAAGAGCCAAAAGATCTCTTCGATGTTGCCCGCCATTAACCGGAATCTTTCTTCACTTTCGCGCATAGCATCTTCCGCGCGCCTTTGCTCCGTGATGTCAGTGTCGATCATCAAGACATTCTGGGCGCTGCCATCCAGACCCCTCCCCAATGCCCAACGGCTCGACACGATGATCGTTTGTCCATCGCGCCTCCTCTGTTGAAGCTCCCCATCCCAGTATCCCGTTGCAAGAAGCTTGTCGATAATTTCGTTCCGTGGCCGTGCGAAATTCGTCTGCAGCAGATCATGATCGAACTGGCCGATTGCTTCCGCTTTCGACCAGCCATACATGCGCTCCGCACCCTGATTCCAGAGCAGATTTTTTCCGTCGATCGTCTGGACCTGAATCGCATCTTGAGAGAGATCCAGGAGAGCAGCTTGTTCGCGCAGAATCGTCGCTTGTCTTCCCAATTCCTGGTTTGCAGACCGGAGATCATCGGGGCTGGGTAAGTTAAGAACTTGGGGAACGACGCGAGTAAGCAAGATGGCGGTGGGTAACGAGGCAAGAGCTGCGATTACCTTCACTCCACCGGAGATCCAGTAGACGGGGATCCAAAGCGTCACTACTTCCATGAGATGGGTTGCTGCACAGGCGGCGATGAACGTTCCAAAGCATACGAACATCCAGTCAAACGGAATATTTCGCTTTTTTCTCACTAAATAGATCAAGGCGAGAGGAATCGAGAAATAGGCAATGGCTATCAAAGTGTCGGAAATGCCGTGTAGCCAAATAAGAAGCGGCTTCCATTGGTAGCAAAAACCGTGGGGCATGAAACCCCTGGAGGAGAAGAACTCTCGTAGCTCGTTCATTGGTATCCTCCTGCTTCCTGGTGGCGCCTTGGGGCAAATCTATGCGTATGGACCGGAGCGGTGCGGTACAGGTATTTACAGTAACGTAGATAACAATACTTTCCGATGGACGTACGTTAGATAAGTAGACACAGAAAGTCAATCCTGAACGGCTTTGTCTGGTCGCCCCGGCTGCCCGTCTTGTAAGGGAACTAACGTACGTAGACCTCGGCATTGCTATTCGGCGGGCAAATTTCAATCATGCGCTCACTTGGATCGACTCTGGGGTCTACTTTCGTCTTCATTTTCGCGCCGCTGGCTCAGGTCCGCGTCGCCCCTAGAATCGCACGGCCACAAAACCTCAAGAGAAAGGAAGTCACCATGCTAAATCCAGCTTTGCGTGCTCAGGAAATTCCCAACTTGCAGGATTTCCTGGCCTCCACGGTAAGACATGTGAAAACGCTGCACGCTACCCTCAGCGCCGTGATGACGGATGTTGCCGCAATCCGAAGGACTCTCTTGGAAGAACCCGAGGATGTTCTCCAGTATAAGAGCAATTTGCTCGCGGCGATCGAAACGGCCAAGCCGCTCGTGAACGAAGCGTTGCAGTCTTACGATGAAATGATCCGGCAGATACAGGGCCTTAAGGAGTGGCGAAACTAATCCATCGGAGGCGTAAGCCTCTTAAACTCTTTGGCGGTAGCCGGAAGCTGGCTCTTCCGTCAATCCCTCTTCTCGCGCTTTTTTTGCCTACTTATCTTCTCCACGGTAAACAGAAGCAGATTTCTATCCACTTCATTCATGCGCGACAGGCATTGCTGCAACTTCCTCAAATAGCGTGCCTCTTTCCCCGCTGATCCCCACAATACCTCGCCGGACGTTGGTCGTACACTTGTCACCGGGGGCTCGGGCGGTGCTTTTCCGTCATACAACAATTGATACAGCGGCATCTCTAATGCCCGCGCCAGTTTTTCGAGTGTTTCTACCGCCGGGACCGTATGGCCATTCTCCACGCGGGAGATGTAACATCGCAACAGGCCCGAACGCCTCTCAATCTCTCCTTGTGATAATTGCTTGTGTTCTCGCACGCTGCGGAGCCGTTCGCCAATGATCATGGATATCCTCCGCTTCCAACTTTCCAGCCAGGCCGCTTTCCCCGCCTGAACCGTTTGCTAAACTCTAACTCAACTGGGGGATAAGCGTCGAGCATTCAACCTTGCGCCAGGGGAGCTTGACTAGCCCAACTCCCAAAACCGCGGTCCATTTCCGTTCGGCCATCGTGATTCGATTCCTCCAGGCGTGCTGATAATCAAAGTTCGTATTTCCCGCTCAATTTGAGATCGTCTTTGAGATAGGTAGTTTCCACATCCGGATACCCTCTTGCGCCCCTTGGACGAGCAGCACTCCATCCGGACTGATCGCCAGGTTTCCTGGCCAGGCATCCGGTGACACCAACACGGCAACAGGATGCTTCTGCTCCAAATCGAATAGCTGCGTGATTCCTCCTCCCTTCGTGAGCGCCAGCAATTTTCCGTCTGCGGAAATGTCGGTTCCAGGTCCTCCAGTGCTAGGAAACGTGATAGAAAATTCCAGCTTCCATGCCGCCGTATCCCATACCGAGACGCGCGGGTAGCCGATCATAACGCCCGGTTGTCCTTGCACCATCATGGGATTGCTGTCTTGCCCTACTGTTATCAACCAGCGTCCATCGCGGCTGAAGAATAGTTTGACCACAGCCAGTTTGTGCGCGGGAAGGCTCTGCAACTTCTGTCCCGATGTGGCGTCCCAGATTTCCACGGTGCCGTTGGCTCCCCCCGTGGGTTCGGCGATCCACTTCCCATCCGGGCTGACGGCCATCGCCAGAGAGGAGGCCCACACAACCAGTGGCTTTTCCTCGGTAGCGAATTGCCATGACCACACATTGCGAATTTTTTGCGGCGCAGATTTTGCCTCGCCAAAAGCGAACCAGAATGCCGGGAATCCGTTTTCTTGCGCAAAGCTTCCTGCTTCCTTCCACGTTTGCGTGTTCCAGATTTTCAGCGTCTTTCCCGGAAACTGTCCGCCCGGATTTGCCGCTAGCCATTTGCCGTCCGCGCTGAAGACGGCGCGGTTCACCGGCGCATCCGTCAGCGTAACGATTTCCTTTCCGTTCGAAACGTCCCACACGCGCAATTCGCCGGAGGTGGCCGCGAGTAATTTTCCGTCCGGGCTGAACGCTACGCTTTGCACCGGGCTCTGGCCGTACAAAGTCACTTGCTCTTTCATGCTGGCTAAGTCCCAGACTTTAATCGTTCCGTAGAAATAAGAACCCGCAGCAAGCAGCTTCCCATCCGCGCTGTACGCGGCCGTACCCAGACCGTAGCCGCCGCCAGGAAGCGACTTCGTGATCAAACCGGTAGCCGTTGAGACAAAATCGATCGCGTTCGAATCGCCGTGCGTAATGGCCATTTCCTGGCCATCGGGACGAAAAATGACGCGGCTTGCATTCTGCGGCGTAAGGTCGTGGACGCGTTTTCCGTCGCTCAGATTCCACAAAACCGGATGGTAAGTTCCGGCGTTATCGAAGCTCGACATCCATCGCCCATCCGGGCTGATCGTTGAAGCAATCACGGGATAAGTCTTCTGCACTTCTCCGGAGGCAAGATCAAAGATCTGCACTGAGCCCGAGGGGTCGTCGTCATCGTCCGCGCCAACTGTGCCCGCTGCGATCAGCCGTCCGTCTCTGGTTGGCACAACGGTAGTCAAAAAATCCCACTTTGTTGGGATCGTGCGCAAGCTCTTTCCGGTTTCTAGGTCATAAAAACCTATGGCCGTTTCGGTCCCATCTTTCACACGCTTCTCGACGGCGACGATCAAAGACTTGCCGTCCGCGCTGTACTTGACCCACCCGCCATAGTAATGAATGCGCCGCGGATGGATGGCGTAAAGCATCTTACGGTTCTTCAGGTCCCACATTCTTATGGCACCGGAAACGTCTAGTGAGGCAAGGCACGTCCCATCGTAGCTGAAAGCCAAAGACTCGATGGCTCCTTTGTTGAAGGACCCCGGCGCAACCACGTCCTTGCGGCCGCCGAATCGAAACTCCTCACGGCCCGATGACAGATTCCATACGACAATCGCGCTGTCGTTGCCCCCGGAAGCTAGCCATCTCCCGTCCGGGCTGAACGCCAGTGCTTCCACCGGCGCGCTATGCCCCACTCGCAGAATTCCGTCTGGTTTGCGCGCGTCTGCTGGCAAGGGTTCCTTAGGCGGGACCTGCGTCGCGCTAATTTGCGCCGGCGCGAGCATTACCTGCGCTTGCGCCGGGCCCGGAGGCGGTACCGGAGGCTTCGCCTCTGCCTGCGGAATTGGCGCCCCATGCAGGCTGCACGCTATGTCCGAAGACAGGAGGATCAGCGAAAGGATTCCATTTCTGATCATGGGTGACATTGCGATTTTCCCTGCTGGACACGAGGAAACCGTGACATCGCGGTTGAAAAGTGTGCCCTATTCAAATGATAGGCGGATTTCCTCTGGTCAGTACTCAAAAGGTGTATGCCGTCGCGTATAGTACACGCATGGTACGCGAACAGAATTTGTGAACGCGGATCGGCTGAATGTTTGAAGCAGGACGCGTGATATCCTTTTGCCCGCGCTCGGGAGGCCTGGTGAATCGAACTTTCCACATTTCCGTTCTCGCTCTATTCACTTTAGCCGCAGCACCTCACGCGCAGGCACAAACCTCAGAAGCTTCGATGGAAAAGAAAATCGATGCGCTTTTCTCGGGTGCCACTTCTCCCGATGCGCCCGGTCTCGCCGTGCTGGTGCGTCAAAATGGCCAAACTGTGTTCGAACGCGGTTACGGCGTGCGCGATCTCCGAACGAAATCGAAAATCGATGCGCGCACGAATTTCCGCCTCGCTTCTTTCACCAAGCAGTTCACCGCCATGGCCGTCATGCTGCTCGTGCATGACCGAAAAATCCGTTACGACGAAACGCTCACGGAAATCTTTCTCGATTTTCCTGCTTATGGGAAATCGGTCACCGTTCGAAACCTCCTGAATCACACTTCCGGCCTGCCTGATTACGAAGATTTGATGGACGCCGCGGAAAAGGCAAAGGGCCCGATTTGGTCGCCCGAAAAACAGATTCAGGATGACCAAGTTCTGGAACTGCTGAAGAAGGAAAATAATGGAAAATTTGCGCCGGGAACCAGTTGGTCGTACAGCAATTCAGGATACGTTGTCCTCGGCCTTATCGAGGCAAAAACTTCGGGAAAGTCGTACGGCGAATTTCTGTGCGAACGCATTTTCGCTCCACTGAAGCTGAGTCACACGATCGTCTATCAAAAAGGGAAAAACGAAGTCATGAACCGCGCGTACGGCCATTCCAAAGAAAAGGAGAATGACGTCCTCAAGGAAACCGATCAAAGCTCGACTTCCGCCACGCTCGGCGACGGCGGCATCTATTCGAACCTTGAAGATCTCGCCAAGTGGGACGACGCTTTACGCAATCATACCTTGCTCAGCGAAAAGGAAATGCAGCCTGCGCTGGCTTCCGTGAAACTGAACGATGGCTCCGAGCCCCACTGGCCGGCCGAGCCCGGCGGCGATAATCTTCATCCCGGCAAGCCCGTTTCCTACGGATTCGGCTGGTTTCTCGATCCCTACGAACGCCATCAACGCATGTGGCACACGGGAACAACCATGGGCTTTCGCACCGTGATCGAGCGCTTCCTCGGCAAAAACCTCACCATCATCATTCTCGCCAACCGCACCGACCTCGATCCGGAGAAACTGGCCTTGCAGGTTGCAGACATTTTTCTTTCTACGAAAAACTGACAGTTTTGTCACGATGCTCTCTTCGCTGCCACTCAGGATAAGCCGGAAAGCTTGCCGAGGCCCTTCATCTTGCTGCGCGCTGCCAGCGCCCCGTACTGCTTCATCATCGTGCGCATTTGCAGATACTGCTTGACGACCGTGTTGACGTCCTGCACGGACGTGCCGCTGCCTTTCGCAATGCGCTTGCGCCGCTTGCCGTCAATGACGTTGTGGTCGCGCCTCTCTTCGTTGGTCATCGAATTGATAATCGCTTCCACTTGCTTGAGTTTTTTCTCGTCCACGGTTGTGTCTCTCGGCAAATTCGCAAGCGGCCCCAGCTTCGGCAGCATATCCACGATTTGTTCGAGCGGTCCCATCTTACGCACCTGCCGGAGCTGGTCGCGAAAATCCTCAAGTGTAAATTCCGACTTGCGCAGTTTGCGTTCGAACTCTTCCGCCGCTTTTCGGTCCACGGCCTGCTCGGCGCGCTCGATCAGCGACAGGATGTCGCCCATGCCCAGAACGCGCGAGACGATGCGCTCCGGATAAAATCCTTCGAGCGCGTCGTATTTTTCGCCCAGGCCCACGAACTTTACCGGCGCGCCGGAAACTTTGGCAATACTCAGGGCCGCGCCGCCGCGCGCATCGCCGTCAAGCTTCGTCAGAATCACTCCCGTCAATCCCAGCTGCTTATGAAATTCCCCCGCCGAGCGTACCGCGTCTTGACCCATCATGGCGTCTGCAATAAACAAAATTTCGCTGGGCTGCAATTCTTTCTTCAGCATGCTCAGCTCGTTCATCAACTCGTCATCGATGTGCAGCCGGCCCGCGGTGTCCACAAGAATCACATCGCTCGCTGATAGCTTCGCCTCTTTGATTGCGCCCTTGACGATTTCGAGCGGCTTGTCCGTGCCGGTTCCCGGCCAGATTGCCGCGCCCACGGCCTTTGCCACTTGCGCGAGTTGCTCCCGCGCCGCGGGACGATACACGTCGGTCGAAACCACCAGCAGCCGGTGCCCGTGCTGCGCCAGCCATTTGGCAAGCTTGCCCGTGGTCGTTGTTTTTCCCGAGCCCTGCAGGCCAACGATCATCCACACCGAAGGCGGCCGCGATGCAAACAGCGGCTTCGCATGTTTGCCCAGCAGTGCCGTCAGCTCATCGCGAACCACCTTCACCACTTGCTGGTCCGGCGAAAGCTGCAGCATCACCTCGCTGCCGATCGTCTTCTTGCGGATGTTGCCGAGCAGCTCTTCGGCCACGCCCACGTTCACGTCTCCTTCGAGCAGCGCTTCGCGGATTTCCGCAAGCGCCGCGTCCAGGTGTTCTTCCGTGAGCTTGCCCTGCCCGCGCAGATTTTTGAACGCTCGTTGCAGCTTCTCGGTCAGGTTCTCAAACATGATTCGTGCGAATGCCCCACGAGTCTCCCCATCAAGGATAACAGTTCAATGCGCGAGAACACATGACTCGCACGGCTCAGGCGCTCAGCTCATCCTCGGTGAGAGAGCACAGCCACGTCTGGTTGATTCACGGGAATGAGACTCAGGGATCGTCGTCGGAAATGGCCATGCTCTGCAAACAGGCCGCAACTTGCTGGAGCTCCTCGGCTGAATAGGCATAGATTTCGATGGTGGCAAGATAGTCTCCCGCAATGGTCTGCACCATAGATTGATAGACATGCACCGAGCCGACGCCGCGCTCGAAATCCGCGCGCACGAACGGATGTTTGTTCACGTGAAACTCGGAAGCAGGGCCGGTGACCTTCAGTCCGGAGACAGCGGACATCTTCTCCACCATCTGCTGAAAAGTATCCAGATTGACTGAATCCAAACGCGACGGCACCACGTTAATGCGGATGGAAGGAATGACCATGTGCTGCCCGTCCCACTGCCCCTTTCGTGACGCATAGAAAACAATCTTGGGAACCGACAAGTTCAGGGAATTGGCGAGTTCCGGGTGTTGCTGCTGGATCGCCGCTTTCGCAGCGAATTCGGTGCGGTCGTTCGTGGCGTGCAAGACTTGAGCGCTGGCGGCAATCCATCCTTGTGGAAACTGGAAGGTCATTCCAAGCGCAGCATTCTTGTAAACATTTCCCGAAACGACGCCGCCTTCAATGCCGGGAAGCGCCGCTGGCGAATCCGAATCCGTCTTCGTACTTTCTTTTGCGGAAGCACTGGCGCCGGAGGCACCAGCAACAGGTGCCACCGAAACAGCGGAGGAAACCGCAGGGCTAGCGCCCGGGCCCGAAGCAGCGGGCGCCGAAGACCCATCAACGGCGGCAGCCGCTGCCAGCTTGGGATCGGAGTCGCGCTTCAATGCTTTGTTGATGGCGTCGGCGAGGTCGCCCGAGGTGTTCTCGCTCAGTCCGGACTGTCGGAAGCGGATGACCCCATCTTTGTCAATTACGATAAACGTGGGGAAGGACTCGATCTTGAATGCCTCAAGGACTTCATCCGACAGATCGATATAGTCGGGCCAATCCATGTGCTGCGCCTGAATGAATGTTTTCCAGACCTCTTCGTCGTCGTCCGAACTGACGCCCACCAATTGGAACGGTCTTCCGGAATATTTCTTGTTCAGATCGCGCAGGATGGGAATCGATTCGCGGCACGGTGGGCACCAGGTGCCCCAGAAATCCATGAGCACAACCTTGCCGCGAAGCGCGCCGTTCGAAATCGTCTGATTGTCGTGAGTGGTAAACGAAAACTTTGGCACAAACGGGGTGCGGGCACGAAGCGGATTGGCGATGACCTGTCGGGTCTCTGCCGCCGTGGCGGGTTTCGCATTCGGCGACGAAACATAGATGTTCAGCTCCGGAATGCCCTCTGCATCGCGTTCCTGACGAAGGAGAATCATCCCAAGGTCCAGATGCGTGACCGCATTCGAGGGATCCAGCGCCAGCGCCTGGCGCAGCTCCTCCTCAGCTTCTTTAAGCTTCTTGTCTGTCGGCTTTCCGGCCATTTGTGCCAGCAGTCCGGCGCGAAATTGCAGCGCTAGAACGGCGACGGTTTTGTTGTCGCCGGCAATTTTGATGGCCTTTTTCGTGTCATCGAGAGCGGACGAGAAGTCACCGAGTTTTCGCTCGATCGAAGCGATTTTCAGGTACGCCGTGGCGGAAGAGTGATGCGATAGCTTGTCCGCTTTGTGATAGGCATCCAAGGCCAACTCGTACTTGCGCTTGGACTGGAAGAGATCGCCCTGCGATAGAGCTTGGGCCGCGGGATCGGAAGATTCCTGCGCGGCAAGCGGCAGACTGGAGAAAGAAAGAAGAACGAAACATAGGGCGGTACGACACATGGGAGGTCCTCCTGACCGTAGGAGCGATTGCCGGAACTATACCACCTTGGGAATTGGCGCGGGAGTGCCCTAAGTCCGAAATGCGCGGCATTCAGGTCGAGTCCGGCGAGTCACAGGGCCGCAAGAAACCTAACACGATGCCGAATGCGTACTTCACTCTGGATTCCTTGCGGAGTAGTATCGGGTTTCATGGCCAAGCAATCCGACGAGAGCGAATTGACGCGGAAGAATCCACACGAACCGGCTTCAGAAGAAGTCGTGCTGGACATTGTGGATGAAGCATCGATGGAGTCCTTCCCCGCGAGTGATCCGCCTGCCTGGAATTCCAGTGGTTCGAGGCCACGATCGCTGACGCGCAAGGCCAGGGCCTAACTACAGATAGCGTGGCGTGCGCATTTTCAGGGTCAAAAGCTGAATTTGACGCCGAGTTGCGCGGCAAAGGGAATCCCCACGGTCGTGCCGAGGCCGAAGAAATCCCCCAGCGCTCCCGCGGGTGTGCGCAACTGGCTCAGGCTGGTGATCGGCTTTGTTTGTGTGCACGCGGGATTGAGGCAGAAGGCCGTGGCGTTGGCAAGATTGTTCACCGGTGTGGGAAGCGCCGAAATGTCCGGAACGTAATTGTTGCCGGGATTCTGCCGGTTGAACAGATTGAAGAATTCTGCGAAGGGACGCAGCGTGAATCGCTCGCCCACGGCAATGTTCCGGCTGAGGCGCAAATCCACTTGATAAAATGGCGTACCTCGGAATTCGTCCAGCGTGGTCTGCATGCCTTGGACCACCGCCCGGTCATTGGCCACTCCGTCCCCATTGACATCGAACGGCGTGGTCATCGTGAAGGGCCGAGCGCTTTCGAATTGCGAGATGGTTGACGCCTCAAGTTTCCAGGGGAGTTGCACCACGCCCACAAGTACGAGGCGATGGCGGATGTCTTCACCAGAAGGCCCATGGTCCCTCGGACCGAACGGATCGTGCACGTTCGAGACGCCATTGACGTAATCGAACAGCTCTCCGACCGTGGCGCCCCACGTCGTCGCGTGGGCAAGCACGTAATTCGCCGTCAGTTCAAATCGGTGCGAGAAGCTGTGCTGCAACTGCACCGCCAGCCCGTTGTAGATCGACCGGTTGTCGCTGCGAAACAGCGAAAAGCCCGGAAATTCGTAGCGCCGGTATTGGTGCACGCCCTGCTGGTGTTCATAAGCGACGCTGACCCGCCAAGCGTTTCGAAAAGCGTGCTCGTATCCCGCGCTCGCCATAAGCGCGTACGGCGTATGGTAATTGGGATCAATGAGTGCGCCCGGACCTGTGCCGTTCTTGAGATTCGAATTGTTCACCGCAGTGAAGGCGTCCACCCATCCGTTCTGCGCCAGGTCGTTGTAGTAGAGGCCCGCGCCTGCGCGAAACACCGTCGTGGAAGACCCGTGCGGCGAATACGCAATCCCAAGACGCGGAGCAACGGCCTTGCGATAATCGTGCGGAATGCCGGAAACCACTCCATTCCCGGCAAGCGCCGGATTAACGCTCTGGTCGTGGCCGGAAGCGATGAATAAACCGAAGGTCGTGTCGTACCGCAGTCCCGCATTCCATGTCAGCGAAGGCGTGAACCGCCACGAATCTTCGGCATAGAAGCCGAGCCGCCGGATGCTCTGCGAAAACGAGCCATCGAACGGGCCGGTCGTGTCCACGTCTGGACAATTCGAATCGGGATTCGAAGATGTGCACGTGGCGAGCACGCCGGGATTCGAAACATAAAAGCTGGGATCCTGCGGATAAGTGAACACCGTTTCCAAATTCCCGGCGAGCGCACCACGCAGGACCGGCTCATGAATGAGATTCACTCCGAAGCGCACCGTGTGTGGGCCGGAGACGCGCGAAACGTCGTAGCGGAATTGGTATTTCTGTTGGTCCCGCTGGATGGGAAACGCGGCGATGGCGGTGGCGAACTGGTTGTCCCCAAATGTCTCAAGGCCCGAAGTGGTACGGAAGCTCACGGTGAACGGAAAATTGAACGCCTCCCCGAGCGCCGAGCTGCGCACTTTCCTGTGGTGAAAGCCGCTCGCTTCCAGCGTGAGCGTGCCGAGCCAGGAAGACGAAAACTGGAACTGGTTGTTCACCAGGACGTTGTAATAGTTCGAAGTTGTTGTGGCGCCCGTCGAAGGCAAGGCTCCTTGCTGCAGGAGATCATTCTGCGTGTGGTTGCGGTCCAGCGAGCCGCGGACAAACCATTGCGATCGGGAAGAGTGCCTCCAATCGGAGCGTGTGGAGAAGAGCGTGTCGCGGAATGGCGCCGTCACGGAGGATGGAATTGCGCCGATCGAGGTCACGTTGGGAAGATCTCCGGCGGCGGCCATCTGTGCTAGCGCGTTGAATTGCGAAAGTGAGGTAACGCTGTAAGCCACGCTCGCGTCTTCGTCGATGTATTCATAGGAAGTGAAGAACCACAATTTTCCTCGCCGGATCGGTCCTCCGAGCGCTGCAACACCGTTCTGGCGGGAAAAAGGCTGCTTGGGGTTGGGCTCCGGGTTATCGAGCGTGTTGCGTGCGTTCAGATTCCTGCCGCGATAGTAATAGGACAAACTGCCGTGCCAGTCGTCGGTGCCGCGCCGCGTCGAGATGATCACGCTGCCGCCGTTCGTCCGCGAAGTGTCTGCGCCGAATTGCGACGTTCGAACCACGAATTCCTGCATGGCTTCGGGTGAATAATTCTGCAGAAACCCGCCGATATAGTCGTCGTTATTGTCTCCGCCGTCGACGGACAGATCGACGTTCAGCCCCGAGCTTCCCCCAAAGGAAACCGCAGTGATGCGCGCCTTGGTCGGATCCGAGGGTTCAACCGGCGCCGTGAACGGAGCGAGAAAGGAAATGTTGGCGAAGCTTCGCGCGGAAAGTGGAACCTCATCGAGATCGGCCGAGGTGATAACCGTTTTGATGGTGCTGCTGGTGGTCTCCAGGGGCTGGCTGGCGAGCGAAGGTCCGCGGTCGCTGACCTCGACGGATTCCTGCACGGATTTTGGCTTGAGGGTAACCGCCAGAGTCGGCTGGCTGCTCACCGCGACGACAACTGCCGCTGTTTTCCCGGCAAAGCCGCTAGCATCCACGGTAACCGTATAAGGCCCGGGCTGTAGCGATTCGAATCGTGCCTCGCCCTGAGCATCGGCTTTGGCCGTGCGCCTGATTGCGAATTTCTCTTGCTTCAGCGAAACACTCGCGCCGGCGATTCGCCCGCCGCTCGAATCCTGGACGGTGACAACGAGCGATCCGCTTGGATTCTGGGCCAGCACCGCAAATGGCAAGAGCGCCAGCGACGCGAAGAAGATTCGAATTCCGCTTAAAACAGCGCGCGTTTTGCCGGGCTGAAGCATAGGGCTAAATCAGGCGTACCTGAAGTTCAGAATCCAACGAACAGACCGAAACAATACTACCCCAGTCGCCAAGACTCCCGAGTTTGGATTTTGGCGTGTGGAATTTGTCTGGACTTCGGGGTTCTACAAAGAACAGTGGCCAGGCTGACGCAGCGAAAAAGCTCTTAGACAATTAAGCTCCACTGCGTTCGAAACCTGGCCACCGGAATGGGGAGCCAACACACGCGCTTGCACATGAGACGCGCCGCGCGTAATTCACGTTTCAACGTGAAAAAATTTACGCGAGATTAGATTGGGTGGCCCTTGGTGACCGCCCTTGTCCCACAGTTGGCGACTAGTTTTTCGGGGCCCAGGCGGACGTAACCAATTCCGCATCGAAGGCCGGCGGCACCTGCTTGAAGCAGGCATAACGATAAAGCGCGGCGTTGAAGATGCCCTGCACCGCCGACATCATCACCGAGAGCATCAGGAGGTAGAGAACCAGTAAGGCGAAGCCGAGAACCAGGCCCTTGATTCCGCCCAATACCATGGCCACGAACCAGAGGCCGAAGCCCGGCAGCATGAGGACGAAAGAAACCAGGCCGAAGCTGAATCCGCCGATCACTTTTTCGCCCCAGGTATCGCGGAAGAGCTTCGAGGAGCGCTTCACCGCGGCGATGGGCGTGAGGTCTTCAAACGCCAGCACCGGAACGACAAAGTAGCAGGCCAGAGCCCAGGCCACGCCGATGATGCGCATGATGATGCGGCCGATGAGGCCCATGCGCTCTTCCAGAGTGCGGAGAATCACGCCGACGGTCGCGGCGACCAACGCCCACTGGAGAATCGTGCCCTTGCGCGCCCAGGCCAGCTCGATGCCGTCGCGGAACGTCCAAGTCCCGCCCATCAAGCGGCTGTTGGCCACGCCGACCAGCGCCACGTTAAAGAACACGATAACAAAATAGTTCGCCACGTACAGTGTGAACATGCCCAACAGAAACAGCGGCGACTGATTGGGATGAAACTGTTCGCCATTGGCCGCCGCCGAAGCAATCGCCGGCATCATCAGGATCGTGCCGCCCGTGGCGATGACCGCCGTAACGAACAGGCAGCAGACCGCCGAGAGGACCGGGAAGAGCATTAATTGCTTGTCGGAGCGCAGAATCGCGAAACTCTGCTTCACGAGTTCCCAACTACGAGAAAACCTGCCCATCACACCCTCCTACTGGAAAACTGGATCCCGGCCGAGTCGGGGTCCGTGTCCCAAAACGCGGGGTCCCAAAACACAGGAATTTGGCCTAGCGCGAGTTTGCGGGAAGGGTTCGGCGGCTCCAATAGTACGTCGGATGCACTCCCTCCGGACAGGTAACGCACGCGATAATTCCTTGTAGAGGCACAGCATCGCTGTGCCCGTCTTTCTTCGTCATTTGTTGTAGCGGCCGCCTTCCTAGGCGGGCCACTCTGCGCATTGTGGCCCGTGCTCCGTGAATCGTGAGTCCGCTCGGAACGAGCGCCCGACCTTTGTTGAGGCCTCTCCGCGTCTCCTGCTCCCTTGTAGGGGCACAGCAGCCCGACGACCGGCACGGATCTGGAGTAAAATGGACACCGTAAGACACTACGACAAGCAAGGAATGATAAGATGGGGCGCGGTGCCCACACGGTGTGCATGCGATGACAGCCCGCTACAACAGACTTTATGAGGAGCCCGCCTACGGCGTTTCTGAAGCGGCTATGTACCTGAAGGTCCCATACAACACTCTGCGTTACTGGCTCACGGGATTCAGCAAGAGACCCGCTATCGTTGAGCCTATTGAGAAAGACCCACTGCGTCTCTCTTTCTTGAATCTTCTTGAGTGTCACGCCCTTGCCGGGATGCGCAAACTCTATGACCTCCAACTGCCTAAAGTGCGTGCCGCATTGGTTCAACTGGGGAAGAACTATCCTCAGCCACACCCCCTCATTAACGAGGTCTTTTTGACTGACAGTAAGGATCTATTCATCGAGCGCATGGGAAAAATCATCAACGTATCTCGGCAATATGATCAGCTCAGCTTGAGCTTTTACCAAATGCATTTAGAAAGAGTGGCAATCGATTCCAAGGGACTTTTCCGATTCTACCCTTTCGTTGTGCAGCCAAGCTCCTCAGAACCAAAGACGGTGGAAATCAATCCCATGGTCGGTTTTGGAAAACCCGTTATCGCAGGAACCGGCATCTCCACTGCTATAATTGCGTCGCGTTTCAATGCCCGCGAATCTATCGCCGCATTGGCCGAAGAATATGGCTGCGCGCTCCAGCAAATTGAAGAAGCCATCCGCTGGGAGCGCGCCCTTCCCGTCGCCGCCTGAAGATTTTGTACTTTACCTCGACGAAAATCTCTCTAACTCCCGCGCAATTCTCGAGACGCTGACCAAGCTCGCCGTCCGTTCCCCCACCCCCAGTGAGCTCTACCCCTTTCTTTTCTTTCTCTTACGCGCCCATTCGAACCGTTGTGTCCATCTGGCAAATGCTAGTACTATAAATGGAATTGACAAATTTAATAATTAACGGTATCATTGGTCGTGAATTCTCGACTCCACTCCCGCCGCGCCTTACCGCAAGCCTCCTCTCCGCGGTATCTCTCCTGCTCTGCGCACTCTACGTTCTCTGTGATCGGCGCCTGCCCCGCCTCTGTCGGGGAGCCGGTCGGGGCGGTAAGTCCTTCTTTCTCTTTCGACCTTCAACTTTCGACTTTCAACCTCACCGTCCGCCCAAGTTCTTTAGCTGCAACACTTATGGATCGCCCCGCAAGTGTTGCAAACAAAAGACTTACGTGCCTGGCTAAGCCCTTTAGATGCAACACTTACAAAAAACCAGGGGGGAGGGGTGGCGATTATGGTTAACCAAGTGTTAGAAACAAGCCACCCTCCTTCCTCCTCTCCTCCGGGCCTCCGCACCTCTGTGGCTGATCCAACTTCCATTCTCCGTGCACACTTCCAAGTTCCGTATCCCGCAACCCCTTTGTTTGCCACTCTTACGAAAACACTAGGGGTGTGTACCAACAATTCCCATTCTAGAACGTACTTCTCATATGCCGGACTTTCGACCCGGCAAGAGGCACGATTTCTCTTCGCCGGTTCACGGTTCATGGTTCTCGGATCACGGGCCGCCAGTCCCAGGCCACGGTACTCTCGCCGCTACAGGGGCATTCGCGAAAAGGCGGGGGCGCGGGGCTTGGAGGTAGACGAAAGCGTGTATCTTGTAACGAAAGGAGGCCAAACTCATGTCAAGACCACCCTATCGGGCTTTGCGAATCATCCTGGGTATTTTTTCCTTCTTGGCGGTTGCCGGAGGTCTATTACTGATTTTCAGCGGCAAGCCGCTGATGCTGCGTCTCTTTCTCCGCCCTCCCGAATCTGAATTTTCCACCTTACTGCTCGCCATGATGAAGGAAATGGGCGGATTCATTCTCATGCTCAGCGTGCTGTTTTTTTTCGCCTCCCGCGATCCCGCCCGCAATGTTGCCATCATCAACGCGGTCGCTGTAGGCCTGTGCATACTAGCCGTTACACCGCTGCTGTCTCTCTATACGCTGGACCTCGGCCGGCTCTATCCGAGCTACCTGATCTGGGGACGCTCGCTCATACGATTGGTGCTGGCGGGAGTGCTCCTCTACCTGCGGCCGCGAGAGACGGTCGGGGGACAACCGTAGAAGAGCCACGCAGGGTTATCACTCGGGCTGCGACGCTCCTGGGACGGGAAATTGTCGACTATAAACTCGGGTTTGGCCTAAGATAAGCGCCGCCCCAAAGGGTTGGGGAAAGCCCCGACAGAAAGAGGTTCGCTTAATAACGTGGAGCGAACTCATTCATAAGGAAGAAATCCCCTGACGCGGTAAACCGGAGAGAGCACTCATGGAAGAACAACTGAGCCTGGATTTTTTGCGCGTGGTGGAGAACGCCGCGATTGCCGCGGCACGCACGATGGGATTCGGCGACCGCCATAAGGCCGATGAAGTGGCGGTGGAAGCCATGCGCAAGACGATGGATTCGGTGGAGATGGACGGCACGATTGTGATCGGCGAAGGCGAACGTGACGAAGCGCCGATGCTGTACATCGGCGAGAAAGTCGGGCTGGCGACGCACGCGCCGAAGGCGCTGTTTCCGCCAGTGGACATTGCCGTCGATCCGCTGGAGGGCACAAATCTGTGCGCGACGGGCGCGCCCAACGCCATCGCAGTGCTGGCGGCCAGCGAACGCGGCGGGCTGCTGCACGCGCCGGATCTGTACATGGAAAAAATTGTGGTGGGGCCGTCGTGCAAGGGAGCGATCGATCTGGACGCGCCGGTGGCGGATAACCTGAAGTCCATCGCCAAGCGGCTGGAGCGCGACGTGGAAGACTTGGTGGTGGTGGTGCTTGACCGCGTGCGGCACGAGAAGCTGATTGACGACATTCGCGCGGCAGGAGCGCGAATCCGGCTGATCGGCGACGGCGATTTGTCGGCCGGCATTTCCGCGGCGGTGGTGGGCACGGGAGTGCACGCGGTGATGGGCACGGGCGGCGCGCCGGAAGGCGTGCTGACGGCGGCGGCGCTGCGCTGCCTGAATGGACAGATCCTGGCGCGGCTGGTGGTCAGCAAACCAGCCGACGCGGAACGGCTGGCGAAAATGGGAGTGAAGGATCCGAAGCGGGTCTACGACACCGAGGACCTGGCGCCGGGGAAAAAGATGGTGTTTGCGTGCACGGGCGTGACGGACGGCAATTTGATGAGAGGCGTGCGGTTTTTTGGCGAAGGCGTGCGTACCAGCTCGATGATTCTGACGCTGGACGACCGGCAGGTGCGGTTCGTCGATTCAGTGCACCTGGAAAAGAGGCCGGACATCAAGGTGCGATTCAACTAAGGCTGCCGCGCGGGCAACACCGCGGACGAAATCCAACTGCAAAATTTAGTGTTGGCCGCTGGCAATCGCCAGGAAGACGCGGTCATCCACGGCCACGGAGCGCGTGAAGAGCGTGGCCGCGTTTGCGCCCGAGATGGCGACGTGCTTGGCGTTGCCGCTGATGGCGGGACCAGCAGGCTTGGCATCGGTTCCGATTCCATCACCCGGCTGAAGGGAAATGCGCGTTGTCTTCGGTACGCAGTTGACGGCGCCGAGACAAGTGTCGCGGATAAATACCTGGCGGTAGCCGCTGTCGGTCACGCCGGCCGCGGATTTTGATTCCGCCGAAGTTTGATTCGCGGCATGGCTCGGGGTGATAGCGAGAAACGCGATGAAGCGTCCCGAGGAACTGACCGAAGGCAAGATGCTCTCCGTACCGACGAGCGCGCCGCGCGGATCCGTGGAAACAAGAACGGTCGCGGGCTTGCAGGAATCGGAGGCGCCGGTACAAGTGTCGCGCAAATAAACCTGGCGGCCCGGCGGCGCAATTTCGACGAGATTCGGCGCGGCCGAACTGAAGGCCACGTAACGGCCGTCAGAGCTAATGGAAGGCGAGTGACTGTCGGCGGAGGCAGGGTCGCCATCGGTTGCCACGGAAAGCAATGTGGTACGAGGCTGGCAGCCCGCGGGAGCGCCTTCACACGTATCGCGGAGAAAGATCTGCGAGTGCTCGTTCTGCATTGCAGCGTAGGCAACGTAGCGGCCATCCAGACTGACCGCCGGGGCTTCTTCGGTGACAGCGGCAGTCGCATCCGATTTTGCGCCCGCCTGAGCAGCTACGGGACAAGCTGAGGAGACGGTGACTGTGGACCCGGCTGAAGGAATGCTGGTGCCACCGCCGCTGCCCGTGCTGCCGGGAACGTTAGGAAGCGGCGGCGAAGGCGGATTGTAAACGGTGACGGCGGCGGTGGTGCCGGGGACGCTACCGATGGCCGTGGCCGGAATCGTAACGGTAATCTGGGTAGAGGTGATCGAAGCTGCGGGAGTCGTAAATTGGAATTGGGAGGAACCCAGAGTCCAATTCATTGTGGAAACCTGCGTTTTATCGGTAGAGCTGTTGAGGAAATTGGTGCCAGTGACCGTGATGGGCAATGCGTTTCCAACAACGGCGCAGGCTGGGGCAACCGAGGAGACAGTGGGCACGAGGTTGGGAGGATTGTTTATAATGAAGGTGACGGGATTAGAGAGACCGTTCTGGCCGGCGCCGGAAGCGGGGTTCAATGTGTTGACGGAGACCGTGCCGGGCGTGGCGATCAGCGCCGCGGGGACTACCGCCGTCACCATGTTCCCGAGGACGTTTCCTGAACTATCCGTCGGAACAGTAGTCAGGAGGTTCTTGCCATTCCACTGCACCTTCGTTTTTGCGACGAAGCCAGCCCCAGTCAGTGTCAAAGTGAATTGCGGGGTGCCGGCGGGTATTTGAGAAGGCGAGAGAAAAGCGAGGAAGGCGCCAGTGTTGTTCTGAAAGGTGTTGCCGTAGTCGTTGCAGCCGGCTCCGGTGAAAATCGTCAACAGTGCGACAGCCAGCGCTGTCCAAAACCGCTTCATTGCGACTCCTTCGTGTTTTCGTGCGACCCCGAGCGCAAGGGGGGTCAACCTGCCCGGGCAAACGGGGCGAAGCCGCTGCGCTGGCATAGTTTTGGGGGGTCAGATGCCAAAAACGCGCCAAGCGTTGACCACGCAAGACTGCGCATTGCCCCAAATCGCGGTGCTTATGCAACCCTACATGCTTACCATCCGATAGGGGGGGCGGTCAATGCGGAATCCCTGCACAGCGAAAGTGTGAGACGACGCGCCATCCGAACTGCTGCAGCGGTTCAGGGTGTACCAGGCTCCTGCTGTAAACCGAGTGCGGTGATGGAGGTGCGCACCAACTGCAGAATGCGCGCCTGACACTCCGAATCACGGAGCGGCGCGGCGCTGGCCGCGCGATAACAAAGCAAGGCCTGTTGTTTGCGGCCGAGCTTGGCTAAGAGATCGCCGCGCGCCAGTTGAAAGAGCGGATTCGCGGGATATTGTTCCGTCAGTGGGTCAATGACGGCCAGGGCTCGCTCATACTGCTGATCATAACGATGCAGATTCATGGCGAGATAAAAGCGGGCCAAGCTGGAAGTGAGGACACCGTCGGCGATGGCATGCTCGAGCAGACGGACTCCTTCCTGTTTCGAGCCGCCAGGGATGCCCATGAAGAAGCGCAAAATCCTGGCCATGGCGCTGAGCGTATCCACGTAATAGTTGTACAGACCGAGACCCAGATCAGAGTCGGCCAGGCCCGGATCAAGAGCTTTGGCGCGAAGGAAATGTTCGCGAGCGCGGACCCCGAAGCGGGCAGTATTGCGACTTTCTCCGCGCAAACCGTAGAGGCGTGCCGCGGCGGCATCGGCCATCCCGGCGTAAAACTGCATTCCCGCTGAATCCCCTTGTTGGAGCTGGGCGGTAGCGAGTGAGGAAGCGGTGGCCGCCAAATCAAGGTAGTGCTGATCAGGCCCGCGTTTCGGACGGCGCCGGGCATCGGTCATTCCATACCTGAATTCCGCCGAGGTGCACCAGATGCGCCACCAGAGAGCTTCCGCTTCGAGGAGATACCCGAGCGGGTGTGCGGGACGCTCCCGCTGCATGCGCTTCGCGGCGTCTTCGGCGCCGTCAAGATCGAAAGAATAAATCTTGTCGAGGATCGCGGGGGCTTCGGCTGGGGGAATGAGCTTGGCAGAGCGCACCGGGCTGGCGAGAAACGCCAGTAGGAAAAGACAAGCGATGCGGGTACACCGACAAAGCGTCAAAGAAACCATCCATCCCGTCCGATGGGATTTGCGCAGGGTCAGGCTTTGCGTTGAACGAGTTTAAGCTGTTCCAGCAGGGTTGCAAACCGAAATGGTTTTTGCAGAAAAGCAGAATTGGGAGAAAGTCGCATCTCGGGAAACCCTTCGACATACCTCGACATGTAAACGACCCGGACTCGCGGATGCCGGTGCGCAACGCGGGAGAGCGGAGTCCAGGTGCGCCAGAAATCCAACTAGTACTTACCTGGAATCTGCGTTAGGCGGCGCTGCGCGCTTTTGTTATTCTCGGCGGACCAATGGCGACCAACAACAAGGCGGCGGCCCCCGGGTTGGAACGCGGCTTGGGGCTGAAAGAAGCCGTCGCGCTGAACATGATCGAAATCGTGGGGATTGGACCATTCGTGGTCAGTTCGCTGGTGATTCGGGCAATGGGCGGCCCGCAGGCGCTGATCGCGTGGCTGGCAGGGGCACTGCTTGCAACGCTGGATGGATTTGTGTGGTCCGAGCTCGGCGCGGCGATGCCGAAAGCCGGGGGCACCTATGTTTTTCTGCGCGAGGCTTATGGCCCGGCGAAGTGGGGCCGACTCATGTCGTTTCTGTTCGTGTGGCAAACGCTGGTGCAAGCGCCCCTTTCGATCGCCTCCGCTTCCATCGGCTTCGCCAAGTATGCGGGGTATCTGCATCCCCTCAGTCCGCTGCAGGCCAAGGCCATTTCCGGAAGCTTGGTGGTTTTCATCGCCTTTCTGCTGTACCGCCGGATCACGACCATCGGAAAAATCTCCGTTTTGCTGTGGATCGGAGTCGTTGGGACCATGGTCTGGCTGATCTGGGGAGGGATGCGGCACTTCGACGCGAAAATCGCGTTTGATTTTCCGCCGGATGCCTTTCACTTGTCCTGGATTTGGTTTGCCGGCTTGGGATCCGCGATGGTGAACACCATTTACAGTTATTGGGGCTACTACAACATCTGTCATCTCGGCGGCGAAATCAAAGATCCGGAGCGCAACATCCCGCGCGGGATCTTTCTTTCCATCCTGGGCATTACGATCCTCTACCTGGCCATGCAGACCAGCATTCTGGGGGTGGTGCCGTGGCGGGAAGCGCAGAATTCTGATTTTATCGCCAGCCTCTTTGTCGAGCGCCTATATGGGTATGCCGCAGCACGCGTTGTGACAGGAATGATTCTGTGGATTGCGGTTGCTTCGGCGTTTTCGGTATTGCTGGGCGCTTCCCGCGTGCCGTATTCGGCAGCGCTGGACGGAAATTTCTTCCGCGTGTTTGCCCGCGTGCATCCCAAAAAACACTTCCCGCACATTTCGCTGCTGTTTCTCGCGGGACTCGGCATTATCTTCAGCATTTCGTTGAAACTGAAACAGGCCATTGCGGGGATATTGGCGATGCGGCTTCTCGTGCAATTCATCGGGCAAGCCGTGGGGGTGATGCTCCTTCGGCGACGCCGGGGCGCTGAGCGCTTGCCATTCAAGATGTGGCTGTATCCGCTGCCCGCGGTGCTGACGATGATTGGATGGGCGTGGCTTTTCTGGCAGACCGGAGCGACGCGGAAATGGGGCCTTGCTGAGATTGCACTCGGAGCACTCGCGTTTCTGATTCGTGCGCGCGAAGTGCGACAATGGCCCTTCGGGAATTCGCATCCCGCAGTTGACCGTTGAGATTGGATATTGGAGGGAGGCTGGTCTTGGAGCAACGGGTGAAACTCTTTCTTCGGCGATTTGCGATCCTCATCTTGCTGTGCGGCCTGGTCACAGCGATTCCGCAAAAACTCGCCACGGCGCAATTTCCTCCGGCGCCGGGAACGGGACCCGGGCTGGCGGAAACGATCGAGGCGATTGATCGGGCGCGTATCACCACGCGAATCCTTTACGTCACTGCCCATCCTGACGACGAATCGGGTGCGGTGTTGACGTATTTGGTACGAGGGTTACACGCCGACGTTGCGCTGCTTTCTTTGACGCGGGGGGAAGGAGGGCAGAACGATCTTGGTCCCGAACAAGCCCCGCAACTGGGATTGATTCGAACGCAGGAACTTCTCGCCGCCACTCGCGGTTATGGCGTGAAACTCTATTTCACGCGTGCGAAGGATTTTGGCTATTCGAAAACGCCCGAAGAAACCGAAAAAATCTGGGGCAATCAGGTCCTCGAAGACATGGCCCGCGTGATTCGCACGTTCCGCCCCAACGTGGTCATCAACGGGTGGGGCGGCGTGCACGGCGGCCACGGCCATCATCAGGCGGCTGGCCTCCTCACACCGAAAGCCGTACAGTCGGCGGCGGATTCTTCCTTCTCATTACCGGGATCGGCATCGGAGAAAAAAGACTTGATCCCCTGGGGCGACCGAAAGCCTGTTCTCGTGCTCGATGTAGACCGGAGCGAAAAACCGCAGGGCTACCTGCTGCCGTTGGATGAGACATCTCCTCTTTATGGCAAGACGTGGCGCGAAGTTGGGCTGGATGCGTTTGCGAATCATCGCACCCAAGGGATTACCGGATTCCTTGGTTCACCGTTTCTGCGGCGTCCCGTCGCACTCAAACGCGAGGACGGCGGTGAACTCAATCCGGCGGTACTCGCGGAACCCCTCGGTCCCCTGGATGAAGACTATGAAGTGGGCAACATGGGCGTTGATCCCCTCATGCGAACCGTCGATGCCGCTTTGGTGGCGGCGCGTGAGGCAGCCTTGCGGCTGGACTGGAAAAAGGCAGCAAGCTCGCTCATCCTGGCTGGCAAAAAGTTAGACGAAGTGCCCAAGCCAAGCACCTCCTTGCAGGTTCCGCCTCCGGTGGTGTCGCTCATTCGAAGTCTTGCACGCAAGCGGGAAAAGATTGACGCTGCGCTGGCGCTTGTTACCGGAGTGCGGCTGGAAGCGGCCGCCGACCGAGGCGAAATCGTCTCCGGAGAGACTTTTACGGTGCGAGTGGAATCGCGTCAACGCGAAGGCATCGCCGGAGATTTTAAGAAACCTGCACTACTGTTTACGCCAGGGTGGAGTATTCCCAAGGAAGAGCCCGAATCCCCGAACGCCATCCGCTTCACGGTTCTTGCGGGACAAAATCCGCAACACGGCCCTGAGGCCCCGGCGAATGCGATTCTGCCGGAACCCCCACCGCTCCTCACTGCCAGTCAGGAGGCAGTGATTGACGGTTATTCCTTCACGGTGAGTTCGCCGGTGACCAGCGTGCACGCGAGCTCCACGCGAGTCGATCGAATGAATCCGCTGATGGTTCCGGCGTACACGTTGGCTATAGAACCGAAGCAGGCCATCGAGATCCTCGCGAAACCAAAAAAGCCATTCGATGTTCTGCTTCGCGTGCACTCGTATGCGACACAACCGGGTCAAGTACGCGTGGGGCTCAACGTTCCGCGAGGATGGAAAACCGCCGCACCGGTCTCGCTAAAATTCGGCGGGGCGAGTGAGCAGTATGCGCGCCTGAGCGTGACGCCACCGCTCAAACTGACCGCGGGGAATTACAAAATCACGGCCTATGCCGAGCGCTCGCGAGGCACGAAGGCGGAAAAGTTCACTGCATCACTGGAACCATTGCCAACTCTGCCAACCCAGCTCTGGAGCGAGCCTGCGCAGTGTGTGGTGCACGCATTGGCCATCAATGTGCCGCAAAACCTTCGCGTGGGCTATGTAACGGCAGAGAGCGAGCCCGTACCGGAAGCGCTGCAGCGCCTGGGTATTTCCGTAGACATGCTGAATGCGACAGCGCTCGCATTCGGCGATCTGTCGCGCTTCAACGCGATTGTCGTTGGCGTGCGGGCGTACGAACTGCGGCCGGAGCTTGCGGGAGCAAACCAGCGGCTGCTCGATTACGTTTCGAAGGGTGGCACGCTCGTCGTGCAGTACAACCGCGACTTCATCTGGGACAAGCTGCAGCCCGCTCCGTATCCGGCACTGATTTCGCCGCCCCTTCCGCCCGCGAAGGAAGGTGCGCCGCAGACGCCGCGGCCGCTGCCACGGATCACCGATGAGAATTCTCCCGTGAAGTTTCTGAAGCCCGCTGACCCCCTTCTCAACACTCCCAATAAAATCACGTGGGAAGATTTCAAGGGCTGGGTGCAGGAGCGCGGGCTTTATTTCTGGACGGAGTTCGATCCCAAGTACACGCCGCTGTTGGCGATGAACGATCCCAGCGAGCCGCCGCTGGACGGCGGCTTGGTTTACGCGCACTACGGCAAAGGCATGTACATTTACACCGGCTTGGCGTTCTTCCGGCAATTGCCGGAAGGCGTGCCAGGGGCGTACCGGCTGTTCGTCAACCTTCTCAGCGCTTCGCGGGAGAAGGATAACAAAAGGGCACGGTAGCGCGGCGCGCAACCCAGCGTGCTATTCTCTTCCTCCAGAGGGACCGAACGCGCATGAAAAATCATTTCGGGACTGATCGTCGGAATGAGCCGCTCCGAAGGGTAATGATGCTCTTGCTGGCAGTGGTATTTCTGCTGAGCTGCATTTCTCCAGCCGCAGCACAAAAAGACAAGAAAAAGAAAAAGGACGAGACGCCAGCAGCGGACAGCTCGAAAATGCTGGTGTCGCTGAGCGATGAGCAGCAAATCGATTACATGCTCTCGGAAATGCTCGGGGCCTGGCAAGTGGGCGACGTGGAGAAACTGCACGCGAAGTACGCCGACGATTTTTCCATGGTGAATGGCTCCTGGGCGCCGCCGGTCATCGGCTGGACAAATTACTTAGCCATCTACCAACAGCAGCGTGCGCGCATGCAGCAAGTGCGCTTGGATCGTTCAAACACCTACATCAAGGTAAACGGAAACACCGGGTGGGCGTGCTACCAGTGGGACTTTTCAGCCGTCGTGGACGGCCAGCAGGTACAATCTCAGGGTCAGACAACCGTGGTGGTGGAGAAGCGGAACAACCATTGGGTCATTGTGCACAATCACACTTCGCTCTCGCCGGGGTCCCAGCAGCCTGCACCTGCGAACACACCCACCCCACAGCAACCGCCTGCAAAACCGAACGGGCTCTAGTTGGCCCAGGTCGACCAAACCTCGGCGAAGGGCCTCAGAAGTTCTGCTTGAGGCCTTCGTAGATCCACAGCCCGCCAGCGAGCAGCAGAAGCACTCCGGAGAGAATTCCGGTGATGAGCAGCGGGCGAGAGAGCGAAGTGATCTTCGCGACCAACTCGCGCTGGTGCCTGGCCATATGTTCTTCCGCCGCGTCAAGGAAAATCTGATCGTCTTCGTGACTGGACAGAACACCGCGCCAAATAAACAAAATAATGAATACGGCGGTGACGATCCCCCAGGCGATCAGAAGGTACAGAACGGGGCCGTGTGGCGTGGATTCCATGGTGACCTCCCGTAGGAACCGGTCCGCGGTGCCGGCCCGGACCGGCAAGGGGTATTGGGTATTTCCAAGGCGCAGTATAGCACCATGGATTTAGAATTCTAGTCATAACCATCACCAAAACTGATTCCGCTGGGGACCCTGCCCTGCAACCTCCCGGACGGCTTCGGGGGTCGCGTTGACAAAGAAGAACCTGGCGGGCAGAATGAAAAATGCCTCGTAAGTATGGTTGACTCCGGTCGGAGTCGACTTTCTACACTCGTGCCCGAGTGGCGGAACTGGCAGACGCGCTAGCTTCAGGAGCTAGTGATCGCAAGGTCGTGGAGGTTCGAGTCCTCTCTCGGGCACCATTTTCTCCCCGCTGTCGATTCGCGCGCGATTGGCCTTTCGCAACAAAATCCGTTACCGTGTTTCCGCAACGCGTTCTACAGCAATTCCGAGGTGTCCCCATGCTCCCGAACTTTTCCGTATTGGGCTTTCCGGCGTGGCAGCCGCACGTTTCGTTTCTGACCGGGGCGTATGCGAACGAAACGATAGCCCTGCGCTGGCTCCATCTGATCTTCGGCATCATCTGGATTGGCTTGCTCTACTTTTTCAATCTGGTGCTCACTCCCGCTATGAAACAGTGCGATCCCAAGCTGCGGACCAAGATTTATCCCGAGCTGATGCCAGGGGCGATGGCCTGGTTTCGTTGGTCTGGGCTGGTGACCGTTCTGGTGGGATTGCGCTATTTCCAGATTCATTTGTCCTCGGATGCCAAAGCGGCGGGTGATCCATCGCTCGTTGGGAAATGGCTTTGCTGGTGGCTGCTGGTTTGGCTCATTGCCTATGTTTTTATTTACGGACTGCAGCTTCCGTCGAAGGGGGTTCTGGACAGCTCATGGGTGCGCGTCATCGGGATCGGTGTCGTGGTCGCCGCCGCGTCGTGGCTGGTTTTGGCTTTGAATGGCGGGGCAAATGTCTCCAACGCGCATCTGGCTATCAGTGTGGGAGGCGGGCTGGGCTTCGTGATGCTCCTGAACACCTGGGGCGTGGTATGGCGCGTACAGAAGCGCCTGATTGCCTGGAGCCGGGCAAGCGCCGAGCAGGGAACGCCCATGCCTCCGGAAACCGAGCGTCTGATGCGCTGGAACTATCTCACCGCGCGCACGTCTTTCTGGCTCTCGTTTCCCATGCTCTTCTTCATGGCCGCCGCCAGCCACTACCCGTTTCTCAGTTCCGTGGCACGATAAGACTTCCAGAGTTTCTGCCATGGCGGAAGAGAAAAATTACAACGTCCTGACGGTTGAAAAGGGTGTGCCGATTAAGGCCTGGACCAAGGGTGTGCCGCTCGAAGACCAGGCGCGCCAGCAGCTTCTCAACGTCGCGCAGCTTCCGTTCATCTTCAGGTGGGTGGCCGCAATGCCTGACGTGCACTGGGGTATCGGCGCAACCGTCGGCAGCGTCATTCCCACGAAGGGCGCGATTATTCCCGCAGCGGTTGGCGTGGACATCGGCTGCGGGATGATGGCGGTGCAGACCGATCTCAACGCCCGCAATCTCCCCGACAGTCTGAAGGGCATCCGTACCGCCATCGAAAAGGCTGTTCCGCATGGCCGCACGAATCACGGCGGCAAGGGGGACGTCGGCGCGTGGCAGCAAATTCCCGCGCGCAACAACGAAGTTTGGCAGACTCTGAAGCCCCGCTACGGCGGCATCCTCGAAAAGCACCCCAAGCTCGACCGCGGCAACCACGCGAATCACCTAGGCACCCTGGGCACGGGCAACCACTTCATCGAAGTTTGCCTCGATGAAGCGGACAACGTCTGGTTCATGCTGCACAGCGGCTCGCGCGGTGTCGGCAATCGTATGGGAAGCTATTTCATCGAACTGGCGCGCAAGGACATGCAGAAGTTTTTCATCAACTTGCCGGACAAGGATCTTGCTTATCTCTCGGAAGGCACCGAACACTTCGACGATTACGTCGAGGCCGTGGAGTGGGCGCAGGATTTCGCGCGCTGGAACCGCCACTTGATGATGGAGCAGATCGTAGGCGCCGTTCGCTTATCGGGCGAAGTGCGTCCGTTCCTCGCCGAGTTGAAGGCCATCAACTGCCATCACAACTATGTGGCGCGCGAACACCACTTTGGCCAGGGCATTTTCGTCACGCGAAAAGGCGCCGTCCGCGCCCGAGAAGGCGACATGGGCATCATCCCGGGCAGCATGGGGGCACGCTCCTACATCGTTCGGGGCAAAGGCAACCCGGAAAGCTTCATGAGCTGCAGCCACGGCGCCGGCCGCGCGATGTCCCGGACCGAGGCCAAGCGCCGCTTCACTGTTGAAGACCACAAGCGTATGACCGAAGGTGTCGAATGCCGCAAGGACGCCGAGGTCATCGACGAAACACCCGCGGCCTACAAGCCGATCGAGGCGGTCATGGCTGCGCAAAGGGACTTGGTCGAAATCGTCCATACGCTGCGCCAAGTCGTTTGTGTGAAGGGATGATCCGGAGCACGGAAATGAAAAGGGAGGCGGGCCAGGTCGTCCCGCCTCCCTTTTTTCCCCTCTCGGGGAATCCGGCCAGTCTGACGGAGGGCGACTAGCCGGTCGTGTGTTGGCCTACTTGTATTATCCCGAAAATCAGAAAAAAGTTCCGGTGGAGCCAAAAAAGTGACTACAATCTTGGCGGAAGACTTGCGCCTGCTTTTTAGCGCCATTTGCTATGCCCAGCTCCTCATCTCTCCACCCCGATAACATATTGCGTTTTCTGCAACTTAAGAGCGAGCCCGCTTCCGCAAAGGAAATCGCCCAGGCTTTGCAACTCAAGAAAACAGACACCCGTCCCCTATTCAAAATCCTTTCCAAGCTGAAAAGGCGCCGCGCCATCGAGGAACTGCCCGGAGGGAGGTACCGCCTCCCCGGACGCAAGCCGGACCGCGAGACCGCGGACAATCGACCTGTTCTGCCCGCTAAGATCCAACCCGCGCGGCCCATCCCGGCTAGTCCCGCTGAGCTGAAGGGGCGGCTGGTGCTTCACCACGATGGCTACGGCTTTGTTGTCCCCGATATCCCCGTCCCGCAGCTCGATGGTGATGTGTTCATCCCGCGAGACGCCATCGAGGACGCCATGCACGGTGACCACGTCTTGGTGAAGATTCAGCGGCTTGGCGGCGTCGCCGGCGCGCAACGTGCCGAGGGCCGCATCGTTCGAATCTTGGACCGTGCGCATCCCACCGTCGTTGGCTTGTTTCGTTACGGCACGAGCGGAAATGTCGTGCTGCCCTACGACGTTCGCATCCAGCATGAAATCGAAATTCCCCGCGGCCACGAATTGACCCCTGGTCTGGCGAAGAAGCTCGGCTTCAGCGGCACGGATGAGACCAGCCTCCGCTTGCGGCGCATTCCGCGCCTGGAAGAACTCGACGGCGCCGTGGTCAACGTCGAGCTGTTGCGCTATCCGCGAGCAGGCGCAGCGCCCACCGGCCGGGTCATCGAGATTCTCGGCCGCCCCGGCGAGCTCGGCGTCGACACCGAAATCATCATCCGCAAGCACCATCTGCCGCATTTTTTCTCCGCGGAAGTCATGCACGAAGCGGAACATCGCGCCACGGCTGTCGCCGAGAGCGAGCGCGCGGGCCGTGAAGATTTCCGCCACTTGCCCATCGTGACCATTGATGGTGAAACCGCGCGCGACTTCGATGACGCGGTTTACGTCGAGCGCCGCGCTGATGGTCATTGGCACCTCCAGGTGCATATCGCTGACGTCGCACACTACGTTCGAACTGCCAGCGCCCTCGACCAGGAAGCTCGCCTGCGCGGCACTTCCGTCTACTTCCCCGATCGCGCTGTTCCCATGTTGCCCGAAGCTCTTTCGAACGGCATGTGTTCGCTCAAACCGCACGAAGACCGCCTGGTCATGAGCGCGCTCATGGAGTTCGACGCTGCCGGCCACATGAAATCCTCTCGCATGACTTCCGGCGTCATCCGTTCCGGTGAACGCATGACTTATACCAACGTGAACAAAGTCATTGAGGGCGATCCGGAAATGACCGCGCGCTACGCCGCGCTCGCCCCTCGTTTTCGCGATATGAAAGATCTGGCGCTGCTACTTAACGCCCGGCGCAATGAACACGGCTCCATTGACTTTGATCTCCCCGAGCCGGTCATCGAATTTGACGAAGAGCAGCGCATGACCAACATCACCCGCAGCGAGCGCAACATTGCGCATCGTCTCATCGAAGAATTCATGCTGGCTGCCAATCGTGCCGTCGCCACCTATCTCCTCCACCGCGGCATTGATTCCCTGCATCGTGTGCACGAAAAGCCCGACCCTCGCAAAGTCCTCGAATTCGAAGAGCTGGCGCGCGCCTTCGGCTACTCTCTCGAGGTCGAGAATTTGCACCAGCGCGAAATCCCCGTGCGCCACGGGCGCATCCCCGCCCCCGCGAAAGCCGGTCAGCACGATTCCTACGGGCACGGCCGCGAGCGCGGCATGAAGGTGGCTCTCCCCGGCGCCGACCTCCGCATCACGCCGCATCATTACCAGCGCCTCATTCGAAAGGTCGTGGGCAAACCCGAAGAACGCATCGTCTCCTACCTGATGTTGCGTTCGCTGAAGCAGGCGCGCTATGCCGCCGAATCTCTCGGCCATTTTGCGCTTGGCTTCGACGAGTACACGCATTTCACTTCGCCCATCCGCCGCTATCCCGACCTCATCGTTCATCGCATTCTGAAATGGGCGCTCGCGCATCCGTCCGAACCTCCGCCCTCTGCGAAAACGCATACTGCTCCGCAGCCCGGATCGGAAGCAGCTTTGTATTCTCACGGGAGCCTCGAAGAGATCGCCTCGGAAACCTCCGAAGCCGAGCGCCGCGCCAATGGCGCCGAACGCGAACTCATGGATTGGAAAACCGCGCAATTTATGGAACAGCATCTCGGCGATGAGTACGACGCGCTGATCATCTCGGTGCAAAAATTCGGCTGCTTCGTCGAGCTGTTCGACGTCTTTGTGGAAGGCCTGCTCCCCATCAGCGCGCTGGAAGAAGCCGCCAACGCCCGCTGCGTCTATCGCGAGCGCGACCACGCCATCGTCGCGCTCGCAGGGTCCAAGCGAGCCGTAGCGTCTGCCTCATCCCGCCGCCAAGCTTCCGCCGCGCTTCGTCGCGGCGAAGGCGGCCACGCCCCGAAAGGCTCGCCCGCCGGCCGCGGCACCAAACCCCGTCCGCTCGAATGGCACCTCGGCGATAAAGTTCGCGTCCGCGCCGAACGCATCGACCCCATGCGCAAGCGCACCGAATTCGCCCTCATCACCACCCCATAATCCGCGTAGCGGCGGCTTTACGCCGCCGTCTGCGATCGCCTGTGTCAGGGCATGACTTCAGTCTTGCCGTAGCTTGCACCCGCTTGCCTGCCGGCTCCCCTCAAGAGCGCACCGATCGAGACGAAGCGGAGTCCCCTCTTGCTCCCTGCGGTAAGAATCTGCGGCAGAGCCTGAATGCTTCGGCTCGGGTCTCGGATACCGTCGTGAAGAATGACAATGGCTCCGGGAACGAGATTCTTTCCAATCAGCCATCGGATGTACCACACCGGAGGGTGCATGGGGTCGTGAGGGTACGCGCAGCCCAGCACGCACTCGTACCCGCGCGCGCGGGCAAGCCGGAGCTGCCCGGGCCACGCCACGCCACCGGGCGGGCGGAAGAGCTTCGCTCCTGCTGCGATGCCAATCGCCCTCTCCGTCTGTTCGAGGTAACCGACGAAGTCGGCATCCGAATGGTGCAAAGCAGGACCGTTCATGAAGTAGTGGTTGCCGACCTCGTGCCCGGCGGCTTTGATACGGGAAACCATATCCGGGTGGCGGAGAGCCCGCTCGCCAATCAGGAAGAAGGTGGTCTTGGCGTCGTGCCGCTGGAGAATCTCGAGGACTTGGGGCGTGAAGGTAGGGTGTGGGCCATCATCGAAGGAAAGGGCCACCAGGGGACGATCGGTCCGAACTCGATAAGTGACGTTGGGCGTGAGTCGCTCGAGCACACTCAGGACACCGAGCGGCTCTACCCAGAACACCACGAGCCCCACCCCGAAGAGTGCAATCGCTGTCAGGAGTACGGCCATCCCTTTTCCACCTCGCCCTACGCAATTGCGAGTCTACTTCCCCGCTTTACACGGAAATGCACCTGCCAGCGCAAGGGAGGCTATATAGCGTGTTGCGCGGTGCGCTTTCTCAGGATATTCAGCGAGGTATTTCTTAATGACGCGAACGATTTGGATAGGGGTCACTCCACGGGGCACGCAGGCCAGCCTGTCCCTTCTCGGAACACCTAGCAGTTCATCATGCACCAGGAGGCCATCGGCGAAGCCTTCCACCCAACCCAGACAGGTAGCATCACGGGAGATGCCCGCAGGGTCTTTGTTCCCTTCACTGTCTATGCTTGAACAGACTTCCAAGAAATCGCGACCAGATCTGCTGATATCCGGCGGCTCCGGTGTGCTCTTTGGGACAGTGCTCGCGGGCGAACAAACAAAGAAGATACCAAGCAGGGCAGGAACAAGAAGTATGCGCACGGCAGCCTCCAATCCGTTGCGCGATTCTACGTCTGATTTGGGATGGTCTACAAATACACTCGCAGGCGCAAGTGTGCTCCTCCGCCAATTAGACTGCGGTGCGCATCTTTAAGAAGCCTTAGGCCATTGAGGCTGCCCTCAAGCTGCGTGTACCGCCTTGCCCGTCCCAAAATGCTGATCCAGGGTCTTGGTTGCGGCTTCCAAAACGAGGCGACAATCACGGCATTGATTCAGATGCCGCTCGATCTCACGTTCCACGCTCGGCGAGAGCTTCCCTTCCAAGTACCAGCAGATCAAATGGACGGTGTCCCGACAGTCCATATATGTCCAACTTCCTCAGGTCCGGCGTGGGTGGGCCCATTTTCATCAGAACAGGGTGCAATAAGACATGGCGAAAAGCTGTTCAAATTGGAACACTCGGGATTAGCCTGCTCTGCGCGCTCTGCGTTCTCTGTGATCTCTGTGTTAATTCCTTCTTTTTCTTTCGACCTTCAACTTTCGACTCTCAACTTTCGTCTCCGTCGGATCTATCCCCTTTCTTTTCACATTCTTACGCACTCTTTTGCACGACGGGCGTTATGCAACTCTTTTGGAATCAACTCGTTGCGCACTCTTTCCGTCATCACGGGGTGTACACCCCCTCCTCTCCAGTCGGCCATTTCTGCTATTCTGGAAGGCCAAACATGATCGCCAGCCCGCCATTGCGCCCACAGAACGCCACACGAAAGAGGAAACCCACCCTGTGACCCACGCCACCGTCAGCGCGCGCGCCGCCAAGCGCGTTTTCAATTTCAACGCAGGTCCTGCCACTTTGCCGCTCCCCGTCCTTGAGCGCATCCGCGAAGAACTCCTCGACTGGCGAGGCAGCGGCATGTCCGTGATGGAGATGAGCCACCGCTCGCCGGAATACGAAAGCATCAGCGCGTCCGCGGAACAAAAACTGCGCAGCCTCCTTGCTATCCCGGACGACTACGCGGTGATCTTCGTGCAGGGTGGCGGCAGCTTGCAGTTCACCATGGCGCCCATGAACCTCTGCTTGCCCGGAAAGCCCGTTGATGTTCTTCATACCGGCGCATGGACGGCCAAAGCGATTGGCGAGCTCAAAAAGGGTTTCCTGCACAACATCGCGGCCTCCACGGAATCCGAAAAATTCGCGCGCTTGCCTCGTCCCGGCGAAATCAAATTCTCGCCTGACGCCTCCTACGTGCACATCTGCACCAACAACACCATCGAAGGCACGCAGTGGACGCACATTCCCGAAACCGGCCCCGAAACCGGAAATGTGCCGCTCGTTGCGGACATGTCTTCCGACATCGCCTCGCGGCCCATCGACGTAAAAAAGTTCGGCCTCATCTTCGCCGGTGCGCAGAAAAATCTGGGCCCCTCTGGCGTCATCGTGGTGATCATTCGTAAGGATCTCGCCGAACGCGCTGACAAAAACCTTCCGACGCTTCTTCAGTACCGCACGCACATTAGGGAAAAATCGCTCTATCACACTCCGCCGACTTTTGCCGTCTACGTCGTTGGGCTGGTTCTCGAATGGATCGAGTCGCTGGGCGGAGTTCCGGCCATCCAGAAGCGCAACGAGGCGAAAGCCAAGCTGCTTTACGACACGATCGAATCGAGCGGCGGCTTTTACCGCTGCCCCGTCGAGCACAGCTCCCGCTCGAAGATGAACGTCATCTTCCGCATCGCTGGCGGCGACAACCGCCCAACTGTCCTGCAGAATGTGGAAGCCATCGAAAGACGGTTTGCGCAGGAAGCCGCCGCTGCGGGCCTGGTCGGCACTCCCGGCCACCGCTCCGTCGGCGGGATGCGCATCTCGCTCTACAACGCCGTCGAACTCGCCGCCGTCGAAGCCCTGACGGGCTTCATGCGCGAATTCCAACGCGTCCGCGGCTGACGCACGGAGACACAGCTCATGAACGAAAACAAAGATCTGAAGCAGGCTGGGGCGCTCACGGGACTCCAGGCGCGCCCCGCGTGTGAATGCCGCCGGTTCCCGGGCTGCCTGCTTTGGTGTAAAGTGGTAAGGTGATCCGGGCAACCGCTCCGCTGCCTTCGAGGATGGTTCAATGGATTCCCCCATGTCCGCAACCCAAGTGAGAAAGCTGGAGAGCGCCACTGCGTCTCGCGATTCGCTCACCATCATCGACAATCGCACTGGGAAGTCCTATGAGATTCCCATCACGCACGGCACCATTCGCGCCGCCGACCTCCGCCAGATCAAAGTCGATCCCGCGGAATTCGGATTGATGAGTTACGACCCGGCGTTCAACAATACGGCTTCCTGCATCAGCAAGGTCACCTACATCGATGGCGACGCCGGTTTCCTGCGTTATCGCGGTTATCCGATCGAGGACCTCGCGGAAAAGAGCACCTACCTCGAGACCGCGTACCTGCTCCTTTACGGCGAATTGCCGACCGCCACGCAACTGAATGATTGGACCTACCACGTCACGCACCACACCTACATCCACGAAAGCATCAAGAAATTTCTCGACGGCTTTCATTACGATGCCCACCCCATGGGCATGACCATCTCCACGATCGCCGCGCTTTCCACTTTTTATCACGACGCGAAAGACATCTTCAGCCCGGAGTCGCGCAGGAAGCAGACCTACCGGCTCATCGGCAAAATGCCGACGATTGCGGCGTTCTCTTACCGGCACACGCTGGGGATGCCGTACGTTTACCCGGATAACGATCTCAGCTACCCCGGCAACTTCCTGAATATGCTCTTCCGCACATCGGAGATGAAGTATCACCCGAACCCCACGCTCGAGCGCGCTCTGGACATTCTTTTCATCCTCCACGCCGACCACGAGCAAAACTGCTCCGCAAACACGATTCGCAGCGTGGGCAGCTCGCATGTGGATCCCTATTCGGCCACGGCGGCGGCCATCGCCGCCCTCTACGGCCCCCTCCACGGCGGCGCCAACGAAGAAGTGCTCCGCATGCTGGTGGAAATCGGTTCCGTCCAAAAAGTTCCGGAATTCATCAAGCGGGTCAAGGCCGGCGAGACCAAGCTCATGGGCTTCGGTCATCGCGTCTACAAGAATTACGATCCGCGCGCCCGCATCATCAAGCACATCGCCTATCAGGTGTTCGACCTTATGGGCAAGAATCCGCTTCTCGAAATTGCTCTCGAATGCGAACGCATCGCTCTTGAGGATGAATACTTCATCAAGCGCAAGCTCTATCCCAACGTCGACTTCTACACCGGTCTCATCTACCAGTCGATGGGATTCCCCATGACTATGTTTCCGGTCCTGTTTGCGATTCCGCGCACCTCTGGCTGGATAGCGCAATGGGAAGAGATGCTCCTCGACCCGGAACAGAAAATTGCGCGCCCTCGACAGATTTATCTCGGCCACGGCACGCGCCATTACGTTCCGATCGAACAGCGCAGCTAATCAAGGACCGTATCCATTTTGAATACCGCTGCCTCGGATGCCCCTCGACAACTCCGTTCCGCCGAGTATAGTTATTGGAGGCGAGGTTCGATGTCTCAAGTCACACACTCACCCACACATGCGGGGGCGCGGCGCCGCAGCCAGCGCGTGCTCATGCAGGTGGGCATCCGCATTCGCGGCAAGGACGCTCAAGGGAAAGACTTCGAAGAATTTACCGAAACTCTGGCCATCAACGCACACGGCGCGCTGGTTTTGCTGAACGCCCGCGTCACCAGCGGCAGCGTCATCCACGTGAAGCACAACAAAACGGAAGAGGAGCAGGAGTGCCACGTGGCGTTTCTCGGACCGGTGCGCAACAGCAAGGCGGAAATCGGTGTGGAATTTTCCTCGCCGCGGCCTACTTTTTGGCGCGTCGCCTTTCCTCCCGAGGACTGGTCGCCCAAGAATCCCGAAGCGCGGACGGCTTCGAAAGCCCGCACCGAAAAGTAAATCGCTTCTTCACCGTCGATTCTGCCGTCAAAAGCAAACTGAAGTGGAACGCTCCTCGCGTGACTGTTCCTGTTATTCTCCGCCCGCCGGAGCGCTCTTGCCCATCAAGTAGCGGTCGAACCAGTCGATGGTGCGCAGGATGGAGTCGATCTGGTTCTCGCGTTTGGCGAATCCATGGCCCTCATTCGGGTAATAGTGCGCATCCACCACGCGGCCCTCATTCTTCAGGATATCGACTACCTGCTGCGCTTCTTCTTTTGGAACACGTGGATCGTTGTCGCCTTGCAACACCAGCAGTGGAGCTTTCTCGTTCCGAATATACGTGATGGGCGAGTCCGTCTCATAAACCTTGCTGTTTTTCTCAGGGTCGCCCAACAGTCCCTTGAGGTACTCGTTCAGCGAGGGATCTGAGCTCTTCAACATCGTCGACCAGTTGATGATGCCGTAAAGCTCGACGGCTGCCGCCCAGACGTCGGGGGTCTTCCCGATGGCCATCAAGGTCATGAAGCCGCCGTAGGATCCTCCGGTGATGCCGATTTTCTTGGGATCGACATAGCCGGTAGCTTTCAGGAAGTCCACGCCTGCGATTTCGTCCTTCAAGTCGCCGCCGCCCAGATCCTGGAAGTTGGCTTTTTGGAATTCCAGTCCGTAACCTGTCGACCCGCGCGGGTTCGGAGCGATGCAAATGTAACCGCGCGTAACCAGCGCTTGCACCTCCGGGGTCCAGTAATCGACCCTTTGCCCGGTAGGTCCGCCGTGGGGGATCACCAGTGCGGGATTGCTGCCGTCACGCTTCAAGTTGAAAGGGACCCACAGAAGCGCGGTGATGATTTTCCCGTCGAAGGTTCTGTAGTGCACGATTTGCGACGTCGGCAGCGGGGTCGCGCGCAAACTGGCGATCGTCGAGAACGTCAGCTGCTCCGCGTGACGTTTGGCGATGTTGTAAATCCAAAAATCACCGGGCTGGTTCGAAGCTTCGTGGGAAACAATCAGCCGGTCGCTCTGCGGCGCATATTCCGTCGGATTGCCGGAATATCCATTTAAACCGTGAGGCAGGTCGAGTTTTTCTGTTTTGTTCGTCGCGCGATCCACCAAATAGGCGTCCGTCAGCCCATCTTCATTCATTGTGTAAGTGAATCTCTTTCCGTCCGGTGAAAAGTTTCCGGAGTAGACTTCCCATTTCGTGTCTGTGACCCAGGTGAGTTTCTTTGTTGCCAGGTCGAGTAATGCGACATTCGTGTACCCGCTCTTGGCATCCGAGCTAAGCAGCAGGGTGCTGCCGTCGGGAGAAAGCGATGAGGCCAGATAGCGAATCGTTCCCTGATGGGCTGTGAGATTTTCAGCAGCTCCGGTCGCCACATTGATCCTGTAAACGTCCGCATCCGTGAAGGGCGGATTCACCCGCGTGGCATAGATTGTCTTGTTGTCTTTGCTCCAGGCCACCACGCTCCAGAAGTAGCCGGGTTGCGGCTCGTTGGTCAGCTTGCGGACCTTGCGCGTGGCCCAATCAAGCAAAGCAATGTCATAGGAGGTTCCTTCTCTTAGTTTGTAGGCGAAAGCGATGGTGTTCCCGTCGGGTGACCAGTGCGGGTCCTGTTCGCGAATCTCCGGTGTTTTGGTCAAGTTGACGGGTTCGCTGCCATCGCTCGGTATGGCGTACAAGTCATACAATTCGTTTCCCGCTTGGTCTTGTTGATAGACGATCCATTTCCCGTTCGGAGACCAGGCCGCGCTCGATTGCACGTCATCCGACTGCGTCAACTGAATCGGCCATCCGCCCGCTGCCCTCACTTTCCACAAATTGAAGCGTCCTGAGATGTCGCTGGAGAAAAGCACTTGCTGACCGTCGGGCGACCAGGCTGCGCCAAACACGCTGCGGGTGTAGTAGAGATCGTCCACCGGCACAGGACGCGCCGCGGAATTCGCCACGGAGACGATGGACTTCGGGTCCGTCATGGTGCGATCGTCAGGTCCTGTGGAACCTGCCAACGCCGCACCCACACTTGCCACCACGACAAACAACATTCCAAAGCCGCGACGGATTTTCATTCCATCCTCCTTGCTTCGAGTTTTGCGCAGAATCTCTGGCTTGACAGTCGATTCAGGCTGGGAATAGAACATTTTTGCAAATCGAACGGCACGCGGTGGCTACGATGCGAAGATTCGCCCGCTCTGCAAGAGTTCAGCGCGGGGTTCCTTTTTTCGCCATCATCGCGGCCAGCAGCCATTTCCGCAGCACCATCAGGTAATACGGTTTGGTCTCTTTGAACATCAGCCCCATGCCTTGATTGGACCGGGCGAAAATCACGCTGGCTTGGCCCTCGAAGAACTCCGTCTCGGTAAAAACCTTTACGCTGAGGGAAGTGCCCTTCGGATAAGGACTCTCCATTTTCACGTAGCAACCGTTCAAACTGAGTTCAGTCACGCGCGCGGTCCGCTTGTCCTCCGAAGTGCCTTCCCGCATCTCGATGGACGCGATGAACGGATACCGCGGTGAGCGCCGTCGCTCCTGCTCCATACTCCTCCCCGCCAGCAAACCGCCGACGATTCTACTCCTCTCTCTTCCCTTCTCTGGAAATTATTTCTTCAGCGCGGTTATTCAGCCGCCCTGGCGCGCAGAGGCATCCCATCGCCAATGCTCCATACCGATAGCGGGAAGTTACTCGGCCGGCTGCAGCGTGTCGCCGCGCATTTCCCACTCGATGCGCACCAGAAAATCGAAGTGCATGCCTTCGGTTTTGAGCCAGCCCTCCAGCGCCTCACACGAATCGGCGCGAAACTCCACGAACATTTTCCCTTCGAGCATGTTGACGAGTATGCGCTCGGCGCGCGCCGTGGCGCCCGCTTGCATGCGCTGCGCAAGAGTTTCGGTGCCCTGGCGCGTGAGGCAAGCCAGCGTGTGCTGCGTGAGGTAGCGTGGCATCGGAACTCCTGCGAGCAAATGCATGTCTAAGCGCGGATTGCCGTTATGCCGCATCTTCGAGACAATCCGTGCTTTTCGTCTGCACGATTTGAACTGTTACGTTAAGCTGCATGCAGCCTAACCCTTAGTCAACTCCAACACCGTAATCTCCGGTCGGGCGCCGAGCCGGATGGGGAAGCCGGTAATCCCGATGCCGCGGTTCATGTAGAGTTGCGCGCCACCTTTTTCGTACCAGCCCCGGATGTAGGGTACCCCTATCAGGCTGCTGAGGTTGAGCCCGCGGTGGACGAAATCCAGCGACAACTGGCCGCCGCCGTGAATGTCGCCGGCCAGCGTCAAATCGATACCCAGCTCGGAATGATCGAAGTAACCCGGGTAGTGGTGCAACAGAATGTTAACCGTATTCGGCATTACCAACGCTCTGAGCTGCTGCAGTCGCCGGTAGCGCTCTACCTCCCGCGTATGCATCGGGGCAACATCGCCCCCGTCGTCTATCCCGATCAGATTAAGCGTGTCGTCACACAGCCGGATAGGTGCGCGCTCCTGGCGTAGGATGCGGATACCCTGGGCGGCGAACAAGCGAGTGATGGACTCTTCAATCCCCACGTCCGCCTCATGGTTTCCCAGGCATCCGAAAACGCCGTGAGGCGCTCGCAGGCCCGCCAGCACACGAACCACCTCACCCTGGGCTTCCGGGTCCCAACAAATGTAGTCCCCGGTCAACGCGACCAAGTCGGGTTTTAATCCGTTGGTAATGGCGACGCAGCGGCGAATGTAGTCCGCAGTAGTGAAGAGACCGATGTGAATGTCGGAAAGCTGGGCGATGTGAAAACCCTCAAAGGCTTTGGGCAGGCGCGCCAGGCGGGTGCGCTGGCGGACGACCTCCACATCATGCCGACCGTAGAGAAGCCCATAGCTGGCAGCGACAAAAGGAGTGGCGCTGACTAGCACTGCGGTCCGCTCCAGAAAGCAACGGCGGCCGGGCGACAGCAGGGCGGCTTCGGCATCAGCAGCGGCGGAGTGCCGATGTATAGCCGTGCGCACTTTGCGGTAAGCCCACCCAGGGGCGCGGGCCGCCCGGTCTGCCACCCCGAAAGCAATCACTAACAGAAAGGCCGACAGCGATCCCACGAACCACCACCAGAATGCCGCGTAGATAAGCATGCTCTGTGGCCGGTGGTCGGCGGCACGGATTATGTGACCAAGACCCCACTCGGGGTAGCTATACAGGAAGACAAACGAATAGACGAGGCCCGCCATGATCGCGAGCCAGGCGCGGCGGGGCTTACCGGGAATGAACCGCTCCCCGAGGTCGAGGATGCGGCCAATCCAGAAAAGCTGGCTGGCAATAAAGATCAGGAGCAAGGCGAGGCCGATTAGCTCGAAAGAGACGAACTCGTCGGAACGTGCGACCAGGAATGCAACACAAGCAAGGATCAACAGCAAAATGATCGCACGCCAATGAACGACAACACGCCGAAAGGCTCGGAGGAATGTGCCCATCTTGTCCGGCTGCGTTCTAGCTAGGCCAGGCGATGCGGCCATGGCTGTCACCTCTCCCCGAAAACATCCCGATCCTCGCGCCGATTACAGAAAACTCAGGATCAGGCCCTGGCCAACTCCAATACTAAGTATTTCACAGAAGTCCAGCGCAATAAAAACCACTTCCCAAGCCGATGCTCTGCGGAAAAACATACAGGACACGGAAGCGCAGCGCGACAAGGCCAACGAGCAACTGGAAAAGATGATTGACGACCTGCAAATCGAAGCGACAATGTGAAAGTGGCGTTCTGAACCGGGCCCGGCGGCTTGCGCAAGAATCAAATATATTTCAAAGCTTGATATCCGGCAAAGCCTGCGGCGGTCAGCTCAGCGAGCTGGCGAAAGAGAGCGGGATCAACCTCGCTGAAATTGAAGCAGGCCTTGCCCTGCATCCGTTTCTTTAACTCCCGCGGGATGCGTTTCTGCAGCGCGGCATTCATATAAACGGGCATGAGGTGATAGCTGACATAGTTCTTGCCCATTCGAATCGCGGCGAACCAAACCGGCTTGCCTTTGTGAGCCGCCTTGCGCGTCTGCAGGCAGTAGAATTCCGGCCTGTAGGGAACGACGCTGAGATGTTCTTCATAGGGTTGCAGCATTTGCTGCAGCGCGGAAAACACTGCCGAAAAGTCCTTTACAGGCTTCGCAGGTACGCGGTTTCTCGGGGACGCAGCAGGTTTTTTCTTCAATGGAAGCTCCGTGGGAAGAAGCGTTGAACCGAGGGCAAGTATAAAAGCTCGCGCCCGAGGTGAGAATAGAAGTTTCTCGCAAAAAGAGATACAGAGAGATTGGACTGTACCTCACCTGTCCGAAGCGGCAGGTTGCGGGAAGGCACATTTTCGGGCGACAAGGCGCGCTGGGACCGGCACAGCCTACACTTGAAGTTGAGACAGGAAGGACGACCGCAGCCAGAGGGCAGCGCGCGATATTTCCGGAGCGCTCTCGCTAGAGAGCGCAAAAGAGGCTGACAAAATGAGACGTACCGTTTTATTCCTCACGATTTTCTTGCTGGCGCTCGTGGCGGTTCGCAGCGTGTCTGCGGCTCCGCAGAGGAAAGGGACAGCCACCTTGAATGGTGTCGTGCTCGGTCCCGACGACAGGCCGGTGCCGCATGCGGCTATCACCTACCAATCGTCGGGCGGAAACGCTCCCCATGCGGTACACGCGGACTCGCAAGGCCGTTTCACGATTGCGAAGCTCAGGGCGGACAATTACGATATGCGCGCTTCCGGAAAAGGTGTTTTCTCCGAGTGGGAGAAAAACATCACCGTGCACTCGGGACAGACGAAAAGTGTGACCCTGCGGATGATTTACGCGAGAGAGATCCCTAAGGCTTACGTGAAGAGCAAGCCGCAGCAGTAAATTTGTTCCCTGCTGGATTCGTTCTTATTTCTCATTGATAGATCAACTGGGCGAGCTCGTGCAAATCGGAAAGCGAGACGTCCGAGACGGCGCAGTACTCCATCCCTTGACGCCGCCAATGCAGCCATTGATAGCCTTGCCGCAAGCCGGGCGGATGAATGGGCGTGTCCGGCTCTTTGGTGGGCAAAACAAATACATTAATGACGTGCTTGCGCCGGGCGTAGACGACCGCGGCGACGTTGCGCCCGGCCAGCACGTCCAGGCGCCCGCCCACCAAAGGAAAGCCTTCATCGGCATAGTCCTTGACAGGCGGGGCGTAATCGAGCTTGCCGTCAAACCAGGGCTTGACGGTGTGTTGGTCCGTGGAAGCTACGTCGGTCAGGTGGCCGGGCTGGAGCGAGCGAACATGAGCGTCGATGAGCTCGGCAGCCGTGAAGGGCGCAGAAGCAGCACCACCGGTACCAGGGCGTGGCCAGACATACCAGGAAACGGCTGCGACCACGAGAATCGAAGCGCCCACAGCAAGCCAGCGCCACGCCGGAATTCGGCGCGGGACCGGAGACGAGGTCGCCCCGTCCAGTTCGGTACGAGTCTTTTTGCGAAGAGAGACAGAAGCTTGTTCGTAAAGGCCGCTCCGCTGAAGGGAAGATCGCAGCGACTCTTCCGCTGCGAGGGCGGTGGCACATTCGCGGCAGCTCTCGAGATGGCGTTCGAATTCGGCGGAACGAGCGGCGTCCAGTTCGCCATCGAGGTAGCCGTGCAGGGTGGTTCGCGCGTACTCACAGCTCACGGGAAGCCTCCTGCGCGGGGGTTTGCGTAAGGGCGCGCTGCAGCCGCTGGCGCGCGCGGGCCAGTGCGGACATGACGGTACCAATGGGAATGGCGGTGATGGCGGCGATCTCCTTGTAAGAGCAGCCCTCCAGCTCGCGGAGCACAAGCACTTCGCGGAAGCGAGGCGGCAGCGTTTCCAGCGCGCGGCCCAGACGCTCGCGGTTGTCTCCGGAAATCGCCAGGGACTCCGGGGTGACGCTGAGCTGCAGGTGCAATTCCTCGTCGAATTCCGTCATGAGTTCCCCGGGGCGATTCTTCTCCAACCATGTATAACAGGTATTACGCACAATTTGTAAAAGCCAGGCGCGCCCATCTCCTCCATGGAATCCGCGGAAAAAACGGAAAGCGCGGAGCATGGCCTCCTGCGTGACATCTTCCGAATCCTCGCGGCGTTTTAACAGCCAGCGCGCAAGGTTAAAGGCGGCATCGAGGTGGGGCAAAACGAGCTGCTCGAACCGCGCCCGCTCATGCACATCCAACACGTCCGAGCTTCTCCCCTGGTCAAACCCACTCATGGACACAAACCACCTCTGGAGGGATTTTATTCCCAAACACCACCTTAGAGTGACGAATCATGCAAAGGGTTGGTAAGCGGCCAGAACCGGGAATAACTGACCGCGGCGAGCGGTCTGCACAAACGAAACACGTCCCATACGCGGCGCGGGCTCCCTGGACTCTCTCACCCGCGCCGCCCTCCCAAGAAAATTGGCGGGACCGGTGACGAAAAATAGCTGAGGAACTTGGTGTCTCCAAACGCGGAGGAAAGCGATGGTTGGAAAGATGAAGGATGAACTGCTGCACGATCACAATCATGACGGAATCGACCGGCGGGGGTTTTTGAAGTGCATGGCCTGGGCGGGTACCGGGGCCTTCTGCGTCATCCGAGGCGGGGTGCTGAGCTCGTACAGCTTGAGCCGGATGCGGGAGATGAGTCCGAAAGAAATGGCCGGCGAGCTCAGCTTCGTGCAGATCAGCGACAGCCACATGGGATTCAATAAGCCGGCCAATCCCGACGTGGCGGGAACTCTGAAGGCAGCCGTGGAGAAGATCAATGGATTAGCCGCGGCGCCGGAATTTATCCTGCACACAGGAGACATCAGTCATCTCTCGAAGCCGGAGGAGTTTGACACCGTCGACCAAATTCTGAAGGACGCGAGACCAAAGGATGTCTTCTACGTGCCGGGCGAACACGATGTGCTGAATGACGATGGCAAACAATTCCTGGAGCGCTACGGAAAAGGCAGCAAGGGCGCGGGGTGGTACAGCTTCGATAAAAAAGGCGTGCACTTCGTCGGGCTGGTGAACGTGCTGAACTTGAAGGCTGGTGGGCTCGGAACATTGGGGCACGAACAACTGGAATGGCTGGAAGATGACGTGAAGCATTTGAAGCACAGCACACCGATCGTGGTGTTCGCGCACATTCCGTTGTGGTCGGTTTATCCGGAATGGGGCTGGGGCACGGAAGACAGCGCGCAGGCGCTCTCCTACTTGAAGAAATTCGGCTCGGTGACGGTGCTGAATGGGCACATTCATCAGACCATGCAAAAAGTCGAAGGAAACGTCACGTTTCACACGGCAGCTTCGACAGCGTTCCCCCAGCCGCAGCCCGGCAAGGCCGATTCGCCGGGACCGATGAAAGTGCCCGCGGAGCAACTGAGAAGCGTCCTGGGAATTGAACAAGCGTCAGCTTATTTTGGGAAGTCAAATCAATTCAAACTAACGGAAAGGAAGAAAAAGCATGAGGAGAAGTGTGTTTATTGCAGTTCTTGGAGTCGCGACGATATTGGGAATCGTCGCCCTGGCCGCGAGCGCGAGGTATTCCGCCCCGGCGCAGCAGAAGCCAGAAGCCACGGAAGTGAAGATCGATAATTTCAGTTTCGGGCCGGGGGCGTTAACCGTTCCCGTTGGGACCATGGTGACGTGGACGAATCGCGACGATATTCCACACACCGTGGTCAGCACCGACGGAGCCTTCAAATCGAAAGTGCTGGACACGGACGAGAAATTTTCCTTCACCTTCGCCAAAGCGGGAACCTATCCGTACTTCTGCTCGATCCATCCGAAGATGACTGCAAAAGTCATCGTGCAATGAGAGCGACGAAATGCTGAATCCGTTCGACCTGAAGGCGGCGCTGCTCGCGAAACATGCCCAGCACGTCGTGCTGATCCATTTTCCGATAGCGCTGTTTATTGCTGGTGTGGCGTTCGATTTTCTGGCG